>Ga0213835_101156_pt1 | contig 17859 bp, 18 predicted proteins | sample SWPATP01_FD_160576 | JGI IMG/M metagenome (GOLD analysis project Ga0213835, IMG submission 160576) | Coastal seawater microbial communities from Marineland, Florida, United States - SWPA TP0 #1 | ecosystem: Environmental > Aquatic > Marine > Coastal | place: USA: Florida | collected 2016-08-05 | reverse complement strand
ACCGTAAGCGGCAAGGAGACCCCGTGGGTTAGCGGCGTGGCTGATCTGGGATAGGCTGGTGTGGGTTGTGCTGACGCCGAGGTTCCATGCCTACGCCTAGTTCTACGCCTATGCCTGCGACTGGTAGCTTGCAGTTGGTCGAGGCTGTGACCGAGCGTTTCGACGGCGCTCCGGTCGGTGAGCGCCGTCGATGGTCGGACGAGTTCAAGGCGCAGGCCGTCGCGGCGGCGTTGGAACCGGGGGTGAACGTTTCTGCGCTGTCGCGCCGCCTGGGGTTATCGGCGCCGCTGTTGTTCGGCTGGCGCAAGGCCTTTCTGAAGAAGCCGAACGTCGTTACCCCGGCGGGCCTACCCGCTCCCATGGTGGAGATCGTGGTGGGCGAGGTGATGATCCGCATCGGCCCTGACCTCAGCGAGGCTGCACTGCGCCGGATCCTTCGCGCGGTGCGCTCGGCATGATGCCGTCGGGGGTGAAGGTCTTTCTGGCCAGTCAGCCCGTGGACTTCCGGAAGGGCCCGGACAGCCTGCTGTCGCTGGTGCGCGATGCCGGCAGTGACCCGTTCAGCGGGGCGCTTTACGTGTTCCGGGCGAAGCGGGCGGACCGGGTCAAGATTGTCTGGTGGGATGGCAGCGGGATCTGCCTCTTTGCCAAGCGGCTCGAGAAATCGTCGTTCTGCTGGCCGCGGATCGGGCCCGTCCGGGTGCAGCTCAACCATGCCCAGCTGATGGCACTTCTCGACGGTCTGGATTGGAAACGGGTTCGCCCCGTAGTGGTCAAAGCGCCTGTATTTGCTGGATAACCAGCCTGCGGCAAAGTGAATCACTCCGGCTCCGGGCGTGGATCACCCGAGGCATGGCAAGGCGGGATGTGCTATCCTCAGCGGCATGCGCACCGATGATCTTTCCCTGCCCGATGACATGGACCTGCTCAAGGCCATGGTCCGCGCCATGGCGGAGAAGACGTCCGTGCTGGAGGACGAGAATGCGGTCCTGAAGGCGCGCAGCCGCGATGCCGAGGCGCGGATCACGCGGTTGATGCAGATCCTGAAGGCCTATGACCGGGCCCGGTTCGGGCGCCGTTCCGAGAAGCTGGGCAGCGCCGGGGGCGGTGCTGACGAAGCGGCGCAGCAGGCCTTCGTCTTCGAGGAGATCGAGACCGGCATCGCCGCCCTGCGGGCGCAGACGGGCCAAGGACGGGGCACGGGCGAGACGCGGGCTCCGCGGCCGCGGAAGGGCTTCCCGCCCCATCTCGAGCGCGTCGAGGTGGTGATCGAGCCCGAGGCACTGCCGGAACACGCGGGCAAGCAGAAGGTGCTGATCGGCGAAGACATCTCCGAGCGGCTGGACGTCATCCCGGCCAGGTTCCGTGTCATCGTGACCCGCCGCCCGAAATATGCGTTCAAGGACGCGGACGGTGTCATCCAGGCCCGCGCCCCGGCCCACATCATCGAAAGCGGCCTGCCGACCGAGGCCCTGCTTGCCCAGATCGCGGTCTCGAAATACGCCGATGGCCTGCCGCTGTTCCGGCAGGAAGGTATCCATGCCCGCGACGGGGTGGAGATCGACCGACGGCTGATGGCGCAATGGATGGGCCGGGTCGGGTTTGAGCTGGAGATCCTCGCCGCGCATGTGCTGGGCGAGACCCTGAAGGGCCCGCGCGTCTTTGCCGATGAGACCAGCCTTCCGACCCTCGCGCCCGGCACCGGCGCGGTGAAGAAGGCCTGGCTCTGGGCCTATGCCCGCGACGACAGCACCTTTGGCGGCAGCGGGCCGCCCATGGTGGCCTATCGCTTCGAGGACAGCCGATCCGGAGACTGTGTTCGCCGACATCTCGGCGGTTACCGCGGCATTCTCCAAGTCGATGGCTATGCCGCCTACAACCAGCTTGTCCGCAAGGATGGGGGCAATGACGGCCCGCGCCTCGCTGGGTGCTGGGCCCATAGCCGACGGCGCTTCTATGAACTCCACATCGCGGGGGACAGCCAGGTCGCCACCACCACGGTCGAGCGCATGGCCGATCTGTGGAAGCTCGAGGCCGAGGTGCGCGGCCAGAGCCCCGAGGCCCGCGCCGCCGCGCGGCGGGCCATCTCCGCGCCCATCGTCGCCGAGTTGTTCGCCCTCTGGCAGCAGACCCTGCCGCGCATCTCGGGCAAGTCGAAGCTGGCCGAGGCCATCCGCTACGCCACGGCCCGGCGCGCCATCTTCGAGCGTTTCCTCACCGACGGCCTGATCGAACTCGACTCCAACATCGTCGAGCGCGCCATCAGGCCCCAGACCATCACACGCAAGAACAGCCTCTTCGCCGGATCGGACGGCGGCGGCCGCACATGGGCCACCATCGCCACCCTCCTGCAAACCTGCAAGATGAACGATGTCGATCCAGCAGCGTGGCTGACCCAGACACTCCAGCGCATCGCCAACCAATGGCCAAGCGCCGAAATCGACGCCCTCATGCCCTGGAACTACAGGCCCTGAACGGCCTCAGCTCCCCGCTTACGATAAACCGTTGCTTCGAGTGGCATCGGAATACCCGCGATCGTCCTCGGCACCAGCTTCCTTGCCTTCGCGCGGAAGGTGACCTGCCAGACCATCGCATGCCTTCGCAGGGCCGGCATATAGTTCGGCTGGCCGTCCTACCCGGAAGTCCTGTCGGTTCTCGACATTGTGGTGCCCCACTCCGCAAAGAGCAGACCATCCGATCGACGCGAAACCCGTCGCGGGTTCACTCGAAGACGCATCGGGGAAAGTAAAAGGAAACAACCCAGTTGGGTTGGTCCACGATTTCGGAGATCCGCAGATCCCCACACGTCGAAACCAGCATGTAGGCGTCTACGGCTGCCATCTGCCGCGTTGCACACAGCAGGTCGATCATGCCCGACACCGCATCTCGCGCCGCCGACATCAGGTCTGACCCGATTCCCGTCGTTACCTCGTAGCCCTTGGCGTCCAGATGCCTTGTCACCGGGCCGGGGGTGGTGAAGCGCGGGAACTTCATTCCGACACGCTTCTCCAGGTCGATCGTGAGGACAACATCCATCGGGCTTTCGATGGCTGTGCCGCAGACCTCGCCGTCACCCTGCGCCGCATGAGTATCTCCAACGCTGAACAACGCGCCTGCCACCTCGACCGGCAGGTACAACGTCGTGCCAGCGGAAAGATCACGGATGTCGAGATTGCCGCCCACCCGCCGTGGCGGGACGACGGAATGCAGGCCGGGCTGTGCGGGGGCGTTGCCAATGGTTCCGGCAAAAGGCTTTAGCGGAACTCGGCCTTCCTTGCCGAACATCGCCGGTGCCATGCTGGCGGCGTCGAACTTCCAGATGTTCAGCGCGGCGTCGGTGAACTGATCAGAAAGAAGACCGAAGCCGGGAATATTCGCCGTCCATCCGAATCCGGCACCACCCGTTGCTCTCGGCAAGAAGCTGTCCAGGGTAACCTTCAATGCGTCGCCGGGTTCGGCTCCGTCGACGTAGATCGGGCCCGACACCGGGTTGATCTTCCCGAAGTCCAGGGCAAGCACATCCGCCACCGATGAACCGGGTCCCAGTTGTCCCGCCGAACTGTCCTTACACTCGAATGAAATCGTGCTTCCCGGCTCAACCCGCAAGGCAGGTAGGAAGGAGTTGTCCCATCCGAAATGATGCTGAGCGCCATGTAACGTATAGTCGCAATTCTTGCACATCGTCCCCGAATTCTCCGTCAACCACGATGTCCGGAGCATGGCCTGCAACCGGATTGATGATATGGCAGCCACGCTACCACAACACCGAAAGCGATGCCGCCCAAATCGTGCGCCCGCCGACCTAATGGAAAAGCACCGTCGTCGAACAGCCTGAACGGATGCGCTGGTACCGTGGCCGGGACTTGTAAACCGCACCGGGTTTGAGTGCCCCTGACGGCGGAGCCGGGCCCCTAGTTTGACCGGCTGTCCGCGAAACCGGCCCCGCGTCCCGAAGCACTGTTGCCGTGACGATGATCAATGTGGTCACCGGCCTTGCCAGAGGGGTAACCTGACCCCGCCTTTCGTTACCGTCTGGCATCCGGAGTACCCTGCACACCCGCCCCCTCGTGAACGCCACTGACCTTGCAACGCGGGGACCGCGGCGCCTCGTCTATGCGCCCGCGGCCGACGAGCGGCCGGAGGGGATGATCCGCGCTCCGATCGAAGTTTGGATCAAGCGGGCGAAGCTGAGCCGGTCGGGGTTTGGCGGCCTCGCATTCTCGAAGCGCCAAATCCACGCGCTCGGCGTAGCGAGCAATGCCAGCGGGAAATGGAATCATCGCAGGGGATAGTATTTTATCATTTTAAATCAAGTATTTCAAACGGAGACGGTTGTCTTTCAGACCAATCCTCTCCGGCATTGGGAAGGGTCAGGCCCATCGCGGCTTCGGTACCGACGGATGGGAATCGCCCGCCGCCGTCGAGATCGTCGCGGGTATCGGGCCGGGAGGGTCAAGGCATCGCTGTGGCAAGGGAATCCGCTCCGGTCATCCGCCGCGGGCTACCGCCTTGCCGGACGGCTGCCCGCCGGTCCGGCGCCGGCGCCCGATCCGTCTGCAAGTTCCGGGTCTGACAAATCCGAGGGTGACGACAGTGCTGCGCGCCACCGGTCCGCGCATCAGCGGCCGAGTCCTGTCCACGATGCCCGGTACGCCGCGTTGCCACGACAGTCCCGTTCCGGCACGGCCGATCGACGCGACCGCCGCGTTGCGTCAGGTGGCGGCATCGCTTTCGGGCGGTCGGGTGGATGCGCGGCGGTCTGCGATGCCGACGTGCGACTCGAGTGCCGCCTTCCAGTCCGGATTGTGCGTCCAGAGCGGCTGCAGCGCGTCACCCGGCGGAATCGGAAGCCGGCAGGCTTCGACGCGACAGGCGCCGGCTTCGTCCGGCCGGTCAAGGGCGCTGAAGATGCCGGCGCGCAATTCGGATGTCGGACGCCAGTCGGGGCGGATCGCGATTGCGCGGTCCGTCGTCGCCAATGCCGCTTCGGAATGCCCGGCGAAGAACTGCGCCAGCGCGAGAAGTTGCAGCCACACGACATTCTGCGGATCGTGGGGGCACAGCCGAAAGCCCTGCTCCAGCGGCGCGATTGCCGCCCCGGCATCGCCGCCGAACAGACGCGCCATGCCCAGCACGCGATGGCCGAGCGCAAAGCTGGGGCTCAGTTCGATCGCCCGTGCCGCCGCCCGTTCCGCCTGCTCAAGCCGGGCGGAAAACGCGCAAACAATGGCGAGGGCGTAGTGGGCGTAGGGGTTGCGGTCATCGAGCGAGATCGCGCGCAGGCTTGCCTCCAGCCCCTCCTGCCGGTCCGCATCGGGGTTGTCGGACCAGCCATAGGCCACCAGCCCCGCGCAGGCCCGTCCAAGCCAGAGATGGGCCTCGGGCAGATACGGATCGGACACACAGGCTTGCCGGAACAGCGCGCGCGCCTGCCTGTGCGTCGGCTCGGTCACCTTGTGAAAGCACCACATCCCGCGCCGAACCAGATCCCAGGCCGTGATGTTGCCGGTATGTCGAAACGGCCCCTGCGTGGCTTCGCTCCACAGCAGTTCCGGCTCGATGGCTCCGGCGAGGCTTTCGGCAAGGTCGTCTTGCACTGCGAAGACGTCCGCCATCTCGAGATCGTATCGCCGGGCCCATATCTGGGCACCATCCTCGACGTCGACGAGATGCGCCGAAAGCCGAACCCGTTGCGCCGAGCGGCGCAGGCTGCCGTCGAGCAGATACCGCACGCCGAGGGCACGCGCGACAGCCGGGAGGTCCGATGCCCGGCCACGGAAGGCAAAGCTCGAATTGCGCGCGATGACGCGAAACCAGCGGAACTGCGACAGCGCGGTGATGATGTCCTCGCTGATTCCGTCGGCGAGATAATCCTGGTCCGGATCGCCACTCATATTGGCGAACGGAAGCACGGCTATTCCTGGCCGAGGCGCTCCCCTTGGATCGTCCCGTTGCACGCCGGGGGCCTGCGCCGTGCCGGCCCAACGGTAACCGACGCGGGAAACGGTCGTGATCCAGGCGCCACCGCCCGGTGCCGGCCCCAGGATCTTGCGCAGGGCGGCAATCTGAACGCTCAAGTTGCTCTCTTCGACGGCCAGGCCGGGCCAGGCGGCATCCATCAGTTCCGCCTTGCCGACAACGCGCTGCCCCGCCGCGAGAAGTGCCGCCAGCAGGGCGAGCCCGCGTTGCCCGACGGCAACCGGCACGCCGTCCCGGAGCAGCGTTGCGGACTCCGGGTCGAAGACGAAGGGGCCGAATGCGTGCGCGTGTGGCGGCATGACCCGGTTTAGCACCTGCGCCGCGATTTCGGAACTTTTCGGCGACGTTTCATGACCTGCGCCGGGGCGACCGGCATGATCCGGGTGCAGCGATCCTGTTTTCCGGAGCCCCGAACGATGTGCCGCGAAGCAACAAGGACGACCGAGACATCCGAACCCATCCTGCGCCGACCCGACGGGTCGATCGACACCGATTTCTACGAGGACCGTGCGCGGCGGCTCAGGAACGATCGCGTGCTGGGAACACTGCTGGCGATCAGGAACTTGCGACGCGGGTCCTGGCTGCGAGGCACGCCGCCCGGTCGTGCACCGGCGAAGCCGTGATGGCTGCCGGCATGGCGGCGCCTTCCACGGCTGCGCGCGATGGTTGTCACCGCGCGGCCGGCGAAGGGGGGGGGCGCCCGCCTTGCCCGAGGGGGCGGGCGGGGCCGAGGCGACGCGGGCCGGTCATCCGATCCGGAACGGCCCTGGCGCGTCTAGACCAGATCGCGCCGCACCTGCCGGGCAAGCCGTGCCGCCGCACGCCCGCACCGTTCCACCCGGTCGGCCCAGGCAAGCGCGGCGGCGCGGAGCGCGGCGTTGCGCTTGCCCGTCGCACGCACGGCCATCGAGACCGCTTTCGACACATGCGGGCGGTCGTCGGCGACATGCGCCTCGGCCAGGGCGAGGGCTGCATGGAACCGGTCGTCACCCGCATTCTTGTCGTGGACCGAAAGACCCCAGACCAGCGCGAAACCGGCGCGGCGAACATAAGGCCGGTCTGACGCGACCCAGCGCGGCACCGCATCCCACGCGTCGGGCACACGGTCGAAAAGCCGGAAGCAGGCGGTGTCACAGATCGCCCAGTTGTCGAACTCGGCGACCATCGCATCCATCCGCGCGCCACTCAGCGCTGCGGGGTCGTCCAGAAGAACGGCAAGTGTCCGCATCTCGTAGCCGCCGTCGTCCCAGAGCGCGGCGGCAAGCGCGGGATCCTTGGGCCGCCCGCGCGCAAATCCGAGCATGGCGCCCATCGCAACGCCCAGCGCATGCTCGTCCGGGATGCCATAGCGCGAGAGCTTGGCCCGCTCCGCCTCCGATGCGTTCGCCGATAGCCAGTCGCGAACCGCCGCGATTGTCAGCGGTTCGCCCCCTTTCGTGTCGGGCGCCACGTCAACCCTCGCGGATCTCGGGTTCGACCAGGCGTGCGAGCGCGTCGAAGCTTTGCTGCCAGCCGAGGCGGCAGGCGTCCTCGGGAATGGCGTCGGGCAGACCCTGTTGCTCGACCGTCAGTTCGGTGCCTGTTGCCACCGGGCGCAGACGATAGGTCATGACCATCTCGCCGGGAAGGTTCGGGTCGTCGAAACGGTCGGTTGCGACCAGGCGTTCATGCGGCACCACTTCAAGCCAGGTGCCGCCGAAGGCATGCGACCGGCCGGTGGTCATGTTGCGAAACGCCATCCGGTATGTGCCGCCCTCGCGCAGGTCGAATTCCTGCACATCGGCGACAAAGCCGTCGGGCGGGTTCCATTTCGCCAGAGCCACGGGATCGGTCAGCGCCCGCCAGATGCGTTCGGGTGGCGCGCGCAGGATACGGATCTGTGTCAGCGTGTAGGGCATGATGGTCTCCTGTTTCAGGTTCGGGATTGCGCGACCCGAAGGCCCGCATTGGCAGGGCGACAGGATACGACTGCGGCGCACCCCCGCCCTCCGTGCCGGTTCGAACATGCGGTGCGGGCCTATTCGGCGGCACGTTCGAGCGCGGCGATGTCGACCCGCCGCATCTGCAGAAGGGCTTCCAGCGTCTTCGAAGGCGATGCTTCGAGCAACTCGGGCAGGCGGCCGGGCAGGATCTGCCACGACAGCCCGAAACGATCCTTCAGCCATCCGCAACGCTCGGCCTCGGGCCGGGCGGACAGCGCCGACCAGTAGCGGTCGATCTCGGCCTGGTCGTCGCAGAAGACGACAAACGAGTTGGCCTCGGTGAAGGTGAAGGCGTGGTCCAGCGCGCTGTCGGAGGTCATGAAGGTCTGCCCGGCCAGACGGAACTGCGCGTGCATCACCGTGCCCGCCACCTCGCCGCCCGAACCGTCGTGGCGCAACACGCCCTCGATGCCCGAGCCGGGAAAGATCGCGGTATAGTGCGCCATCGCCGCCTCGGCCTGCCCGGCCATGTCGCCGGTGAAAAGAAGCATCGGCGTCACCACCTGCCCGCCGGTCTGCGCCGGATCGCCGAGCGCGAGTTGCCAGGACACCCCCCGGCGGTCGTCGATCCAACCGTAGCGCCCGCTCCAGGGATAGGCGTCCAGCGGCATGCGCAGCCGTCCCCCCTCGCCGAGCGCCGCCCAGGCGCGGTCGAGCGCCGCGCGATCCTCGAAGGTCAGGAAATACGACACTGCAGGGGTCGGCCTGACATGCGGGCCGCCGTTCAGCGCCAGCATCCGCTGTCCGCCAAGGTGAAACTCGACGGTCATCGCCCGCCCTTCGGGCTGGCCGTGGACGTGGAAGCCGGCCTTGCCGTAACGGGTGACCTTTCCCGGGGCCGATCCGGGCACAAGGTCGACATACTGCGCAACCGCCTCTTCCGCGGTGGCGTCGAACCACAGATGCGGGACGATCCTCGGGGCCATTCAGACCTCCACCACGGGCTCGAATCCGCCGAAGATCAGGCGCCGGCCGTCAAAGGGCATTTCGTGGGCGGCCAGGCGCGGGTCGTTCATGATCCTGGCGTTGCCGGCATCACGGGCGGGGCGGTCGGGCCATTGGACCCAGGAAAAGACCACCTCCTCGTCCGGCTCCGCCTTCACGGCACGGCGGAAATCGGTGTGTTTCCCCTCGGGCAGGTCCACGCCCCAGGCCTCCATGATCCAGCTTGCGCCATGCTCGATGAAGATCGGGTCGCAGGCGCGGGCGAATTCGACGAACGCCTCGCGCCGGTCCCGTTTGACGGGCACCACGAAGCCGTCGAAATAGCCGCCGGGCCGGGGGCTGCCCAGTTCAAGCACCGGCTCGAAAGCGCCGAAGACCACCCGCTGGCCGTCGAAGGGCATCGGGTTGGTCTCGGGGTTCAGGCGCGGGTCGTCGAGCGGACCCTTCATCACCGCGTCGAGGACGGATTTCGAGGGCCAGACGAGCCAGGACAGGGTCACCGACTCGTCCGGGGCGGCCTTCACCGCCAATGGAAACGAGGTCACCTTGCCGTCCGGCACGTCGTCGCCCCAGCATTCGGTCGCCGCGACAAGCCCGTGATTGCGGAACCCCGCGACCACCGAGCCCGCGTGCCGGATGAAGGCCGCGCGGTTCGCCGTCGGCACCGCGCAGATGAAACCCTGGATGCATGTCATGTTCGGTTCCCCTTTCCGTTTCGCCGGGGGCGACCGGCGCCCGCCGGGCTTGGTCGTGCCCTATTCGCCGCGCCCCGACCCAGGCTGAAGGATTGCCCACTGGATGCCGAACGGATCCTCGACCAGGCCCCAGTCGTCGCCCCAGAACTGCCTTTCATAGGGCATCACCTCGGTGCAGCCGGCGGCCAGCGCGCGATCCCACCAGGCGCGGCCGTCCACGACCACGAGTTGCATGTGCGCACGGTTCAGGCGACCGGGGTCTTCCCCGTCCTCGCAGCCCATGTCGGTCATCATCAGGCAGCCGCCATTGATCTCGACCTGCGCGTGCATCAGCCGCTCGGGCCGTTCGTTGTCGGGCATCCGGCCCATGTCGGTCGCGCCAAAGGCGCGCATGTAGAAATCCGCCGCCTCGCCGGCGCGGCCTCCATAGCCGACATAGGGAATGACCCCGTTCATGACGGCGGCGGCGTCGCGGGTCGCGGTTGCGGTATCGGTCATGTCAGTTCTCCAGTTCGGGTTTGCGTGGATGTTGCGGCGGTCTGGCCCTGCGACCTGCCTGCGCGCGCCAGGTCGGCGGCCGCGAAATGCGCCATCTGGTCTTCAAGCGCCCGAAGAAAGGCGGGCCGCGCGGTGGCGCGCGCAACGTACAGGCGGCAGGCAGGATAGGCTTCGAGCCCGCCGGCGAAGCGTTCCGCCACGCGCAGGGCGTCGGCCATGGCGATGTCGGCGACCGAAAAGTCGCCGGCCAACCAGTCGCGGTCGGCGAGCACCCGCTCCATGTCCGCAAGGCGGCCTTGCAGGAACGCGGCGAGACGCGCGCGACCCGGCGTCCGTTCGGTGTCGCCCACGAAGCCGAAGACCGCCGTGGCCAGTACCGGCGGTTCGACCGAGTTGAGCGCCGCGAAGAGCCAGCTGATGGCTTCCGCCCGGCGCCTTGGCTCGGCCGGCAGCAAAGCTTCGCTCCGGGCGCCCAGGTGCAGCAGGATCGCGCCGCTTTCGAAGATCGACACCGCGCCATCGGTCAGCCAGGGCACCTGCCCGAAGGGTTGGTGCGCGCGGTGCGCCGCGCCGCGTTCACCAAGCGGCACGGTCGCGACGCGGTAGGTCAGCCCCGCCTCTTCCATCGCCCAGCGTGCCCGCAGGTCGCGCACATATCCGCGCGGGCCCTCGGGCACCCGGTCATAGGTCGTCAGCGTCAGGTCGCTCATTCGGTCACCTCGGTGCGGGCTTGTCCGGTCAGGATTTGTCGAACGCGGCGGCGAGAAAGGCGTCCGACAACGCGGTGTCATCGGGCCCGCCCATCATTTTCTGGGTGAAAAGTGCGGCAACCGTGTCGGTGGCCGGGTCGCACCAGAAGGTGGTGCCGAACCCGCCCCACCAGCCGAAGCGGCCCCGCGCCGCCGGATCGGTGCGCACCGCAACGCCGAGGCCCCATCCATGGCTGTCCCAGAAATCCGGCGGGAACCAGGGCGCGGCGGACTTCTGCCCGGCGGTGATCTGGTCGGTCAACATCTCGGCCACCAGCTCTGCCGACAGCAGCCGGCGTCCGCCCGCCATTCCGCCGTCGAGAAGGAAGCGCCCGAAGGCGTGAAAGTCGTCAACGGTCGAGACATGCCCGCCGCCGCCAGCCTCGAACGGCGGCGGCTCGGCAAAGCTTGCCCCCGAGGCCGCGTTCCAAACCTCGAACTCGCCCGTCCCCGCATTGCGCCAATAGGTGGTGGCAAGCCGCCGGGCCGGGCCGTGAAATCCGGTGTCTTTCATGCCCAGGGGCGCGAACAGCCGATCGCGCTGGAACACGCCGAGCGGCATGCCGGCCACACGCTCGACCAACACGCCCGCGACATCGAGCCCGGTGTGATACAGCCAGCGCTCGCCCGGCTGGCCGGCCAGCGGCAGCGAGCCCAGTCGCGCCATGAAGGTTCCGGCGCCCTCGCCGAACAGCCGCGGGCCCGGCGCCACGCCCAACTCATGCATCCGGCGCGCAACCGGCGCGTCGGCCGGGTCGGCAAGGATGACGCCTAGCCCCATGCGCATCGTCAGAAGATCCCGCAACGTAATCGCGCGCTCGGCCTGCACGGTATCGTCAAGCGGCCCCTCCGGCCGGCGCAGCACGCGGCGTTCGGCAAGTTCCGGAAGCCATGGATCGACCGGGTCGTCGAGGCCCAGCACCCCGTCATCGACCAGCATGAGCGCCGACACCGCCGTTACCGGCTTGCCGATCGAGGCGACGGCGAAGACCGTGTCGCGCTTCATCGGCGCACCGTCTTCAAGGTCGCGCAGACCGGCCGCATGGCTCCAGGCCTCGTCGCCGCCGCGGCCGATCAGCGCGACCAGACCCGGCACCTCGCCTTCCGCCACCGCCCGGTCGAGATGCCGGCGAAGGTCGTCCGACGCCATCGCCGCGACCGGAAGCGGCCAGCCCGGCCCGGCAAGCAGCAGGCCGGCGCCACCCATCTGGATCGTATCGCGCCGCAAGTAAGCGGCCGCGGGTTCGCGGATGTCGGATCGGCGCATCCTGTCCTCCCCCGGAATCGCCTTGACTTGGTGCCTAGCAGACCTAACTTGCATATACAAGTTATTCCGGGCACAGGCGGCCCGCCGCGACAGATCCCCGCCGACCGGCGCGCGGGGCGTCCGGCAGGTTCGCGCTTTCCGCCGGTCGGGATTGCAACTACGAGCACCGCCATGGACCACCTCGACGCCGCGCGAATCATGGCCGCCGACTGCCTGTGCTTTCGCGCCCGGCGCGCGGCGCGGGCGATCACGCGTGCCTATGACACGGCGCTGCGCCCCACGGGGCTTCAGGCCACGCAGGTCACGCTGCTGAACGTGGTCGCCCTCGGCCCCGAGGGCGCGAGGCCGATGGGTCAGCTTGCCGAGATCATGGCGCTCGAGATTTCAACCCTGACCCGCAACCTGCGCCCGCTGGAAGGCGCCGGCCTCATCACGGTCGGCCGCAGCGACACCGACCGCCGCGTCCGCGTCGTGCGGCTGACCGAAGCGGGCAAGACACGCCTCGCCGCAGCGCTGCCGTACTGGAACCGCGCCCATGCCGAGATCGTCGCCACCCTCGGCGACGCGGCCGCCACGACCTTCCGCACCACCCTGGACGACGTCACCCGGGCGATGAAGTCGGCCGAACAGCGCCCCGTCGCCGACGACTGAGCCCGCCCTTCCGGGCCGAGCGTCAAGGCACCTGGCCGGTGAGCGTGCGAACGGGGCTTGACGGTGCCGCGACCTGAAGGGCTAGCCGGATGCAGCGGCGGCGATGGCGTGCCTTCACCTGGCTGCGAGTCGCGGTTCGGCTTGCGCCGCGGGGCCGGGGCGCAGCGCGGTCTCGGTCGCGGGGTCGAACAGATGCAACTTTCCGGGCCGCACAGACACGCCGATGCGCTGCCCCGGCCGAGCATCCAGACGGTCGCGCATGGTGACGACGACGGTATGCCGGCCCAGCCGGGCCAGCAGTTGCGTCTCGGCCCCCGTCGGTTCGACGAGGATGACCTCTGCCGGGATGCCGTCGTCGGACAACTCCATGTCCTCGGGACGCATGCCGGCGATGACGGGCCGGTCGCCGGCCGGGGCATCCGGACCTGCTGGAAGCGTGCCGGCATCGTCGATCACCAGGCTGCCCCCGGACAGCCGGGCCGGAAACAGGTTCATCGCCGGCGAGCCGATGAAGCCCGCGACAAAGACATTCGCCGGCGCATCGTAAAGCTCCAGCGGGGCGCCGACCTGCTCGACCCGCCCGCCCCGCATCACGACGATCCGGTCGGCCATGGTCATCGCCTCGATCTGGTCGTGCGTGACATAGACGATGGTGCTGCCGAGACGCTGGTGCAGTTGCTTGATCTCGCTGCGCATCTGCACGCGCAGCTTGGCGTCGAGGTTCGACAGCGGTTCGTCGAACAGGAACACCTTGGGGTTGCGCACGATGGCGCGGCCCATCGCAACCCGCTGGCGCTGGCCGCCCGACAACTGGCGGGGATAGCGCGACAGCAGTTCCTCCAGACCCAGGATCGCGGCAGCGCGTTCGACCTTGGCGCGGATCTCGGCGGCATCGACACGCGCCAGCCGCAGTGAAAAGCCCATGTTCTGCGCCACGGTCATGTGCGGGTAAAGCGCATAGTTCTGGAACACCATGGCGATGTCGCGGCGCTTGGGCGCCAGCGTGTTCACCCGCACCCCGTCGATGTGGATGTCACCCGACGTGACCTCTTCCAGCCCGGCGATGCAGCGCAGCAACGTGGACTTGCCGCAACCGGAGGGCCCGACCAGCACGACGAACTCGCCATCGTTAACGGCCACCGAGACGTTGTGCAGCACCTCGACGCCGCCGAAGGACTTGCGGATGTTGGTCAGGCTGACAGAGCCCATGGCATTCCCCGATCAGGCTTGGGCCGATTTCGGCCGGATGTCGAACAGAGCCGCCAGTGCCGGCGACGGGCAGTTGCCCGACGGCCCTGCCGGGGCCGCGATGCGCCCGCCGTCGCGCGCCGGCGGGGTGCCCATCAGGCCGTAGAGCTCGGACACGGCCCCCCGGTCGACGAACTCGACCACCGGGTCGGGGATCAGCGCTGCGGCGATGGCCAGCGCCCAGGGCTGCTCATAGCTGTTGTGCAGGAAGACCGGCACGCCCGCCTTTTCCGCCATGGCGATGATCTCCAGCGTCTCGGTGATGCCCCCGGCCCAGGCCACGTCCGGCTGCAGCACGTCCACCAACCCCTCGTCCAGCAGCGCCTTGCAGTCCCAGCGGTTGAAGCAGAAGTTCCCCAGCGCCAGCCGAAGACCGGGCCCGCCGCGTGCGCGCAGGCGGCGCAGCCCGTCGATGTCCTGCGGCGGCAGCGGATCCTCGATCCAGTAAAGGTCGAGGTCCGCCGCGGCCTCGGCCAGCCGCAGGGTATAGTCGGCATCCCATGCCATGAAGGCGTCCAGCATCACCCGCCGATCCGGACCGGCGGCCTCGCGGAAGCGGCGCAGCAGGGCGACGTTCTCGGCCAGCCCGTCCGCGCCGGCCTCGGGGCCGTTCGGCATCGCCGCCTTGAGGCCCCACCACGGGATCGGCGCCTGCGCCTCGGGCGCGGTGGTGGTGGCATAGCAGGTCATGCTGTCGACCCGGGCGCCGCCCAGCAGGTCGACCAGCGCGACGCCGGCCCGCCGGGCGTGCAGATCCCACATCGCGATGTCCACCCCGGCGACCGCCATGCCGGCAAGCCCCGAGCGATCGAAGGGCAGCAGCGCGTGGAACATCTGCGACCAGAGCGTGGCGTGGTCCTCGACGTCGGCGCCCTCGGCGATGCGGGCAAGCTGTTCGTTGACGATCAGCGCCGTGACTTCGCCGCCGTTGGTGCAGGACCAGCCGACGCAACCATCGGTATCGACCACCCGGACCAGCGTCTTCTTGGAGGGCCACATCCAGCTGGCCCGGCGTTCGGCAAAGCGGGGCCAGCGGCTCATGGGCGAGGCGATGCGGCGGGTCAGCAGGTCCTGCCGCTGAAAGCCCGCGTCGAAGGCGATGGCGGAAACCGATGCGATCCTCATCCCTTGACCGCCCCCTGCAGCAGGCCGCGGGTGAAGTACCGCTGGCCGAAGAAGAACACCACGATCACCGGCAGCGCGATGATCGTCGCCGCAGCCCCCACCCTGTTGAATTCGAGCGAGAAGTAATCGACGAAACTGGCCAGGCCGATCGTGACCGTGCTGTTGCGCGTCGACTCGATCAGGATCGAGGCAAAGGCGAACTCCGACCACGCACCGACGAAGTGCCACATCGCGGCGGTGATCAGCGCGGGCGTGGCCAGCGGCAGCACCACGATCACCATCGATTGCAGCCGGCTCGCGCCGTCGATCATCGCCGCCTCTTCCAGCTCGACCGGGATCTCGCGCAATCCGCTGGCGATGATCCAGGTCGCGAAGGGCAGCCCGAAGGCGGAGTACAGCAGCGTCAGGCCCAGCAGCGAATCCTGCAGGCCCATGGCGTTCATCAGCCGATAGGTCGGCAGCAGCAGCGCCGCGCCCTGGAACATCCGGCTGATCAGGAGACCGCCGAGGATCAGGTCGCGCCCGGGAAAGCTGAGGCGGCTGAACGCATATCCGGCCAGCGCCCCGAAGAAGACCACGATGACGGTGGACGAGATCGCGACGATGAAACTGTTCGATATCAGCCGCGGCCAGTCCAGCAACTGCGACGACTGGGTGCCCGAGGCGAACAGGTCGGCGTAGGCCTTCAGCGTCGGCTCGCTCGGCCAGAACGAGATCGGCAGGCGGGCCAGCTCGTCGCTCGACTTGAAGCCGGCCAGCATCAGCCAGAAGATCGGGAACAGGACATAGATCGCGATGAGCGTGCCGATCACGCTCATCATGGTCCAGTAGAAGACGCTGCTGCCGCGGCTCATCGGTCGGCCTCCGAGCGCCAGGACCGGCGCATGATGTAGAGGTAGAGGGTGACGATCGCCATCAGCACGACGAGGTTGACCACCGACATCGCCGCGCCGATGCCCCAGTTGAAGAACTGGAAGCTCTGCTGGTAGATGTAGGTCGCCATGATGTGGCTGGAGTTGGCGGGACCGCCGCCCGTCATCACCCAGGGCAGGGTGAACTCGGCCGTGATCCAGATCATCGAGATCACCGTCACCGCCGTCAGCGAAAAAGCGATGTGCGGCAGCACGACAAAGCGGAATCGCTGCCAGGCGTTGGCTCCGTCGATGCGCGCGGCTTCGTGGTGCTCCTGCGGGACCGAACGGATGGCGGCGCACAGGATCAGCGCGACCAGCGGCATCTTGCGCCACACCACGACGGCGACCAGCGACCACATCACAAGGTCGGGGTCGCCGAGGAACGAGATGGGGCGCTCGGTCAGCCCCGCGCCGCTGACGGTCTGGCCGATGATGCCCACCTGCCCGTGCAGCATCCAGCGCCAGGCCATGGCGGTGACCACGTCCGGCAGGATCCACGGCAGCAGGATGATCGCGCGCAGCACCAGCGTCAGCCGCGAGTCGATGGCAAGATAGGCCCCGATCGCCAACCCGAGCACCACGCAGCCGATGGTGCCGCCGACGATCCAGATCGCGGTGTTCTTCATCACCACCCAGAACACCGGATCGGCCGCCAGCGACTGGAAGTTGGCAATCGAGCCGAACTCCATCGGCTGGCCCATGCGGAACCGCGTGAACCCCATCGTGAAGACGTCATAGGTGGGGCCGACGATGAAGGTGAGAACGGCCGCGACCACCGGAAGGATCATCCAGTAGGCCAGCATTCGGTCCGAGCGGGGACTCATCCGGGTGTTCCTTCAGGGAAACGGGCAAGCGGGCGGGATCGCGCCGACGGCGGCGCGATCCCCTGTCCGAAGGTCGGCGCGGCCATGCGGCCGCCCGGTCAGCCGCGCAGGATGTCGATCTGCTGCTGGGCGGATTCGTTGGCGGCCTGCAGCGCTTCTTCCGGGGTCTGCCGGCCCAGCACGACCTGCTGGATCGCATTGCCCAGCGCCGTCTCGACCACCGACACGCCGATGAACCGCGGCATCGGCTCGGCCCCCTGGAACAGGGTGCCCGCATTGTAGGCCTCGACCCAGTTCGGCCATTTCTCGGCCAGCGCGGGCGAGTTCCACGCATTGCGCCCGGCGGGGATGCGCGAGAACTCGGGCGCCGCGCCCCACAGGTCGAGCTGTTCCTGCTGCGACCAGAAGTCGAGATAGGCGACCGCCGCCTCGGGGTTGCGGGTCCGCGCCGAGACCATGAGGATCGCGGTCGGGTCCATCAGCGCGGCCACCGGCGCGTTGGCGCCCGTGACGCTGTCGGGCCGCGGGAAGGGTGCGCCGCCCCAGTTCAGACTGTCGGGCGTGCCCCAGGGGGTGTTGAGCCACGACAGCCCCACCCACATCGCCGTTCGCCCCTGCGCGAACAGCTGCGCGGTGTCACGGAAGTTGGTCTCGGTCATGGCGGTGCCCGGCGGGGTCGAACCGTCGGCGATCAGGTCGGCATAAAGCTGCAGGGCGTCGATCATGCCCTGCTCGGCCAGCGTCACCTTGTTGTTCGGCTCGTCGAAGATGCGCGCGCCGTTGGCATAGGCGATGCCTTCGAAGATGTTGATGTCGACCGGCGCCGTGGTGGCCGGAAAGGCGATGCCGGGCCGGTCGGGACGGGTCAGCGCGGCGGCGTATTCGCGCAGCTCGCTCCAGGTCGCGGGCGGACGGTCGAAGCCGGCCTCGTTCAGCGCGTCCATGTCCACGGCCAGGAAGGTCGCCATGTCGACATAGGTGG
>Ga0213835_101155_pt1 | contig 17859 bp, 18 predicted proteins | sample SWPATP01_FD_160576 | JGI IMG/M metagenome (GOLD analysis project Ga0213835, IMG submission 160576) | Coastal seawater microbial communities from Marineland, Florida, United States - SWPA TP0 #1 | ecosystem: Environmental > Aquatic > Marine > Coastal | place: USA: Florida | collected 2016-08-05 | reverse complement strand
CTCATGGGCCAGTAGCGCAAAGCCCGCGGTGTCGGTAATCTGGTTCACGGCGTTCGGACCGCGCCTCGAACCGGTGGCGGCTTGCAGCCCTCACTCTCCCTGGCGGTTGCAGCCGCCGGTTGGGTGGCTCTCAGTTCACCCGGAGATTACGCCGCCCTCGAATTTCCACCAAATCCGCGACACGACCCACATCGCCGCGCCCTCGCCACCCCCCGCAGCGCCCCTGCGCCCGGCGGCCTCGCCGCCAAGGGCATGCCCGCAAGCCCGCGACGACGGCTCGGTACCCGGCAAGCACCACGATTGCGCCGCGCCGCCCGCGCGGTCCGGCGGCCTGAAACAGCTTCGCGAAGCCGGATCCCGACAACCTGCACCCGCATCGCCACCGCGCGCGTGTCCGCGGCCATGCGCCGCTGGCCGTGCCGCCGGAGCGCCGCGGCGGGCTCAGCGCCCGAACAGGCCCGGGCGCGCGCCCGCGAAGGCGCTCGCCCCCTGCAGGAGTTGCAGCGCGGCGGCCCCGCGCGCCGGCCCCGACAGGGCTGCTCCCTTTTCGATCTCGGCGCGGACGATGAAGCGCTGCACGAGGCTGTCGAGCCGATCCGGGTCCGAGAACTGGCTCACCGTCGCGTCGCCGAACGCCGCCCGGCTGCGCCGCTGCATCACGTCGAGCTGCCGGTCGAGGTCGAGCGCGCCGAACCCCTTGGGCAGGCCGAAGGCGGTCTCGAAGGTCTGCCTCAGTGGCGGATTGCCGAGGATGCCGAACCACTTGGCCCGCTCCGAGCTGTCGCGTCCGGCAAACTCCGCAAGCTCCCGACGAAGGTTCAGCGCGAGGCGCATGGTCTCGTCGACCCCCCCGACGGCCACCTCGAACTGCCGCGTCTCATAGGCGCGGACGATGCGGTCGCCGAAGTCGCTCAGCCCGGTGTTGGGGACCCCGAGGTCGAAGCCGAAGGCGCGCGAGAGTTCGGCATAGCGCTTGTCCGCCAGCCGGTTGGCGAGGGAGCGCGGTTCGATCGTGCCCTCCTCCAGCACCTTGCGGATGAAGAAGCGGTTGGGCAGGTCGCTCTCGAGACCGAAGGCGCCAAGAGCGACGCGCATCAGCCGGCGGTCCGAGACGAGGTCGTCGGCGGATTTCACCTTGGCGATGTTGTCCCGGAAATAGTCGACATCGCGTCGGGTCTGGGCGCTGTTGGCGAAGGCGGCCTTCTGCTTCTCCATCGTGCGATTGAGAAACTGCCAGCCGGCAAAGCCGCCGATGGGCAGGGCGGGGACGAAGGTCATGGCCCTGCCCCCAGTGCCGGCGGCGGGACCGCGGCGGCCCCCGGGGTCGGCGCGGTGGCAAACAGGCGTGCCTCGCGTTGCAGCAGCGACCGCAGGGCCTTCAGCGCCTGGTAATGCGCCCCCTCCAGCACCGCCTCGGAGGCGAGCGCGAGCTGCCGGCGGCTGTCGGGATCGGTCAGCACCTGGCTGAGCTGTTCGATCCCGCGCAACAGCTGCGGTTGCGCCTCGTCGGCGCTCGCGTCTCCCGAGAGCACGAGCTGCACGATGTAGCAGACCCGTCGCACCGGGGTGTTGACCTCGCCGGGGTGGATGGCGTCGCGCAGGCGCAGGATGTTGGCGCCCGGCGAGACGATGGCGAGGCGCGTCCGGCGGTCGCCGTTCTCGATGACGGCGCCGTTGATGAGCACCCGCTCGCGGGGGCCGAGCTTGAGGACGAGGCCGGTCATCCGCTCCCCTCCCGTGCGGTGGCGTCGGTTCCGGTGTCGCCGCGCAGGCCGCGCAGGACGGCGAGGTTGATGTCGAGGAGCACGCCCGCATCGGCCTCGCCGGCGAGAACCTTGCGGCTGTGCTGTTCGGTGAATTCGTAGAGCCAGAAGAGCTGGGCGCGGAGCGGGCGCGGCAGCTGGTTGCCCTCGTCGGCGACGTCGCAGGCGAGCGTCATCCACAGCCGCTGGTTGTCGGTCACGGCGGCGGCGAGCGAGGCGAAATCGGTGTCGGTGCGGGCGGCGGCGGCCTTCAGCCGCTGGGTGATGCGGGCCATCACCTCGTATTCGATGCCACGCAGGGTGCGTGTCGGGGTGCCTGGGGCGGCATAGGCTGTCCGGGCGGTGCTGATCATCGTCACGGCGGATTCTCCGAGGGGGCGGCATTCTGCCGCGAGATGTCAGGGAGGCCGGGGCCCGCGCGGGGCCCCGGCCGGAATGATCAGCGGAACAGCGCCAGGATGTTCTGCGGCTGCTGGTTGGCGATCGACAGCGACTGGATGCCGAGCTGCTGCTGCACCTGCAGGGCCTGCAGACGGGCCGAGGCCTCTTCCATGTCGGCGTCGACCAGCGCGCCGATCCCGGTGCGCAGCGTGTCCATCAGGTTGCTGACGAAGTCCTGCTGGATCTCGATGCGCCGCTGGACCTGACCGAAGGACGAGGCCGCGTCGATCGAGGTCTGGATCATGGCCTCGATCTCGGCCAGCGCCTGCGCCCGGGTGTCGTCGTTGGTCACGTCGATGTCGTTCAGCGCGGCCAGACCGCCCGCCGCGACCCCGTCATTGCTGACCGTCACCCGAACGGTGCTGTCGGCTCCGCTCGACTGGGCGAAGCGCACTTCGCCGGTCAGGGCACCATCGCCGTCACGCACCGCCTCGGCGCTGAAGCCTGCGCCGGCGCGGTTGATCTCGGCCGCCATCAGCTCGGCCAGTTGCCCGGCAGAGGTGCCCTCCTCGGCCGCCACGACGGTGAACTCCTGACGGGTCGGACCCGAGCCGAGGCTCAGCGTCACGGCCGTCCCGACGCCGAACTGGTCGGCTCCGCCGGCTTCGGTGATCCGCGTGAAGTTGAACTGGCCGGCGGTGTTGAACAGGGTCCGGGTTTCGTCGCCGGCCGTGTCGCCCGAGACAGCCTCGTAGGTGGTGCCGTCGGCAGCGCGCTGCCGAAGCTCGATCCCGTCGACGATGTCGGAGTTGTTCAGGCCGGTGAAGTTGAGCGAGACATCCTCCAGCCCGCCCGTCCGGGTGATCGCGACATAGGCATCGCCGGCGTCATCGCCGAGGCTTGCACGAATGCCGAGCGAGCGCAGGTCGTCGTTGTCGTTGATCGCATTGATGATGACGTCGCGGGCGTCCGCCTCGGTGAGGCCGGCGGCGAAGTCCATCGTCAGGGTCACCTCTTCGCTGCCCACACTGACCCGCACGAGAACGTCGGAGGCGCCTGTGGTGCCGTCGAAGTTGTCGAAGTCGAGCCGGACGGTGCGCGCGCCCATCAGCGTCGCCGACAGCTCGCCGTCGCCCCAATCCGCGGCGTCGAGGCCGAACATGCCGGCGCCCGCGGTCGTGGCGTCGATGTCCACGGCGTTGTCGGCGACGTTGGCCACGAAATTGTTCTCGTCCACGCCGGTGGTGTCAAAGGCCTCCCCGCCGGCGGCTGCCCGGTCGGTCGAGAGCTCCTGCCGCGCCACTTCGATGCGGCTCGCCTGCACGCTGGTGCCGGAGCGGTCGAGCGACGACAGCACGGTCACCTCGTCGCGGCCCTTGACCAGGTTGAGGCCGTTGAACTGGGCCGAGTTGATCACCGAGTCGATCTGGCCGCGCAGCTGTTCGATGTCGGCCTGGATCTTCACCCGGTCGACGTTCTCCTCCTGGGCGAGGACGATCTTTTCCTTGATCTCGGTCAGCAGCTTGGTCGTGGTTTCGGCCGCGTTGCGGGCGACGTTGACGGTGGAGGAGCCGAGCGCGAGGCTCTCCTTGATGGCCTTGAAGCCCGAGACGTCCGACTCCATGACCTTGGAGATGGCCCAGGTGGCGGCGTTGTCCTTGGCGGTGCCGACCTTCAGACCGGTGGCGATCTGGCCCTGCACGGTTTCCATGCCGCGGTTGATCTGGCGCATGGTCTGCAGCGCGACCATGGCGCCGGTGTTCGTCAGAATGCTACCCATTGCGTGTGCTTCCTTGGGGAAAGGCGCCCTTTGGCGCCGGTTTCGGGAGTGTTCGCCCCTGACGGGCGTGGCGCCTTTCTGCCCCTGCGGCGTCCCTCTGAAGACGCCGCGCCACCGATGCTTCGGTGCAGGCAGAGAAAAGCCCGCAACCCTCTAACGTGAGGTTAAGCGCCGCGACCAACTGTGCGGCATTCGAACGATCCCCACCCCCGCCCGTTAAGCGTGGCTTTACGCGGGCGCCGGAGCTTCGGTTCCGGGTGGATACATGGGTGGTGGAATGGAACGGCAGGAGAATGCCGCTCCGATCGTCATCAAGCGCAAGAAGCGTGGCGGCGATGCGGGGCATCACGGCGGGGCGTGGAAGATCGCCTTTGCCGACTTCATGACGGCCATGATGGCCTTCTTCATCGTGATGTGGCTGGTCAATGCCACGACCGAGTCGCAGCGCAAGGGGCTGGCGGACTACTTCAGCCCCACGGTGCCGATCAGCCCGCTGTCGGGCGGCGGCGACGGGCTGTTCGGCGGCCGCCTCGTGGACGGCGACGCGACGCTGGCGCGCGCGGGCGCCGAGGTCACGGCGCTCGCGCCCCCGGTCGAGGAGCCCACCGCGGGCGCCGACACCCCCGAGGACGGCGATTCGGCCGAGGCGGTCGACCCGCTCGAGGCGCTCGCCGCCGAGCTGCAGGGCCGCGGCGGGGAAAGCATGATCACCGAGCAGATGCTGCGCCATGTGGTGACGCGGCTGACGGACGAGGGGCTGATCGTGGAGATCTTCGACCTGCCCGACCAGCCGGTGTTCGCCGGCGACACCGATTCGCCGCTGCCGGTGCTGGTGGCGCTGGCCGGGCTGGTGGCCGAGGTCTTCGGCAAGGTTGGCAACGGCGTGACGGTGGAGGGGCATCTGCGCCGCCTGCCGGTGGTGCTGGCCGACAACCCGGCCTGGGATCTCTCGACCGCGCGGGCCCATCGCATGCGCGCCCTTCTGGAGGGAGAGGGCCTCCCCTCTGCGCGGATGCGCCGCATCACCGGCCATGCCGACCGCCAGCCGGTGACGCGCGACGCGGCGGCGGTGCGCAACAACCGGCTCGAGGTGATCCTGCTGCGCGATCGCAGCTGAGCCCGGCTCCGGAATTGTGCGGCATTCGAGATGTTAGTCTGCGCTTAAGCAGCTTTTGCCATGGTGCCTCACGTGACCTCGGGTCGCGAGAGGATTTCTCCAGCAGAAAGGCGAGACATGTCGATTTCGAGTGCCCTCAATGCCGGGGTGGCAGGGCTGAACGCCAACGGGGTGCGGCTTGCCTCCATCTCGGACAACATCGCGAACTCCTCCACCTTCGGCTACAAGCGGGTGCGGACGGACTTCGCCTCTCTGGTGATGCCGGGCTCCTCGCCGGGCAGCTATTCGGCCGGCGGGGTGCGCAGCTCGGTCCTGCGCCTGATCGACGAGCGCGGGCCGCTCGTGACCACCGACAACGCCACCGACATCGCCATCGGCGGGCGCGGCTTCATCCCGGTCGCCGAGGCGGCCCGCATCGGCCAGGGGCCGCTGCAGATGATGCTCACCACGACGGGGTCGTTCTTTCCCGATGCCGACGGCGTGATGCGCAGCGAACAGGGCCTCGTCCTGCTCGGCTGGCCGGCGGACCGCGACGGCTCGATCCCGGGCTTTCCGCGCGATACCTCGCTGGGGCTCGAGCCCGTGCGGATCCCGCGCACCCAGGGCACGGCCGACCCGACCACGCAGATCCAGCTCGGCCTCAACCTCCCGGCGACGGCCACGCGCGCCGGTGCCGCCGCCGATCCGATCGTGCTGTCGCTGGAGTTTTTCGACAATGTCGGCGTCGCCGGCACGCTGGAGGCGACGCTGACGCCGACGCCGCCGGTCGCGCCGGCGCTGGCCAGCAACACCTGGACGATGGAGGTGGTCGACAGCGCCACCGGGGATGTGCTCGGCGAATACACGCTGCTCTTCTCCGGCACGCCGGGCGATGGCGGCCGGCTCGAGACGGTGACGCCGGTGGGCGCCTCGCCGGCCTACGACGCTGCCACCGGCACCTTCGCGCTGACCATCGGCGCCGGCCCCAACGCGCAGGAGATCTCCATCGGGATCGGCGACAACGACACCGGGCGCGGCCTGACGCAGCTGTCGGATCGATTCGCCCCGATCGCCATCACCAAGGACGGCGCCCCCGTCGGCAGCCTGCTGAGTGTGCAGGTCGACCCCACGGGCCGGATCGACGCGGTCTACGACACCGGCATCATCCGGACCGTCTACCGGGTGCCCGTGGTCGACGTGCCCAACCCCAACGGGCTGGATGCGCTCTCGAATCAGCTCTTCCGCGTCTCGCGCGACAGCGGTCCCTTCTTCCTCTGGGATGCCGGGAGCGGGCCGGTCGGCTCACTGGCGGGTTTTGCCCGCGAGCAGTCCACCACCGATGTGGCGACCGAACTCACCAACCTGATCCAGACGCAGCGCGCCTACTCGTCGAATGCCAAGGTGGTCCAGACCACCGACGAGATGATGCAGGAAACCACCAACCTCAAGCGCTGAGGTGATCCCGGATGACCCTGTCGAGTGCCATCAATGCCGCCGTGTCGGGCCTCGCTGCGACCACCCGCATGGCCAACACCGTCGCCTCCAACGTCTCCAACGCGGTGACGGAGGGTTATGCGCGGCGCGAACTGGACCTTGTCTCGCGCGACGGCGGACTGTCGGCGCCCGGCGTGCGCGTCGTTGCCGAACGTCGGGTGGTCGACCAGGGCCTTCTGGGCGAGCGCCGCATCGCCGATGCGGCCTCGGGCGAGGCGCGGGCGCGCAGTTCGGGCCTTGCCGAGATCGAGCGTGCCTTCGGCGTCCCGGGTGAGCCCGGGTCTCTGACCTCGCGAATCGCCGAGTTGGAAGCGGCGCTGGCCGAGGCTGCGAGCCGCCCGGATTCCGAGCTGCGCCTCACCCGCGTGGTCCAGGGGGCGGAGGATCTCGCGCGCAGCATCGGCAGCCTCGCCACGCGGGTCCAGGACGCCCGTGCCGAGGCCGACCGCCAGATCGCGGCGGGCGTGCAGCGCCTCAACGAAGGTCTCCAGCAGATCGCCGACATCAACCGCGCGATCCTGCGCGAACGCAGCGCCGGGCAGACCCCGAACGGTCTCTTCGACGCGCGGCAGCGTCTGATCGACGACCTGTCCGACCTTGTCTCGCTGCGGGTGGTGGACCGGCCGAACGACCAGATCGCCATCTACACGGACGGTGGCGCCATCCTGCTCGATGGCAAGCCCGCGACGGTCGGCTTCGTGCCCGCCTCGGGTCCGGTGATCCCGGGAATGACGCCGGGGGCGGGGCTGTCGGGCCTCACACTGAACGGTCAGCCTGTCGGCACGGGTCCGTCGGGGGCGCTCTCGGGCGGGGCGCTGGCAGGCCAGTTCGCGATGCGAGACACGATCCTGCCGCGGTTTCAGGACGGGTTGGACGCCCTCGCCACCGACCTGATCGCGCGGTTCGAGGCCGCCGATGCCGCCGGGCCGGCGCCTGCGGGCAGCGGGCTCTTCGAGGATCCGGGCCCCGGTGGCACCGAAGGGCGCGCGCAGCGCCTCTCGGTGACCGCGCTCGTCGATGGCGCCGTGTGGCGGGTCCGCGACGGTCTCGGCGCCGCGGCGCCGGGTGCGCCGGGCCAGTCGACCGCCCTGCTGGCCATGGCGGGAGAGCTCGCGGCACCCCGGACGCTGCCGCCTCCGGCCGCAGGCGGGCAAGCGCGGGATTTCGCCGGCCATGCCGCCGTGCTGCAGAGCGACGTCGGCCAGGCCATGGTCTTCGCCGAGGGGGCGCTGGGCTTTGCGGTTGCCCGTGGCACGGCGCTCGCCGACGCCCTGGCGCAGCAGGGCGTCGATACCGACGACGAAATGCAGAAGCTTCTGATCATCGAGCGCGCCTATGCCGCAAATGCGCGGGTCATCAGGGCCGCGGACGAGATGATCCAGACAATTCTGGCGATCTGAGGGAGAGGGCGATGATGAATCTGCCGGGCAGCAGCGATCTTGCGCGCAATCTCATGCTCCGGCGCAGTGTCGGCGAGCTCAAGGGGGGGCTCGCCCGCCATTCGCAGGAGTTCGTGACCGGTCGCGCGATCTCGCCGGTGCGCACCCTGCAGGGGGATGTGGCGGGGCTGGCAGGGATCGAGCGGGCGCTCGCCGTGCTCTCCAGCAAGTCCACTGCGCTGGCCGAGACCGCCGCGTTCCAGGCGGCGCAGCAGCGCGCCCTCGACCGGATGGTCACCGATGCCCGCGGCCTTGCCGGTCAGCAACTGGCGCTGCTCACGACATCGCCCGAGGCCATCGTCGACGTCCATGCAGGCATGGCCAAGGCGGCCTTCACCGACGCCGTTGCCGCGTTCAACACCAGCTACGGCGGGCGTGGGCTGTTCGCCGGCGAGCTCAGCGCCGGGCCGGCGCTCGAGCCGCCACAGGACATCCTCGATGCCCTCGTTGCCGCTCTCGGCGGGCTGACCGACGGCGCCGACGTCGAGGCGGCGGTCATGGACTGGTTCGTCGCGCCGGGCGGCGGGTTCGAGACGGACGCGCTGAGGGGCAGTGCCCAGCCGGCCGGGCCGGTGCTGATCGCCCCGGGCGAGACCGTGGAGCTCACGGTCACGGTTGCGCGCACCGAGGCCCGGCGACACCTCGCCGCTCTGGCGCTGGGTGCGATTGCTGCGGAGCCCGGTGTCGGGGCGAACCGGCTGGAGCGCATCGACCTGATCCGCCGGTCTGGCGAGCAGCTGATCTCGGCCCCCGAACAGCTGATCGCCATGGGCGCCGAACTCGGCGCCGCCGAGGGCCGCGTGAGCGCGGCTCAGGTCCGCAATGGCGCCGAGGCACTTGCCCTCGAACTCGCCCGAAAGGAGCTGATCGGCGTCGACGAGTTCGATTCCGGGACCCGGCTCGAAGAGGTGCGCGTGAGGATCGAGGCCATCTTCGCGCTGACGGGCCGGCTGCAACGCCTCAGCCTGGTGGAGTATCTGCGATGATCCGGCGACTGGCTGTCCTCCTTCTGTGCCTGATGCTGCCCTCGCTCGCTGCGGCACAATCGATCCGTCTCAAGGACCTTGTGGAGTTCGACGGGGTCCGCGGCAACGACCTCGTCGGCTATGGCCTCGTGGTGGGTCTGAATGGAACCGGAGACGGGCTTCGCAACGCGCCCTTCACCGAGGACATCATGGCCTCCATCCTCGAAAGGCTGGGCGTGAATGTCACAGGTGAGCAGTTTCGCCCGCGCAACGTGGCCGCGGTCCTGGTGACGGCGACCCTGCCCCCCTTTGCCCGGGCGGGCAGCCGCATCGACATCACCGTCTCGGCCATCGGCGATGCGCGCTCGTTGCTCGGCGGCACGCTGGTGATGACCCCGCTGAACGGTGCCGATGGGCAGATCTATGCGGTGGCGCAGGGGTCCGTGATCGCCGGTGGTGCCGAGGTGCAGGGTGCGGCAGCGCAGGTCGTGCAGGGCGTGCCGACCGCGGGCGTGATCCCGGCCGGCGCCCGGGTCGAACGCGAGGTCGAGTTCGACTTCAGTCGTCTCGCCCAGGTCCGGCTGGCGCTGCGCAGCCCCGACTTCACGACGGCGGCGCGGATCGAGCGCGTGATCAACGCCGAGTTCGGGCGCGAGGCAGCGCGCATGCTGGATGCGGGAACCGTGCTGCTGGACGTGGCGGCGACGCGGATGGGCTCGCCCGCGCATGCGCTCGGACGGATCGAGAACCTGACGGTTGCGCCCCAGACGCGCGCTCGGGTCGTCGTGGACCATCGCACGGGCACCATCGTCATGGGCTCGGATGTGCGGATCAGCCCGGTGGCGGTGGCGCAGGGGAACCTTACCCTGCGGGTCGAGGAGGCGCCGCTGGCGATCCAGCCGAACCCCTTCGCCGCGGGAGAGACGGTCGTTGTTCCGCGCACCCGCGTCGGGTTGGATGAGGAGGAGCGCACCGGCCTCGCGCTTCTTCCCGGCAGCACGTCGCTCGCCGAGGTGGTGTCCGGATTGAACGCACTGGGTGTCTCGCCGCGCGAGATGATCGACATCCTGACCAGCATTTCCGCGGCCGGGGCGCTCCACGCCGAATTCGTGGTGCGCTGACCGGACGCGGGCCCTTGGCGCAGGCCTGCGGCCTTCGGTGGGCAGCGGGCCGCCCAGGCAAGGCGGGCCCGATGTCGACGCACGCCGCGGCAGGGGGGGGCGGCCGGACGGGCTGGAGGTGATCGGGAGTGGGCTGCCCGAGGACGAGGGTCCTGGCTTTGGCGGATCTTCGCGGGGGAGGTCGTCGGCGCGGGCTGTGCGGTCTTGCCGGTGGAGCAGCGCGGGCGGCCGGTGACCATCGGCTGCAGCTGCCATCACCCCGGCCGCCATCACCCCGGCCGCCATCACCCCGGCCGCCATCACCCCGGCCGCCAGAACCCTAGCCGTCACCCCGGTCGCCAGCGCAGTTCGGGCCAGACGCGGGGCGGCGCCGGGGGACATGCGAGGCCGTCATCGGCGGCGCGTCGGGACCCCGCCGCTCCGGCCCGCCGCGGTCCAGCCGCCGCGACCTGCCGTCGCGACCTGTCGCCCGGGGCGCATCACTCGGCCGCTGCTGTCCCCGCCTTGCGCCGGGCCGCGCGCAGCGGGGCCGAGACGCCGAGAAGGGGGTGCAGCCGGCCCGCCAGGGCCCAGCAGCCCAGCATCCCCGCCGCCGTGGCCGCGAACACCGCCGGCAGCGGCGCCATCAGAAGGATCACCGCCGCCACGCCCGGCGTCACGATCCCCGCGACATCGCGAAAGCTGGAATAGACCGCCGCCATCTCGGTGCGCTCGGAGGGTTTCACCGCCATCAGGAAGGGCAGCCCGCCGCAGATGTCGAGCAGGATCAGGCACCCCGCCCCGGCGAACATCGCCGCCACCGCCAGCGGTGGAAACGGCGCCAGCAGCGCCGCGCCGGCAAAGCCCAGCGCGGCCATGGCAAAGCCCGTGCGCACCGCCCAGCGCACCGACCGGCGCTGCATCAGGCGCAGCATCAGGGGCGTCGCGAACAGCAGCGCATTGGTGGCCGACAGCAGCATGCCGCCCAGCTTCTCGCTCAGCCCCGACTGGATGCAGAAGATCGGCAGATAGACCACGTAGACCCACCATCCGACCGACCGCATCACCGCAAAGATCCAGCCCGCAACCAGCCGCGGCTGCGCGAAGAAACGCCCGAGATAGGCCAGCGGGTTGGGCGCCGGCCCCCGCGCGCGCTGGATCAGCCGGCCGTCGCCCAGCCGCATCCACCAGAAGAGCCCCAGGAGCCCCAGCGCCGCGAGGCCCGAGGCGAGAAAGGGCGCCGGCTGCCACCACTGCATCAGCGCGACGCCGGTGACCGGCCCCACCGTCCAGGCCAGCGCGCCGTAGAACATGCGCAGCGTCTCGTTGCGCCCCAGATCGGCGCGGGCGATGTAGTCGAGCACATAGGCGTTGTGGCAGATGAACACCGTCACCGTGCCCACCGTCACCGCCGCCAGCGCCGCGGCGACCAGCGGCCCGCCCAGCATGCCCAGCGCATTGCCCAGCAGGAACAGCCCGCAGCCCGCGGTGAACACCCAGCGCCGCGGCACCCGGGTGGTCAGCGCCGGCACCATCAGCCCGGCCGCCAGCGACAGCAGCCCCACCCCGAAGTAGATCTTCGACACCAGCACCGCATCGCCAAAGGCGCGGTACATCGCGATGGGCATGGCCGAGATCAGCATGCCCCGCACCAGCGCCTCGGTCCCGGCAAGCAGGGCAAAGCCGCGCACACCGGGGGTGGGCGCATGCCTGAGCCATTCGGGGATGGACCGCTCCAGCATCTGCCTGCCCTCTCGTCCCGCCGTGCCTGTCCCCGAGGTCCGTGCGGCGCATCATGAGGGGCGCCGGCCGGGGCGTCTGTCCCTGCACCGACGTGGGGGGAAGGAAAACGGGCGGGAGGCAGGCCGCGGGCGTCGCGGCCCCACGCGCCGCGGCGTCAGCCGTCGCCGGTGGCGGCCGTTTCCAGCGCGGCGATTCGCGCCTTCAGCGCCTCGTTCTCCTCGCGGGCCTTCTGGGCCATGGCACGCACGGCGTCGAACTCCTCGCGGGTGACGAAGTCGCGATCGGCCAGCCAGCGGTCGATCATCGAGCGAAAGGCGGTCTCGGCCTCCTCGCGCGCGCCCTGGGCCACGCCCATGGCGTTGGTCGCCAGCTGCGCCAGATCGTCGAGTAACTTGTTGCGGCTCTGCATCGCGTCCTCCGGCCGGTTGCCCGCCCGATATGGCGCGGGGCCGGGCAAAGGACAAGGTTGACTTCGCCCCTCGCGCGGGCGAGCAGACGCGCATGCTGGCCGCCATCCCCTTTCCCGACCTCTAGCCCGAGCTCTTCGCCATCGAGATCGGGACGTTCCGCCTCGCGCTGCGCTGGTACGCGCTGGCCTATATCGCGGGGTTCGTCATCGCCTGGGCGCTGGCGGTGGCGGCGGTGAAGCGGCCCGCGCTCTGGGCCGGGGGGCAGCCGCCGATGCGCCCCGAACAGGTGGAGGGGCTGCTGACCTGGGTGATCCTGGGGGTCATCCTCGGCGGGCGGCTCGGCTTCGTGCTGTTCTACCAGCCGGGGCATTACCTCGCCAACCCGCTGGAGATCCTGGCCATCTGGCAGGGGGGGATGGCGTTTCACGGCGGGCTGGTCGGGGCGGCGGTGGGGGCGGCGCTGTTTGCGTGGCGGCAGGGGGTGGCGCTGGTGCCGCTGGCGGATCTGATGGCGCTGGCGACGCCGCCGGGGCTGATGCTGGGCCGGATCGCGAATTTCGTGAACGCCGAGCTGTGGGGGCGCCCGACGCTGGCGCCCTGGGGGGTGATCTTTCCCGGGCCCGCCGCGCAGGACTGCCCGCCCGCGTTCCTCATGGCCGAGGGCTGCGCCCGCCACCCCAGCCAGCTCTATCAGGCGGGGCTGGAGGGGCTCGTGCTGGGGCTCGTGCTGCTCTGGCTGGTCTGGCGGGGGCGCGCGCTGCTCAGGCCCGGGATGGTGGCGGGGGTGTTCCTCGCGGGCTACGGGGTTGCGCGTTTCGTGGCCGAGGTCTGGCGCGAGGCCGATGCGCAGTTCGTCACCTTCGACAACCCCATGGGCCATGTCGTCCGGCTGGGCGAGGCCGGGCTGCAGATGGGGCAGCTTCTGTCGCTGCCGATGATCCTCGTGGGGCTTGCGCTGATCCTCTGGTCGCGCCGGGGCGTGGCGGGCGCGTGACGCCGCTGGCCGCGCGCCTCGCGGCCCGGATCGCCGCCGCCGGGCCGATGTCGGTGGCGGACTACATGGCCGCCTGCCTGATGGACCCCACCCACGGCTATTACACCACGCGCGAGCCCTTCGGCCGCGCCGGCGACTTCGTCACCGCGCCCGAGATCAGCCAGATGTTCGGCGAGCTCGTGGGGCTGGCGCTGGCGCAGGCCTGGCTCGATCAGGGGGCGCCGGCGCCCTTCGTGCTGGCCGAGCTCGGGCCGGGGCGCGGCACACTGATGGCGGACCTGCTGCGCGCGACCCGCACCGTGCCGGGCTTTCACGCGGCCGCGCGGCTCTGTCTGGTCGAGGGCTCGGGCCGGCTGCGCGCGGTGCAGGCCGAGCGCCTCGGCCCGGCGGGGCCGCTGTGGTGCGACGGGGTGGAGGGGCTGCCGGAGGGGCCGCTCTTCGTCATCGCCAACGAGTTTCTGGACGCGCTGCCGATCCGTCAGTTCCTGCGCGCCCCGGCCGGCTGGGCCGAGCGCATGGTGGGGCTTCGGGGCGGGCGGCTGGCCTTCGGCCTCGCCCCGGCGGCGCCCCTCGCGGCCCTCGCGCCACGGCTTGCCGACACGCGGCCGGGCGATGTGGTGGAGACCTGCGCCCCCGCCGCGGCCGTCGTGTCCCACATCGCGGACCGAATCGCCCGCCACGGCGGGGCGGCGCTGATCCTCGACTATGGCGGCGGGCCGAGCCTGGGCGACACCTTGCAGGCGCTCTACCGCGGCGCGCCCGACGACCCGCTGGCGCACCCGGGCGAGGCCGACCTCACCGCGCATGTCGACTTCGCGCCGCTGGCCGACGCGGCCCGGGCCGCCGGGGCCGCCGTCGCGGGCCCGGTGCCGCAGGGCGCGTGGTTGCGCCGGCTCGGCATCGACGCCCGCGCCGCGCGGCTTGCCCGAAACCTCGCCGGGCCCGCGCTGGAGGCGCATCTGGCCGGGCATCGTCGCTTGACCAGCCCGGCGGAAATGGGAACGCTGTTCAAGCTGCTCGCGGTGCATCCCCGCACCGCGCCGCCGCCGCCCGGAGTCGCCGTCTGATGCTGGAGATCCTGACCGCCCGGCCGCTTGCGCCCCTGCGCCACGGGTTCTTCACCCGCAAGGGCGGGGCCTCGTCGGGGGTGTTCCAGGGGCTGAACTGCGGCCCCGGCTCGTCGGACCAGACCCAGGCGGTGCAGATCAACCGCGCCCGCGTGGCCGAGGCGATGGGGGTGGCGCCCGACCGGCTGGTCTCGCTGCATCAGGTGCACTCGGCCGAGGTGGTGCGGCTCGACGCCCCGCCGGCGGAAAAGCCGCGCGCCGATGCGATGGTGACGGCCACGCCGGGGCTGGCGCTGGCGGTGCTGACGGCCGACTGCCAGCCGGTGCTCATGGCCGATGCGGAGGCAGGCGTGGTCGCGGCGGTGCATGCGGGCTGGCGCGGCGCGCTGGCCGGCATCCTGGAGGCGACGGTCGCGGCGATGGTGGAGATGGGCGCGCGGCCCGCGCGCATCACCGCTGTCATCGGCCCCACCATCAGCCAGGCCGAATACGAGGTCGGCCCCGAGTTCCTCGACACCTTCCTCGCCGAGGATGCCGGCAACGCGCGCTTCTTCGCGCAGGGGCAGGGGGACCGGCTGCACTTCGACCTGCCGGGCTACGGGCTGATGCGGCTGCGCGCTGCCGGGGTGGGGCATGCGGAGTGGATCCGGCACTGCACCTGCGCGACGCCCGAGCTCTTCTATTCCTATCGCCGGGCGACGCGCGAGGGGGCGGCCGATTACGGCCGGCTGATCTCGGCCATCCGGCTCTGAGGCGCGCCGCCCTGCGACACCGCCCCTCTTGTCAGGGGCCGCGCAACGCCCGATAACCGCAGGCGTCGCCACCGCCACAGGAGGGTTCCCGTGCGCGCCCGCATCTATCGCCCCGCCCGCAGCGCCACCCAGTCGGGCACCGCCCGCACACAGCACTGGGTGCTGGAGTTCTCGCCGGACGCACCGCGCGATGTCGACCCGCTGATGGGCTGGACCGGCTCGGGCGACATGAACGCCCAGGTCCGGCTGCGGTTCGACAGCCGCGAGGCCGCCGAGGCCTACGCCCGCGAGCGCGGCCTCGATGTCGTGGTGCTGGAGCCCAAGCCGCGCAGGCCCAACATCCGCCCCCGCGGCTACGGCGAGAACTTCGCCACGGAGCGCCGCGGCGCCTGGACCCACTGAGAGTGTGAATCGGGCGATAGTTGTCGCCGGCTCGGGGTTTTTGCCCGCCAGTTCGGGGCAAAGGTTCTGCACCCCACTGATAACGCTAGACCAGGTACGGAGCTTCGACGTCGGATCTGAGCTTGCTGTGTGCATCGGAAGAGCCGACCAGCATCCCCTTGGTCGGAATAGGGAAGGGCAGTGGCACTACCGTCCGTTCGAATCCTAAGCGGTCCGCCACTTGCCCCCGCGAAAGCGTTCTCCCGACCCGGCTGCGGCCGGATTTTTCCGTTGTATTCGAGGGTTATGCGGGAGAGGCTGAGCACTGGCCCCGGTGCCAAGTGGCCCGGAAGCGGTCTCTCTCGGTCGATACTCTCCGGACCTCATGACTGCGCCAATTTGGTGAATAGCTTGCAAGCGACGGAAATCCCGTGGTTCTCCGTGGCTGCCGCTGAACACTTCGACGCCGGTGGCGCTCGGCGAGATGGAACTGAAATCGAACCTGCGTTCGCTGTCCTCTCGAAGGGGTTGGCTGTAAACAGTTGTGTTCGCAAGCTCTTCCTTCCGACCCGGATGGCGCAAGGCTATGAAGGATATTGCCGAAAACAAGAAATCATGAAATGACGAACTGGCGGGGGTGATGCAATGAGCGCCGGACCAGTCGTCTACGGCAACCTGAACTTCAAGGTCACCGAGGAGGAGAAGTGGGCCTTCAAGGAGCTCTGCGCTCGTCATCGCCTAAGCCAAGTCGATGCCCTTCGGCGCGCTATTGCGCTTCTTGAGAGGGAGTTGGAGAACCGGGGCCGCGACGCCTCCAAGAACGAGGGACCTGAATGACATGGTCTGAGGATGTGGCAAGGCTCTGTCCCTGGGAGGGCGAAGGGCCAGCCCGGGTGAGTCTTGATGACATGCTGATCGCCTATGACGAGGCGATCGAAGGTGGCCGGGACCTGCACGTTCTCACCGGACCAGAGGAGATCGCAAGAGCCTATCTCGTTCACCGCCTCGTCCGCGAGCTCGGTTACCCTGTCGAGCGGCTCGAAATGGAGCGGTCCTATGTCGCTGGTCGCCGCTCAAAGAACACTCGGGCAAGGGTCGATCTCATCCTGGCGCGGGAAGATGGAACCCCATTCTACTTTGTCGAGGCCAAGGCTCCCGAGGAGTTCGAGGCAAGCAAGCACGAAATCGAAACACAACTCTTCTCGCTAGCAGCATTACACGAGTCGGCGACCGGTCATCGCGTCCCATATCTCGTCTACTGGACCGTGGATACGACCGGTGGCAAACTTGGTGACCAAGTCATCGTGATCGACCACGACGCCTATCGCACCTATCGCGAATGGCAGGACGCGGGCGAGCCATCGGTCGCGAATGTCTTATCGGATGGTTACGGGGTGCCTCGGCGGGTTCCGTACGTTCGGGGCAGCGATCGCGACCTAACGTCAAGCTTTGAGATGAAGGAGATCGACGCGTTCGCACGCAACCTCCACGACGTACTTTGGGGCGGTGGAGCCACAGGAGACACGGAGGTATTCACCGGCCTTGTCAATTTGATCTTAGCCAAGATTCAAGACGAATACGACACCGAGGAGGGTAAGGAGTATGGATTCCAAGTCCGTATGCGAGGTGATACGGCCGAGAACGGTGGCGAGCTTTTCGAACGTATCAACCGCCTATATCGCCGAGCCCTCTCCCAGCAACTTGGCAAAAAGGGAGATCTATCCGACCAGCAAGTAGTCAATAGAGAGTAGTTCTCGGAGAGCAAGGTTCGCTATACTGTTGAGCAGATCGAGCGATATGCTTTCGTTGACGGCAAGGAAAGTTTAACCGGACGGGACATTCTGGGGGAGTTCTTCGAGCGCATCCAGAGAGACGGCTTCAAGCAGACTAAGGGGCAGTTTTTCACGCCGACGAATGTAGTGCGCTTTATGCTCTACGCGCTCGAGCTTGATGAATTGGCCTTCGAGAAACTGACTCGGAACCAGACCCTTCCTTATGTGATCGATCCATCTTGCGGCAGCGCGACCTTTCTAATTGAAGCCATGCGTGCAATCACTTCTGAGATCAAGGGCCGGCGCTTCGAACAGCTACCCTCGAGCCGGACCGTGGTACAACGCTTCGAAGAACTGTTCCTGCCTGACCACCGCGAGCACCGCTGGGCCCGGGACTTCCTGTACGGCGTAGAACACAACTTCGAGCTTGCGACGGCTGCCAAGGTCAACATGATCTTGCATGGCGACGGCGCATCAAACATTTTCCATGCTGACGGCCTCGCTCCATTTAAAACTTACACCCACGACGGGCATACCGGCGAAAGACTGCGCAATTCGGCACCTGCCGACGAGTATCAGGGTCTGCCCGTAAACGGGCGCTTCGGCGGTGTCAGCAAATCGTGTTGGCGTGAGGGTGTGGCGGGGGTGCGAGCAGCGGCCTGAGCGCATCGAGGTAGGAGCGGTCCGCGTTGTTCCGGGCGGCGTGCCAGCGGCCGTAGGCG
>Ga0213835_101154_pt1 | contig 17861 bp, 11 predicted proteins | sample SWPATP01_FD_160576 | JGI IMG/M metagenome (GOLD analysis project Ga0213835, IMG submission 160576) | Coastal seawater microbial communities from Marineland, Florida, United States - SWPA TP0 #1 | ecosystem: Environmental > Aquatic > Marine > Coastal | place: USA: Florida | collected 2016-08-05 | reverse complement strand
TTCTCGGCTCTGGTCGTGCTGCACCCGGCGACGGGCGGCGGCGTGGTGGCGCTGGCGAACCAGATGGAGGCTGAGGGGCTGCTGTGGGAGATCGCCCACAGCGTGGCGCGCCTCGCGAAGTGGGAAGGGTTTGAGCGGGACGACCTGCACGACGCGGAGGTGCGTCTGCGGGATTTTGAGGAGGCCCAGGAGGTGCGCGTGGTCGCGTCGTTCACGGGCTTTGATCTGCGTGCGATCCCGTGCGAGCGCGGGCTGGACGGGACGTGGTCGGTCCGGTTTGCGGTGCCGCCGGGGACGTACCAGTATCTGTTCTGGGTGGACGGCGAACTGGTGCCGGACATCCGGAACCCGATGAGCGAGACGGCTCCGGACGGGACGATTTATTCCCGGCTTGTGGTGCCGCAGCGATAGCCGCACGGCTCAGAGGCGAGCCTGGACGAACTCATCGAGCTCGGGCAGCCATCGGCGGGCGGTGGCGAGGTCGAAGCGGGCGGGGAGTTGGTTGCCGGGGAGCTTGGCTTCGCGCTGGTGCTCGATGAGGCAGGCGATGACGGCTTCGGCGACGCGGCTTGGGCTGGCGGTGCCGCCGGACCAGTGGTCGTGGTCGGCCCAGTCGAGCCGGACCTCGTGTCGGGTCTGGGTGACGGTCGCGCGGTCGGCGCGTCCTTCGGGGTCGCGCCGGACGTCGGAGATCCGAACGCGGTAGGACCAGCCACGATCGGTTTCGGTTTCTTCGAGGACTTCCACGTGCGCCACGGGGCGGCCCTTCCGCGTCCGGGGTGCCGGGGGGAACCCACGCGGGCCCCGGCGGTAGACGCTGCCGCGTAGGGTAGGTGCGGGGGGATGGTCGGTCGGGGGTCCGGTTGCGGCGGTCTGCTGGAGCGACGCGAGCACGATGTACATCTTCGAGATCATCCGTCTGGGCTTGAACGACCTGCGCCTGCACCTGCTGCGGAGCGTGCTGACGGCTTTGGGGATCATCCTCGGGGTGGCGGCGGTCATCACGATGGTGTCGATCGGTGAGGGCTCCAAGCAGGAGGCGCTCGCGACGATCGAGCGTCTGGGGGCTCGGAACACGATCCTGCGGAGCCAGAAGCCGCCGGAGGCGAGCCAGCAGCAGGGCGGGCAGCAGTCGGGGTGGCTGACGCGGTTCGGGATCACGCGCGAGGACTTGGCGGCGATCCGGACGAACTTTCCCGATGCGGCTTGGATCGTGCCGGTGAAGGCGGTGGGCGGGGAGATTCTGCGGGAGGATCGTCGGCAGATCAGCCAGGCGTTCGGGACGACGCCGGACTTCCCGGCGGTGAGCAGCGTTCGCGTGGAGCGAGGGCGTTACCTGACGTGGGCGGATATGGAGTCTCGCGCGCCGGTGGTGGTGATCGGCTCCGAGGTGGCGAAGGAGATGTTCCCGTTCGATGACCCGATCGGGCAGACGCTTCGGATCGACGAGCAGACGCTGCGTGTGATCGGCGTGCTGGCGCCGGTGGGTCTGAGCGGCGGGGCCGGGGGGGCGCTGATCGGGCGGGATCTGAACTTGGACCTGCACCTGCCGATCACCTCGGCCGAGGCGATGTTCGGGGACGTGATCACGCGCCGGACGGCCGGGAGCTTCGAGGCCAACGAGGTGCAGATCTCGGAGGTCTACCTGACGAGCCCGGACCGGGAGCGCGTGCTGGTGGACGCGCAGCGGCTTCGTCGGCTCATGTCGATCCGCCCGACGCGGATGACGGACCTGGGCGTGATTGTGCCGTATGAGCTGCTGGACAAGGCGCGGCGGGACGCGCTGACGTGGAACCTGGTGCTGGGGGCGATCGCGGGGATCAGCCTCTTGGTGGGCGGGATCGGGATCATGAACATCATGCTCGCGACCGTCACGGAACGGACGCGGGAGATCGGCATCCGGCGCGCGCTGGGGGCGACGCGCGGGCACATCACGGGGCAGTTCCTGGTCGAGACGGGCGTGCTGAGCGCGCTGGGCGGATTGGTGGGCGTGGCGCTCGGGGTGGGGCTGAGCGTGGGGATCGGTGCAGTGGTGCCACTGCTGCCGGACGCGCCGCTGATCGGTGGGTTCTTCGATAAGGACACGGCGCTGCCGACGTCGATCACGATGTGGTCGATCCTGCTGTCCTTCGGCGTGGCGACGCTGATCGGGCTGGTCTTCGGGATTTACCCCGCGATGCAGGCTGCGAAGCAGGACCCGATCGTGGCGCTACGCCACGACTGAGCTCTCGGCTACGCGTCGCGCCGGATGAGCAGGACGGACCGGTCGTCGGCGGCCGGGCCTCTTGGCTCGACAAGCTCGCGCAGGGCGCGATCGATCGCGGCGAGATCGGCGGCGTCGCCGATGGCGGAGAAACGGGCCTCGATCGCGTCCAGCCCGAGTTGGCGTCCGTCGGCGTCCATCGCCTCGGTGAGCCCGTCGGTCACGAGCAGCAGCGTGTCGCCTGGGCGGGCGTCGATCGTCTGCACGGGGAATCGCTCGCCCGGATCGATCGCCAGCGGCAGGCTCTGGTTCTCGATGCGCTCGACGCGCCCTGTGTCGGCTCGGCGCAGCATCGCGGGCAGGTGCCCGGCGAGCGCGAGCGTCCATCGCCCCTGGGGCTCGGCGCGGACCCATGCGCCCGTGACGAACATGCCCGGCGTCGTCAGCGCGCAGAGCACGCGGTTGAGGTCCGCGGCGAGCAGCCCGGGATCGGCGGGCGCGCCCAGACGCGTCCGCACCGCGGCTTTGACCATCGCCATCACGATCCCCGCGGCGAGCCCGTGACCGGAAACGTCGGCGAGCATCGCGTCGATGCGCGGGGTCGGCGGATTCCCGTCTTCATCGCGGTCCCCCACCGCGATCGCGTCAACCAGATCGCCGCCCATCGCGCTCGACGGGTCTGAGCGGGCGAAGACGGCGATGCCAGCGGCGCGGAACTCGATCGAGGGCACCAGCGTGGCGTGGACCTGGGCGGCGAGTTCGAGTTCGGCACGATCGCGGGCAGCGCGGCGTTCGGCGCGCACGATGTGCTGGATCACAAGGATAAAGCCGAGCGAGAGCGAGAGCGTGCCGAGCACGATCGCGAAGATCTGTCGCGCGGCGGGCGCCCAGTCGTAGCCGACGCCCAGCAGCCCCGCTTTGAACAGTTGATCGAACATCCACGGGAAGACGAGCACGGGCACGATGACGAGCGGAGCCGTGAGAGTGAACCAGAGCCCGCGGCGCTGGAACATGATCGCCCAGCCCATCGCCATGAGCCCGGAAAGGCACCAGAGCAGGAGCGTGAAGAGCCAACCGGCGGGCTCGGGCTGGATGAGCGCGATGAAGATGCCGACCTGCCCGAAGATCAGAAAGATCCCGGCGGTGACGAGGGCGTCGCGCGATCGAGGTCGGGGCGGGGACATCTGGGGCAGCCTACCGCGGGCTTGACTCCGGAGCGGCTTCGGCGGGCATGGCTTCGGCGGGCACCGCTGCGACGCTCTCGCCAGAGGCGGCTTTGGCGCTGCGCTCCATCACCGCGCCCGCCCCGGCGAGGAGGAACTGCATCCCCATCGCCATCAGGATCAGCCCCATGAAGCGGGTGAAGATGCGCTGGGCGTCTTTGGAGAGGTAGCGTCCGAAGAAGAGCGTGCCGAAAAGGCAGGCGGCGGTCACGAGCACGCCGGCGATCACCGCGAGCAGCGCGACCCAGGGGACGGCGGCTTCGGCGTCTGCGGAGAGGGTGATGATGGTGGCGATCGTGCCGGGGCCGGCGACGATGGGCATCGCGAAGGGGACGAGCACCTGCTCCCGGATCTCGGATTCGCTCGCGAGCTTTTCGTGCTCCTTGCTGCGCTGCCCGCGGACCATCTCGAAGCCCATGAGCCCGATGAGCACGCCGCCGGCGGCGCGGAAGGCGTCGATCGAGATGCCGAAGAGGCGGAGGAGGAACGTCCCGATGAAGGCTGCGCCGAGCAGGACGGCGAGGATGAACAGGCACACGGAGATTGCGGCTGCCCGCTGACGCGCGGGGGAGAGCGGCGAGACCATGTTCTGAAAGATCGGCGCGGTGCCGAAAGGGTTCATGATCGCGACGACGGTCACGACGGCTTGGAGGATCTCGGATCGCACGGGGGGAGGGTAGGACGCGGTTCGTCAGATCATGCCGAGACGCTGGCGCAGGGCGTTCTCAGCGACCGCGCCCGCGCAGCGGACGAGCAGCTCGATCGAGATCAGCCCGGGATGATTGGCGTGCTCGTTCGGCGGCTCATAGACCGCGCTCGGAGCGACGAGATAGCACCGCCCTCGGAAGCGGGGAAAGCGTTCGGAAAAATCCTGGAGGGCTCGGCGGCTGTGGCGCGGGCTTGAGGCGACCTCGAACGCCAGCGGCCCACGGTCGTCGTCATAGACCAGGTCCACCTCGGCCTTGCCGTCTCGCCAGTGGTAGAGGCGGGTCTGATGGAGCTGAGCGAGTGCGTGGAGGTGCCCCGCAACCAGATTCTCCCGGAGCACGCCCATCTCGCCGGGGTCGTTCAGCGGCGAGAGCCCGCGGTGCAGCGCGGCGTTGCGCACGGCGCCGTCCACGAAATAGAGCTTGCGCCCGCGACGCTGCTTCGTGCCCTCGGACCCGGCGTAGTTCTGGAACGTGAAAATCAGGAACGCACGCTCGAGATAACCCAGATAGCGCTCGCAGGTGGGCGCCGTCATCTGTGTGTCTGTGCTCAGGTTCTTGGGCGAGAGCAAGCCCGTCGCCTGCTCGGCGAGCACGTAGAGCATGCGTTCGAGCGCCTTGGGGTTGTCCACGCCGTACGCCTGCGGGATGTCCTTGTAGACCGCACGCTCGACCGCGTCGGAGCGGAGCGTGCTCTGCGACTCGAGCAAGCGGGATCGCTCGTCAGCATCCGAGGCTCGCTCGCGGAGCAGCAGTTCGGGGAAGCCGCCGGTGAGCAGGTAGCGACGGAGCGGCTCGGCGATCGATGGCGAACTCTCCGCGGCGTTGACGCGGATCGTCTCGGCTAAAGTCGGCTCGGTAGTGATCCGGTCCTCGTGCCCGATCAGCTTCAGATACTCGGGGAAGAGATAGGGCGAGAGGTAGATCTCGTCCCATCGCCCGACGCCGCTCTCGACGTGTCGATCGCGCAGCACAGCCGTTGAGCTCGACGAGCCTGCGACGCGCACGGGCCACGCTTCGTCGTAGAACGTTTTGAGCCAGAGGTCCCAGTCCTCGGCATAAGTCAGCTCATCGAGGAAGACATAGACGGGCTGCTCGGGCGTCGCGCGGAGGTGGTCACGGGCGTAGTTGGAGACCCATTCGCCGAGCGAGACGCGCATCAGGAGCGGGTGATCGAGGCGGAGCCACAGGATCCGCCTGGGGCTGACGCCGTGCGCCAGCAGGTGGCGAACCGTCTGGTACATCGCTGTGGTCTTGCCGACGCGTCGCGGGCCGATGACCACGTGGAAGCGCTGCCGCCCAACGCCGTCCTGCATGACCCTGAACAGGTTCGCGCCGAGCGTGCGTTCCTGCGTCTGAGCGAGGGCTTGGGGCACATCCCCGCTCGACCACCAAGGGTTCTGGTCGGCCAGCGCAATCCGATAATCATCCGCGCTCGGTGACCAGGATCTTCGCGGGTTGTGCTCCCCTGGAACCATTACCGTATCGTAACCATGATGCTTGTTTCGTCAATAAACATCACATTGTTTTGTTTAATACGGAAATAATTGTCAATAACTCTGCTGGCGTGGGTTATGGACGCCGTTCGCGTTCCTCGATCAGTTGCCGCACCCGTTCCACGCCCGGCTGGGCGACCCCCGCGGCTTCGTTTTGGGCTCGTTCGCCTTCGATGCCGCTCAGGGCGTCGGCTTGCATGTCGGCGTGGTAGCTGCTGCGGACCATGGGGCCGCTCTCCACGACCTTCAGCCCCCGCTTCACGCCCTCGTCGCGGTACATGTCGAACTGCTCGGGGGTGACCCAGCGGTCGATCGGGAGGTGGTTGCGCGTCGGCTGGAGGTATTGCCCGATCGTGAGGATGTCGCAGGGGTCGTTCGGCTTCGGGCCCGTGTGCTTGGCCGTGGCTTCGACGAGTTGGTCCATGAGTTCGAGGACTTCTTCGTCGCGTTCGCCGATGCCGACCATGATGCCGGTCTTGGCGACGCCGCCTTGTTCTTTGACGCGTCGGAGGAGTTCGAGGGAGCGGTCGAATTTGGCGCTGGGGCGCACGGCCGGGTACATGCGCCGGACGCATTCGATGTTGTGGTTGATGATGTGCGGGGCGGCGTCGATGACCATCTGGAGCGCGCCCCAGTTGCCCTCGAAGTCGGGGATCAGCACCTCGATGGACATGCCGGGGCAGGCTTCTTTGCTCCGGATGATCGTCTCGGCCCAGATGCCGGCCCCGCCGTCGGGGAGTTCGTCACGGTTCACGCTGGTGACCACGACGTGCTTGAGCCCCATGAGGGCGAGGGATTCGGCGACGCGCCGGGGTTCATCGCGGTCAACGGGCTTGGGGCGTCCGGTTTTGACGTTGCAGAAGCCGCAGGCGCGGGTGCAGGTGTCGCCCAGGATCATGATGGTCGCGACGCCGCGGGCCCAGCACTCGCCCATGTTGGGGCAGCCGGCCTCCTGGCAGACGGTGAAGAGGCTGTGCTCGTCCATGATCTGCTTGAGGCGGTTGTACCCCGGGCCGCCGGGGACTTTGGCTTTGAGCCAGCTCGGCTTGCGCTTGGTGGCGAGCTGCTGGACGGGGGCCTGCTGGTTGTTGATGACCATGCCGGTGAGGCTGAAGACGGGTTTGTCGACCCTGCGCAGGGGGTCGCCGCCGGCGGGGCGTGGGTGGCGGGCGAGGGTGCGGGCGACCGCCGGGTCCAGGGGGGTGTCGGGTGCCGCAGCGGGGTTCCTCGGGGTCGGTGCGGTGGTCATCGTGGGTAGGGTAGGGGCGGGCGAGGTCGGAAATGGTGATGATGCGGTGCGAACCCGGGGTGGGTCGGCTTCGTCTGGTGGCGATCGGGCGGGCGGGAACGCGCAGAAATTGCGGATCGGTGAAGGCTGGGGGGCGAATGTGCGCGGGTGGCGCGGTCTGGGGAAGAAGTGGGCTCAACTGTGCGGTGTGATCGGGTCGATGCAGCGTCGCGAGAGGGCCCGTGTGGTGCGGCGGGGTCGGGCTTGTGCCCGGTCGTTGAGCCGCGGGTTTGACACGATGCGGGTCGGTGCTAGGTTGTGCGTGGCTTCGCGTGCCTGTGCGCGGGCGGGGCCGGGTTGTGGATGATGTGGATGTGTCCGGTGTCTTCAGTTGCAAAGGGAGCGCGCCCGTGAAGCAGCGTGCCGATGCGTCGAGGGTGTCCACGGTTCGTGGGCGTGCGGGGCTTGGGTCCGTTTCCGCGGCGCTTCTGGCGTCGGTGGCGGGCGTGGCGCTGCTCGGTGGTTGCGAGGCGGACAGCTTTATGGACCCATCGGTGGTGGGTCGATGGGAGCGGACGCCGACGACGGTGCCGATCCTGGAGCGCCTGAGCGCGATCGAGGGGGATTACGGGCAGTTCGTGGAGCTGTCGGAGATCGAGCCGGACGATCTGCTGCCGGAGGTGACCGACTACCGGATCGCGCCGGGCGACGCGGTTCAGGTGACGGCTTACGACCTGATCCGCGTGGACGCGCCGGAGCAGGTGTTCCGTTTCGTGGACTCGCAGGGGATGATCGATCTGCCGCAAATCGGCCGGATCCGCGTGGACGGGATGACGGCTGAAGAGGCGCGGGACGCGATCGCCGAGGCGATGCGCGCGCTGGTTGCGGATCCGCTGGTGGTGGTGCAGGTGATGAACCCGCGCCAGAACACCTACAGCGTGCTGGGCGGGATGCAGGGTGGGTTCAAGGATTTCATCCCGTCGGCGGATTTCCGCCTGCTGGAGGCGCTGACGAACGCGGGCGGGCTGAGCGAGGTCTTCCCGCAGGTCTACGTGATCCGCCAGGTGCCGCTGACGGACGAGGCGGCCCCGGCCGACGGGGCGCGCGAGCCCGGCGAGCGGCGGCGGTCGGCTGAGGAACTGCTGGAGCTGATCGACAGCCTCGGCGACCCGAGCGTGGTGAGCCCCGGTGCGTTCTCGGCTGGGCGCGTGTCGGGCGGAGCCTGGAGCGAGCCGCCGGAGCCGATGGTGGAGCTCGTGGAGCCGCGGGGGCGCGAGCCCCGCGCTCAAGAGGGTGAGATCGGGCAGAGCGGTTGGGTGTTTCAGGATGGGCAGTGGGTCCGGAGCGGCACGCCGCGTTCGGCTCCGGGCGAGGGCGACGCGCGCGGGGCGCTGATGACCCAGCGCGTGATCCGCGTGCCGGTGGGCCCGCTGCTGGCCGGCGACGCCCGGTACAACATCGTGATCCGCCCTGGGGACGTGATCCGGATCCCGAACCCGTTCGTGGGCCAGGTGTACGTGGCCGGGCAGGTGGCCCGTCCGGGGGCGTACGGGCTGGCGCCGAAGCTGACGCTGATGCGGTTGATCGACTCGGCCGGCGGGCTGGGGGGGATCGCGATCCCGGAGCGGGTGGACATTACGCGGATGGTCGGGGACGACCGTCAGGCGACGATCCGGATCAACCTTCGCGCGATCGCCGAGGGGACCGAGCCGGACCTTTACATCAAGGCGAACGACCGGATCAACGTGGGGACGAACTTCTGGGCGACGCCGCTGGCGGTCATCCGGGGCGGGTTCCGCGCGAGCTACGGGTTCGGGTTTCTTCTGGATCGTAACTTCGGCAACGACGTGTTCGGGGCCCCGCCATCGAACGTTGGTCGGAACTGAGCGGCGTCGTTCGGCCTGGGCATTCACCCTCGATGGTGGGTTTCTGGGCGGGGCTTCCGGCGTACTGTCTGTGCGGCGGGTTTGACGGTCGGCGGGTCGGGCGAACCCCGGGCGTGGGGCGTCGTATGACTCGCCCGCGATCGGTCTGTCCTGAGCGCCAGGGAAGGCGAATCTGGAGCGTGCGTTGTCCTCGGCCGGGCTTCATCCGAACACCCCCACTTCGCCCGCGGAGGCGTCGTCCTCGCCCGTGACGGGGCGGGGGGTGTGGTGGTCGTTGTGGCTGCCGCTGATGGTGCTCGGGGCGGCTCTGCTGGGGCTGTTCTTTCGGTGGATCCACACGCAGCACCTGTTCAGCCGGTCGCACATGGAGGACTGGGGACACGCGTACGCGATCCCGCTGATCAGCGGGTACATGATCTGGCAGGTTCGCAAGGAACTCGCGGCGACGCGGACGAGCGTGTTCTGGCCCGGGCTTGCGGTCGTGTTGCTCGGGATCTGGTGCTACTTCCTGTTCAACATGAGCCCGGCGGTGAGCAACCACATGCTCCAGGGTTGGGCGGTGGTGCTGACGGTGCTGGGCTCGGCGCTAACGGTGCTGGGGCCTCGGGCGGGGATGCGTCTGTTCCTGCCGCTGGCGTTCCTGGTGTTCGGTATCACGATCAGCGAGCGGATCATGATCGCGATCACGTGGGAGCTTCAGCTTCTGGCGAGCCAGGGCGCGTTCGTGACGCTGAGTTCGATCGGCTCGCTGTTCGGCTTCAGCGCGGCGGTCGAGGGGAACATCCTGACGGTGATCACCGGGGACGGTCGGACGCACGATCTGAACGTGGCCGAGGCGTGCAGCGGGATGCGGATGGTGATCGCGTTCATCGCGCTCGCCGGGGCGGTGGCGCTGCTGGGGGCGAAGCTGTGGTGGCAGCGGGTCGCGGTGATCCTGCTGGCGGTGCCGGTGGCGCTGCTGATGAACGTGGTGCGTGTGGCGGTGCTCGGGCTGGCTTCGCTGGTGGACGCGGATCTGGCGGCGGGCGACGCGCACACGCTGATCGGGACGCTGCTGCTGGTGCCGGCGCTGGGGCTGTTTCTCGGCGCGGTGTGGGCGTTGAAGCGGATTGTGCGTGAGGACGCCGGCGAGACGGCGCCAGTGAAGGCGAAGACGAAAGGGGCTGGGGCGTGATCCCGCGCGGCTTGGCGAACCCGGCGTTGTGGGCGGTGGTCGCGGTGCTGACCGTGTCGTCGCTCGGGTTTACGTGGGTAATCCAGGCGTACGGGATCCACCTGCGGAAGCTGCCGATCCATGCCGAGGGCGGGCGACTGGTCTCGGCGATCCCGCACGAGAGCGAGCACTGGGTGCGCGTGGGCGTGGACCGGCGGGAGTCGGCGGAAATCGAGGCGGAACTGGGCACAACGAACTACGTGACGCGGACGTACATCCGCCGCGACACGATCGGGACCGAGCGCCCGATCATGGTTGAGGTGCACATCGCGTACTACACGGGGAAGATCGACACGGTGCCGCACGTGCCGGAGCGATGCTTCGTGGGCGGCGGTCTGTCGATCGGCGGCGGGACGACGGTGGAGCGGATCCCGCTTCGCGGGGATGACTGGGTCGAGGACACATCGGCTCCGTCTGAACTCGGGCGGATCGTGACGACGCGCCTGAGCAACCGGTTCAGCGATCGCCCGGGCGCGCGCGTGCGCCTGCCGGCGGATCCGCAGGATCTGCGGATGCTGGTGACGGGGTTTCTGACGCGGGAGCAGGAGCGGTTCTACGTCGGGTACTTCTTCATTGCGAACGGTCGGACGGTGGAGCGGGCCGAGGGCGTGCGGGCGTTGGCGTTCAATCTGACGGACGATTACTCGTACTACTGCAAGGTGCAGTTCACGAGCCCGCAGGCTCGCTCGCCGCGTGAGCTGGCGGAGATCGCGGGCTCGTTCCTAGATGACATGTACGGGGAGATCGCGCGGGTCGTGCCGGACTGGGTGGAGGTTGTCGAGGGCCGATTCCCGGCGGACAACCCCCGTCGCGTGCGGGGCTCGGAGGGCTAGGGTTGAGGCCCGTCGGCGACGGGCGGGGGATCGGAACGGGCGTCCGCGCGGGCGCCACGATGGATCGAGTGCTGGAGTTCTGGCCCGCGGCGGGCGTCGAAGAAGAGGAACCGAACCGATGGCTTCCCGGGTCAACGTGAAGTTCGTGGTGGTGCTCTCGGTGTGCCTTGTGGCGGTCGCGGGCGGCGTGGCGCTGGTGGCGTACACCGTCATTGTCAAGAGCGCCGGGGACTACATCCGACTCGCCGAGCAGGCGACGGACGAGGGCGAGTACGAGCGAGCCCGCGCGTTCTACGGGCGCGCGGTGTTCCGGGATCAGACCAACATCGGGTATCTGAAGCTGTGGCGGGACTCGATGCGTCGGGTGACGCCGGATTCGCAGGTTCGGTACCAGCGGGCGTACGAGGAGTACTTCGGGGCGCTGCGCCAGCTCGCGGTGGTGGCGCGGACGGATCTGGAGCTGTACCACGATTTCCTGTCGGAGTATTACGAGCGTCTGCGCCGTGCGCCGTTCTCTCGCGGCGGGTACGCGGACCTGATGAACGAGGTGGACCTGGCGCTGGCGAACTTCGCGGGCGAGCCGGGGGGCGTGGGCTCGCACGAGACGCTGCGCCGGTACCGGGCGCTGGCGTTGGGTCGGATCGCTGCCGAGGGGGCGGCGATGACCGATCGGGAGCGCGTGCAGTTCGAGGATGACGCGGCGGCGGCGATCGCGGCGAACCCGGAGGACGCCGACGTCGCGGTGATGGTGGCGCAGTACTGGGCGCTGCGCGCCGAGGCGGCGCGCCTGCGCGGCGACATGGACGTGCTCCGCGAACGGGACCGTCAGGCGCTCGAAGCGGCCCAGGCGGCGGCCCGCGCGCACCCGAACCACCCGGGAGCGCAGGCGATCCTGCTGAATCTCGAGTTGGCGCGGGCGCGGGCAGAGGCGGCGGCGAACCGGCGCGTGGCCGACCGTCTGGAAGCCCTGCGCCAGGTCGGCGAAGCGTTCCAGCCGCGGATCGAGGCGCTGGCGACGATGATGAGCGAGCAGGACCCGGCCCGCGTCTCGCCCGAGTCGTACCGGCGTTTGGCGCTGCTGGAGCGGATCACCCGTGAGGACGGCACGGCACCGTTCACGTCGGGCGCGTTGTCGCGGCTCAGCGAACGCGGGGCGAACGCCGAACTGCTGATGTTCCTCGCCGAGCAGCAGATGCTGATGCGCGAGTACGAGCAGGCGCTCGCGACGCTGGAGCGCGTGGCGCAGATCCAGACGCCGCCGGTCAGCCTGCAGGGCCTGCTGCTGTTCACGATCCGTCCGATGGCTCGTCTCACGCAGGGGAACTACGCGATCCGCTGGTGGAACGAGTCGAGTGAGGATGAACGCCCCGCGATCCTGACGCGGGCGAAGGGGTACCGGGCGGCGGTGGGCAATCAGCTCGGCGAGGACGCGCCGGCGTTGAAGCTGCTGGACGCGAAGCTGGCGCTGGCCGAGCAGGATCTGGCGACGGGCTCGCGCCTGCTTTCGGAGTACAACCGTCTGACAGGCGAGAGCGACGCGGAGGCGCTGTTCATCGAAGCGCAGACGGCCGAGCGTCGCGGGCAGAGCGGCTTGGCTCGGACGCGCCTGCAGCAGGTGATCGCGGTGCAGCCGGGGAACATCCCCGCGCGGATCATGCTGGTTCGCGTGCTGACGACGCTGGGGGATACTGACGGGGCGATGGCGGCTGCGGAAGCGGCGCGCGAGGTCGCGCCAACGGACGAGCGCGTGCTGGCGGTGGTTGAGGGCGTGCAGACGATGACGGGGCAGCGCCGGGCGGAAGATCCGGTGACGCAGGTTCTGCTGGAGGCGCAGCGCGCGTTGCAGGGGACGGCCGTGGAGCCGGGGAGCGTGCTGGACGCGATCGAGATCATGGAAGCCGGGGCGCAGGCGCTGGGTCAGGATCCTCGACTGGTCGCGCAGATCTGGAACCTGCGGATGAGCCGGAACGAGCGAGATCTGGCGCTGGCGGCGGTGGACCGCGGTCTGGCGGCGCACCCGGCGCACGCGAACCTGACGCGCCTGCGGTCGGTGACGACGACGACCGATCCGGTGCAGGCGGCGCTGGACGAGATCGCGGCTTCGGACGCGCCGGCGCTCGAGCGGGCGCTGGCGTACTACAGCGTGTACTCGCAATCGGACCGGATGGAAGAGGCTCGGCGCGCGCTGGGCGAGGCTCGTGCGGCCGGGGCGGATGACCCGCGGGTCGTGGAGCTTTCCTTTGTCGATGCGATGCAGCGCGGCGATGCGGCGGAGGTGCAGCGTTCGGCCGAGCGTGCGGCACGGCTCAACCTCGACCAGGTCAACGGGCTGACCTATCGCGCCCGCGCGGCGCTGTTCGAGAACCGCCCCGAGGCGGCGGTGACCCTGCTGGAGCAGGCGGCGCAGGCGCTGCCGACGAATCACCGGACGTGGCTGCTGCTGGCGCAGACGCGCCGTCAGGTCGGGCAGACGAGCCAGGCAATCGTCGCGTACCGGCGCGCGCTGGAGATCCGCCCGAACGATCTGCAGGTGCTGCTTGGGCTGGTTCGCGCCCAGGCCGAGATGGGCAACGAGCGTGCGGCTCTGGCGACGGCTCGCGAGTACGAGCGGTTCGGACGGGGGAGCGCGCAGTTCAACGAGCTGTGGATGCAGCTGGAAGCCTCGGTGGGTGACCGGGCGTTCGCGATCCAGCGCCGCGAGCGCATCGCGGACACGCGCCCGGAGGATGTCGCAAACCGGATCGAGCTGGGACGCCTGTACACGCAGACCGGACGGATCGACGACGCGCAGCGCGTGCTCGAGAGCGTTCGCGCAGACACCGGGGCCACGCTGACGCTCGCGACGGCAAAGGCTGAGTGGCACGCGACCCGCGGCGACATGAACGGCGCCCGGAACGTGTTCGTCGACTACATGATCGATCTTGATGAAGACATGCAGCTCGCGGCGGCGCACGTGACCTACGCGGACTTCCTGCTGCGTCGCGGGTTCTGGAGCGAGGGCGTGGCGATCTTGCAGGACGGTCGCCGGTATCAGGGCCCGGCGATGGGCGTGGACCGGTACCTGGGGAACTGGGCGTCGCGCACGGGCAACTACGCGCTCGCTGCCGAGGCGCTGGAGCGCGTGCTGGAAGCCGGGGTTGATGACGATCGGCACACGGTTCGGCAGATGCTGATCGAGTGCCTGGTTCGCGCTGGGGAAGCGGAGAAGGCGACGTTCCAGATCGCGGCGCTGCCGACGGCTTTCCGTCAGAGCAGCGTGACGGTGCGTCTGCTGGAGGCGGAGCTGGCGCGAGTACGCGGGGATCAGGCGCGTGCTCGCACGCTGCTGGACGCGGCGGCTTCGGACTTCCCGGGTGATCCGCGGGTGTTCATGACCCGGGCGCAGCTGCTGTCTCGGAACGAGGCGACGATGCGGGACGCGATGGCGGACCTGGACACAGCCGTCACGCTGGATCCGGCGAACTGGCAGGCGTTGCGCGCACGCGGGGCGCTGCGGAGCCGGATGGGGCGGACGGACGAGGCGCTCGAAGATCTGCGTGCCGCGTCGCGCGCGAACCCGGGCTCGGAGGAGCTGCGCCTGACGCTTGTGGTGGAGCTGCTCCGCCTGAACCGTGAAGCCGACGCGTTCCGCGCGGCGAGCGAGATCGTCGAAGCGAACCCGGCCGACGTGGACGGGACGCTGCGCCTGGCGGACCTGTTCAGCTCGCGGAGCCTGCACGGTCGTGCGGCTTCGCTATACCAGATGGCGTGGGAACGCCGGCGTCAGGGTCGCGTGCTACAAGGGTACGTGGAGTCGCTGCTGCGCCAGAGCCCGCCGGCGGCGCGCCGGGCGCTGGATGTGATCCAGGACGCGAACCGGGACTTCCCGGTCGCGGAATCGGCGGGTCTGCTGATGCTCCGCGGGCGGGCCGAGCTGGCGCGAAACCGGGAAGCGGACGCGGTGCGCGACTTCAACGCGGCGTACGAGCTCGTGCGCGATAACCCGTCGGCTTTGCTCGCGTTCTACGGCGGGCTGGTGCAGGCGTACCCGGAGGCGGCGCCGCGGGTGGCGTACCTGCGCCAGCTCGAGGGTCGGTCGCGGACGCCGACGTGGTCGCGCCTGCTGCGGGCGCGGGCGCAGCTTTCGGAGCGTTCGACGCGGGGCGAGGGGCTATCGGTCATCCGGGAGCTGGTACGTTCGGGGTCTTCGAGCGAGCTTCGCCGGGCGGCGGCGGCGCTGGGCGGCGAGGGGCTTTACGAGGCCGGGGCGTACAGCGATGCGGCCTCGATCTGGCGCGAAGGGCTCGAGGCGTTCCCGGAGGACTGGGAGCTGATGAACAACCTGGCGTACACGATGGTGCGCCATCTTTCGAACGCCGCGGGCGGGCTGGAGCTCGGCGAGCGTGCGCTGGCGCTGGCGCCGCGGTCGGCTTCGGTGCACGACACGGTGGGCCTGGCGCACCTGACGCTCGGGAACCTGGATGATGCGGAGCGGGTGCTTCGCGCCGGGCTTCGACTTTCCGGCGCGACAGACATGGCCGCCGCGGCGATTCGGGTGCATCTTGCCACCGTGCTGCACCGGAAGGGTCAGCGTGAGGAGGCGTTGGCCCTTGTGGATCAGGCGTCGCAGGTGCTTGAGCTGAATGAAGCCGCCCGCAAGTCCTATAAGGACGAGCTGGAGGCGTTGCGGGGCGAACTCGCCTCAGAGTAAGGCCCGCATGGGCCGATCAGTGGAAGCACGGGCGGAGAACGTCCGTGCGTGTGGACCGGGGGTTTGCGTCGCGTGTGTGCGGCGCAGGCCCGAGAACCCAGGCCGATCGTCGGCGAAGCTTCCGAAGGATCCGAGATGACGACCGCTCCCGCGACACGCCCGCCGACGACGATGCCGCCTCGTCCTTCGCCCTCGGCACCCCCCTCGCCGAGCGGGGCGGGGATGCAGGTGATGATCGATCCGGTCCGCCTGGTCAAGAAGTACCTGTGGGTGCTGATCGGGGCGGGCGTGGCGGGGATCATCTTCGGTTTGGTCGCACACCTGATTCTGGCCCGCACGTCGCCGAGCTATCGATCGACGGTGATTTTCCAGGCGACGCCGCCGACGACGTCGGTGGAAGCGATGGTTGACGCGCGAACGGGCAACAAGGACGAACTCGAGCGGTTCATGCAGACGCAGTCTCAGGTGATGGTGAGCCCTCGGGTGCTGGAGGCCGTGGTTCGTCAGCCGCGTCTGGTGAGCGAAGCACCGACGTGGAGCCGCCAGTTCATGTCGAATGACGGGAACATCGACAGCCGGGCGGCTGTGCGGGATCTGGCCCAGCGCGCCCGCGCGACGACGGTTCGCGGCACGGAGTTCATCCAGCTCGGCGTTAGCTACCGCGATCCGGCAGAAGCGACCGTGCTCGTGGGCGCAATGCGTCAGGCGTACATGAACACGTACGGCACGATCACGACCGCCTCTCGCGGCGATCAGACGACGACGCTCCAGCGCCTGATCAACGAGGGTCGGGCGCAGGTCCGCACGCTGCAGGCTCGGCGCGAGCAACTCCTGGTCGATGAGGACATCGGCACGCTCGACTCGCGGGCCAGCGAGAGCGCGCAGGAGCTTCAGAAGATCGTTGAGTCGCTTTCGGAGATCCGTCTGAGCATCGAAGCGCTTGAGGACCAGCTCCGTGGCTTCGAGGAACAGCTTCGCGCACCCGGGGGGATCACCTACAGCGACACGCTCCGAGAAAACGTCGAACGGGACCCGGAAGTCCGGTCCATCCGTCAACGGATCGACAACCTCGAACAAGCTCTGACGGCAACCCGCACCCGGGGGATCGGCGAGGATCATCGCGATATCCGCGGTCTGATCTCGCAGATCGACGCAGCTCAGAACCAGCTCTCCACGGTGCGTGAGCGCCGACTTCGTGCCGCGTTCGATGCGCAGATCGACGGGAACCGTCGCGGGCTCAGCCAGCTTCGGGCTCAGGAGGCAAACCTTCTGGAACGCCGGGAGACCGCACAGCGGCGCAACAACGAGCTGACGCGCGTGCTGCGTCAGATCTCGGACCTGGACTCGGAGATCCAGCGCACGCAGGACGCGATCCTGGACCAGGCGCGCCGCTTGGAGAACATGCAGGCGTTGGCCGCCGCCCAGTTTGCCAACCGGATGCAGGTCTTCCAGCCGGAACGCATCCCAGACTCGCGCGCGTTCCCGCAGATCCGCATCATGATCCCGCTTGGGTTCCTGCTCGTGGTCGGGCTGACGGCTGGTCTGATCGTGCTGCGCGAGGTGCTCGACCAGCGTGTGAAGAGCGCCAGCGACGTGACGCTGATCCCGCGGGCGAAAGTCGCGGGGGTGATCCCCGACGCGTCGGAGGATCCTTCGTCGCCCAAGAACATCGCGACGGTCTTCCGGGAGCACCCGCGCGGCGTGCTGGCCGAGACGTTCCGCCAGGCCCGTTCGCCGCTGCTCAAGCGCCTGCGCCAGGCGGGGCACAAGACGCTGCTCGTTGTGCCGGGCATGCCCGAGAGCGGCGCGACGACGGTCGCGAGCAACCTGGCGTTGACCTTTGCTGCGAGCGATCTCAAGGTGCTGCTGATCGACGCGAACATGCGCCGCCCGGCTTTGCACCGCGTGTTTGAGCGTGCGGATCACCCGGGGCTGGCCGACGTGCTCGCCGGGGCGGTGACGCTCGAGTCGGCCGCGCAGACGACGGTGGACAACAACCTCCACCTGCTGGCGTGCGGCTCGGACGAGCGGCGCGTTTTCGAGCGTCTGGGCTCCGAAGCGATGCGGACGCTCCTGGGCGAGGCGCGCTCAAAGTACGACGTTGTGCTCATCGATGTCGCGCCGGCGGTGGTCAGCGGCGATGCGGGCTCGCTCGCGAACGTCTGCGACGCCTCGCTGCTGGTCGTCCGGGCGCTGGCCGAGAAGCGCGGCATGGTCGCGCGCCTCTGCAACGAGCTGAACGAGGCGCACGGGGAGTTCCTCGGGGTCATCGTCAACGGCGTTCGCGCTTCGGCTGGGGGGTACCTCCGGCGGAACATCCGCGCGACGCACCAGTACCACGCCGCGACGGAGAACTAAGCTCCGCGTTTGTTCAATTGTGTC
>Ga0213835_101149_pt1 | contig 17898 bp, 13 predicted proteins | sample SWPATP01_FD_160576 | JGI IMG/M metagenome (GOLD analysis project Ga0213835, IMG submission 160576) | Coastal seawater microbial communities from Marineland, Florida, United States - SWPA TP0 #1 | ecosystem: Environmental > Aquatic > Marine > Coastal | place: USA: Florida | collected 2016-08-05 | reverse complement strand
CACTGGCTTCGGGCATGCGTAGCGGCAGAAAGGGAGGGATGGCCGCTTCGGTTTGGTTCCCCGAGAGATCCGACCGCGGCCCGGCGGCAGGTCGCAGAAGCGGCAGTAGTGCCAAGCCCCCCAACAGGAAAATTGCAGTGGGCACAATCCAAGCGGCACCGGTCGCGAGCGCGAGAACGCCAGTGCCGATCAAGGCCACCGCCAACACCCGCAAGTGCCTGCGCGTCCCGACCAAGGAAGGTACCAGAGGCGGTGGCTTGATCCGGGCGCGGCCGCTGGAGGCCAATGGCGTGTCCCGCCAGGCAGCGTCGGTCATGCTCGTTTCTGCAGCCCTGTTCCTGCTCATGAGGAACAACGTCTACCTGCAGGAGCTTTCCGAAGGCTTCGGACGTTCGATCAAACTTTAGCCGATCCGCCAATTCTACATTTCGACGACGACGCGACCGCGGATGCGGCCCTCCACGATGTCGCGGGCAGCGGTGGGGATGTCGTCGAAGGCGATCGTGGTCGACAGGGCCGCCAGCTTGGCGTGGTCGAGTTCGCTCGCCAGCCTGTGCCAGGCTTCTTCGCGCAAAGCACGCGGGGCCATGACCGAATCGATGCCCAGAAGGCTGATGCCACGCAGGATGAAGGGTGCAACACTCGTCGGCAGATCCATGCCGCCGGCCAGCCCACAGGCAGCCACTGCGCCGCCATAGGAGGTCATGGAGAGAACGTTGGCGAGCGTGTGGCTGCCAACGGCGTCCACGCCCCCAGCCCAACGCTCCTTGGCCAGAGGTTTGGCGGGGTTCGCGAGTTCGGCCCGATCGATGACCTCGGCAGCACCTAGCTCCTTGAGGTAGCCCGCCTCGGAGGTTCGCCCGGTCGAGGCGATGACGTGGTAGCCAAGGCGCGACAGCAGCGAGATCGCGACGGACCCGACGCCACCCGCCGCCCCGGTGACGACCACCGGTCCGCGGCCGGGTTCGATACCATGGCGTTCCAGTGCCATCACGCACAACATCGCCGTGTAGCCGGCGGTGCCGACCGCCATTGCATCGCGGGCCGACATCGACGCGGGAAGCCCAACCAGCCAGTCGCCCTTGAGCCGCGCGCGTCCGGCATAGGCGCCGTAATGCGTCTCGCCAACGCCCCAACCATTGAGGATCACCTTGTCGCCGCTCTTCCAGTCGGCATGCTCGGAGGCAATGACGGTGCCTGCCAGATCGATGCCCGGCACCATGGGCCAGCGGCGCACGACCGGCGCCATCCCTGTGATCGCCAGCCCGTCCTTGTAATTGACCGTCGTGGCTTCCACCGCGACGGTGACGTCGCCCTCCATCAGTTCCTCTTCGCGCATGTCGACAAAGTCGACCGACTGCTTCTTGTCATCGTCGCGTGAGACCAGGATGGCCCTGAAAGTATCGGACATTTTGGCGTTTCCCATTTGGCGTTGTTCTCTGGCGACTGTGCGGCGCCGGGCGGCGCCGGTCAACCGGCGGCTTCCAGCGGCTCGATCGCCACCAGTGGCGCCGGTACGTCCGACCACTTCTCCGGCGCCTTGCAGATGTCGGCGATCACGCAGGCCGCGCAGTCAGGCTTTCGGGCCTTGCACACATAGCGCCCGTGCAGGATCAGCCAGTGATGGGCATGGCGCAGGTAAGGCTCGGGGATGATGCGGACCAGCTTGTCCTCGACCTGATCCGGAGTCTTGCCGGGCGCGAGCTTGAGCCTGTTGCCGATGCGAAAGATGTGGGTGTCGACGGCCATGGTCGGCTGGCCGAAAGCCATGTTGAGTACGACGTTTGCCGTTTTGCGCCCGACCCCCGGGAGCCGGGTGAGGGCGTCGCGGTCGGCTGGCACCTCGCCGTCGTGCTGGTCGATCAGCGCCTGCGACAAAGCGATGACATTCTTGGCCTTGTTCCGCCAAAGGCCAATGGTGCGGATGTATTCGCCAAGCCTTTCCTCACCAAGGGCAAGCATCTTTTGCGGGGTGTCGACAACCTTGAACAGGGGAGCGGTCGCGCGGTTGACCCCAACATCGGTCGCCTGGGCGGAGAGCGCGACGGCGACCAGCAGCGTGAAGGGGTTCACATGGTCAAGTTCGCCCTTCGGCTCGGGCCGCTGAACCGAAAAGCGGCGGAAGATCTCCTCCACCTCCGCACGGCTGTAGGAGGATCGAGGCAACCTCTTGGCCTTGCTGCCGGCTGCGGCCTTTTTCCCCTTGGGCTTTTCCATGTGGCCTCTATAATCCGGTTGATGGACCAAACGAAAGCCGCCGACGAGCCGCTTTTCAAGGCTCTTTTGACACCGCATCGTTCGCTCGGGCGAACCGGTTTCTACATCCTCATGGCGGTGTTCGTCATGGCCTGGCTGACATTGGGCTCCTTTTTCCTTGCTCTGGGCGCCTGGCCCGTCTTCGGCTTTCTGGGGTTAGATGTGCTTCTGATCTATCTCGCCTTCCGCTGGAACTACCGTTCGGGACGCGCACGCGAGGAAGTCGAGATCTCGCGCACCCGGCTCGACATCCGCAAATACGCACCCTCCGGCCGCATGGAAGCGCATCGCTTCAATCCGTTTTGGACGCGCTTCCGGGTCTCGCGCCACGACGAAATTGGCATTACGCAGATGACAGTCGAGGGCGAGGGCAGGCAGGTGCCAATCGGCGCCTTCCTCAATCCCGATGATCGTGAGAGCTTTGCCACCGCCTTCGGCCGCGCGCTCGCGACAGCGAAGGCGGGATAGCAAGAACCTCTGACAGCCTACTCAGCCGCCTGGTTCATCCGTGGTGCAGCACTCAACACCGCACCATCGACATGCTCCTCGAACTTGGAGAAGTTGTCGATGAACATGCCTACCAGCCGCGACGCCTGACGGTCATAGGCGACCGGATCGGCCCAGGTCGAGCGGGGATCGAGTATCCTGTCCTCGACGCCCTCGACCGAAACCGGCACGGCAAAGCCGAAATGCGGGTCGGTGCGGAACTCGCCCTTGCGCAAGGAGCCATCCAGCGCGGCCGTCAGCAGCGTGCGCGTGGCAGCGATCGGCATGCGCCGGCCGACGCCATAGGCGCCGCCGGTCCAGCCGGTATTGACCAGCCAGCAATCGACTTCCTCGCGGGCAATCAACTCGCGCAGCAGGTTCCCGTAGACGGAAGGATGGCGCGGCATGAAGGGAGCGCCGAAACATGTCGAGAAGGTTGCTTCCGGCTCGGTTACGCCTTTCTCCGTGCCCGCAACCTTGGCGGTGTACCCCGACAGGAAGTGATACATCGCCTGGGCCGGCGTCAGGCTGGCGATGGGCGGCATCACGCCGAACGCATCAGCCGTCAGCATAATGATGTTTTTCGGCTGTCCGGCTATACCCGTCTGGCTGGAATTCGGAATGAAGTGCAGCGGATAGGCGCAGCGCGTGTTCTCGGTCAGCGAACCGTCATCGAAATCCGGTTCGCGCAATTCGTTCAGGACGACGTTTTCCAGAACCGTGCCGAAGCGCTTGGTGGTGGCGAAGATTTCCGGTTCGGCTTCTTCCGACAGACGGATCGTCTTGGCATAGCAGCCGCCCTCGAAATTGAAGACGCCATCCTCACCCCAGCCATGCTCGTCATCGCCGAGCAAAATGCGCGATGGATCGGCCGACAGGGTCGTCTTACCGGTTCCCGACAAGCCGAAGAACAGAGCCACATCTCCATCGTGACCGACATTGGCCGAACAATGCATGGGCATGACGTTCTTCGAGGGCAGAAGGTAGTTCAGCGCCGTGAAGACCGACTTCTTCATCTCGCCGGCATAGGACGTGCCGCCGATCAGCACTAGCATGCGCTCGAAATCGATCGCGATAACCGTCTCGGTGCGGCAACCATGGCGCTCGGGATCTGCGCGGAAAGAGGGTAGGTCGATGATCGTCATTGCTGGCTCGAAACCGCTAAGCTGATCGCGCTCGGGCCGGATCAGAAGATTGCGGATGAACAGCGAATGCCAGGCATATTCCGTGACGACGCGCGTCGGCAGGCGATGGCGTTCGTCGGCGCCGCCAACGAGGTCCTGCACGAAGAGGTCGAGATCGGCGGCATGCGCGATGAAATCATCATAGAGAGTCTGGAAGTGGGCCGGTGACATCGCCTTGTTGTTGTCCCACCAGATCTCGTTCTCACGCTTGGCATCGCGCACGACGAATTTGTCCTTGGCGGAACGACCGGTGTGCTGGCCGGTCTCAGCCACCAGCGCGCCGTGCGCAGTCAGGCGGGCCTCGCCGCGCGCCATTGATTCCTCGACCAGTTCCGGTTCGGTCAGGTTGTAATGAACGGTCTTCGTCGATTTCAGACCCACGGTCTCAATGCCGCGGGCAGGATTTCTTGTACCTTTTTCACTCATCTCATCGCCACCGGTTGTTCGAGATTTCTATCGAACCCGCTACTCGTTCGGGCGTCTCGTCGACAACCGTATGGCGGGATAAATGGGTCACAATCAGAAAAGTCGTGCATTATCAAATCATTAATCGATTTAAAGATTCTACCAGGCAATTCAATCGGTTATATTCACAGTCGATCCGGCGCAGCTGCCTGGTGACGATCAGCTCAGGCTTGAGAACTTGATTAAACCAAGAGAAGCTCAGCCTGCCCTTGCATGATGGGTGATCACGCCACATTTTGTACCTAATTTGTCCGGCATGACCCCCTCGCCTGCATCAGGAAGGGACACCGGCTCATGAGGGAGCAGTTCGACATGGCAACCATCGCGCTCGTCGACGACGACCGGAATATCCTCACATCGGTTTCTATCGCGCTGGAATCGGAGGGGTATCGGGTTGAGACCTATACGGATGGCGCTTCGGCGCTTGAGGGCCTTGGAACGCGGCCGCCAAATCTCGCGATCCTCGACATCAAGATGCCGCGCATGGATGGCATGGAACTGCTGCGCCGACTGCGCCAGAAGACGGACATGCCGGTGATCTTCCTGACCTCCAAGGACGACGAGATCGACGAATTGTTCGGCCTCAAGATGGGCGCCGACGATTTCATCCGGAAGCCGTTTTCACAGCGTCTCCTGGTCGAGCGCGTGAAGGCTGTGCTGCGGCGCGCCTCCACGAAAGAGGTGGGTGCGAAGGCTCCCGGTCAGCAATCTCGGTCGCTCGAGCGCGGCCAGCTGGTGATGGACCAGGAGCGGCACACCTGCACGTGGAAGGGAGAGCCGGTGACGCTGACGGTGACCGAATTCCTGATCCTGCATTCGCTGGCCCAGCGGCCCGGCGTGGTGAAAAGCCGCGACGCGCTGATGGATTCCGCCTATGATGAACAGGTCTACGTGGACGACCGGACGATTGACAGCCACATCAAACGGCTGAGAAAGAAGTTCAAGGTTGTCGACGACAGTTTCGACATGATCGAAACGCTATACGGGGTGGGCTACCGCTTCCGCGAGGTGTAGATCGCCATCCCGGCTCCGGCAGAACTGTCAAGCCGACGAGAGACAGGGCCATGGTGGCAGAAACGGATAGACCGGTCGGGGACATGTCCCCTTCCCCTGGGGGACGCGCCTCGCGGCGCGGCCGTTTGGCGGTTCCGATGCGCCGCGTCCTGGGTCACTACGTGTTTTCCAGTCTGACCAAGCGAATACTGTTCCTGAACCTGGCGGCCCTGGTCGTGCTGGTTTCCGGTATCCTGTACATCAACCAGTTCCGAGACGGGCTGATCGATGCGCGCGTGGAAAGCCTGATGACCCAAGGCGAGATTATCGCCGGCGCGATCGCCGCGTCGGCGACGGTCGAGACCGATTCGATAACCATCGATCCCGAACGACTGCTCGAACTGCAAGCCGGCGAGAGCCTGCCACCGGCGGCGCGGCCGCTCGATAGTCTCGAATTTCCGATCAACCCCGAACGCGTGGCGCCGGTGCTCAGGCGACTGATTTCTCCGACCCGCATTCGCGCCCGCATCTATGACAGCGACTTCAACCTCATACTCGATTCACGCCATCTCTATTCCGGCGGTCAAATTCTGCGCTATGACCTGCCACCGGTCGAAGAGGTCGAAACGGGCGTCCTCGAGCGCGTCGAAAAGTTCATCACCGGCTTGTTCAGACGAACTGACCTCCCGGTCTACCGCGAACCGGCCGGCGGCACGGGTACCGCATTTCCAGAGGTTGCATCGGCGCTTTCCGGCAGCCCCTCAACGGTGGTGCGGATCAGCGAGCAGGGCGAACTGATCGTTTCCGTCGCGGTGCCAGTTCAACGCTATCGCGCCATTCTCGGCGTACTTATGCTATCGACCCAGGGCGGCGACATAGACGCCATTGTCAAGGCGGAACGCTACGCGATCTTCCGGGTCTTCGCGGTCGCCGCGATGGTAACGGCAATCCTGTCGCTTCTCCTGGCTTCCACCATCGCCAACCCGTTGCGGCGTCTGTCGGCAGCAGCGGTGCGGGTGCGCCGTTCGGTCAAGAACCGAGAGGAAATCCCCGACTTTTCCGACCGCCAGGACGAGATCGGCAATCTCTCGGTTGCCCTGCGCGAGATGACCAATGCCCTGTATGCGCGCATCGAAGCCATTGAGAGCTTTGCCGCCGATGTCAGCCACGAGCTCAAGAACCCGCTCACTTCTCTGCGCAGCGCGGTCGAAACGCTGCCTCTCGCAAAGACTGACCAATCGCGCGCGCGTCTCCTTGAAGTCATACAGCACGACGTGCGACGCCTCGACCGCCTCATCACCGACATTTCTGATGCTTCGAGGCTTGATGCAGAACTGGTGCGGGAGGATGCAGAGCTTATCGACCTGAAAAAACTTATCGGCGAGATTGCCGCCATGTCCGCCGATGTCGGTCATCACAACAAGCCGATCAAGGTAGATTTCAAGGTTGCCAAAGGCCGCGGCCCGGAACCCGATTTCCACGTTCAGGGCCATGATCTTCGACTTGGACAAGTCTTCACCAACCTCATCGAGAACGCGCGGTCCTTCGTCCCTGACAAAGGCGGACGTCTGGTCATTACCCTGTCGCGGTCCAGCGACAAGGTTATCGTCACCTTTGATGACAACGGCCCCGGCATCCGTGCGGAGAAGATCGACCGTATCTTCGAGCGCTTCTATACAGATCGTCCAGCGGGCGAGGCCTTCGGACAGAACTCTGGGCTGGGCCTGTCGATCAGCCGCCAGATAATCGAAGCCCATGGCGGCACGCTGACGGCCGAGAACATTGCAGGCGCCAAACCCGGTGAGGTGCGCGGCGCGCGTTTCATAGTCACGCTACCAGCAGAAGGCTGATGAACGATATGGAAGCCAAGCTTGCGCCAGCCAATCTCCATGCCACCGGACTCGTCGCGGCCGGCGCGGGCGTCATCATTTCCGGCGGGTCCGGTTCGGGCAAGAGTTCGCTTGCCTTCGAACTCGTCGAGCGCGGACGGCAGTCCGGCCGGTTTTCCCGGCTGGTTTCGGATGACCAGATTCTCCTGAGCTCGGCGGGTGACCGGCTCGTCATGCGCGCGCCCGCTCCGATCGCGGGTCTGGCCGAGATTCGCGGCTATGGCGTCGCGGCTGTCGACCATGAGCCGGCCTCGGTCGTCGACCTCATGGTCGAACTGGTTCCGCCGGAAGAGGCGCCGCGCCATCGACGCGACAAGATTCGAGATCTGCATGGTGTGCCGATTGCCTGTCTCGAACTGCGGGAACGCGATTCGGCCGGATCGGCGCGCGCCATATTGGCATGGCTGGCCGGGCGTTTCGTCGAATCAGAGGCCTAGACCTGCCAAAATCGGTAATTCGGACGACAGTTTGTTCGATTTGGGCTTGTCAATAATGGCCGCCTCGCCAAGATAGCGCCCTGTTGCCGGCCGGCTTCCGGCCGGTTTTTCGTGAGAGAATATCGGCACCATGGGATTTCGGCGGAGTGGCGCTTTGATCATTACCGACATCATTGGCTGGCACGGACCGCGCATATGATCGGGATCGTTCTTGTGACACATGGCCGGCTAGCCGATGAGTTCCGCAGCGCCGTGGAACATGTCGTAGGTCCGCAGGAATTCTTCGAAACCGTCTGTATCGGTCCGGAGGACGACATGGAGCAGCGCCGGCAGGATATTGTCGATGCCGTCGGTAGAGCAGAAAGCGGAACCGGTGTGATCGTTCTGACAGACATGTTCGGAGGAACGCCGTCCAACCTCGCAATTTCGGTCATGGAGGCAGGGCGGATCGAGGTCGTGGCAGGCATGAACCTGCCCATGCTTATCAAGCTGACCAGCGTTCGAAAGACCGACGACATGTCCACCGCGCTCAACGAGGCGCAAGCCGCAGGGCGAAAATACATCAACGTCGCAAGCCAGGTGCTGTCCGGAAAATGAGCGCCGCGGGGGCCGGGCCAAGCCCGACCATCATCAGAGAACTCGAAATCGTTAACAAGCGCGGTCTTCACGCCCGCGCCTCGGCCCGTTTTGTTCAACTCGTCGGCGCTTATCGCGCCGAGGTTGCCGTGAGCAAGGACGGCATCACGGTCGGCGGCACGTCGATAATGGGACTCATGATGCTGGCCGCCAGTCCCGGCTGTTCCATCCGCGTCGAGGTTACAGGCCCGCAGGCCGAGGAACTGATGGCGGAACTCGAAAAAATGGTGGCCGACCGGTTCGGCGAGGCCGATTAGACTGCATTTGATATGCAGGAATAAAGATTTCTTTATGTGTTATTGCCGATAGCAATGCTATCTGGTACGAAAACCGGGACTTCCGTCGGGAGCCGCGCCCGCTTGTCTGGCGCCGCCCGGCTTCAATAATCGAGAATGGAGAAACAAATGGCCGACAAGGACTATGTCGTCGCGGATATCTCTTTGGCCGATTGGGGCCGCAAGGAGATGGAGATCGCTGAAACCGAAATGCCGGGCCTGATGGCCAGCCGTGAGGAATTCGGGGCTTCCAAGCCGCTCAAGGGCGCGCGCATCACCGGTTCGCTGCACATGACCATCCAGACGGCGGTCCTGATCGAGACGCTGACAGCCCTTGGCGCCGAGGTGCGCTGGGCGTCCTGCAACATCTTCTCCACGCAGGATCATGCCGCCGCGGCCATCGCCGCCACCGGCGTGCCGGTCTTCGCCGTCAAGGGCGAAACGCTCGAAGACTACTGGACCTATACCGACAAGATCTTCCAGTGGCAGGACGGCCAGCCTTCCAACATGATCCTGGACGATGGCGGCGACGCCACCATGTACATTCTGCTCGGCGCGCGCGCGGAAGCCGGCGAGGACGTGCTGAAGAACCCCGGCAACGAGGAAGAGGAAATCCTCTTCAAGCAGATCCAGAAGCGCATGGCGGAGACGCCTGGCTTCTTCACCAAGCAGCGCGACGCCATCAAGGGTGTGACGGAGGAGACCACGACCGGCGTCAACCGTCTCTACCAGCTGCAGAAGAAGGGCCTGCTGCCCTTCCCGGCGATCAACGTCAACGATTCGGTGACCAAGTCGAAATTCGACAATAAGTATGGCTGCAAGGAATCGCTGGTTGACGGCATCCGCCGCGCCACCGACACCATGATGGCCGGCAAGGTGGCCGTGGTCTGCGGTTATGGCGACGTCGGCAAGGGTTCCGCCGCCTCGCTCCAGGGCGCAGGCGCGCGCGTCAAGGTCACCGAAGTCGACCCGATCTGCGCTCTGCAGGCGGCGATGGACGGCTATGAGGTGGTCACGCTGGAGGATGCGGCACCGAGTGCCGACATCTTCATCACGACGACGGGCAACAAGGACGTCATCACGATCGACCACATGCGGTCGATGAAAGACATGGCAATCGTTGGCAATATCGGCCATTTCGACAATGAAATTCAGGTCGGTGCGCTCAAGAACCTGAAGTGGACCAATATCAAGCCGCAGGTCGACATGATCGCGTTCCCGGATGGCAAGCGGATGATCCTTCTCTCGGAGGGTCGCCTGCTCAACCTCGGCAACGCCACCGGCCATCCGAGCTTCGTGATGTCGGCTTCCTTCACCAACCAAGTGCTGGCCCAGATCGAGCTCTGGACGAAGGGCGAGCAGTACGAGAACAAGGTCTACGTGCTGCCCAAGCATCTCGATGAGAAGGTCGCGCGCCTGCACCTCGACAAGCTTGGCGCGACGCTGACCAAGCTCAGCGACGAACAAGCCTCCTATATTGGTGTGAGCACCCAGGGCCCGTTCAAGCCCGAGCATTATCGCTACTGAGCGCTCTCCAGCGCAAGACTGCAAGTTCCGCCGGGCGCCCTCGTGGCGCCCGGTTTCTTTTTGGGATGGCAACTTTTCGGCGATTCCCCGACAAGGTACAGTAACGTGATTCGGACGAGACATCGGACGGGCTGACCGGGGACAACACATAGCCGGCCCGCCATCTTGCCGCGGAGAGGGACAGATTATGCCGGGCGCGTGCCGTGGCACATGATTCCGAACCACATCGTGGGATTCGGCTTGAACGTCGGTCACGCGGCCGACTGCCAGGCGCATTGCGCTCGTCGTTGCTGATGGGTGCAGCCGGCGTAGCGCTGGCCGCCGGCTATGTCGGCATGGCCAAAGCCGCCGAGCCCGCGATCTCCATTGGTGCATGGGGCCTGTCCATGAACGTGGTCCAGGTCATCCAGCTTGCGGTTTTCCTCGGCGTGACCGGGGCGGCGATGTTCTCCGCATTGTGGTTGATCCGCGAGCGCGGACGGACGGCCGCCGAGAATGTCGAGTTGCGGGCCCGGGTGGGAGATCTGTCGACCTCGCTGCGGCGTTCCGAAGCCCTGCTCAATCTTCGCGATCAGCGCTTCATCGTCTGGTCGGACGAAATGCGAAAGCCCGAGCTGATGGGCGGACTACCAGCCAGTTCGGGTGCGCCAGACGATCGCGCCACATTTCTCGCTTTCGGAAAATGGCTTACCCCGCGCGCCGCCGCGCAGCTCGAGCACGCGATTTCCTCTCTCCGCGAACAGGGCGAACCCTTTGACCTGGTTCTGGAAACGCAAAAGGGCGTGCTGCTCGAGGCACAGGGACGTGTCGCTGCCTCGCACGTCTCCGTGCGTCTCGTTTCGCTGTCCCATGCGCTGCGCGAGCATGCCGAGCTTCGCCATGAGCACCAGCGCGTTGCAGCTGAGCATGCGAGCCTGTTGGAACTTGCCAAGGCCGTTGATATGCCGATTTGGCTGCGCGGACCTGATCACAGGCTTACGTGGGTGAATCCGGCATATGCCGCCGCAGTCGAAACCGATTCGGCGGATGCTGCGGTTGCACAGGACAGGCAGTTGCTTGGCACGACGGCGCGGCAGGCCATCCAGCTTCAGCATCTTTCCGAACCGGTCTTTGCGCGGCGCATTTCGACCGTCGTCGGCGGCGACCGCAAGATCTTCGCCGTTACCGATGTCGCCAGCGGCAGCGGCGGCTCTGCGGGTCTGGCCAGCGATGTGACCGAGATCGAGACCATTTCAGCAGAATATGAGCGCACCTTGCGCAACCATGCGGACACGCTGGACCAACTCAACACGGCCGTTGCCATTTTCGACGAGCGCGAGAAGCTGCGCTTCTTCAACCAGGCCTTCCAGAAGCTCTGGGGTCTCGACACGGTTTTCTTGGAAAGCGCGCCAGAGCATGCGCTGCTCCTGGACCGCCTGCGCAGCGCCGGCCTGCTTGCCGAGCAGCCGGAGTGGCGCCGCTGGAAGGAGAACCTGCTGTCGGCCTATCGTGCGGTCGAGCCGCAAGAGCACTGGTGGCATCTGCCGGACGGGCGCACGCTGCGCGTGGTAGGCAACCCGCAGCCCAAGGGTGGGGTAACCTGGGTATTCGAGAACCTGACCGAGAAGATCGACCTCGAAAGCCGCTACAAGACGGCTGTTCGCGTGCAGGGTGAAACGCTGGACAATCTCGCCGAAGGCGTGGCGGTCTTTGGTCCCGACGGAAGGCTCCGGTTGGTCAATCCTGCATTCTCCACACTTTGGCGGCTGCCGCACGGGGTCGCCGAAACCGGCACCCACATCTCCGTCATTCGTGCCGCCTGCGACGTCGTCGCCGACAGAAGCCCATGGAGTGAACTTGTGGCCGCCGTAACGGGGTTCGATGAAGAACGCCGCAACAGTCATGGCCAGACCGAACTCGCCGACGGCACGGTTTTGCGATTCGCCATCATCCACCTGCCCAACGGTCAGGTGATGACGACCTTCGTCGATATGACCGACAGCGTGAATGTCGAGCGCGCGCTGAAAGACAAGAACGAAGCGCTGGAACGTGCCGACCAGCTCAAGAACGATTTCGTCCAGCACGTTTCCTACGAACTGCGCTCACCTCTCACCAACATTATCGGCTTCACCGAATTGCTGGCCATGCCGGAGACCGGCACTCTCAACGGCCGGCAGAAGGAGTATGTCGAGCATATCGGTTCGTCCTCCTCGGTACTCCTGACGATCGTCAACGATATTCTCGACCTTGCCACCGTCGATGCCGGCATCATGGAACTCGAGATCGCCGATATCCGTGTGGTCGAGACCATCAACGCTGCGGCAGAGCTCGTTGCCGAGAGGCTGAAGGAACTCTCGATCGATCTGAGCCTCGACCTCGATGGCGCGCCCGAGACGTTCAAGGCCGACGAGCACAGGGTTCGCCAGATCCTGTTCAACCTGTTGTCGAACGCCGCCAACTATGCACCGGAGAGGAGCACGGTCACGCTGGCCTGCCGCGCCGAGGGCAATGCCATCGACTTCGCCGTGCACGATGATGGACCCGGCATTTCCGCTGAGGTGCTGGAAACCGTCTTCCAGCGTTTCGAGCCGCGCACCAATGGTGGGCGCAAGCGCGGAGCCGGGCTGGGTCTTTCCATCGTCAAGAGCTTCGTCGAGTTGCACGGAGGTACCGTGCGTATCGACACCGATCCGCATCGCGGAACCACGGTCACCTGTCGCTTTCCGCTCGCCCCGGAGGGCCTGCGACAGGCCGCGGAGTAGGTCTTGGACGGGCAGTCGTTCCAACGCGAACTCGTCGGCGAGGCGGCAACAGGTCGGTTGGGCGAGGATCTGGCCGCCATACTGGCGCCGGGCGATCTCGTCTTCCTCGAGGGCGATCTTGGCGCCGGCAAGTCGGCGCTCGCGCGCGCCATCCTGCGCGCGCTTGCAGACGACGCGGAACTCGACGTTCCGAGCCCGACCTTCACGCTGGTCCAGCCCTACCGGACCCGGATTCCGGTCCTCCATGTCGATCTTTACCGTCTGGGATCGCCCGACGAGGTGCAGGAACTCGGCATCGGCGAGGCGCTGGCCGATCATGCCATCCTGGTGGAATGGCCCGAGCGCGCCGAGGGCCTGCTCGGCGAACCCGCCCTGACCATCGCACTCTCAGGCGCCGGCGAAAGCCGCATGGCCGCCATCTCCGGACAACCCCGGGCGATGGCGCGGCTGCAACGCTCGCTTGCCGCGCGCGACTTTCTCGACGAGGCCGGCTGGCGGGAAGCCGCACGGCGCCATCTGACCGGGGATGCCTCGGCGCGCGCTTACGAGACGGTGCGCCTGTCCGGCCGGCCCATCCGAATCCTTATGAATGCGCCACGCCAGCCGGACGGTCCCCCGATCCGCGACGGCAAACCCTACAGCCAGATCGCCCATCTGGCCGAATCGGTCACCCCCTTCGTCGCTATCGACCGGCTGCTACGCGCGCGCGGGTTTTGCGCGCCGGAGATCGAGGCCGTCGATCTGGAAGCCGGCTTCCTGCTGATCGAGAATCTGGGCAGCGAAACCGTGCTCGACGCCTCCGGCGCGCCCATCGCCGAGCGCTACGTCGCTGCCTCGCAACTTCTGGCGGCGATACACGGCAAGAGCTGGCCCCGGGAGGCGGAAGCCGCGCCGGGGATCGTCCATGCCATCCCGCCCTATGATCGATCCGCGCTGGCCATCGAGACCGAACTTCTGCTCGACTGGTACCTGCCGCATGTCCGCGGAACGGGCGCCGAGGAGCAGGAACGCAGGGATTTCTCCGAGACCTGGGATGGGATGATCGACGGTGTCCTCGCCGGTGAGACCAGCCTTGTCCTGCGCGACTACCATTCCCCGAACCTGATCTGGAGAGGGGATCGTGCCGGGCACGAAAGAATCGGTCTGATCGACTTCCAGGACGCACTTATCGGCCCTTCGGCCTATGATGTCGCCTCGCTGGCGCAGGATGCGCGCGTCGACATCTCGCCGGCGCTCGAAGCAAAGATCGTCGACGCCTATCGCCAGGCCCGCATGACGCAAGGCGGTTTCGACCCCGAGCGGTTTTCGCGCGACTACGCCATCATGGCGGCCCAGCGCGCCAGCAAGATCCTCGGCATCTTCGTGCGGCTGAAGCAGCGCGACGGCAAGCCCGGCTATATCCGTCATCTGCCGCGGCTTCTGGCCTATCTCAGCCGCGCGCTCGCCCATCCCGATCTTGCCCCGCTTGCCGCATGCTACCAGAGGCTCGGTATCCTGCCGGAACAAGGTTCATGACCGGGCACGTGCCCGCGCGCGCGATTGTGCTCGCCGCCGGTCTCGGCACCCGGATGCGCCCGATCACCGACAGCATGCCGAAACCGCTGGTGAAGATCGGCGGCAGGGCGATGATCGACCGCGCGCTGGATGCGCTGAAGGCGGCAGGCGTCGAAAGGACCGTCGTCAACGTGCATCATTTTGCCGACATGATGATCGGTCACCTCGCGCAGTGGGGCGACTTCGTCACCGTTTCGGACGAGCGTGACCGCCTGCTCGATTCGGCCGGCGGCATCGTCAAGGCGCTGCCCGAACTCGGGACGGAGCCGTTCCTGCTCCTCAATGCCGACAGTTTCTGGTTCGATGGTCCGGAACCCGAACTCGAACGGCTTGCCCTTGCGTGGGATGGCGCGGAGATGGATATTCTCCTGATGCTCTCTCCGCTCGAATCGGCGACCGGCCACAATGGCAAGTCCGATTTCACACTGGACGATGCAGGCCGTCTGGTGCGTGCCACCGACAGATCTACCGGTGTAGTCTATGCTGGCGCCCTGATCCTGCATCCCCGCATCTTCGCGGGCGTCGAAGCGGAGCCGCACTCGCTCAACCTCTATTTCGACCGCGCGATCGCCGCTGGCCGGCTCTTCGGCGTCGAGATGAAGGGTCACTGGTTCACTGTCGGCACGCCTCAGGCAATCGACGAAGCCGAGATAGTCCTTAGCCGGCTAGAGGCTGGCAATTGATGGCTGGCTTGCCGCGCGTGCTGTCGATCCCGGCCGGCGCCGAATTCCTGCCGACGCTGGCCGATGCGCTGCTTTCCGGCGACCTGGTACCCGGCTTTGCGCCCGGCGACGACCCGCTGGCGCTGGCCGACGTCACCATCTACCTGCCGACGCGGCGCGCGGCGCGTGAATTGCGCTCCGTCTTCGTCGACCGGCTCGGCGGCCGCGCCGCGATCCTGCCCACCGTCCGCCCGCTTGGCGAGGTCGACGAGGATGCCGACCTCTTTGACGAGACCGGCAGCGGGGAATTCGTCCTGCCGCCGGCGATCGAGCGCATCGAACGGGTGCTGCTTTTGGCGCCGCTTGTCCAGGCCTGGAAACGGCGCCTGCCCGCCCATGTCGCGGCGATGGTGGAGGAGGAGATCGTGGTGCCGGCCTCGACAGCCGACGCAGTGTGGCTGGCGCGCGATCTGGCAGACCTCATCGACGAGGTCGAGACCGAAGGTGCCGACTGGAACGCGCTTTCCAGGCTCGTGCCTGACGAACTGGCCGGATGGTGGCAGGTCACGCTCGAATTCCTGGAGATCGTACGTCGGCAATGGCCGCAATATCTGGAAGACAACGGGCTGACGAACCCCGCCGCTCACCGCAATCGCACGCTCGCTGCCGAGGCCGCACGGCTGAAATCGGCGCCGCCGGTCGGGCCTGTCATCGCTGCCGGCTCCACCGGTACAATCCCCGCCACGGCCGAACTGCTCGGCGTCATCTCCCGCCTGCCGATGGGCGCCGTGGTGCTGCCCGGGCTCGATCCCGACATCGACCAGGCGAGCTGGGAGACGATCGGCCGCGCCGATCTGTCGCTTTCCTCCTTTGGCCATCCACAGACGGCGCTGAAGAAGCTCATCGCACGGCTTGGCGTGGAGCGTGACGAAATCGAGCATCTGGGAACACGCGAAACAGCGCTGGCCGCCCGCGCCGTGCTGGTCTCCGAGGCTTTGCGACCGGCCGAGACCACCGACGCCTGGCCCGGCTCGCGGGAGGCCCGAGAAGCCGCCCTCCGCGAAGGTGCGCTCGATGGCGTGTCCCTCGTCGAAGCCGCCAATGAGCGCGAGGAGGCGGTTGCCATCGCCGTCACCTTGCGGCTTGCCGTCGAGAAGGAGGGCCAGACGGCCGCGCTGGTCACCGGCGACCGCGATCTTGCCCGCCGGGTGTCGGCCGAACTGGAGCGTTTCGGCATCCGCGCGGACGATTCAGGCGGCCTGCCGCTCACCTCCACGCCTCCCGCCATGCTGGCCGGCTTCGCGCTGGAGGCTGCCTTGCGGCCGGGCGATCCGCTCGCCCTGCACGCGCTGATCGGTCATCCGCTGGTCGGGCTTGGCTTGCCGAGGCCGCTGGTGCGCCGCGCCGCGGAGACGGTGGAACTTGTCGCCCTGCGGGGCGGCACGGGACGGCCCGACATCGCCGCCCTCGCGCAGGATTTCGACACGCGGCTCGCGGCCATCGACGCTTCCCATCGAAAGCCGTTCTGGCGCCAGCGCCTCGACGGGGAACGGATCGAGGAGGCCCGCGCCATGCTGGCAGCACTCAATACCGCCATCGCGCCGCTGATCGCGCTGCGCCGGGCCGGTGCCACGACCGTTGCCGAGGCGACACGGGCCACGGTCGAGACGATCGAGAACCTGGCGCGCGGCGAGGATGGTGGGCTTGCCCATCTCTATGGCGGCGAGGCGGGAACCCAGCTTGCCGGGCTTTTGCGCGAGATCGTCGCCAGCGACGCAACGCTCTCGTTTCCGCCCGCCGAGTGGCCGAACGTGCTGGCAGCGCTGATTGCCGGCTCCATGGTCAAGCCGGCACCAGGCGGCGACGGCCGCATCTTCATCTGGGGTGCGCTTGAAGCCCGGCTGCAGAGCATCGATACGCTGGTGCTGGGCGGACTCAACGAGGGCAGCTGGCCGCGCCGCGCCGAATCCGACCGCTTCATGTCGCGCATGATGAAAAGCGGGCTGTCGCTGGAGCCGCCGGAGCGGCGGATCGGCCAGGCCGCGCATGACTTCCAGATGGCCATGGGGGCGCCGCAAGTGGTGCTGACGCGGGCAACGCGTGCCGGCGATGCCCCGGCGGTCGCCTCGCGCTGGGTCCAGCGGCTGCTTGCCTGCGCCGATGGCGACGCAGCCAATTCCATGAAGCGGCGTGGCGACGATCTCCTGTTTTGGGCGCGGCAACTGGACCAGCGCCCCGACGAACCCTTCGTGCCGCGGCCGAATCCCACACCCGCTGTGGAAATGCGTCCGAAGGACTTCTCCGTCACCGAGATCGAGACCTTGCGGCGCGACCCTTACGCCGTCTACGCCCGCCGCATCCTGCGGCTGGAGCCGCTGGAGCCGCTTCTGCGCGATCCCGGCGCTGCCGAGCGCGGCTCGCTCTTCCACGACATCATCCACGCCTTCTCGATGGCGGGTATCGATCCCGCCGCCCCCGATGCCACCGAGCACCTGCTCGACATCGGCCGAAAGCTGTTCGACGAGGCCACACTTCCTCCCGACATCGATGCCGTCTGGTGGCCGCGCTTTGCCCAGATGGCGGCAAATCTGATTGTCTGGGACAGCGGCCGCCCGCACGGGATCACCGGGCGCCATGCCGAGCTTTCGGCCACGCGGACCCAGGTGGGGCCGACTGGCGCCACCCTGCGCGGCCGCGCCGACCGCATCGACACCCGGCCGGGCGGCATGGCCGACATTCTGGACTTCAAGACCGGGTCCTCCCCATCCAAGGCGCAGGCCCACACGCTTCTGT
>Ga0213835_101146_pt1 | contig 17912 bp, 15 predicted proteins | sample SWPATP01_FD_160576 | JGI IMG/M metagenome (GOLD analysis project Ga0213835, IMG submission 160576) | Coastal seawater microbial communities from Marineland, Florida, United States - SWPA TP0 #1 | ecosystem: Environmental > Aquatic > Marine > Coastal | place: USA: Florida | collected 2016-08-05 | reverse complement strand
GGTCGGTTCGGGTAGGGGAGTTTCAAGAACAGGCGAATTGCTCTCTGTGTTCAAGGCTGGATCTTCGGGGAAAGTTTGAGGTTCAGGCGATCGCCCGACGAGGGCAAAGGTCAACCAAATTCCCGCACTGATGCCAATACCGCTAAACAAAACCGTGAGAATCGCCAAACGCCAACAGCCACCATTTTCTGTTTCCTGGGGTTGGGCGGCGGTGGTGCTTGTCGGTAATGTGGTACGTCTTGCCACGGGGGGCGATCCCACAACCCGCGTGGCGGTGGTTTGATTGCCATTAACTACCGGGGCCGGAGCCGCCGCAGTGCCCACTGCATTCCGGAGAGCATTTAACATCGCCTGGGCCGTGGGAAAGCGATCGCGGGGATGGAATTTCACCGCCTTCGCAATGACTTGACCCAATGGCGTTTGCAGATAGGGAAAATCCTGCTGCCAAATCAATTCCCCCGTTTGGGGATCGTTGGGAAACTGTTGGGGAGATTGGCCAGTGAGGAGAAAAATCGCCGTAAACCCAAGGCCATACAAATCACTGGAATAGACGGGACGCCCGGTGCCCTGTTCGGGGGCCATGTAGCCGGGGGTGCCGATCGCCACAGAGACGGGCTGGCTCAAGTCCAGGTGAATGGCGGTGGTCAGGGCTTCCTTGACGGCCCCAAAGTCAATTAAAACGGGTTTGCGATCGCTACTGCGCAGGATAATATTTTCTGGCTTAATATCCCGGTGAATGATGTATTGGTCATGAACCAGTTGGAGGACGGGCAACAAGTCCAGCAAAATTTGTTGTACCTGGAGTGGGCTTAGACTGCCCTGCTGTTTAACGATGTCCTGAAGTGTCAGCCCATCGATCCATTCTTGCACCAAATAAAATCGTCCCTGCTCCTCAAAGTAGGCGTAGAGCTTGGGGATCTGATTATGTTTTTCCCCCAGGCCTTCGAGGATGGCGGCTTCCCGTTGAAAGCGTCGCTGCATCTCCTGGACCGTTTGGGGGCTGGTGGCCTGTACCTTGAGTGATTTCAGCACACATTGCCGTTGGGAGGGCAGTTGTAGGTCTTTCACCAAAAAGGTATCCCCAAATCCACCCTGTCCGAGGGTCTTCACGATTTGGTAACGGCCATTGATCAAGGAAGATTGCATAGGGATTTGGTTACGAAAAGGCGTGAATTTTATTTTACATTCCCCGTTTCTGAGTTGGCGATCGCCGATTACCGTAGCAGCCACTACAATTGCAAGCAGTTTCTTTGCGCCCCCAAGCGGGCGTCCCTGCCATGACCCAGCCGTTCCATCCCCCATCAGAAAAACTCAACCTATCGACAAAAATTGCCTTTGGGGCGGGCGATATTGGGCCAGCTCTCACGGCAAATGTCTTGGTTTTCTTTCTGTTGTACTTTTTTACCCAGGTAGCGGGTTTACCACCGGGCCTGGCGGGGAGCATCTTGATGATCGGCAAAATTTCCGACGCCATCAATGATCCGATTGTGGGGGTATGGAGCGATCGCACTCGTCATCCCTGGGGCCGACGCTTGCCCTGGATGCTGGGGGGAATTATTCCCTTTGTCTTTGTCTTTTTTGGGCAGTGGTTGGTTCCCCAATTGAGCGAAATTGATCAAGTGAATGATTGGTTTTTGTTTGGCTACTACATTGTGATGGGCATTTTATTTAACCTGGCCTACACAGCGGTTAATTTGCCCTACGCGGCCCTCACCCCAGAGTTAACCCAGGATTACCACGAACGCACCAGTCTCAACAGTTTTCGGTTTAGTTTTTCCATTGGCTCTAGTATTTTTTCGCTGATTGTGGCGCGGTTGATCTTCCAAGCTTATCCGGATGATCCCCTAAAGCAGTACAGCCTTCTGGGGCTCGTTTGTTCAGTGTTTGCGGGCTTGGCGCTGTTGTGGTGTACGTTGCGGCTCCAAGAGAAGGGGCGATCGCCAATCCTAAACCCTCGGCAACGGCAGCGATTGGGTCAAGGGTTATGGGGAATGGCTGGGGTGAGTGGCCTGGCTGGGTTGGGGTTGCTCCAGGGGCCAATTTTATGGCCATTTTTGTTTATTTCTGCGGGGCTATTGCTGGCGGTGGCGGGTTGGACATTCGTGCGCTCTGTGCCGGAACCCCATTTAACAGTACCTTTGGCTGAACAAACGGATCTTGCGGCCCCGATTCCCTTCCGGGAGCAACTGAAAATTGCCTTTAGTAACAAACCCTTTCTCTTCGTGATTGGGATCTATCTGGCCTCTTGGCTGGCGATTCAATTAACCGCTTCGATCTTGCCCTATTTCGTGATCAACTGGATGGGCCTACCAGATGCGATGTTTCCCAATGTGGCTCTGGCGGTACAGGGAACAGCCCTGGTGCTTTTATTTGTGGCCAGCGCCCTCAGTCAACACTTAGGGAAAAAAACGGTGTATTTTGGGGGCGTTTTCCTGTGGATTATTGCCCAGGTGGGGTTATTTTTCCTACAACCGGGACAAATCGGTTTAATGTTTGCCTGTGCAATCTTGGCTGGCTGTGGGGTGTCCGTGAGCTATCTGATCCCCTGGTCGATGGTGCCCGATGTGATTGAACTAGATGAACTCACCACCGGACAACGGCGGGAAGGCGTTTTTTATGGCTTTATGGTGCTCCTCCAGAAAATAGGTCTGGCTATTAGCTTATTTCTGGTGGGTCAAGCCTTGGCCTGGGCTGGTTTCGTTGAATCTGTTCCGGGTCAAGCGCCCCCGGTGCAACCTGATTCGGCTCTCTTGGCGATCCGCTTGGCGATCGCCCCCTTACCGACCATCGCGCTTATCATTGGCTTAGGACTCGCTTACTTTTATCCCATCACCCAGCAGTACCACGAAGAAATTCGTCTCAAACTCGCTGAACGACGCGTTGATCAAGCCTAGTTGCAGTGGCGATCGCCCCACAAAGTGCATCAGTAAATAGGCAGCACAACTAAGACTGGGCAACACACAAAAATTCCCACTTAAAATCAAGAGCCATGACAACCACACTTTTTACCGCCCCCCGCACCCTCTTACAAATGATTGCCACTGGTGCAGTATTTGTGTCCGGATTCTCCGCCAATGTCCTTCCTACCACCGCATCCCCCTTAATCGTAAGTCCCGCCCAGGATGCGACTGATTTATTCTTTGCAGACTACACCTGGTGCGATGCAAAAATGCTGGGGGAATTTTGGGGAGAAGGCCCCGGTAATGCCAAAGTCAGCGCTGGCAAACTCCTCCAAGACGGGGACTATCAAACTGTTGAAAGCAAATTAACGGCGGCCCGGGACTATTACAGTGGCCAAGGTCTTTGCAACTATACTGACGAAGGCTTTAGCTATGAAGATATGGTTGTCGTCGCTGAATATTGGGATGTGTCCGTAACCGAAGCAAAAACAACCATCGCTGACAAATTGGAATGGGGCTTACCGGGTGTTGCCCATGACATCGTTGAGATGGCCTACGCCGAGCAATCCCATTATGATCCCACCGCGATTGTCGAAACCATCGCCTTTGAGAATTTGAATCGTGATGGCCAAACTTTGGGTTATTTTGTCCAACGGGCCGATGGTCTATGGGTAGAACTCACCGCTGCCGGGGAAGAGATTTTCTACTTCAATGAAATTGAGCGGGATCCGTTAGTGGTGACTCTATTCGACGCTTCACGCAATATGGAAATTCATTTGGACTATCATTTCAATCAAATTCAATACCGCTATTCTTCTGATCAAGGTGCGCCCAAGCCCCTCTACGCCATGGGTTTCTAATTGACAATCGTTTTGGGGGGTGAGCCATCATCTCCCATATTTTTTTAGATCAATTACTGACGCCAACAATACGAGAGCCGGGGAGCAAAAATCGTGATCACTTTAGATTGGAAAATTGGGTTTGAAATTGAGTTATTGGCACCAGCGGGGAGCAGTCGTCAGGATCTCGCAGAGGCGATCGCCACTGCCCAGGGGGGGCAAGTCCATCGCTTTTTTCACCCCCAATCGGAACCCAGCAAAGTACCTGGTAAACCAGTCTTTCACAATTTAACCCTCGGCTTTGAGATTCTTGATCCCCAGCAACGGATGATCGCCCAATGTGTCGATGATCTAACGTTACAAAAAGACCTGAAGCGCCAGGCTAAACCCCAAGCAGGTTGGTACCGCATTGTCAGTGATGATGAACGTCTGCTGCGTTTGATTGCCCGTCAAACTGATGCCAAAGCCCCTTTGGAAACCGTAATGGATCCCATCGGTGAGTTGTTTGGCACGGTACCAGAACCGGGGCCAGGGGGGATGCGGCGGGTGAATGATCAAAGCGGGGCATCCGTGGCGATCGCCGCCCCACTACCCGGAGAACGAGAACGTCCCTGTGAATTGATTACAGCGCCCCTGGAGACAGACCACGAGCATCAATTAGAAACCCTATTATCCTTAGCGCGGCACCTAAAATTTACAGCTCCCGTTGAAGGCGCAACTCACCTTCATTTTGAGGCGACGCCCCTCCAGTCAGCCCCGGCGATCGCCAATTTAGTGAATCTGTTGTGGCGCTATGGGGCTATTCTCAAAACCCTCATGGGCACCAATCCCAACTGTCGTCGCCTCGGCCCCTGGCCCGAAACCCTCCTCACCACCGTGAACCAGCCAGAATTTCGGCAACTCCCCTGGCCCACTGTCCAGCAACAACTCCATCGCCTCAAGCTAACAAAATATTGTGATTTTAATTTGGTGAACTGCATCAACGCCCTACCCCACAAAAACACGATTGAAGTGCGAATTCTTCCCGTTTGGCTAGAGACAGCACCCATTCTGCAGGCCGCCTCTTTATTTACCGCTGTTTTACATTTGGCTACTCAGGGAGAGGCGATCGCCCCAGGCCCTCCAGAAAAATTCACCCGTGCCAATGTCCAAGCTCTTTTGCAACAACTGCAACTAGATCCAGCGCAAGTTGATCTTTGGTTGCAACGGGTGCCCCAAGGCAAGGCCCGGAAAAAAGGTTTTCAGTAATTTCAACGATGGAACCCTTAGATTAAGCGCTATCGCTAGGACGACAAAGGCTGACCGCACTGGGTACAAAAGCGATCGCCTGCCGTAATTGCTTGACCACATTGGCCACAAAACCGTTTTGGTTTATTGTCGGCTGCCGAATTTGCTGCTGATGTCGGTTGCTGCTGGACAGACTGAGGCAAATCATTGATCCGCATCTCCATATTGCCCAGGCGCATTTCCATCGGTTTCATCTTCATTTCCATGTTGCCCATTTTGAGTGGGGGCAGGGGTTCTAAAGGTGACATCGGCTCCGGAGATTCCGTCGCTGTTTGTTCTAAAGGCAGCGATTGGGCACCCTGTAAATTGAGGGGTTGTTCACAAAGGGTAGCCATTTGGCCTTGTACTCTAATCTGCGTTGTTTTTGTCGCGCTAAAAACCGTGATGACCGTGATCCCGCCAGCCTGCATTACCGTGGGCTGTGCTGTCCATGTGCCCGTTAAATAACGGTTTGTGCTTTGTTGCTGTTGTCCAGGGCCACTTTGGCTAAGGGTAATGATGGTATGGGAGCCTTGGTTCGTCAAATCAAGCCGTTGCCCAGAACCAAGATAACAGACGTAATTCATGGGGAAACTCCAACAATAATTTGCAAAAATAATGCTCGCGCAGCTTGGAAGATATGCGATGATTAACCTGACAGCAACTGGCTTTTACTGTCTATGTTTTGACAGATTATGATCGGCCAACCCAAAAATTTTTTCTGTGAATCCCATCAGGTCAAACGAGGTCATCAAGATTGACATATTGTTTAGGAATCTTAGTTCGCCAGGGTTTTATCCTCGCCGCCGATTCACGCACCAATGCGGGGGTTGATTACGTTTCATCCTATCAAAAGTTATTTGATTTTTCCTGTCCAGGGGAACGGGTGCTTATTCTCTGCACTTCGGGGAATTTATCCATTACCCAAGCCATCACCTATCAACTAGAACAAGAGATTCGCAGTGGTACGCCCCACAATCTCCATACAATCCCTAGTCTTTATGATGCTGCCCGCTACATTGGCCAAAAAACGCGCCAACTGCAACAGGAAGATCGGCCGTGGCTCGAGAAGGATCATATTGATTTTCAGTGTAATTTTCTCCTCGCCGGACAAATTGCCGGGGCACCGCCGGAGCTTTTTCTTATTTACAGCCAGGGGAATTGCATTCGTGCGACCCCAGAGACGCCTTATCTACAGATTGGCGAAACGAAGTATGGCAAACCGATTTTGGATCGCACCCTCTCCTATGAGTCTTCTTTAGATGCGATCGCCAAATCAGCCCTCCTCTCCATCGACTCCACAATGCGTTCTAACCTGTCTGTGGGGCCTCCCATCGATATGATTTCCTATGCGGTCAATAGCCTCAAAATCCAGCACCGTTTGCGGTTAGAAGCCCGCGACCCCTACTTACTCAAAATTCGTCGCTATTGGGAAAACGCCCTCAAACAAGCCTCCGAAGCAATGCCAGGGGTGGAATGGAACCGGGACTTAGGGCAGCAGGATCAAGATCCCGCAAGCAATGGCACAGATTTTCTTTAGTCTCACAATCACGATACAGACGCTAATTCTTTCGTCTGGTCATGCAGACTAGAGACACGTTCAAGATTGCCTTCGATCACGTCACAAAGATCGTCTAAGGGCAGATCATTAACATCAAAACCAAAGGGATTTTCTAGCTCCCGGGCGACTTCTTCAACGCCCAGTAGCAAGAAGCTAACCACGGCCACAATCGGAATCGCCCACCAGGTCATCTCAGGCACCAGGCGGAACGGTAAACCAAAACAATAAATTAAAATCAAGCGCTTTAAATAGACACGATAGGTAATCGGAATTGGGGTGGTTAAAATTCTTTCGCAACCACTCACACTATCCGTGAGATTATTCAGCATACCGGTGGTCATATTTAGCTGCGCATCCCCAAAATTTTTCAGCTTGAGTTGCTGATGTAGATAGGTGCGTAACCAAAATTGAATATCAAGGGGACGATTTTTCGAGTCTTTCAGTTGCGTGACCTGCTCCGGCTCGACCAATGCTTCTAGTCTGTCGTTTACTTGGTCTCCCCGTAGGTGCAACTTGGTGGCGATCGCAAAAGCAAGCAGTAGATTTAAAGCCTGTTTTTTGCCCTGTATTTCTTTTTCTGTTGAGGTCGTAATCCCAATCAAAATTTCCTGGGCAAGATTACGGATATTCACAACGATTCCTCCCCATGCTTTTCGCCCTTCCCAAAAACGCTCGTAGGATGTATTCGTGCGAAAAACGATGAGCAAACCCAGAATCAGATTGTAAATAACATTTGTGGTCAAATCTCCCAGTTTCTCAAGATAGATAGGCAAACCCTGGAGGTAGATAAATGTCAATGCCGCAGTCAAAATACAGAAAAAAAGGATGCGCGGCAAAATCATAGACAAGACAGCCCCCTTGACCTGAAAGATAGTACTGAGCCAATCGGGTTTATCCAGTTTGTCAGAGGTAATCATCGGTATCTAAAGTAATTTTTTGTGTGAGTCAACAAATTAAATATTCAGTTTTCAAATCAGCTTTCTAAGTATCATCTCCTGCAGGTAATTGGTTGGGAAAATAATCATTGTATTTATCCTGATTGTAATAATATAAAGTGCGAATAGGATAGGGGATATTAATATCAGCTGCGTCGAATACTTCTTTGATCTTAATAATTGCCAGGGTTTGGACGCGACGAACTTCTTTTTGTTTAGGCGTTGTCCAATAGCGGACAATAAAGTCAATGGAACTATCGCCAAAACTGACGAGATCAATTTCGGGGGCAGGCTGTGCTAAAACGCCATCCAAATCACAAATCGTTTGCTGTAATAAATCCTTGGCCATTGGCAGGGGCGTATTGTAATCTACCCCCACACCGAGATCAGTGCGCCGATTAGGATAAGCTGTTTTCACCATTACCGCATCAGTAAACACGCTGGCATTTGGTAACAAGACTTTTTCCCCCTGATAGGTGCGAATGCTCGTTGTGCGGATGCTGATATCTTCAATAATACCTTGGTAATCACTGACTGCAATTTCATCACCGATGCGAAAAGGCTCCTCAACCAGTAGGATAATCCCCGCAAAAAAGTTTTTGACGATATCCTGAAACGCAAAACCAATGGCGATTGAACCCACCCCTAAAGTGGCAACAATATCCCCTAAACTCAGGCCAGGAAAAGCGACTACACAGGCAAATAAAACACCTAAAACCCATGTCCCCACATAAACGCCTTTGTCAGCCAGAATTTGTAGTGAATGATTTTTGATGGTTTTGGCGGTAACTTCTTTGGTTATTTTCTGGAAAATTTCCGAGCAATACCTTGTTAAAAATAGAATAATGATTCCAGTTAGCAAGCCAGGGATTCGTTGAATACCGATACTTAAAATGGCTTGTAGACTGTTAATAATGGTTTCTGTAATTTGGCTCATAAAATGTGTGGCTTCAGTTTGTAGTGAAACTCAATATAATTAGGAGAATAATTCAACAAAAATTTTAGGATTGGCAACAATGCCATCAGTACTGAGAGAAAATAAAAAGTATTCTGCTCAAGTTAACTGAACCGATTTCATGGTGAAAGCTTTCCGTAAAGCTGTCAAGTTAACGGGGTTTGGCATATAGAAATGATTCGCTAATGCCATCCTCTGGCTTAACTGATGATAGACCCTAGAGAATTATTGCGATTGTGATTGTGTTTGGGAAAAAAGCACATCATCAACCAGACGAATATCGCAAACCAAGCTCGTCTGGGGTCTCCCCAAGGGACTCTGGATATCTCCCGATACAGGGGCCGCCCGTCGGGGATCTCCCGTTGCCGCAACGGCGATATGACCGTCTGTGACCGCTAAACCCAAGGTGGGATCAAAGCCACGCCAGCCACCTCCCGGCATATACACTTCTCCCCAGGCATGGAGTTCATGTTGGGTTGTGGTTTCATCGCCCCGTTGGTAGCCACTGACAAACCGTGCCGCTAGACCAGCGACTCGACAGGCCTCAACCCATAACAAGGCAAAATCACGGCAGGTACCTGTCCGCTGGCTGAGGGTGATCCCAGGAAGTTGGGGTGCCCCTTCAAGGCGATGGATATAGCGGCAATCTTCATAGATGCGCTGGGTCAGTTGGCTCACAAAGAGGCCGGCATTTCCTTCTACTTGGTGCAAGAGATCCTGGGCTAACTCCACGACGCGGGGATGGGGAGTGGTGAGTTGTCGGTAGGGATAAAGTCTGAGGGCGAGGGAACTGGGGTAGTCCCAGGGGCAGGCGATCGCCCAGGGAGCCATCAGATAATCAAAAGGATTCTGACAGACGACTTCCACCTCTGCCGTTGTGACGAACTTTAGGGACTGCACAGGTTTGGGGTCAAACCAGAAGCGATCCGCCACGTTGCCATCTGGATCCAGGAGGCGAGTGTGCTGCCGGGGTAGCGGGTCAACCTCTAAGTGAAACTGCCGGAGCCGTTGCTGGCCATCGGTGCGTGGACATAATTTGACACAATGACTGCCCAGTTCTACGGGATGACCGTAGGTGTAGAGGGTCGAATGGGTGATCTGATAGCGCACAACACAGGCCTAAAAAAGTAAACAGTTAATTCAAACTAAACCGCCAGGGGGACAGCGATGAAATCTTCATAAATATCCTGACCAACGCGATTCAATTTACTCTGAAGATCGTCAAGGAATTCATGGAGGCCCTGGTCAAAAATTTCATCCATCGTCATGTAGTCCAACGCAGAACAGAGGCGACCAAGGGAACGCTCACTACAGCAACTCCAACTCCCAACGGGAGTCCCGGCAATGCAATGGAGAGATTTTTGGGCTTCGAGCAACGAAAAACAAATCGACCGGGGAAACTGTGCATCCAAGATCAAAAAGGCGGCTACATTCTCTGGGGTAATTCGATGTTGGCGTTTGCGGTACATCTCGTAGGCACTGGCAGATTTGAGCAGGGCAATCCACTGCAAATTATCTAAAGGACTCCCTACATCCTGCAAAGAAGGCAAGAGGATAAAGTATTTCACATCAAGGATTCGCGCTGTTTTATCTGCCCGCTCGAGGAGACGCCCCAACTGGCCAAAGTGCCAGCCTTCATTGTGGGACATTGTCGCTTCCATAATGCCTGCGAACAGATGACTCCCCATGCGAATGGCAGGATAAAATTGATAACGCTCTTCTAGGGTCATGGGCTGACTCGCGGCCCGTTGTACTGTGTGATAAAGCTCGTTGAGCTGTTCCCACATCTCAGAAGAAATATTGGCCCGGACAGCATGGGCATTTTCCCGCGCCCGTTTGAGACAGGACACAATTGAACTGGGGTAGTTCTGATCAAAGGTTAAAAATTGCAGGACATTTTCGCTGGTGGCTTCGCCATAGGACTCGCGGAATAGAGCAGAATCTCCTGTGGTGGTGATCAGGGCTTGCCAATAGTTGGTGGTGGTTGTCGTATCTAGCAGGAGGGTTAAATTGACCTCCACAAAGCGAGCGACATTTTCGGCCCGTTCGACATAACGATTGAGCCAATAAATAGAATCAGCAACACGACTCAACATGGTAGATCTTTACTCCTCGAATTTGCTTAGGAATAGGGTGTAGTAGGGAGTTCGCAGTTTGACGTAATTTTTTTAGGCGGCCTTGGTATTAATCACCCAGGTATCTTTGCTGCCGCCCCCTTGGGATGAGTTGACGACTAGGGAGCCTTGTTTGAGGGCGACACGGGTCAGGCCACCGGGGTTAACATAGGTGCGATCGCCACCGTTGAGGATGAAAGGCCGTAGATCCACATGGCAGCCGACAAATGCGCCGTCGATCAGGGTCGGGACTCGCGATAAACATAATGTGGGTTGGGCGATATATTTTCTGGGGTTAGCTTTGATATAGCCTTTAAATTGTTCCCGTTCAGCGGGGCTAGCGTGGGGGCCGACCAACATCCCATAACCCCCGGAGGCATCGGTGGCCTTCACCACAAGCTCGTCTAAATGGTTCAACACATGGGATTGCTGCTGGGGATCTTCACAAAAATAAGTCTCAACATTGGGCAAAATTTGGTCTTCGCCAAGGTAGTAGCGGATCATCTGGGGAACGTAGCCGTAAACCATTTTGTCATCGGCGATCCCTGTCCCTGGGGCGTTGGCGATCGCCACCCGTCCTTGGCGGTAGACTTCCATCAGGCCCGGCACCCCAAGCACCGAATCCGAGCGAAAAACAAACGGATCTAAAAAGTCATCATCAATGCGCCGATAAATCACATCAATCCGTTGCAATCCCTTGGTGGTGCGCATCTGTAAATAGCCATCCACCACGACCAAATCTCGCCCTTCGACCAACTCACACCCCATTTGCTGGGCGAGGTAAGAATGTTCAAAATAGGCAGAGTTGTAAATGCCTGGTGTCAGCACCACAACGCAGGGATCGGCAATGTGATCGGGGGCCAAATTCATTAACAGATTTAGCAATTGTCCCGGATAGTCATCGACGGGTTGAATCTTTAGGGTATTAAAAAAGCTCGGAAAAAGACTTTTCATCACCCGACGATTTTCGAGAACGTAGGAAACCCCCGACGGACAACGGAGGTTATCTTCGAGGACATACCATTGCCCCTGGCGATCGCGCACCAAATCAGTACCCGTAATGTGACACCATTTGCCCTTGGGGGGTTTGAGGCCAATGCAGGGTTTCAAGTAGCCTGACGCTGATTCCACCACATGGCGCGGAATCACTTGATCCTTGATAATGCGCTGTTCATTGTAAATATCGTCAAGGAAATGATTTAACGCTTCAATGCGCTGTTGTAAGCCTTTTTCGAGCCAATCCCACTCCGTCTGGGCAATAATCCGGGGAATCACATCAAAGGGAAAAATCCGCTCCGTCCCCTGGTTATCGCTGTAAACATTGAAGGTCACGCCCAACTTGAACAACATATTTTGCGCAGATTTTTGTTGTTGTTCCAGGACGTTGAGGGGGAACTTGCCAATATGCTGAATCAACGCCGCTGCGGCTGGTCGTGGTATCCCCTGATCCGCAAAAAGCTCATCATAAAAATCTCCGGGGTTGTAACCTTCTAGACTATTTACCATGCCATTACCCTCGAACCTGCTGTGAAGTGGGGCCAAAGATCAAGCTACAGTTCAGGCGATCGCCGAACAGACCACTGCCTTCTGTGCCTAAATCGTCCCAGCTAGCTAGATGTATCAAGCATTGAGCGACCGAAGCTGTAACAAGTCATACAGCTACCAAAGACTTCACAAAAATCAAGCTTCCCAAAAGACACCATTCTCGCTACCTCAAAATCCCATGGGGTCTGCTCCGGAGCCAAAAATTTGACCCCTCAAACCAAAAAAAGCCGAGGCCAAACCTCGACTTTCTAGTGTTTATTTTTTGCGATCGCCCGACGATTGACCAGAGACAACGCAGACCTTGATTGAGATTCTGGGTTGTTTGACTACGACAGATTTTCGATCAGCCACCCATGGTTGCTTGGGCAAGGCCGATAAAAAGTGGTATGCCGATGGCGATCGCCACGGGGGTACCGATGGCCGTAGACGAACCGATATAAGCAGAAGGATTAGCCGACGGAATCCCAGCCCGTAAAGTAGGCGGCCCAGAGATGTCCGAACTAGACGCCGCAATAATCGCTAAGAGGGCAACACCACCAGGACTGAACCCTGTAACATAGTGGGCGATCATGCCGAGACCGAAGGCAATAAACCCATGGAGTAGCGGCGCAATAAACGCATAGACAGCGTACCATTGAGCAACTTTGCGCAGTTCCCCAAGCCTAGACCAAGCTTCCATCCCCATCACCAGCATCAAAATCGAAAGAAAACCACGGAAGAGGGGCTCATAGAAACTTTCAAAGACACTTTCTGGCCGAGTCAACAAACCGAGAGCAAGACCGAGCAACAATGCTGATAGGGCAGAACCCTGGAGACTTTCCTTAACAATGGGCCAAATTTCAACCCGATTAGTAGCCTTACCACGCTTTTGACCCAGATATTCCTGCCTCGTGGTGGGATAAACAGGTTCACCAGAATATTCACCAGCGGCAACGGGTTGTTTGCTGAAATCATCGGCTTCAACCTCGCGCTGCTTGCTCTTATAAAGACTAGCTACAACAATCGCTGTCACCAGGGCGGGAATATCCATAAAAGGATAAAGTGCCGCTGCCCAAGGTTCGTAGAAAACACCTTGCCCTTCCATAACCGTGATTCCAGCAGCAAGGGTCGAACCACTCACTGCCCCAAACAAGCCGGCAGTTGCCACTGCATCTACGGTCCTAATACCTGGCAGCTTTGCTAAGGTAAAACGCCCAATAAAAACGATCAGAATGCCCATGAGCACAGCAAATAACGCAGGCAAGAGCATCTCCGTGATATTGGCATTACGAATCGCAATACCGCCGCTCAAACCGACTTTGATGAGCAGCATAAAAACGATGAACTTATACACTGCATCGGGGATTGTAAGTCGGCTACCGAAGGCGGCAATGACAATACCGCCAATTAAAAAGCCGAGCGTCGGGGACTGCAACTGCGACCCAAATTTCGTCAAAAAATCGGACAAAAAATCCACTAATACCTCCTTCCGCTTCCTCCCATGAAGAGCGGTAATTGTGAGCTTTGAATAGTAAGGCTGCAGGGCTTCACACCTACAGCGCGGGTACGATGCGAAAATCTGTTATCGGGCTTTTATAGATTTAGCTCTATTAACACCCAAATTTCTATGTGCTTAAGTCTATCTTGAATTGCGCAGATTTTTACGTTTTTCAGCCTGGATTTGATACGCAATGTCAAATTTAATTCATAAGTTTTTCTTTTCTATTGTCTTCATTGCTCCTAGTTAAGGTGAATGGTGTTCAAGTAAATGGCGATCGCCTATTGTTCGTGCAACCAAGCTATCCCTTGATTTATTTCTCGCTGTATTGAGTGCCTCCAAGGGGAGAATTTAGTCCACTTGCAAAGCAGGAGACTGTTCCGGTGCAGGACTTTCTAAAGGGGGACTGTAAGGGGCAATGTTCACCCAGATAACAGAAAGCAGTAAACCAACCCCACAACCGATCAAAAACATCCAACCGTGGGAAGGCTCTAAAACGCAAAGTAAGCGGCGGTCACTACCATACACTTGCACTACCCACCCCTCATCTGCATTTAAGGTGGGTTGCGATGGTCTCGCGTCAAATTTTTTCATTGCTTTTTACTCCATGCTGTTTGTATGTATTTCCGAACAATCACGTGCCCGTTTAAAACAGAGAACGTAGCCAACAACCACCAATGCAATATCCATGGCGACTTTAAGTTGAATTTTTTAAATAGTTGAGTAAGCCCAATCCATAGAAATAAGCCTATGGATTGAGTGAATGCCATGTTTTTTAGTCTATACAATGCCGGGTCAACAAGTGGCCTTTTTTGTCAAAAATCGCCTTAAACTTGCTGAATCTTTTGATAACCCAAGCTTATGAATCGAATCTAAATGGCCATGCTATGCGTAACTTTCCTAGATCTGTATCCGTGGATTAGATCAACTTACGAGGCCAACATCCGTTAGAAAAATATCTGCTGTGACGAGGGTGATTCTCAAGGGCTGGCTTGTCGTTAGACGATGAATTAGGATTTGACGGGTTCCATTGCAAACAGCGTTAAAACCAATGATTAAAAGGCGATCGCGGCACTAAAGGGATAAGCGTTTTTTATAAAATGCTTCGATTAATCTAAATCAATCCTTTCCAATAGAGGGTATCCTTTGGCATAGACTTAAAGATATGGTTTAAGACAAAACCATAGAGTCTTGTCTTTGATTGTCGCAACCCATATTTTTAATAGAAAAGCGACAATTTTTTTTCGACTCGCCATACATCACGCGTCAAGAGGAACCCCCCATGACTCAGCAAGCCATTAAGCTCGTCATCGTTACGGAAAAATTATTACTCAAAAAAATCGCCAAAATTATCGATGGTGTTGGAGCAACAGGTTACACGGTGGTGCCCGCCGGCGGTAAAGGGAGCCGCAACGTGCGCTCATCGGGACAGCCCAACGTCTCTGACACTTCCTCGAATGTAAAAATTGAGGTACTGACCGCTAGTCGAGAGATGGCTCTAAAGATTTCGGATGAGGTTGCCGCCCAGTTTTTCGATGACTATTCAGGGATCACTTACATCTGCGACGCGGAGGTACTGTACGCGCACAAATTTTAGGCTAACTTCCCAAGTGCTGAATATTGCAGAAAACCCTGTCAGTCACAGCTAGTCGTTCCCTCATCAAACGTCATCACCACAGTCAAGCCCTCTACAGCGACGGATAGCAGCAGTGCTCCACACAACCGTAGGGGGTTTTTTAATGTCCAGGATCAAGTGTGGTGTTTCTTCTTTGATTTTCTTGATCTCATCAGTGTTACGGACATCAAATTTTCTGAGATCATCTTGGGCGAGGAAAGATAATCTAATCGGTAAGTTCGACTACCCTTAAGGGTAAAATAGGGTCAAAAGTCTTTATTTCACGAGCCGCATCTCTAAAATTTTCGTTTTTTCTAGTGCCGTGCCCCATCCGCAAACCCTTGTTAATCCGTGATTATTCTGACCTTACTTCATCCCATCCAAGCTACTCCGATGCAAAATTGGTCTTTTGAGACCGAAACCACGATCAGTATTGGCCGTTCAACTGATAATGATGTGGTTCTCTACAGTGCAGTCGTTTCTCGCCACCATGTTGAACTGCGATTGGAGGGGGAAGAGTGGTCAATTGTTAATCTCGGCACCAACGGTACTTATATAGAGGATCAACGGGTCGAGCAATGTGTGGCTAAGGATGGTTTGATTTTCCGTTTGGCAACCTCTGGGCCAAAAATTCTTGTGCGCATCCAAGGGAAACAACTCAGTGAAGGGGAAGCGGCAAGCAAGGAACAACGCTTGAAAAAGTCCTCTAACCCAGATCCGTCCCGGGAAACCTTCGCGCAATTCTAATGCGTAATCTTAAATTTATTCGGTAATATTTGCCGTCGTCGATCCGTCTGGATTCGCTGGCTTGCTGAGGGTGGCGATCGCCGTTTTGGTGAGCTGTTTTAGGGCCTCTAAATCGAGGTCAATTTGGGGAGTATCTGTACTTAACCACAGCAGATATTCCACATTTCCGGCGGGGCCAGTGATCGGCGAATAGGTCAGCCCTTGGGGATGCCAACCGAGTTTTTGGGCGGCTTCTAGTACCGAAAAGATCGCTTGGGCCTGGGCCTGGGGATCGCGAACAACGCCATTTTTTCCTACCTGGGCGCGTCCCACTTCAAATTGGGGTTTAACCAACAGGATCACTTCCTTCGGCTCATCCAGAAGACTCCAGAGGGTAGGCAAAACCTTCGTCAGGGAAATAAAAGATAAATCCATCACCCCTAGGGTTGGTCTTTTTGTACTTTCTGGGTAGAGATCGCCTGGGGTCAAATGGCGAAAATTGGTGCGCTCCCGGAGGATCAGCCGTGGATCTTGGCGGATCTTCCAGGCGACTTGGCCATAGCCCACATCAATGCCATAAACCTGTTGGGCACCGGCTTGTAAGAGGCAGTCGGTAAAGCCACCGGTGGAAATCCCGCCATCTAGACAAATGCGATCTTTGACTGTGATTTGAAAGTGGGCGATCGCCTTCGCTAGTTTTTCGCCTCCCCGGGACACGAAGGGCGGTTTCGCCTGGACTTCAATGTCCACATCCGCAGGAACCAAAGTGCCTGGTTTATCCACAATCTGCTGTTTTACTTTGACTTCTCCGGCCCGGATTACCCGTTGGGCCTGTTGCCGAGACTCGCACAGTTTACGCTCCACCAACAGGAGGTCTAATCGTTGTTTGGCCAAAGTTTTTCTTCCCCAATGCCACCGCTGCTGTTTTAGTCTACTGGGTGTCTGGTGCTTTCGGGAATGATTGGGCCAGGGCGACCGGAAACCGTCGAACTCGATACAATACAAAAATTGTCCAGTTTAGCTTTCAAGAAAATCACGAAATCATTATGGCGATCGCAGTGGATTTTGGGACGAGCAATACCCTAGTGACCCGGTGGAATGCCGCCAAAGGAGCCCCAGAAATTCTCCCACTCCAGGGTCTTTCCCAACGCATTTCCCCGAATCCACCGCTGATCCCCAGCCTTTTGTACATCGAAAATGCCGCCGACCAAAAAGTCGTTATCGGTCAAGCCATTGGCGATCGCGGTTTAGATCGCGGCCCCGATCCCCGCTATTTCTGTAACTTTAAACGGGGCATTGGCACCGCAATCCAAGGTTTTTTACCGGAACTAGACGGCGAAAAAATCACCTTTGAAAAAATGGGGGAATATTTCCTCAACGGCATTTTTGCCCAACTCAAAGCCCAGGGTGAACCCCTCGATAGCCTCGTTTTAACCGTGCCAGTCGATAGTTTTGAAGCCTACCGGAGTTGGCTGAGTCGGCTTTGTGAGCAGTTGCCAGAACTCGAAAAAATTCAGCTTTTGGACGAACCCACCGCCGCCGCCTTGGGCTATGGAGCCTTGGCTGAAGATTTAAAAAGAGTTCTCGTGGTGGATTTTGGGGGGGGAACCGTAGATTTTTCTCTCGTAGATCTCAACCTGGCCCAGGGCCAAAGCAAACCGACGGGCTTTATTTTGAAGTGGGGGCGTAAATCCTTTGCCGAAAGCAAAACCCAAAAAGTCAAAACCGCAAAAGTGCTGGCGAAAGCAGGTAAAAATCTCGGTGGTTCTGATTTAGATAATTGGCTCTTTGAATATTTCCAGACCCAACAAAATTTGCCCCAGGATGCCCTGAGTTTACGCTTAGTTGAACGGTTGAAAATTGCCCTCTCCCAAAAGACGAAGGCAACGGAGATTTATTACAACGACCAAACCTTTGAAACCTATGAGTTGACCCTGGGTCGGTCGGCCTTTGAGGAGATTTTAGAAAATCAAGGCTTC
>Ga0213835_101145_pt1 | contig 17920 bp, 18 predicted proteins | sample SWPATP01_FD_160576 | JGI IMG/M metagenome (GOLD analysis project Ga0213835, IMG submission 160576) | Coastal seawater microbial communities from Marineland, Florida, United States - SWPA TP0 #1 | ecosystem: Environmental > Aquatic > Marine > Coastal | place: USA: Florida | collected 2016-08-05 | reverse complement strand
TGAGGCCGCGAAGCACGCGGGAATCCGCGTCAAGATGATCACGGGCGACCACGCCGGAACGGCGACCGCGATCGGCCGCCAGATGGGCATCATCGACCCCGACGACGACCACGCCAACGAGGCGATCACCGGCGCAGAGCTTGACGCCGCCAGCGACGACGAGCTGCGCGACATTGTGCAGCGCTACGACACCTTCGCCCGGGTGAGCCCCGAGCACAAGCTGCGCATCGTCGAGGCATTGCAGTCGCGCAACGAGGTCGTCGCGATGACCGGCGATGGCATCAACGATGCACCCGCCCTGCGTCGAGCCGACGTGGGCGTCGCCATGGGAATCAAGGGAACCGAGGCGACCAAGGAGGCCTCCGAGATTGTGCTGGCCGACGACAACTTCGCCACGATCGCGCGCGCGGTCGAGGAGGGGCGGCGCACGTTCGACAACATCGTCAAGTCGATCGTGTTTCTGTTGCCGACCAACGGCGCACAGTCTCTCGTGCTGCTCGTCGCCGTGCTGTTGGGCCTGTCGATTCCACTGGCACCCGTACAGATTCTGTGGGTCAACTTGATCGCGGCCGTCACGCTGTCTTTGGCGCTCGCGTTCGAGCCGGCCGAGGCCGACGTGATGAAGCGGGCCCCCCGCATCCCTGACAGCCCGATTGTGGGTGCGGCTCACCTGATCCAGATCGCGCTCGCCTCCGTGCTGATCGGCGGGGGAACGCTTGCGATGTACTACCTGGCCCGCGCTCAGGGCGTCGACGACCCGCAGGCGCAGAGCCTCGCAGTCACGACCCTTGCCGTCGCACAAATCGGCTACCTGTTGACCTGCCGCAACCTGCGCGGGGCCACGGTGTCGCCGGCACAGTGGTTCTCGAACCCGATCGTGTGGCTGTCGATCGCCGCACTCATCGTGCTGCAGGCCCTGTTCGTGTACGCCCCGTTCATGAACACCCTGTTCGGCTCGGCCCCACTGCCCGCCAGCTCGTGGGCGCTCGCGTTCGCGATCGCGGCAGCGGTCTACGTCATCATCGAGGTGACGAAGGCGATCACCCGCCGGCTTGTGCCCGAGGCGGCGTCGCGATGACGGGGATATCGCCGTGAGCGCTGCCGTCAGCGCCGCCCTCGTCGTGGCGGCCTTCGTTCTCTTCGCGTGCATCCTGGCCGGGATGTGGCGCGCGATCGCCGGCCCCTCGGTGGAAGACCGCCTCACGGCCTTCGTGTTGCTCGGCGCGGGCGGAGCGGCGCTGTTCATCGTGCTCGCGGCGATCTCGGGGCTTCCGGCGCTGCGCGACGTCGCGATCGTCGTCATCGGCTTGGCGACCATCGTCGCCGTCGTCTTCACGCGGCGGTCGGTGCGCTGATGGTCATCGTCGACATCGTCGTTATTGTGCTGCTCGCCGTCGGCGTGATGTTCGTCGTCGCGGGCACGGTCGGCCTGCTGCGCTTCCCCGACCTTGCCAGCCGGCTGCACGCCGTGTCGAAGGCCGACGTCCTTGGCCTCGGATTCATCGCTACGGCACTCGCCATTCACATCCTCGCGACCGAACCAGGATGGGCGGCCGTCGGCGTGGTCGCGAAGCTGGCCCTCATCTGGATTCTGGCCCTCATCGGTACCGCGGCGAACGCCCATTTGATGGCGGGAAGTCGCCGTCGGGCGGAGGCGGAGAGGGGGACGGAGGCGTGACCGTTGTTGCGTTCTCTGATGTCGATGTGCTCGACATCCTCGTCGTGCTCGCCGTCGCGGTGACGGCGGTGCTCGCGGTCGTCATCCCTCGCCGCGTGTCGGCGACCATCGCCTTTCTCGTGTTCGGGCTGTTGCTCGCACTGCTGTGGGCGCGCGTCGCCGCGCCCGACGTGGCCATCGCCGAGGCGGCCCTCGGCGGCGGCGTTGCGGGCGCACTGCTGGTCGATGCGCTTCATCGACGACAGCCCGACTCTCCTCAGCGGTCTCGGCGCCGCACGGCGACCGTCACCGCGGTCGGAGCCGTGCTGGGCGCGGTCACTGTGGCGGCGCTCGTCACGGTGCTGTCTCGCCTGACAGCGGAGCCGGCCGACCTCGGCCCACTCGCCCTGGAGGCCGTCGAGCGCAGTGGCGTGAGTCACCCGATCACCGCGGTGTTGCTGAACTTTCGCAACCTCGACACGCTGCTCGAAATCGCGGTCGTCGTGTTCGCGGCAGTGGGTGCCGCGGCCCTGTCGCGTGACCGCATCCGACCTGTCAGCGACCCCGGCCCCGTGCGTCGTGTCATCGCCGTCGTCATCGTGCCGGCGCTTGTTCTGCTCGCGGGTTGGCTTCTCGTCGCCGGAACGAGCGAGCCAGGGGGAGCCTTCCAGGCCGGTGCCGTGCTCGGTGCCGCGCTCATCATCGCCCACCTGTGTGGCGTGCACGCTGCCCGAGCCGAGGGGAGGCGGGCCCTCGCGATCGTCGTCACGGGGCTGGTCGCGTTCATCATGCTCGGCGCCATCGGGCTTGCCGCAACGGGAACCTGGCTCGCACTCGATCTCGACTGGGCATTCGCCGCGATTCTCGCGATCGAGACGCTGCTCACGGTCAGCATTGGCATGGCGCTCGCCATGCTGTTTCTCGCCGCGGGCTCGCGCGATGAGGGTTCCGTCACCGACGCGCGAGCGCGGGCCGCCGCGGCGGGGGGTGCCCCGTGACGACGCTGCAGCTGTTTCTGTATGCCGGGGCGTTCATCCTCGTGCTCGGGGTCGTCGCGACGATGCTGGTGCGCGATCTGATTCGCCGCCTCATCGCGCTCAACGTTGCCTCCGGCGGGGTCATGCTGCTGCTCTTGGCGCTCGCCGACCGCGGTGACGGTGAGCCCGATCCGGTGCCTCAGGCGCTCGTGTTGACCGGCATCGTCGTCATGGCGGCGGTCACGGGCATCGCCATCGTGCTTGCACGGCGCGTCGAGCGGCTCGACGACGACCTCGAGGAGGTCGAGCCGTGATGACCGCCTCTTCCCTCGTGCTTGTTCCCGTCTTCCTGCCGCTCGTGGTCGGGGCGCTGTCGGCCGTGCTGTCGCGGCGAGCGGCCGCGACCCTGACCGTGGTGGCAGCCGCAGTCACACTGGTTACGGCCGTGCTTCTCGGCATCGCCGTGCTCGAGTCGGGCCCCGTGCCTCTCGAGGTCGCGGGGTGGGCGCCGCCCGTGGGCATACTGCTCGCCGCCGACGGCCTCTCGGTCGTCATGATCGGTCTCTCTGCAGTCGCTGTGCTTGCCGCGGCGCTGGTTGCCGCAGCCGACGATCACTTCGCGGGCGGTCACGCATTCTGGCCGCTCGTCGGAGCGGCTGCCGCCGCTGTCAACGGGGTCTTTGTCGCGCGCGACGTGTTCACCGCCTTCGTGCTGTTGGAGCTGTTGACCATCGCATCCGTCGCGCTCGTGGCTCTCGGCGGAGCGCGGTCGGCCGCCGCAGCGCTGCGATACCTCTTCGTCGCGGTCACGGGGTCGCTCTTCTTCCTGCTGGCCGTCGCACTCACCTACGGTCACACCGGCACGGTCGACCTGGCGCGGGCTGCCGAGCGCGCCGACGACACCGTCATCGTGGGGGCGATCATCGCCCTCACCGTCGTCGGCATGGCCGCGAAGACCGCGCTGTTCCCCTTGCACTCGTGGCTGCCCGTCGCGCACCCTGCCGCCCCGACGGCGGTCAGCGCCCTGCTCTCGGCGCTCGTCATCAAGGCGTCGATTGTGATCCTGTGGCGCGTCATCGAGTATTTGGGCCCGCACACCGATATCGCCGCACCGCTGGCCACCGTGGTCGGCATCGCGGGGGCTGCCGCGGTGCTCTGGGGTGGAATCCTCGCGCTGCGCCGCGACCGCCTGAAGTCGATCATCGCCTACTCGACCGTCGCGCAGGTCGGCTACATGGTGCTGCTGATACCGCTCGTCTTCGCCGCCAGTGACCCGCAGGTGGCGTGGGTGGGAGGCATCCTCATCACCGTCGCGCACGGCGTCGCGAAGGCCGCCATGTTCCTGGCCGCGGGGGCGCTCGCGTCGGCCGCCGGCACGAGCCAACTTGACGGGCTCGAGGGAACGATCAGTCGCATGCCCTGGACGGTCGCGGCCATCGGGCTTGCCGGGGTCAGCCTCGCGGGGCTTCCGCCCACGCTCGGCTTCGTCGGCAAATGGATGCTCGTGCAGGCCTCGCTGGACGCCGGCGCCTGGTGGTGGCTGGCCCTGCTGCTCGGCGGCGGGCTGCTGACCTTCGCCTACACGGCGCGCATGGTGAAGGCGACCTTCAACCCGCCGGGCGACTTCTCGCGCGCCCGCGAGCTCACGCGGCCCGCGCGCACCGTGACGATTGTGCCGCTGGCGCTCGCCGCGGTCTCGGTCGTGCTTGGCGTGATTCCCTGGCTGCTCATTGAGGTGCTGAGCGCCGCACCAATGGGGGGTGGAGCATGAACGACGACACGGTCACCGTGATGAGCGCGCTGCCCGTCGTACTGCTGCTGACGTCGTTCGTGCCGGCGCTTCTCATCTTTGCGCTCCGCGAGAAGCAGACGGTGCTGCGCACGACGCTGAACCTCGCCGGAGCGATCGCAAAGGTCGTGCTCGTCCTGGTGTTGATCCCACGGGTTGTCGCGGGGGAGGAGCTGCGCACCGAGTTCACCTGGATTCCCGGGCTCGACATCGTCTTCGTCACCGACACGTTCTCACTCTTCTTCGTCGCGCTGTCGGCGGGGTTGTGGTTGGCAACGACGATCTACGCCGTTGGGTACCTGGAGGGCTCGCCCAACCGCAGCCGCTTCTTCGGCTTCTTCAGCCTCTGCGTCACGGCGACCGTCGGTATCGCCCTGGCCGGCAACCTGCTGACGTTCCTGATCTTCTTCGAGCTACTCACCCTCGTGACCTACCCGCTCGTCGCGCACCGCGGAACCCGAGCGGCACTGCGCGGTGCGCGCATCTACCTCGCCTACACGTTGAGCGGCGGCGTCGCTCTGCTGCTCGGTGTTGCCTGGCTCACCTTCGAGGTCGGGCCCGTGGAGTTCCGCGCCGGCGGAATCCCCGAGGTCGCAGAGTTCGCGGCACGCGACCCGCTGGCCGCGACCGTGATCGGCGCCGTGTTGCTGCTCGGCGTCGGCGTGAAGGCCGCCCTCTTCCCGCTGCACGGCTGGCTACCGATTGCGATGGTGGCCCCCGCGCCGGTGAGCGCGCTGCTGCACGCGGTCGCCGTGGTCAAGGCCGGAGCCTTCGGCATCATCCGCATCGTCGAGGACGTCTACGGGCTGGCCCTGTTTGCCGAGCTCGGGATGCTGCAGGTGCTCGCCGTCGTCGCCTCCGTCACAATCGTCTACGGCTCCGTCCGCGCGCTCGCGCAAGACGACCTCAAGAAGCGCCTCGCCTACTCGACGGTGTCGCAAGTGTCGTACATCGCGCTCGGCGCGGCACTGTTGTCGCCGATTGCGACCGCCGGCGCGATCGTGCACATGGTCAACCAGGGCTTCATGAAGATCACCCTCTTCTTCTGCGCCGGCCTGTTCGCCGAGGAGTTGAAGCTCTCGAAGATCAGCCAGCTTGCCGGGGTCGGCCGGCGGATGCCCGTCACGAGTGCCGCCTTCACCGTCGCCGCGCTCGGCATGATCGGCCTTCCGCCGTTCGCCGGCTTCATCTCGAAGTGGGCGCTCGGCCTCGGCGGTCTCGATGCCGGTCAGCCCTGGGTCATCGCCGTCCTGTTGACGAGCACGATCCTGAACGCCGCCTACTTCCTGCCGATCATCGCCACCATCTGGACGTCGCCGCGTTCCGAGGCCGACGGCAGCGATGACGACGCCTTCCCGGCGCCGGCGCGTCGCTCGGGCTGGGAGGCGCCCGCGAGCCTCCTCATGCCCGCCGTCGCGACCGCGCTTTTCGTCGTCCTCTTCGGTGTCGCCGCCGGCTGGGACTACTCGCCGTGGGTTCTTGCACAGATCGTGGGGGAGGGAGCATGGCCGTGATGTGGACCCTCTCGCTCACGCTGCCCTTGGTCGTGGCGGGTGTGATCGCCGCGCTCAGCCTCGGCGGCGACGAATGGCGGCGCCGGACGCGCGACGCCGCGGTGCGCTACGCCTGGCTTGCCGTCGTCCCCATGGGCATCACCGCGGCCGTCGACGACGGAGGGCTCAAGGTCGTCGATTGGATGCTGTTCGGTACGGCCATTCGCCTCGATGAGATGGGGCGCCCGCTCGTGCTGCTCGCGGTCATCCTGTACGGCATTGCTCTGGCGTTCGTTCCGCGGTCGATTTCGGAGCGTCCCGCCGGACTGAACGGCTTCCTTCTGCTGTGCTTCACCGCGAACGTCGGCGTCTTCGTCGCGGCGAACCTGGTCACCTTCTACCTCGTGTTCGCCGCCATGAGCTTCCTCGGCTACGCGATCGTCGTGCACGACCGCACCGAGTCGGCCCGCCGGGCGGGGGCGGTGTACCTCGTGATGACGGTGTTCGGCGAGTCTGCCGTTCTTGGCGCCTTCTTGCTCATCGCGTCGCAGGGCGTCACCGACGTGCTCGACGTGCCGGCGGCCGTCGCCGCGGCGGACGCGCGCGACCTGATCGTCGCGCTGCTCATCATCGGGTTCGGGGTGAAGGCCGGCACGATTCCGTTGCACGTGTGGCTACCGCTCGCGCACCCGGCCGCGCCGAGCCCGGCAAGCGCCGTCCTGTCGGGCGTGATGCTGAAGGCCGGAATTGTCGGCCTGCTGCGCTTCCTGCCCCTCGGTGAGGCAGGCGCCGAACCGCTCTGGGGCGGCGTGCTCGTCACGCTCGCCCTCGTCGGAGGCTTGCTCGCCGCCGTCGTCGGTGTGCTGCACGACAACCCGAAGGTGATCCTCGCCTACAGCAGCATCGGGCAGATGGGCTTCATCACGGCCCTCGTCGGTGCCGCACTGCTCGACCCCGCGATCGCCCCCGCGGCCATCGCAGCCGCCGTCACATACAGCGTTGCGCACGGGCTCATCAAGGGCGCTTTGTTCTTCAGCATCCAGGTGTGGGACATCAGCCGCGCGCCGAGCTGGGCTGTCATTGTTCCGCAGGCCGTCGCGGCCCTCGGGCTCGCCGGGGCGCCCCTCACAGCGGGCTTCATCGCCAAGTACGTCTCGAAGGAGTCGCTCGGCGACGTTGCGCTTCCCGCGCTTCCGGCCGTCGCGCTGGCCGACCTCCTGCCGTGGTTCGCCGTCGGATCGACCGTGCTGCTCGCCCGGTTTGCCGTCGCCATGAGCCGCCGTCGTCGGCGGGGCACCGCCGGCAAACCCGTCAGCACCGCGGCCTGGGCCGTGCTCGCGCTCACCGCCGCCGCTCCCGTGTGGTGGCTCGCGACGAGCTTTGCGCCCCCGCTCCGCGTGCCCGGGTGGTTCGCGCCCGGACCCCTGGTCGACCAGTCGTGGCCATTCCTGCTCGGCATCGCGCTCGCGCTGGTGGCGGCCGCGCTCGCGCGTCGACCGCGATTCCGGGATGCCCGCCTGCTGCATCCGCGCGGAGACATCATTCCCGAAGGAGACATCGTCGTCGTGCTCGAGCGGCTGGCTGCTGGGACGATGCGCGGACTGGTTCACGCATCCGGCGCTCTCGGACGGGCTCGCGACGCACTCACCGCTCGCGTTCGCAGCGGACCCTCGCCGATGCTCCTCATCGACCGCCTGCAAGTGCGCGGCGGCACGTGGGTCGCGTCGGGGGTGCTCGCCGTGGCGGCACTCGCGGCCGCGCTCGTGTTCGTGGTCGTGAGTAGAGGAGGCAGCTGATGCTGATGTCGCTGATCGTGCGGAGCGCCGTTGTCGCGGCGGCGTGGCTCGCTGTCACAGAGCTGCGCCCCTCCACGCTCGTCTACGCTCTCGTCGCCGTGCCCGTGGGGGTTGCCGTGACCTACGTCGTGACGGGCGTCCCGACGCGGGCTCGGAGTCTTCGTATCTCTCGCGGTCTTGCGACGACCGTGGCGAGCATGCGCTTCGTCGGATGGGTGGCGCGTAGCGCAGTTGTTGGGGGCATCGATGTTGCGCGGCGGTCCTTCTGGCTGCCACGACCCGACGTGGACCCCGTGTGGGTGGTGCGCCGGACAACGCTCTCGACGACCACCGGACGCGTGACCTTGGCACTGGCGCTAAACCTCACCCCTGGCACCCTCAGCGCGCGCATCGACGGCGACGAACTCGACGTGCATGTCATCACGACCGAGCTCGACATCGACGGGACGCTCGACGCGCTCGAAACCCGCATCGCCGCGATCGAGCGCGCACTGGCCTAGTGCGCCAGCGTCACCTTCAGTACGACGACGACGCCGGCCGCGAGCGCCAGCGCGATGCCGCTCCACAGGGTGCCCACCGTCGGCTGCCGGCCGCTGAGTCGCGCCACGTCGAGGCCGAGCAGCGAGAACTGCAGCACGATCCAACCGCCGGCGATCAGTTGTGCGGCCTCGGTCGAGAAGCCGGTGAGTGATGACAGCAGCAAAACGATCGTCGGCGTCGCCCCAGCGAAGATGATCGGCAGCGAGTCGCGCGCCTCGGCGGCGACGTGGTGCCGCGCCGAATCGAGCCCGCGGCCCAGCTGCGCGGCGACCCGGTGCGCAAGCACGTGCGCGAGGTAGGTAGTGAGCGTCGTCGCCGCAACGACGAGGGCTGCGTGCCCGTCGGCGATCGTCTCTCCGTTGGCGACCGCGATGGCGCCCAGCACGAGAATTCCGCCATACACGTAGGCCGCAAGTCGAAGCCGCATGCGCTCGATCGGCAGGCTCTGGCCGCGCCGAACGAGCAGCCAGCGGGGCAGCCGAGTGGGGGCGTCAACGGTACTCACGCTTTCACTGTGCCACGGGCGGGCCCGCGGGCGTAGATTCTGGTCATGACGACGCGTTTCTCCACCCCGACCGAGATGCGCGACTCGGTCTTCATCGACGGCCCCGAAGCAAACGCCCGCCTCTCGCGGTTCTGGATGCTCTTGGTGCTGTCTTCGATCATCGCGGCTGCCGGCGTGGTCGCCGATTCGACAGCTGCCGTGATCGGCGCGATGATCGTCGCGCCTCTTCTCGGCCCCATCCAGGGCACAATGCTGGCGACCGTCTTGGGCGATCGCCGCAACCTCGTCAGGTCGCTGACGCTCGTCGTGACGGGAGCGATCGCGGCCATCGCGATCGGATACGTCGTGGGGCTCGCGGTGACCGGCGATGTCACGGCCGCCACCAACGCCCAGGTTGCCGGCCGGGTCAGCCCGCGACTCATCGATCTGCTCGCCGCGCTCGGCACGGGTGTCGTCGGCTCGGTCGCGCTCGTGCGTCGCGACATCTCTGACACCCTGCCCGGCGTCGCCATTGCCATCTCACTCGTGCCGCCGCTCACCGTGGTCGGGCTGACCCTCGAGTCGGGAGCAATCGGTGAGGCCCTCGGCGCGCTGTTGCTGTTCGTGACCAACGTGGTGGCGATCATTGCGACCGGCATCGCGGTCATGGCGATCTACGGAGTGACGCGCCTCGTGGCTCCCCACTCCGATGTGCCGGGACGGGCGGCATCATTGAAGCGTCCGATCGTGCTGCTAATCAGCATGCTCATCATCATCGGCTTGCCACTTTCGCTGACGTCGGCCCGCATCGCGTCGACGTCGGTGCGCGAGGTCGCGATTCGTGCCGAGGTCGCCGCCTGGAGTGCCGACACCGGGTGGCGCCTGCAGTCGATCGACTACGTCGGCGACGAAACCGTCGTCACCCTCGAGGGCGAACTGCCGCTGCCCGACGCCACCGCGATCGGCGAGGGCCTGGCCGGCCGGGGCATCGCCACCGACTCGCTACGCATCGTGCTGATCCCGGTCTACGAGGTGCGCTTCGACGAGTGACGCGCCGCGCGGAACAACCGAGCCTGATCGCGCGTTGACCCTGGCATGACCCTCAGCCCCGCCCCCTACCCTGAAGGGGTGACCGAGGCCGCCCCCTTTACTGCCGACGAGCTTGAGCAGATCCGCGCGCAGTTTCCGATTCTGCGGCGCGACCTTTACGGCCGTCCGCTCGTATACCTCGACTCGGCGGCGACGGCCCAGAAGCCCAACCGCGTCATCGAGGCCGAGGCGGCGTTCTACCGCGAGGCGAACGCGGCCGTGCACCGCGGCGCCCACACGCTCGCCGGCGAGGCGACCGAACTCTACGAGGATGCTCGGGCTACCGTCGCGCGCTTCTTGGCCGTCGACGACGACGAGGTCATCTTCACCTCGAACGCCACCGAGGGCCTCAACCTGATTGCCTACGCGATCGGCAACGCGAGCCTCGGCCAGGGCGGCGCGGCGGCGGCACCGTACGCGCTGTCGGCCGGCGACGAGATCGTCGTGACCGAGCTTGAGCACCACGCCAACCTCATTCCGTGGCAAGAGTTGGCCGCGCGCACCGGCGCGACGCTGCGGTACATCCCGGTCGACGATCACGGCGCGATCGATGTCGACGCCGCGACGGGCGTGATCGGGGCGCGCACGCGCATCCTCGCCGTCAGCCACGTGTCGAATGTGACCGGGGCGCACTCGCCGCTCGAGCAGCTGGTGCCGTTGGCGCGCGCGGTCGGCGCGCTCGTCGTGCTCGACGCCTGCCAGTCGGCGCCGCACCTCGCGCTGCACCCGCGCGAGCTCGACGTCGACGTCGCCGTCTTCAGCGGCCACAAGCTCTACGGGCCGACCGGCATCGGCGTGCTCTACGGCCGGCGCGAGCTGCTGAATGCCCTGCCGCCGTTCCTGTTCGGGGGCTCGATGATCACGACCGTCACGATGGAGCGGGCCGAGTACCTGCCCGCACCGCAGCGCTTCGAGCCGGGCACGCCGCGCATCGCGCAGGCGATCGGCCTGGCCGAGGCGATTCGCTTCGTCACCGAGCTCGGCATCGACCGCATCGCCGCGAGCGAGCACGCCATCGGCGAGCAACTCTTGAGGGGTCTCGCCGAGGTGCCGGGCATCCGCGTGTTCGGGGCGAGCATTGATGCCCCGCGCGTCGCCCTGGCGAGCGTCGTAGTCGAGGGGGTGCACGCGCACGATGCCGGGCAGGTGCTCGATAACCTGGGTATCGCCGCGCGCGTCGGGCACCACTGCGCGCAGCCGCTGCACCGCCGACTCGGCGCGACGGCGAGCCTGCGCATCAGCGCCGGCGTGCACACGACCACGGACGAGATCGACCAGGCGATCGCGGCGATCGCCGGAGTCCGCGAATTCTTCGGAGTGACGGAGGCGACGAACCGATGAGCGGGCTCGAGCAGCTGTACCAGCAGATCATCATGGACAACTCGAAGGCGCCCCACGGCTTCGGCCTCGCCGAGGGCGACGTCACGAGTCACCAGCGCAACCCCGTGTGCGGCGACGAGGTCACCCTCGCGCTGCGTTGGAGCGCCGACGGCACCCACGTCGAGGAGGTCGCCTGGGAGGGCTCGGGATGCTCGATCTCGCAGGCGAGCGCGTCGCTGTTCGCGACGCTCGCCGCCGAAGACGCTGACGCCGGGACCCCGTGGACGGCCGACGACCTTCAGGTGTTCATTGACGAGTTCCGTGAGGCGCTGCGCTCGCGTGGTCAGATTCCGCTCGACGAGGAGCGCTTCGGCGACGCGGCCGCCCTCAGCGGGGTGTCGAAGTTCGTCGCGCGCGTCAAGTGCGCGATGCTCGCATGGGTCGCCGCCGAAGACCTGCTGACCCGCAAGGCCGCGCAGGGCTGAGTACGCAGATTCGTCACCTCGTGGTCACTGAGGATCACTAGAGTCAGCACATGACCGATGATGATGACCGGCGCTTCGCCGTCTTGTTCCAGCGCTTTCTCGAGCGCAGCGCCACCCTCGCCCAGCAATACGACCAGACATTGACCGCCCTGGGTGAGGCTGTGAGCGCTCATCTCGGTGTCGATGCGAGCACGCTCTCGGTTGTCGAAGAAAGTATTGCGAACCATCGGGTCGCCGACCTCGCGGTCGCGCTTGAGGCTCTTGACCCTGGCGCGCAGGTAATCGGTGTGTCCGGCGGGCAGCACAAGCTCTTCAATCGATTCGTCGACATGCTGACTCAGATGGGCGTGTCGTTCGCGCCGGCGCAGGTCGACTACGCCGTTGCCGAGACCGGCCCGGCAAGCACGCGGACGGTCGTCGCGTTCGGTGTGCGCTTCATGCACCTCGACGGTGAGCCGCTGGCGATTTTGCAGCGCACCGCCGACCCGCAGCGCGGCGTCGACAGCGCCCGAATCGAGGTGCTCGCCCGCACGCCAGACATCGCGACCAACGCGATCGCCCGCATCACCGGCGAGATGGATGCGCGAAGCACCCTCCGAGGTCACGTTCTGACGATCGGCATGGGCGCCGCTGGCTTCGGCCAGGCAACCGCGCAGTTTCGCCCGCGCCCCGGTGTGCCAGCCGACGCGATCGTGCTTCCGGATGGAACGCTGGAGCGGATCCGCCGCCACGTGCTCGGGGTTCGTGAGCACGCCGACACGCTGCGCGCGCAGGGTGCCCACCTCAAGCGCGGAGTATTGCTCTATGGCCCTCCCGGCACGGGAAAGACACTCACCGTCTCCCACCTCGTCGGCGCGGCAGAGGGCGTGACCTGCATCCTGCTGACGGGGCCGTCGATCGCCTACGTGTCGGAGGCGGCGGCGCTCGCGCGCTCGCTGCAACCCAGCATGGTTGTGCTGGAAGACGTCGACCTCATCGCGCACGATCGCGACATGCACACCGGCGGCTCGCAACCCCTGTTGTTCGCCGTGCTCGACGCACTCGAGGGTCTCGACGGTGATGCCGACATCGCCTTCGTGCTCACGACCAACCGCGTCGATGTGCTGGAGGAGGCTCTCGCGCAGCGGCCCGGACGCGTCGACCTCGCGGTCGAACTGCCGCGACCGACGGCGGCCGAGCGTCAGGTGCTCTTCGCCCTCGCAGCCCAATCGGCCCCGTTCTCGGAAGCGGCGATTCGTGCCGCAGCCGAGCGCGCGGACGGGGTGACGGGGTCCTTCGCCAAAGAGCTCGTCCGACGCGCCCTGCTCACGGCGGCGGCCCAGGCCCGACCCGCCACAGACGACGACCTCGAGCTCGCCCTGTTCGCGATGCTTTCAGAGGCTGAGGCGCTGTCGGCGAGCATGCTGGGCGGCCGCGGCACACCGCCGGGGTTCGATATCGAACTGTCGAGCCAGTACCCCTGATCGCCCGAACCCTTGGCGTGTCGGGGCAGGGCGGAATACTATCGATCATTCGAACACACGTTCGAATGCGGGTCGCGTGTCGCGGCTCCGCGTCAGCCTGACCCGTGCCGGAGGTGAGGCGTATGGCGTCCGCCATCCGCGCTGCAGGATCGCACCAACACCGCGATCGTGACGAGGCGCTGCGTGACCGCGCTGACGCGCCCGATGCCCACCACGCCGTCGTGTGGTCCGATGATGCTGGGCGGCCACTGAGGCTCATCTGGCGCGGCCGCCGCTGGCGCGTGACCGACCGCCCGACCGTAATCACGGCGCCCGTCTCGTGGTGGTGGCGACTCGATCCCGACGGCGTCGACCTCGACCTCGCACCGGCCGAGTGCGCCGGCTGGCGTTTTCAGGCCACGGGCGAGCGCGGCGAGACGCGCGTCTTCGACATCCGCGACACGGGCGACCCGCGCCGCTGGCTCGTGGTGAAGACCTACTGCTGAGCGGTGGGCTGCTGTGCGCCGGTCGTGTTCGGCGCTCGTGAGCCGCGTCGCCGACGCGCAACACGCACGCTGACCCAGACGATCAGCCCGATCATGCCCAGTACGGCGAGCCAGGGAAGCAGGATTCCGGTGAGCACCAGCGCCGCCGAGCCGAAGGTGACGAGCGCCTCCCATCCCTGACGCAGTCCGTCGAGGAAGCTGCCGGGCTCGGTCGGCGGGGCGACCGCCTCAGAACCCAGGGTCAGCGTGAGGGTGGACAGCGAGACCCGGTCGGCGAGCGAGCGGCGCTGCGCCTGCAAACTCTCGAGCTGCCCCTGCCGGTCGGCGACGACCGACTCGAGCGTGATCAGATCGTCGATGTCGTCGGCCTGTACGAGCAGGGCGAGCAGGCGGTCGAGCGATGCTTCGAGGGCCCCGATCCGCGCATCCAGGTCTTGCACCTCGCGCGTGACGTCGCTCGCACTGAGGCTCAGCTCTTCGAGCTCGCCGAGTTCCTTCAACTCGTCGATGACTGGCTGCAGCTGGGCGCTCGGGATGCGCAGCACCAGTTCGGCGCCGCCCGCGTCGTTCGACCGTGGGGCGTACTCGGTGCGACCATCGACGCGTCCGCCCACGCGCTCGGTGATGCGCGCGGCCTCGGTGGCCGCGTCGAGCGGCGCCTCAACCGTGAGGTACATCCACCCCGTGGTGATCACCTGTCGCCCGTCGCCCGGCGCGGGCGCGCTGATCGGGCCGCCCTCGTCTCGAGACGCCCCATCGCCTCCGAGGTCGCCGTCGGTGACCGGCATATCGGGTGCCGGCATGCCGGGTTCGAACTCGCCGCTCCAGCCGCCCCCCGAATCGCTGCCTGACTCGACGGCGCCGGCCGAACATCCGGCCAGAAGGAGGGTAGCCGCGACGGCGGCAACGGGGGCGAGGGCGAGGCGTGAGCGGGTCATGAGCGCGACGCTACTCTCGCGATCGTCCGAACCGATACCCAACGTTTTTCGCAGATGCTCAACCGTTATCTGAACTCTGCCTGATAGCCCACAGAGCGTCCGGTGCAAACGGTCGAGATGGATGCTCGGCTCTCGATAGCGTCGAGGCACGCGGTTGCGAACCGCGACCCGCTTCCCCGGGAATCGACCCACGAAGGAGGACGACCATGGGGTTCATGGACAGTGCAAAAGACGCCGCTGAGGCGACCGGCGAGAAGATCGGCCGCAAGGTCGACGACGCCAAGGAAGCCGCCAGCGACAAGGTCGACGAGATGCAGGCCGACGCTGAGGTGAAGAAAAAGGAAGCCGAGCTGAAGAAGGCCGAATCTGAGGCCGAGGCGACGAAGGCGAAAAACGAGTACAAGAAAGACCTGCGCGACTAGGGGTGGACGCGAAGGGCACGGGGGTCGGCTGAGCCGGCCCCCGTGTTGTCTGTTCCGCGGGCGCGGGAGTGGGGAAGAATGCGCATATGACTGCGAGTACGGGCGATCGGGTGCGTGCCTGGGTACGCCGCCGCCGTGCGCCCCTGCTTCACGTAGCGGGTGACACCGGGGGAGACGGCCCCGCGGTCATCATGATTCACGGCATTGCGTCGTCGTCGGTCACTTTCCAGAACGTGCTGCCGCTGCTCGAGGCCGACCACCGGTGCATCACGATTGACATTCTCGGCTTCGGCAAGTCGCCCGCCCCGCCCGACTGGGACTACACGCTCGCCGAGCACGCCGCCGCGCTCGATGTCACGATTCGCTCGCTGAAGCTGCGCGAGCCGTTCGTGCTGGTCGGGCACTCGCTCGGCAGCCTCATCGCCGTGCGCTACGCCGCGCGGCACCCCAACGGGGTGAAGCGATTGGTTCTCGTTAGCCCGCCGCTGTACCTGCCGCCCGAGACGATCGGTGACAGGGTCGACCGCGCCGGGATGGGCGCCTACTTCGCCCTGTACGAGTTTCTGCGCGGAAACCAAGACTTCACGGTGCGCGCGGCCGCGGCGCTGGCGCGCATCGCCCCGATCAAGAATGTGCTTGAGGTAACGGCCGACAACTGGGTGCCGTTCACCCGTTCGCTGCAGAACGCGATCGAGTCGCAGACGACCATTGCCGATCTGGCCGCGGTCGACGCCCCCGTCGATCTGGTCTACGGCACGCTCGACCCGTTCTTGGCGCCGGGCGGGCTGAAGATCGCCGAGCGGCTTCGGCATGTTACCGCCCATCGGGTGCAGGGCAACGACCATCTCGTACGCCCCCGTCTCGCAGAGGCCGTCGCCGCGGTCGCGCGCGAGCAGCCGACCCCCGACGAGCGCGGTTAGTCTTTTCGAATGCATACATCGGTACTGGGTCGCACCGGAGCGACCGTCTCATCGATCGGACTCGGAACCTGGCAGCTCGGCGCCGACTGGGGCGAGGTGAGCGAGACCGACGCGTTCGGCGTTCTCGACGCCGCCGTCGAATCGGGTGTCACCATGGTCGACACGGCCGACGTCTACGGCGATGGTCGCAGCGAGCAGCTCATCGGCCGCTACCTGCGCGAGCGCCCCGACGCGAGCGTCTATGTCGCCACGAAGATGGGTCGCCGCGTTCCCCAGCTGCCCGAGAACTATTCGCGCGAGAACTTTCTCGCCTGGAACGACCGCAGCCGCCAGAACCTGCAGCTCGACACGCTCGACCTCGTGCAGCTGCACTGCCCGCCGACCCCCGTCTACTCGATCGACCGCGTTTTCGACGACCTCGACGCGATGGTTGCCGAGGGGCGCATGCGCCACTACGGCGTAAGCGTCGAGACGGTCGAGGAGGCGCTGACGGCCATCGCTCGGCCGAACATCGCGAGCGTGCAGATCATCGTCAACGCGTTCCGCCTGAAGCCCCTGGATGCCGTTCTTCCGGCCGCGCAGGACGCCGGCGTCGGCATCATTGCCCGCGTCCCGCTCGCCTCGGGCCTGCTCAGCGGCCGGTACACCCGCGAGACGACGTTCGCCGAGAACGACCACCGCACCTACAACCGCGCCGGTGACGCGTTCGACGTCGGAGAGACGTTCTCGGGCGTCGACTATGACGCGGGCGTTGAGGCCGCGCAGCAGTTCGCCGCGCTCGCCGCCGAGCACGACCTCGCCCCGGCGACGGCCGCCCTCGCATGGCTCGCGAACCTTCCCGGTATCTCGACCGTGATCCCGGGCGCGCGCTCGCCCGAGCAGGCCCGCATGAACGCTGCCGCCGGCGGCGTCGAGCCGCTGGGGGATGACTTCCACGCGCGCGTCGTGGCGCTGTACGACCAGTACTTCCGCGCCGCGGTGCACCCGCGCTGGTGAGCTCGGGTACCCCACAGGGCAGTGAGCGGCGCGGTCTCGGCCACACCTTCGCCAACGTCTTCACGGCGAACCTCGCCTCGAGTCTTGGCGATGGCATCGCGCGCACGGCCGCGCCCCTGCTCGCCGCCCGGCTGACCGAAGACCCCGTACTGATCGCAGGGCTCGCCGCGCTCGCCATGTTGCCGTGGCTGCTGTTCGCCCTGCCGAGCGGCATCCTCGTCGACCGCATGGACCGCCGCCACGCCCTCGCATTGGCGGCCAGCGTGCGCACGGTGCTCGCAGTCGGGCTGCTGGCCCTCGTGTGGACGGACGCGCTCACCATCTGGTGGCTGTACCTGCTGATCTTCGTCTACGGCGCGTGCGAGACCCTCTACGACGGCGCGATCCGCGCGGTGGTGCCGAGCGTCGTGCCGAAGAAAAAGCTGTCACGCGCGAACGCCCGCATCGAGGGCGCCGAACTCGTGGTGCAGAACTTCGCCGCCGCGCCGCTGACCTCGGCGTTGTTCGCGGTCGCCGTGCTGATTCCGCTGGGCCTGCTTGGAGCCGCGTATGGGCTCGCCGTCGTGCTGGCGGTGCTGCTGCCGCAGGTGGCCTCGGGGCGTCAGTTCCGCGCCTCCGTGGGGCGTGCATCCGATTCGTCGTCGCCTGCGGAGAAGGCGGAGCCGTTCCGTCGGCAGCTCGTCGACGGCTGGCGCTTCATCATGGCCAACCGGCAGCTGCGCACCCTCTGGTTCTTCACCACCGCGACCGGCTTGCTGTACGCCGCATCGTCGGCGACGCTCGTGCTCTTCGTGCTGGAGACGCTCGCGATTCCGGAGGCGGCGTTCGGGTTGTTCCTTTTGTCGGGCGCGGTGGGCGGGCTCATCGGCTCGGTTGTCGCGTCGCGCCTGCAGGCCCGCTTCGGGCTCGGCGCGATCATGGCGGCCATGAACCTCATCGCCGGCGTCGCGACGCTCGTGATGGGCATCTGGTCGCTCGCGGCCGTCGGCGTGATCGGCTTCGCGGTGGCGTCGGGCAGCGTCACCATCTGGAACATCCTGATGATGTCGTACCGGCAGGCCATCGT
>Ga0213835_101143_pt1 | contig 17940 bp, 12 predicted proteins | sample SWPATP01_FD_160576 | JGI IMG/M metagenome (GOLD analysis project Ga0213835, IMG submission 160576) | Coastal seawater microbial communities from Marineland, Florida, United States - SWPA TP0 #1 | ecosystem: Environmental > Aquatic > Marine > Coastal | place: USA: Florida | collected 2016-08-05 | reverse complement strand
AGGTCGCACCCGATCACGATCCGAGGCATGGTCCCGGCCCGCCCACGGGGCGGGCGTTCCGGGCGGAAACCCTGCACTGCAGGGTTTCTGATCGCCCTCCACCCTGTCCATGTCGTGCGGGATCATGGCTCCCAAGCAACTGTTCAGGTCGTCGACGATGCGGAGGGGACCCTTGCTCCCACACGGGCTCGGGACCCAGGGGGGCGACGGGCTCCCCTCCGCAACCAAGACAGCAGCAGCGTCTCAACAGACAGGGGGGCGTCGACATGGACCTTCTGCATCGCAGGGCGCCGGCCGGTCGCGTCGATCCCCACACTCGCCGCGCCACCGCACTCCGGAAATGCCTCCGTTCCGGCAAGACCGGCCTCGCCGTCCGTCCCACTGCCCGGAGACGACCCATCGTCCTCCTCCGGCCCCCCGTGCCGGCAAGGCGATCAGGCCGGGGCCACACCTCGTGACTCCGGGGGGCGCCTCGCAGGCGCAAGGGCCTGTCGTCGCACCGCAGCATCATCGGCCCGGGAGGAAGACCGTCACCGCCGGACCCATCCACCGCGGAGCGGGTCGCGCCCGGGACATCTGACGGCCCCGCGCGCTCTGGCCTGTGCACCGCCGGGTCTGTCGCGTCGGCCAGGCGGACCGGGTTCGAACCGGCCTCCCCCCCCACGGCCCTCCGCAACCATCCGGCCAGCGGCCTGTGCAGCCTGCTCCGGCGACAGGAGCACCTCGCACGAGGGCAGCGCGCGGGACAGCGCAGCGCCGGGCTCACAGGCGATGTGGCGGTCGGGTGCGCCCGGGCGTCCCGCCGCAAGCGCTGTCCAGAGGCAAGCCCCCCGCCCCCGGCGGCTGACCCGACCGCACCTCAGTCCATCGGCCGCCGCTTGCGCAGGAGCTGGCTGATAGACACCGCCACCACCAGCCCGCCGCCATAGAACAGGTTCTGCACATAGCTGGGCACGCCCATGAAGTTCAGCCCCATGATACCGGTCGAGAGGAAGAACACCGCCACCAGCGCCCCTGGCGCGTTGAACCTCCCCGGATAGAGCGTGGTCGAGCCAAGGAAGGCCGCCGCAAAGGCCGGCAACAGGAAGGCAAGCGCCGAGGACGGGTCCGCCGCCCCCCGCATGCCCGTATAGATCACGCCCGCCAGCGCCGCGATGGTCCCGGAGGCGATCAGCGCCCCGGCCCGCACCTGCACCACGTTCACGCCCGACAGCCGCGCCACTTCGCGGCCGCGGCCCACGAAGAGCAGCCGCCGGCCCAGCGCGGTGTGCTGGAACACGTACCAGATCACCACCGTCAGTGCGACGGCGTACCAGAAGCTCAGCGGGATCCCCAGAAACCGCGTCAGGATCACGGCGCGCACCAGATCCATCGACACGCCCGAGATCGGCCCCGAATTCGACACCCACAGGATGACGCCATTCAGGAAATACCCCGTCCCCAGCGTCACGATCAGCGAATGGATCCCGAACCACAGGATGAAGAAGGCGTTGATCGCCCCGATCACCGCGCCGACCACCAGCGCCATCAGGATCGCCTGCTCGATCCCCCAGCCCATCCGCACGTTCCAGTAGGCGATCAGCATCGAACTGAGCCCCATGGTGGAGGCGACCGAGAGGTCGAAATCCCCCGTCGTCAGCGGGATGATCAGCGCCAGCGTGAGGACCACGATCATCGCGGTCGAGCCGAACATGGTGGCATAGCTGTTCCAGGCGAACATCTGGTCGGGCCGGAACCAGCCGAGCAGCAGGATCAGCAGCGCCCAGGCCAGCAGCAGGCCATAGCGCTCGGCATATTCGGCCACGGGCGGGCGGGCGACGGGCGGCGCGAGCCGGCCCTCGAAGGCGCGCAGCCGCTCTTCCAGCGCCCGGATGCGGGCCTCGTAGGTCTCGATCTGCGGGGTGCTCATGCCGCCCTCCTTCGTCAGGCCGCGCCGGGCAGGGCGGTGGAGCGGAAACAGGCCTCGGCGATGCCCTCCTTGGACAGCGCGCGGCCCGTCAGCTCCGTCACCACCCGGCCCCGGGCAAACACCAGCACCCGGTGACAGAGCCGGGCCAGCTGTTCGTAATCGGTCGAACCGATGAGGATGCAGGTCCCCCCCGCAGAGGCCCGGTCCAGCGCCTCCCAGATGTCCTGCCGCGCGCCCACATCGACGCCCTGCGTCGGCTCGTCGAGCAACATCAGCCGCGGCTCGAGCTGCAACCACTTGGCCAGCAGCGCCTTCTGCGCATTGCCCCCCGACAGCGCCGCGAGCGGCAGGGCGGGCGCGTTCGGCTTCACCCCCAGCTCGGCCCCCAGCCGCACGGCATGGTCGCGGATGTCGCGGTCCAGGAGGCCAAAGGCCCGCTTCAGCCGCCGCAGCACCGGCAGGCCCACATTCTCGCCCACCGGCAGCGACCCGACCCCCGCCGCCCCCAGCCGGTCGGCCGGCAGATGGACGATGCCGCGCGCCAGCGCCTCGGGCGGCTCGATCGCCGCCACCGAGAGGCCCCGCCCCCCCAGCCGCAGCCGCCCCGACCCCGCACGCCGCGCCCCATAGAGCAGCGCCGGCACCGCGTCGTACCCCGACCCGATCAGCCCCGTCAGGCCCAGGATCTCGCCCGGCCGCATCGTGAACGCCACCGGCCCGGGCAGGCCGGGGCCCGTCAGCCCCTCGACCTCCACCAGCGGCTCCTCCGCGCCCTCCAGCCGCTTGCCGTCGCCCGCATAGGCCGCCAGCGACCGCCCGACGATGCGCTCGACAAAGGCATCATGCGAGGTCTCGCGCGTGACCACCGTGTCGATCCGCCGGCCGTCGCGCAGGATGGTGGCGCGGTCGGTGATCTCGCGTACCTCGTCGACGTCATGGCTGACGAAGATCACGCTCGCCCCGTCCGCCACGCAGGCCCGCACCAGCGCGAACAGCTGCTCCACCCCCGCCCGCGGCAGGAACGGCGTCGGCTCGTCCAGCACCAGCACCCCGGGCTCGGCCGAGGCGCCGCGCAGATCCTCCACCGCCCGCACGATCGCGAGCAGCGCCTGCTCCACCGGCGACAGCCGCGCCACCTCGACCCGCGGATCCAGCCCGAGGCCATGGCGCGCGAACACCTCGGCCGCCCGCGCATGCTCGGCCCGCCAGCCGATGCGCCAGTGCGCGCGCGTGGCCAGATCCCCCAGCCGCAGGTTCTCGGTCACGCTCAGCGAGGGGATCAGCCCCAGATGCTGGTGAACGAAGGCAAGCCCCAGCGCCCGCCCCCCGGCAATCGGAAGCGGCACCCGACGCCCATAGAGCCGCACCTCCGCCCCCGGCTCCGGCGTGTGAAACCCCGCAAGGATCTTGATCAGCGTCGACTTGCCCGAGCCGTTCGAGCCGAGAAGCCCATGCACCTCGCCCCGCCGCACCGTCAGCGACACATCGTCCAGCGCCAGCGCCTGGCCGAACCGCTTGGACAGCCCCGTGATCTCCAGCGCCGCGGCCCCGGTCACCTGCCCCGCCCCCGCCGCACCACCCCTGCCTTCATCTTTCCCTCAAATATCCTCGGGGGGAGGCTCCCGAAGGGAGACGGGGGGCAGAAAGCCCCCCTCCCCCGCCGCCCCCGGGAGCCGCCCGCCGGGGCATCGCCACCACGGCCAGCCCGGCTCACTCCACGCCCCAGAGCGCCTTGAATCCGGCGATGTGGCTGTCGCCATAGCCGTCGTTGAACGTGGCCGGGATCCCCGCGGTCTCGACGTTCTCGCGGGTGAAGATGAAGGCCGGGGTGTTCAGCGTGGTCACCGGGTCGAGCCCGCAGAGAAGCCGCATGTTGGCATCCACCCCCGCATAGCCGACCCAGCCCAGGCTCTCGCCCACCAGCATCTCCACGATCTCGCCGTCGCGCATCATGTCCATCACGAAGGGCGTGCCGTTGAAGCTGACGATCTTCGCCTGCGACCCCGCGATCTGGATCGCCGGCGCGATGAACTGGCTCATCGAGTCGTAGACCGGCAGCACATAGTTGATCGACGGGTTCGCCAGCAGCGCGTTCTGCGTCGCGGGCTGAAGCTGCGTGGCCCAGTCGTTCACCGGCACGTTGATGTAGCTGGCGGTGCAGTCGGGGCAGTTGGCCGCGAAATAACCCAGGATCGCGTCGCGCAGCGGCCCGGTGGGGGTGATCTCGTCCGGGCCGATCACCAGCGCGTTCACCCGGCCTTCGGTTTGCACGATGGTCCAGGCGGCCATGATCTCGCCCACGGTGACGTAGTCGGTGTTGGCCGCCCCGTCCATGAAGTCGGGCACCTCCTGGGTGGTGGCGTCCCAGTTGTGGGTCGAGGTCACCTTCACCCCCGCCGCCCGCGCCTCCATGATCTGCGGCACGAGGAACTCGGGCGGCAGGCCCCCCTGGAGGTCGATCAGCGAAAAGCCCTCGGCCACGGCGGTGTTGATGCCCTGGATCCACTGGCTGGGGTCGAGCTGGGTCTCCCAGTCGCGGATGCGGAAGCCGACATGGCCCGCAGCCTCCAGCATCCCCTGGCTGATCGCCACGTTGAACGGGTTGGCCGAGGTCAGCCCGATGACGAACATCGACTGCCCCTCCATGCAGGCGGCGGCGTCGAAGGCCGGGCCCGGCGGGGTGAATTCGGGCAGGGCGCTGTGACGCTCCACCAGCGCGCGGGCGGCGTCCAGATCGGCCAGCGCCGGCGTGGCGCAGAGCGCGGCGGCCGCCGCGGTGAGGGCGAGCTTCTTCATTTCCGGTCTCCCTGTTGCGGATTGCGCAGATACTCCACCGCCGCGTCCGTGTGCACGAGGTCGGCGTATTTGGCGGACATGTCGAAGAGATTGGCGCGGTGCGGCTCCTCTGCCCGGTCGCCCACCGCATCCTCCACCACCAGCGTGGTGAAGCCGTGGCTCATGGCGTCGACACAGCTGGCCCGCACGCAGCCCGAGGTCGTGAGGCCCGTGATCAGCACCGTATCCACCCCCATCGCTGTCAGCATCGCCGCAAGCGAGGTGCCGAAGAAGGCCGAGGGGTATTGCTTGGTCACCATCGGCTCGCTGTCCAGCCGCCCCAGCCCCTCGACCAGATCGCCCAGCGGATTGCCCCGCTCGAACACCTTCAGCGGCGGCGCCTTGCGAAAGAAGGCGCCGCCGTCCAGCCCGCCGGGCTGATAGCGCACCTCGGTGAAGACCACCGGCGTGCCCGTCTCGCGCGCCACCGCGAGCAGCCGCGCGGCATTGTCCCGCGCGATCACGCAGCCCTCGCCGCCGTAAAGGGGCGAGTCCGCCTCGTAATACGCCCGCGCGAAATCCACGAGGAGGAGCGCGGGGCGTCGGCCCCAGGCCTGCCGCGCATGATAGCCTGCGCGGGCATAGTTGGCGTCCAGATCGCTCACTCCGCCGCCCTCGCCTGTGCGAAGAACACCGGCTCGTGCGGCGGCGCAAAGCCGGTCTCGCGCTCGCAACGCGCCTTCAGCTCGGCGATGCTGGCAAACCCGCGGTCGAAGAGCCTGGTCTCGCCCCGCCGCGCCGCCACCTCGGTGCGCAGCCGCTCGGTCGCGGCCTCGTCCACCCGGCCGCCGACGATGACCACGCCGTAGCGCCGCGCGCCCTCCACCGTCACGAGGCCCCGCTCCACATCCGCCAGCACCTTCTCGGCGGGCCGCTTCAGCGGGTCGCCCCAGCCGCCGCCGCCCCAGGTGTTGAAGTGCAGGATATCGCCCGGCTGCACCGCGATCCGGTCGCATTTCGAGGGGATGTTCTCGCGCGTGCCGTCCTTGCGCTCCAGCGTCTTGGTCGAGCGCATGCCGGGCTCGCCCCCGTTCACCCCCCAGGGATAGGTCAGCCAGCGGTCGTCATGGATCGAGACCTCGCCGGCCTCCAGAATCTCATAGGCGATGGTGATGCCGTTGCCGCCGCGGTGAAGCCCGGCGCCCCCGCTGTCGGGAATCGTGGCATAGGTCCGGATGCGCAGCGGGAAATACGCCTCCAGGAACTCGTTGGGCACATTGGTAAAGGCCGGCCACATCGAATGTCCGTCCGGCCCGTCGCCCACCGGGCGTCCGGGAACGCCCCCGAACCCGATCTGGAAGAGCTGGAACCACTTGCCCTGCCGGTCGAAGCCCGAATACATGAAATGCGGACTGTCCGAGAAGCCCGCCGCATTCAGCGCATCCGGCGCCCCCTGCCCCAGCAGCCCCCCCATCAGGTCGAAGATCCGGCCCAGCATGTGGGTGCGGCACGACAGCGCCGCGGGCTTCTTCGGCTTCAGGATGCAGCCCTCGGGGATGCGCACCTCGACCAGATCATAGAAGCCGTCGTTGAACAGGATCTGCGGGTCGAAGAGATTGATCGTGAACGCCCCGAAGAACATCTTGAACATTTCTTCGTTGAGCAGGAAGTTGATCGACGACAGCGACTGCGGGTCCGAGCCCTGAAAGTCGAAGACCGCCACGTCGCCCTCGCGCCAGAGCGTGCAGGCGATCCTGAACGGCCCGTTGCCCTGCCCGTCGTCGTCGATCCAGTCCTCGAAGCGGCTGGCCTTGTCCCGCCCCTCGGGGATGAACATCTTGATGATCGCCCCCATCGCCAGCTTGTTGCGGTCCAGCATGTCCTGCATGGCCGAGATGTAGGTCTCCACCCCGAAGCGGCGGATGTTCTCGCGCACCCGCCGCTCGGCGATGCGGAGTGCGGCGACGATGGCGAAGAAGTCCGACTTGTTCCACTCCGGCATCCGGGTGTTCGCCAGGATCAGCGCGAACAGCTCCTCGTTCAGCGCGCCCTTGCGATGGATCTTCGAGGGCGGGATGATAAGCCCCTCCTCGTAGATCATCCTGGCGTCGGTTGGCAGCGAGCCCGGCACCTTGCCGCCCACATCGGTCATGTGGCCGAACATCGCCGCCCAGCTCACCAGCCGCCCCTCGTGAAAGATCGGCATCATGCAGAGCCAGTCGTTGAGGTGGCTCACCGCCCCGTCGCAGGAATAGGGGTCGTTGGTGATGAAGATGTCGCCATCCTCGATCGTTCCCTCATAGCCCTGCATGAAGCCGTAGAGGAACGAGCCGAACTGCCCGACCACCATCTTGCCCTGTTCGTTGGCGATCATGGGAAAGGCGTCGTGCTGCTCGCGGATGCCCGGAGACATGGCGGTGCGGAACAGCACCGCGTCCATCTCCGCCCGCGCGTTCCTCAGCGCGTTCTCGACGATGTCGAGCGTGATCGGGTCGACCTTGACCCGGGCAAAGGGCGTCGGGTCGCTCTGGATGATCTTCGCCGGCATGTCCGGTCCCCCCTCAGCGTGCTTTCTCGAGCCCTGAACCCTTGTGGTTCTCTGGCCAGATCAGGATGTTGCCCACCTTGTCCACCACACCCACATGGCCCGGCAGGATCAGCGCGGTCGAGTCCATCTCGGTCACGATGGCAGGGCCCTGGATGCGGTTGCCCGCCATCAGCTTCGCCCGGTCATAGACCAGCGCCGCGTGCCACTGCCCGTCCGCGAAGACGCGCGTGTCCTGCACCACCGCGCCCGAGGCGTCCGGCCCGCCCTGCCCGTAGTCCCGGCCGATGAAGGGTTTCTCGGCCCCCTGCACCACCGCGCGCAGGCTCACCAGCTCATGCGGCGCCTCCAGCGCAAAGGTGAAGAGCTGCTCGTGCTCGGCGTCGAAGCGGCGCTGCACGCCTGCCAGCCCCTCGCGCGCGAACACCTCGGGCGTCAGGTCCACTGTCAGCTTCATCCCCTGCCCCTGATAGCGGATGTCGATCTGATAGAGCGTCTCCTGCTCGGACCGCGGCACCCCCTCGGCCTCCAGCGTGCCGGCCGCCCGCGCGGCGAGGTCGCGCAGCATCCGCCCGATCTCGCCGTCCGAGGTGGCGGAGGTGGTGGTGACCCAGGTCTGGCTCGCCTCGTTCCTGAGCCGCGTGGTGGCATCGCCATAGGCACAGAGCACCCCGGGGCCGGGCGGGATGATGCAGGGCCAGGCGTTGATCAGCCGCGACAGCGCGTTGCCATGCAGCGGCCCGGCGCCGCCGAAGCCGATCAGCGCGAAATCCCGCGGGTCATAGCCCTGTTCGACCGAGACGAGCCGCAGCGCCCCGCACATGTTCTCGTTGACGATGGCGATGATGCCCTCGGCGGCCTCCTCCAGCGATTTGCCCAGCGCATCGGCCACGGTCTGCACCGCCCGGGCGGCCAGATCGCGCCGGATCGTCATGTCGCCGCCGAGCCTCGCATCCGAAGGGAGATACCCGAGCACCACGTTCGCATCCGTCACCGTGGGCGCGGTCCCGCCCTTGTCATAGGCCGCCGGACCGGGGACCGCCCCGGCCGACTGCGGCCCGACCCGCAGCGCCCGGGTCAGCTCCGGCACATAGGCGATGGAGCCACCCCCCGCCCCCACCGTGCGCACGTCGATCGAGGGCGCCCGCACCGTCACATCGCCCACCCGCGTCTCGCGCCGGGTCCGCGCCACGCCGTTCTCGATCAGCGCCACATCGGTCGAGGTCCCGCCCATGTCGAAGGTCAGGAGGTTCGCGAACCCCGCATTCCTGGCGATCCACTTGGCCCCCGAGACACCCCCCGCCGGCCCCGACATGAGCAGGTTCACCGGCTGGTCCATCGCCAGCTGCGCCGAGGCGAGCCCCCCGTCCGAGCGCAGGATCTGCAGGTTCACCTCGCCCATCCGCGCGCGCAGCTCGCGCTGGAGGTTGGCCACATATTTCGCCACCACCGGGCGGACGTAGCTGTTGACCACCGTCGTCTCGGTGCGCTCGTATTCATACATCTCCGGCATGGTGGCATGGCTGGTCGAGACCGGGATGCCCGGCATCACCTCGGCCGCAATCGCCGCCACCCGGTCCTCGTGCACGCCCGAGACATAGCCGTTGAAGAGCGAGATCGTCAGCGCCTCGATCCCCCGCGCCGCGAGCCGCTCGAGGTCGCGCCTGAGCGCCGCCTCGTTCAGCGGCACCAGCACATTGCCCTTGGCGTCGATCCGCTCCTCGGCCTCGATGGTGTCCTCCAGCCGCGCCAGCGGCAGCGACTTGTTCCAGATCACCCAGCCGCCGAGGCCCCCGGGCACGTAGCTGCGCGCGATCTGCAGCGTGTCGCGATAGCCCTTGGTGGTCACGAGGCCGACGCGGGCGCCAGACCCCGTCAGCACCGTGTTGGTGGCCACCGTGGTGCCGTGCATCACCTCCGCGATGTCCGACGGCCGCACCCCGGCCTCGCGACAGATCTTCTCGATCCCGTTCAGCACGCCGACCGAGCTGTCCTCGGGGGTGGACGGCACCTTGGCCAGCCACACCTGCCCCTTCGCCGCATCGAGCAGGATGAGGTCGGTAAAGGTCCCGCCCACATCCACGCCCAGCCGCAGCCCGCCTCCGGGCGCGCGACGCGCGAGGGGCGCCGGCGCCGCCCCCTCCATCCGCGCCAGCCGCGCCTCGATGTCGGCGAGCCGCGCCTCATAGGTGCGGATCAGTTCCTCGGTGGTGCTCATGCCACGCTCCCCGTCGTCCCCAGCCTCGCCGCGCCGCCGCACGGCCGTTGTCACTTCCGCCCCAGCACCCGGTCCCACAGCCCGCGCGGAGCCGCCGCCTTGCCGGCCGTCTCCAGCGCTGTCTCCGACAGCGAAAAGAGCCGGTCCAGCAGCCGCGCCTGCCCCTCCAGCGCGGCGGTCTTCGCCGTCAACCCGTCCTCCAGCGCCGCCGCCTCGGCCTGCGCCGCGGCGAGCGCGGCACTCGCCCGCTCGGCGAGCTGCATCGCCCGGTCGGCCGCCGCCTGCATCGCCTCGGCCCGCGCCGAGGCCGCCTCGGCCGCCGCCAGCGCCCCGCCTGCCACGTCCCGCAGGCGGCCCAGCTCGCTTGCCTGACGCTCGGCCGCCATGACCGCCCGCTCCAGCGCCGCCCCCTGCGACGCGACCAGCGCCGCCAGCCGATCGCGCTCGGCCTCGGCGCCCGCGCGCTCGGCCACCAGTTCCTCGATCTCGTCGAACAGCGCCTCGATCAGCGCCTCCGGAGCCGCCGGCCGGTCCCGCAGCGCCGCCGCCAGATCGTCCGGCAGCCCCGACAGATCCGCCCTCCACCGCCCCTCGTTGTCGCGCCGCGCCGGCACCACCCCCTTGGCGATGGCCTCGCGCAGCTTCAGCCGGCTCACCCCCAGCCGCGCCGCCGCCTCGGCCAACGGCAGAAAGCCGTCCCCGCCCGCGCCCATGCTCAGACGATCCCCCGCGCGCGCCACTCGGCCAGCGTCTCGGCCCCCAGCCCCAGCAGCCCGCGCAGCACCGCCTCGGTGTGCTCGCCAAGCTCGGGCCCGACATGCCGCACCGCCCCCGGTGTCTCGGACAGCCGCGGCGCGACGTTCTGCATCTTCAGCGGGCCGAACACCGGATGCGCCACCTCGACGATGGCCTCGCGCGCGCGGAAATGCGGGTCCGCGAGCATGTCCGGCGCGGTGTAGATCAGCCCGCAGGGCACGCCGTTCCCGGTCAGCAGCGCCTCCAGCGGCTCCAGCGCCAGCGTCCGCGTCCAGGCGTTGATCAGCGCGTCCAGCTCGGCCTGATGCGCCCCCCGCGCGGCATGGGTCGCATAGCGCGCATCCTCGGCCAGCTCGGGCCGCCCCATCGCCGCCGCGAGCCGGCGAAACACCGTGTCCTGGTTCGCCGCGATCAGCAGAAGCCTGCCATCCGCCGTGTCATAGACATTGGACGGCGCGACATTGGGCAGGATCGGGCCCGTGCGCTCGCGCACATAGCCCGCGGCGTCGTATTCGGTGATCAGGCTCTCCATCATCGCCAGCACCGCCTCGTAGATGGCGCTGTCGACCACCTGCCCGCGGCCCGTGCGCTCGCGCGCATGCACCGCCATCATGGCGCCCAGACAGGCATAGGTCGCCGCCAGCTCGTCGCCGATGGAGATGCCCATGCGCGACGGCTGTGCCGAGGGGTCGCCCACCACATGGCGCAAGCCCCCCATCGCCTCGCCGATGGCACCATAGCCGGCGCGGCCCGCATAGGGGCCGGTCTGCCCGAAGCCGGTCACCCGCACCATGACCAGCCGCGGGTTGATCGCGCTCAGCGCTTCATACCCCAGGTTCCAGCGCTCCAGCGTGCCGGGGCGGAAGTTCTCGATCAGGATGTCGGACTGCGCCACCAGATCGCGCACCGCCTGCTGGCCTTCGGGCGTGCGCAGGTTCAGCGTGACGGATTGCTTGTTGCGGGCCACCACGGGCCACCACAACGACTTGCCATGCGGCTTTTCCCGGCCCCACTGGCGCATCGGATCGCCCGCGCCCGGCTGCTCGATCTTGATGACCTCGGCGCCGAAATCGGCCAGAAGCTGACCGCAAAAGGGTCCGGCCAGCAGCTGGCCCATCTCGATCACCCGCAGGTCGGTCAGCGGACCGCTGCGCTGGGGGTCTTCGGTCGTGGCGCCCGCGGCGTCCTGCATGGTCCGCTCTCCCCTGCCGGCCGCGCAGCGATCTTTCGTCGCGCGACACCGAGTCGCCGTCTTGTTGCGCCGAAGGATACATTGATGTATCCATAAGGAAAGCCCCGGAAGGAAATTTCATGGCCGAGACCCCTCGATCCGTCGAAATCATCGAGGTGTCGCCCCGCGACGGGATACAGAACGAGCGCAAGATCCTGTCGGTGGATACAAAGCTCGCGCTGATCGCGCGGGCCATCGCGGCCGGGGCACGGCGGCTGGAGGTCACAAGCTTCGTCAACCCCGCGCGCGTGCCGCAGATGGCGGATGCCGCCGATCTCGCCGCCCGGCTGCCGCGGGGGCAGGCGCGCTTCATCGGGCTGGCGCTGAACGCGCGGGGCTTCGAGCGCGCGGCGGAGGCCGGCCTTGACGAGGTGAACTTCGTCACCGTGGCCTCCGACACCTTCTGCCGTCGCAACCAGGGCGCCGACACCTTCGAGAACCTGCGCGTCTGGGCCGAAGTCGCCGCCGCCGCGCGCGGCCGGATCGCGGCCGGGATCACCGTCGGCGCCGCCTTCGGCTGCCCGTTCGAGGGCGAGGTGCCGCTCGCCCGCCTCCTCCGCGTCGTCGAGGCCGCCATGGCGCACGCCCCCTTCGAGCTCGCGCTGGCCGACACCATCGGGGTGGCCACCCCCGCCGACGTGCTCGAGAGGGTCGGCGCCGTGCGCGCGGCCTTTCCCGAGGTGCCGCTGCGGCTGCACCTCCACAACACCCGCAACACGGGCATCGCCAATGCCTGGGCCGGGCTGATGGCCGGCGTGCGCATCTTCGACGCCTCGCTCGGCGGCGTCGGCGGCTGTCCCTTCGCGCCGCGCGCCACCGGCAACATCGCCACCGAGGACCTCGTCTACATGTTCGAGCGCTCGGGCGTCGCCACCGGCCTCGACCTCGGCGCCTGCATCGAGGCCGCCGAATGGCTGGAGCGCGAGATCGACCACCCGGTGCCCGGCATGGTCATGAAGGCCGGCGGCTTTCCACCCCCGCAGGCGGCATGACCCTGCCCGTCCCCCCCGCCGCCGCGCGCGAACCCTCGCCCGACCGGCCGGGGAGCGCCGGCGAGCACGCCTATCTCGCGCTGCGCGACGACATCCTGTCGGGCCGGATCGCGCCCGAGGAGCGGCTGACCGAGATGATCATCGCCGACCGTCTCGGGCTGTCGCGCACGCCGGTGCGCGAGGCGGTCAAGCGCCTGATCATGGAGGGGTTCCTCACCCGCGCACGGGGCCAGGGCCTGCAGGTCACGACGCTGGACCCCGACGAGGTGCAGCAGATCTTCCGCATCCGGATGATGCTGGAAAGCTACGCCGCCCGCCGCGCAGCCGAGCGCGCCACGCCCGACGAGGCGGCCGAGCTGCAACGCCTCGCCGACAGCATGACCACCTGCACCCCGCCCCGGAGCGAGGCCGATCATGCCGCGATTTCCGAGGCCAACGCGGCCTTTCACCGGCTGGTGACGCATTCGGCCCGCTCGCCTCGGCTGGGAGCGATGCTGTCGCTCGCGGTCAATCTTGGCCTCGTGCTGCGGACCTATCGCATGTATTCCGAGCGTGACCTGATCCGCCAGTCGCGCCATCACCATGACATCGCCGAGGCCATCGCCGCCCGCGACCCCGACTGGGCCGAGGCGGCGATGTCGGCCCATGTCCACGCCGCCGCCGCCGTCGCCCGCCGCTTCGTCTCGCGGAGGTGAGAGGCGGGGCGGCGGCGCGGCATGGCCCCTGTCCGGGGGCGAGGCAGAGCGACACCCGGCAAGGCCCCCGGGACGGCAAACCGCGATACCCGTCCCCGGTCCGCAGCCGGACGGCCGCCGCGCGTGCCGGTTCCGCCCCGTCGCGCGCATCCCCGGAGCCTGCCCCCCGCGGCGACGCGCCCGGTCGCAATCGCCGATTCGAAGCGGGGCTCGGCCGCCCCCGGGGCGAGCCCCCCGGCGAGGGCCTCTCCGCGACCGGATGCGAAGAGGTCAGGCGATCTCGATGCTGCTGGCCAGCGCCGACAGGTCATCGAAGTTGCGCAGGATCACACGGTCGCCGCGGCCGAAATCCAGCACGGTATGGCCGTCGGAGCCGACCTCGGCGAATTGTCTGACCACCTGCCGGCCGTTCGATGCGTCGCCGAGAAGCCGCGCCGCCAGCTGCAGCGTGTCGCCCTCACCCGGGTTGAAATCGCGGATGGTGGCGGTGTCGTGCCCGCGCCGGAAGACGAAGGTGTCGGCCCCCGCGCCGCCCACCATCGTGTCGTCGCCGGCCCCGCCGTTCAGCGTGTCGCGACCCTGATCGCCCCGCAGCAGGTCGTTGCCGTCGCCCCCGAGCAGGAGGTCTCGCCCGCGGCCGCCGACGAGCACGTCGTTGCCGGGGCCGCCGTCCAGCGTGTCGTTGCCCGCGCCGCCGCGCAGCGTGTCATGGCCGAGGCCGCCGGTCAGCAGGTCGTCCCCGGTACCGCCGACGAGGAGGTCATGCCCGCGGCCGCCGTCGAGCACATCGTCGCCCGCCCCCCCGCGGAGCGTGTCGTCGCCGTCGCCGCCCCGCAGGGTGTCGTTGCCCGGCCCGCCGATGAGCAGGTCGTTGCCGCCACCGCCGATCAGCAGGTCGTTGCCCCGGCCCCCGTCCAGCGTGTCGTCCCCATCCCCCCCGCGCAGCGTGTCGTCCCGGCGAGTGCCGGTCAGCGCGATCCCGGCGGGGCGGTCATCGGGCGGCGGGTCGTTGCGGGGCGGGTCGTTGCGGGGCGGGTCGTTGCGGGGCGGGTCGTTGCGGGGCAGGTCGAGTTCCATCTCGCCATCGGCAAAGCGCAGCACCTGGATGCGGGTGAGCGTGTTGGAACCCTCGCCCGTGCCGCCGCCGCGGGTGTCGGTGACCACCACGGTCGCGCCGTCCTGCTCGATCCGAAAGGCGGACATGCGGCCGGAGAACAGCGCGGTGTTGACCCCGCCGCCGCCGTCGAGCGTGTCGTTGCCGCCACCGCCCTCGAGCGTGTCGTTGCCGCGCCCGCCGGTGATGCGGTTGTTGCCGGCGTTGCCGATCAGCAGGTTGCCCTCGTCGTTGCCGGTCAGGCGCAGGCCGCGGATGCCCAGAAGCTCGGCCTCGCGCGCCCCGGCCAGGAGTCTCAGGTCGCCCGAGGACAGCAGCCGCCCGCCATCCATGAGGTCGAGCTTGACGTTGCCGTCGCGCATGTCCACGGCCGCGCGGATCGACTGGCCATCGAAGCGGACCGTGACCGTGACATCCGCCTCCGGGGCGAGGGCGAGGGCGTAACCGCCGGAGCCCGGGGTCCGGGCCGACTCGCCCTGGGCCGCGAAGGTCACGCCCGACCGCCCCTCGCCGATGGAGTAGAACCCGTCGCCGTCGGCATCGTCGAAGGCGACGCCGGTGAGGAAGACCGCCTCCCCCTCGAGGCCGAACTTGTTGACCAGCATGGAGGTGGGAAAGTCGCGCAGCACCCCGGCGCCGTCCCGGGCCGTGTATGTGCCGATCACCTGCGCGATGCCGATCTCGCGCGGCGCAGGGTCGAGGAGGTTGACCCGGTGGCCCGGGCTCGCGAACAGCCCCGCGTGATGCTCGGCCATCGCGGCGTTGCCGTCGACCGTCGGAAACGAGCCCCAGAGCGCGATGTTCTCCCAGATGCCGCTGGGCCGGATCAGGCCGTACCCCTCGGCCTCGGCCCGGTCGCGCGGGCTGCTGCCGCGGGCGCCGGTGTGGCTGAAGGTGTTGGCATCGAGCATCCAGCGGCCATGCGCCTCGGAGGCGGCGGCAAGCTGGGCGTTGGGCGCCAGCGGCTGTTTCGGCGCGGCGTCCAGCCGGCCCGGCGCGAGCCCCTGGTTCAGGCTGCCCACCTCGGGGTTGCGCTGCACCTCGCCCAGGGGGTCGAGCCGGGCCCGATTGATGAGTTCGAGTTGATACTGTTCGGCAGCACTCAGCATGCGACATCACTCCAGCAAAGGCCCCGGGCCCCGGACCCGCGCGGCAGTTTCCCGGCAACATTGGCGGTAACAGGGCACCGGCCGGTCATCAACGAGACAGCCCGCCGAACCGCCGTGGCCGCTTGACAGGGTGCGAAAAGGCGGAAACTCTGTTGCCATCCGGTCGCAGTGGGGGCCCGCCCGGAGGGCGTTATCCGCCACCGGCGACGTTGCTCGCCCTGCGACCCCAAGATCACGGAGACCCACATAATGCCCATCCTCTCCTTCCTCCGCGGCCCCGCGCGCCGCAGCCTGCTCATGGCCGGCACCGCGCTGGCCCTCGCGGCCGCTCACGCGGCCCCGGCCGATGCCGAAACCCTGCGCTGGGCCCGCGTCGGCGATGCCCTCACCCTCGACCCGCATTCGCAGAACGAGGGGCCGACCTCGACCCTCCTGCACCACATCTATGAAACATTGGTTGACAGGGCCGTCGACGGCTCGCTGCAGCCCCGCCTCGCCACCTCCTGGCGCATCCACCCCGACGACGACACGATCTGGGAGTTCACCCTGCGCGAGGGCGTGACCTTTCACGACGGCACCCCCTTCACCGCCGACGACGTGGTCTTCTCGCTCGACCGCGCGCGCTCGCAGACGTCGGACTTCCGGGGGCTGCACGCATCGGTCGAAGAGGTGACGGCGGTGGACGACCTCACCGTGCATGTCCGCATGGAAGGCCCGGCGCCGCTGTGGATCCAGAACCTGACCAACACCTTCATCATGAGCCGCGCCTGGGCCGAGGCCAACGGCGTCACCCAGCCGCAGAACTTCGCCGCCGGCGAGGACAACTTCGCCGTGCGCAACACCAACGGCACCGGCCCCTACATCCTGGTCTCGCGCGACCCCGAGGTCCGCACCGTGATGCGGATGAACGAAAACCACTGGTCCGGCCACACGCCGCAGGTGACCGAGATCGTCTATACCCCCATCACCGAGGCCGCGACCCGGGTGGCCGCGCTGCTCGCCGGCGACGTCGACTTCGTGCAGGACGTGCCGGTGCAGGACATCGCCCGGCTGGAACAGACCGCCGGCATCACGGTCACGACCGGGCCCGAGAACCGCAACATCTTCTTCACCTACGACATGGGCTCGGAAGAGCTGCGCTCGGCCTCGGTGCCGGGCAACCCCTTCGCCAACCCGCTGGTGCGCGAGGCGATGGCGATGGCGCTCGACCGCAACGCGATCCAGCAGGTGGTGATGCGCGGACAGTCGCAGCCCTCGGCCGCGCCGCTGCCGCCCTTCGTCAACGGCTGGACCGAGGAGAAGCACGCCTTCGGCCCGCCCGACTACGTACGCGCGGCCGAGCTGATGGCCGAGGCGGGCTATCCGGACGGCTTCTCGGTCGATTTCCACTGCCCCAACGACCGCTACCTCAACGACGAGGCGATCTGCACCGCCTTCGTCGGCATGCTGGGCCGCATCGGGATCAACGCCAACCTCGTGTCGCAGTCGCGCACCCTGCACTTCCCGCTGATCCAGAACCGCGAGATCGACTTCTACCTGCTTGGCTGGGGGGTGCCGACCTTCGACAGCCAGTACGTGTTCGACTTCCTCGTGGCCACGCGCGAGGGCGCCCGCGGCGGCTGGAACGGCTCGCACTACTCCAACCCCGAGGCCGACGCGCTGATCCAGGCGATGGCGACCGAGACGGATCTGGAGGCGCGCAACCAGATGATCGCCGATGTCTGGGAGATGGTGATGAACGACCGGGTCTTCCTGAACGTGCACAACCAGCTGCTGGCCTATGCCACGCGCGAGGGGCTCAACATCGAGGTCCACCCCGAGAACCAGCCGAACATGTGGGAAGCCACGTTCGACTGAGCGGGACGGCCGAGCGGAGCGCCCGAACCCGGCGAGGGTCCGCCCACCGATGACCGGTCCCGGCGACGGGGCCGGACCGACGCCCGAGATGGCGCCCCCGGGAGATGGCACCGCCAACGCCCCACGCAGCCCAGGGGCCGCCCTGTCAGGGGCGGCCCCGTCCCGTCGGCCCGCCACGCCAGACCCCTCCACCGGCCAGGGCGCAGCGGCCGCGGCCCACCCGCCTGCGGATCGGCCCGGACGCCGCCCGACCCCACGGCCAGCCCCCCCCCGACGCGCGCCCCCCGGACCACAGCGCGCCCACACCGGCAAGGCGCCCCACCGGGGATCCACGGCGACACCGTCTCTCCCCCTGCCCCACCGCCGGACGCCCCGGCGCCCGGCCTGCGGACCGGGGCCGCCCCCGCGAACGCGAATGCAGCCCCCCCCTGTCTGTTGAGACGCTGCTGCTGTCTTGGTTGCGGAGGGGAGCCCGTCCCCCCTGGGTCCCGAGCCCGTGTGGGAGCAAGGGTCCCCTCCGCATCGTCGACGGCCTGAACAGTTGCTTGGGAGCCATGATCCCGCACGACATGGACAGGGTGGAGGGCGATCAGAAACCCTGCAGCGCAGGGGTTCCGCCCGGAACGCCCGCCCCGTGGGCGGGCCGGGACCATGCCTCGGATCGTGATCGGGTGCGACCTCTCGCGCGCCTGGCTGGACGTCCACTGCCTGCCCGGAGGCCGGACGTCGCGGATCGAAA
>Ga0213835_101139_pt1 | contig 18052 bp, 14 predicted proteins | sample SWPATP01_FD_160576 | JGI IMG/M metagenome (GOLD analysis project Ga0213835, IMG submission 160576) | Coastal seawater microbial communities from Marineland, Florida, United States - SWPA TP0 #1 | ecosystem: Environmental > Aquatic > Marine > Coastal | place: USA: Florida | collected 2016-08-05 | reverse complement strand
ATGTGCTGGCGTATCCTCCCAAGCCGCCGGCAGGGATCGGGAACCTGAACAACGGAACTGTTGGTGATGTCGAGATTTATGTTCCACAAGGTGGTGGCTGTCGCGGTTCTTGTCGCCACAGGCGCATGGATGCTGACTGGGGAGTTTTCTTCTGTTGGCAGCGCAGCGCCTGACGAGGCAGATAGGGTGGTGACGGAAGCACGCACCGAAAGGCCGCCACGGCTCGTGGCCGTGGTCGATGCCCCTCGCATCGTGCACGCGCGCACCATTCGGGTCTCGGGTCGCACTGAGGCCAACCAGCGCGCGGTTCTGGCCGCCCGTGTCGCCGGCATCGTTGAGAAAATGCCTGTTCGACAAGGCGAAACCGTCGAAGCAGGCGACCTCGTGATGCGGCTCGACACGGAAGGCAAGGAAGCGGCGGTCGAAACGGCCCGCCAGTTGCTTGCCCAGCGCGAGACCGAATTCGCCGCCACTGAACGCCTTGTTGAAAGTGGCAATCTGCCCCGTCTCCAACTGGATAATTCGCGTTCGGCACTCGCAAGTGCGCGTTCGCAGCTGGAGGCCTCCGAAGCCGAGGTTGGCCGCCTTGAAGTCCGCGCCCCTTTTCCCGGAATCGTAGACCGCGTACGTCCCGAGATTGGCACCTCCGTGTCTCAAGGGGCGGAAATCGCCACCCTGATCAGTCTGGACCCCATCATCGCGGTGGGCGAGATCAGCGAACGCGATGTCGGTTTTGTACAACGCGGTCAACCAGCCTCCGTTCGCTTGGTCGATGGTCGGTCGATTGATGGCGAGATCCGTTTCGTTAGTCGCGAAGCCTCCCCGCAGACCCGCACATTCCGTGTCGAGGTAGCGATTCCGAACCCAGATGCCGAGATCCCTTCCGGCATGACTGCCGAAATCACACTCAAGGCTCAACCAGTCGAATCCGTCATGCTGCCCCGCTCCGTCATCACGCTGAGCGCTGCAGGCGACCTCGGCATTCGTGGTGTCGACAGTTCCGAAACAGTGGTCTTCCACGCCATCGATCTGGTGGATGACACGCCCTATGGGCTCTATCTCGCCGGTATTCCCGCCAATGTGCGCATCATTGTCGCGGGTCAGGAACTCGTCACCGAGGGAGAGCGCGTGAACGCGGTGCCCGCCGACGAAGATACGATCCGCCGCTTGGTTGGCGAGTTCCGCTCGTCGGATATGCGCTAGACGCAGGGGCGTCATTTCGATGAATCCGATCACCATTGCCATCAACAACGCTCGGCTGACGCTTTCGATCCTGGTATTTTTCCTGATCGCGGGCGCGATGGCCTATCAGTCGATCCCCAAAGAGGCCGAACCCGACGTCGCCATACCGATTATCTATGTGAGCCTCGGCTATCAGGGCATCTCCCCCGAGGATTCGGAGCGCATGCTCCTGCGTCCGGTTGAGACCGCATTGAAGGGGCTCGCTGGTGTCAAGGAAATGCGCTCCTCTGCCTATCAGGGCGGCGGCTTCGTGCTGATCGAATTCCAGGCAGGCTACGATTTTTCCAATGCTCTTGAGGACGTGCGAGCAAAGGTCAACGACGCCAAGCGGAACATGCCCGACGGCGCCGATGAACCGTCCGTGCACGAGGTCAACATCTCCGAGTTTCCGGTCCTCGTCGTTACACTGTCGGGCGATCTACCCGAACGGGTCCTGTCGGCGGCGGCGCGTCAGTTGCGCGACGCCATTGAGGAAGTGCCAGGCGTACTGGAAGGGTCACTGCAAGGCGCGCGGGACGAATTGGTCGAAGTCGTCATCGACCCGGTCAAGTTGACATCCTATGGGCTGCAGCTCGATCAGATGATCCAGGGCGTGAATGCCGGCAACAGCCTTGTTGCAGCCGGCGCGCTGGAGGGCTCGGAAGGTCGCTTCCCGGTGCGCGTCCCCTCACTGATCGAAACGGTCGAGGACGTTGCCAATCTGCCGATCGTCGCCGGATCGGAAGCGGTCGTTCGCGCGCGCGATCTCGCCACGATCCGGCAGAGTTTCAAGGACGCCCAGACCATCACCCGGCTGAATGGCCAGCCAGCCATCGCCATCGAGGTCAAGAAGCGCGTTGGCGCCAATCTCGTCGACACGGTTGACGCCGTGAAGGTACTCGCGGCGGACTTCCAGCAACGCCTGCCGGAAGGTACCGTCATCACCTTCAGCCAGGACAAGTCGGACATCGTCCGCACACTGCTCAGCGATCTGCAGAACCACGTTCTGATCGCCGTCATCCTGGTCTTCATCGTCATCCTCTATGCCCTGTCGGGCCGCTCCTCCATCATCATCGGCATGGCCATTCCGGCCTCGTTCCTGATGGGTATCTTTGCCTTGTCGATGGCCGGATACACGATCAACATCGTCGTCTTGTTCAGCCTGATCTTGGCGGTCGGCATGCTGGTCGACGATGCCATCATCGTGACCGAATATGCCGAGCGCAGAATGTCGGAAGGAATGGATCGGCGGGCAGCATTCGAGCTCGCCGCGCACCGCATGGCCGGGCCCGTCATCGCAGCCACATCCACGCGCATCGCTGCCTTCTCGCCGCTTCTTTTCTGGCCGGGAATCGTGGGCGAGTTCATGAAGTTCCTGCCGATCACGCTGATCGTCACGCTGACGGCTTCGCTGATCTATGCGCTGCTCTTCGCACCCACGATTGGTGCGATGTTCGCAAAGGCCCATGTCGACGAGGCGCCCAAGCCTGACGGCTTATACATGGCCATCGCAAAGAAGACGGTTGCGTATCCCAAGACTGTGCTTCTGCTGGCCGTCGCGCTTCTGATTGGCGTCCAGTACAGCTATTCGCAATATGGCGCGGGCGTTGAGTTCTTTCCCGATGTCGAGCCGGACTATGGCCTGATGTACGTCTCGGCGCGCGGCAACCTTTCCCTTCAGGAGATGGACCGAGCCACGCGCCAGGCCGAGGAAAGACTGCTCGGCTGGCCGGGCGTCACGTCCGTCTATACGCGTGTCGGCCAGAACCGTGGTGGCGCGCAGGATATCGACGAGGACGTCGTCGGCATCATCCAGTACGAGTTTGCCGACTGGCGCGAACGCAAGCCGGCCAGCGAGATCCTCAACGATCTGCGCGAGGTCATGCGCGGCATTCCCGGCGTCGAGGTCGAGGTCCGGGTGCCCGAAGCAGGCCCGCCAACCGGACAGGCGATCCAGGCGCGTATCTCCGCCGTCGATCCTACCGGCCTGGACGACCACGCCCGCGCGGTCGCCAGCAGGCTTGCCGAGATTCCGGGCGTCATCGACATTTCCGATGGCCTGCCCCCGCCCGGCATTGATTGGGCCCTGAAGGTCGATCGCGCCAAGGCCTCCCAGTACGGTATCAGTCCCGGCATGGTCGGCACGGTCGTACAACTCGTCACCAACGGGCTGAAGCTTTCGGACTATCGGCCGGAAGGCGTCGATGACCCCGTCGACATTCGTCTTCGCCTTCCCGACGACCGCCGCACGCTGGCTTCGCTTGACCAACTTCGCGTCGAGACCCAACAGGGTGCCGTACCGATTTCCAACTTCGTCACGCGCGAGCCCGAGCCGCGCGTGGGAACACTGAATCGCATCGACGGCGAACGCACCATCGTGGTCTCGGCCAACGTTGCGAGCGGCTTCCAGACATCCGCGGTCCAGGCGCAGGTGACCCAGGCTTTGTCGGAGATGGATCTTGGCGGCGCGCGTTGGCGACTGGCCGGATCGAGCGAAGAAAGTGACGAAGCAAGCGCCTTCCTTGGCAGCGCCTTCGGGGCGGCCATCTTCCTGATCTTCGTCGTTCTGCTGGCACAGTTCAACAAGTTCACCAGCGTCTTCCTGATCCTCATGACGGTGGTCATGTCGACAATTGGCGTGTTCCTTGGCCTGCTGATCACCGGCCAGCCTTTCGGCATCGTCATGTCGGGCCTTGGCATCATCGCCCTCGCCGGCGTGGTGGTGAACAACAACATCGTCCTGATCGACACCTATGACCGCCTGCGCCGCGAAGGCTGGGCCAAGCGCGATGCCGTGCTGCAAACCTGCCGCGAACGCGCCCGTCCTGTGGTGCTGACGGCGGTCTCGGCCATCCTTGGCGTGCTGCCGATCGCACTCGGCCTCGGTTTGGAACTGTTCCATCACGAAGTCACCATCGATGCACCGTCGACCCAATGGTGGATGTCCATGTCGAGCGCCATCGTTTGGGGCTTGGCCTTCGCCACCTTGCTGACCTTGGTTGTCACGCCCGCCGCCTTGATGGTGTTCACCCGCGACAACCAGCCTGCGGGTGAACCTCGGCGAGGCTTCTTCGCGCGCATCTTCCGTCGTCGCCGCAAGGAAGACGCGGAGGCCGACACGCCCACCGGCGCCAGCCCGCAACCGGCTGAATAAGGCGCCGGCTGGCGCTCAGCCGGACGAAGCTCGCGACCCGTGGCGCGCCGCCGCCACTGCCAGCAGGCCCAGCATTACCGCATTCAGGACATGCCACATGAAATGTGTGCCGAGAGGCAGCACCTCGCACACATGGTGGTCGAGTGCCCGGAACGTTACCGAAGCCAGGAAGGTCAGGGCCGCAGCCAGCAGCCATCTGCCAGCCGGATGCCCACGCAGCGCCACCCAGCCGCCAAATATGAACAGCGCGAGAAACGCTGGCAGATACCCGACCGATCCGCTGGTCAATGCATTGAGCCGCTCCGGCACCATCGCAGTCAGCAGACCCACCGATACATAAAAGCCGACGAAGAGGAATCCCGTACCAAGCCAGGAAAAGCCCAGATAGCGGCGGATCGCAAACACCGTGTAGGCAAGCGTGAAAAGGGCGATCGGCAGCACGTCCGCGAGCAGGGTGAGACGGTTGGCGAAGGTGTGAAACAGCCCCGACCCGACACCGATCACGACCACCAGCCAGCACAGCGCTGTGACGAAGCCATCTGCTCGGTGGTGGCGCGCCTCTCGCAAGGCCCATATCCCGGCGGCGATGAAGGCGAGATTGGTCAGCGCGTTGACCGGCTCTGCCCAGAATTCCGGGCCTGTCCGCTCGCAATAAAGGTCGACATGCTGCAGCATCGGCAGGCTCCGCAGGTCCATTTCCGCCGAGCAACATGCGCCACGACCGCTCTCACCGCAACGTGACTTCCGGTTGTCCGCCGGCTGCGCCTAGACTAAGCGATAACTGTCACGCCGTATGGGGCTTCGGGGACAGTCGGAAACGTAGGATCCATGACGCATCACAGGTTGACCGCACGCTTGCTGGCGGCCGCTATATTGTTTTTCGTGCCGCAGGCGATTGCGTATGGCCAGGAGGCTGCCAAGTCGCGCCCGCTGGCCGTTGTCGAGCTGTTCACGAGCCAGGGCTGCGGCTCCTGTCCGGCAGCGGACGCCATCCTTGCCGACCTGGCCCAGTCTGGTGATGTCGTGGCACTTGCTTACCATGTCGACTATTGGGACTATCTCGGCTGGCGTGACACGCTGGCGACCGCCGACAACACCACTCGCCAATACGACTACAGCTCCGCCTTCGGCAGCCGTTCCGTCTACACACCACAAGCGGTGGTCAACGGCATGGCACATGTCAACGGTGCCGACCGCGACGCGATGGACAAGGCAATCGCGGAAACCTCGGGTGGGGATGGCCTGCCGGTCGAGGTCGCATTGAGCTACAAGGGCGACAAGGTGGTGATCGAAACAGGCGCTGGCGAGGTGCCGGACGGCGAAGCACATGTCATGCTCGTCTATTTCAATCCGGCCACAACTGTCGAGATAACCAGAGGCCGCAACCAGGGCAGATCCTTCACCTTCTGGAACTCGGTTTCCAGCTATCACAGCGCCGGTGTCTGGCATGGACAAGAGACGCGTTTCGAACTTCCCGTAAGTCAGGTGAAGAGAAAGGGTTCGGGCGGTTGCGCCGTTCTGGTGCAGGCCATGCAGCCCGATGGAACGCCCGGTCGCATACTCGGCGCTGCGTTACTGCACCGCCCCAAGGCCGGCGAACGCGGCTACAGATAGCAAATGGCCGGCACGGGAGGCTCCAGCACCGGCCAAATTGGGATCGTCATTGTCGCCTACCGGAAACCCGGAGTTGGTTCGATCCGAACATCGGCCCCGTGGGCGGGGGGCTTGGGGATTACGGAACCGCGTCGGACCGAACCGTCTCAGGCAACGAACAGACCTTCGCCAGACAATGAGGCGCAAGGGCGGGCAAAAGACGGCGAAAAAGTGGCCGGGCCATCACCATTTCCGACAGAGTGTTGCCGCCACGTGAGGTTGCAGGCTGTTTCATCGCTCCAAGCGCCTGTATCGCCGATCCGTGTGCGGCCTGTTGCAATCGCCGCCGTTCCCCTCTATATCGTCGCCATCAGCCGCGCTCCCATCGTCTAGCGGTCAGGACGCCGCCCTCTCACGGCGGAAACAGGGGTTCGATTCCCCTTGGGAGTGCCACTCTTTTCAAGCACTTAGCTCCCCTTCCTTATCTGGCATGCAATATCCGGACAATATGATCCGGTGGATTGCCATTCTGGATCATGTGGGTTGCCTACATGCTTCGGGCTCGGCACTAGGGGTCGCACGCAGGAAAGATCGATCTGACATCTCGCTCAAGACGTGTAAGGAACTTCCGACCGCTGAGGCCGAGCACTTCCTGCAAGCCTTGGGACTGTTAGCCAACCGTGGCAAACATGGCTTCCTCCATATGTCACCGGTGCGGTGGCTCTTCTGACAATGGCTGATGCGCTCGGCATGCCGTTCGTCTGGGGAGAAAAGGCTGCGTTGGATACGTGCCGGAGCCGAGCCGGTTGTGGGAACGGGGCGTCGTGTTAGAATAATGGTATCAACCGAGGAAATTCCTTCTGCCTTCGCATCGGCGCCGGCCACTCGCACGCGTCGTGCAGTACACCGGAAGGGACACGTGACCCCAAGGCGGAAGAATTCATGCCCAGAACGATCAAGCCCGCAAATTCGTAGACCAGAGGCCAAACTCAAAGCGAGTTCCAATGAGAGGAAAACATGGCCTCGATTCAATCGATATTCGCATCCTCAGTTCGGTCCAGAAGCATGGGCAATTGAGCAAGAGCAAGCTGGCCGAGCTTGTCAACTTGTCGCCCACACCATGTTGGGCTCGATTGAACAAACTCAAATCGGCCGGCCTTATTCGCGGCTATCGCGGCGACATCGCCCTTGATCGAATTGCCAACTTCACCCAGGTCATCGTGACCGTCGCGCTCACTTACCACCGCAAATCGGATTTCGACCGTTTCGAGGCCCATATCCGCCAGCTGGACGAAGTCACCGAATGCATCGCGACCGGCGGTGGCATGGATTATGTCATGAAGGTCTTCAGCCCCAGCCTGGCGGCATTTCAGAGCCTGATGGAATCCTTGCTGGCTGCTGAACTGGGGATCGAGCGCTACATGACCTACATCGTCACGCGCGAGGTCAAATCGCAGCTTCCCAACCTCAAGAAGCTCGCCATCAAGACCGACAGTTGATGCCGCCCGCCCAAACGGTCTGCAGGAAGAACAACAACAGTCCGGCCGGACTTCCGGCCATGCATGGTCAGTCCGCACCAAGACCCGATCCGCGTTAGGTCTCTTCCCGACCGACATTCGGCAACGGATCGCGTTGCCGGTCCAGAAGGGCAAAGTCCATGACACAATCGACCGATTTCGGGTTCGGAACCCAGATCCGCAAATCCCCCTATTTCGACGCTACCGTTCGTTGGGGTGCGCAGGGCTTCTCGGTCTACAACCACATGTACATCCCGCGGGATTTTGGCGATCCGGAACAGAATTTCTGGAACCTGGTGAACGATGCGATCCTGTGCGACGTGGCCGTGGAGCGGCAGGTGGAGATCACCGGCCCGGACGCCGCGAAGTTCACGCAGATGCTCACGCCGCGCGATCTTTCGAAGATGGCGGTCGGGCAGTGCAAATATGTCCTCATAACCAACGCCGAAGGTGGCATCCTGAACGACCCGATCCTGCTCAGGCTCGGCGAAAACCACTTCTGGATCTCGCTGGCCGACAGCGACATTCTCCTCTGGGCGCAAGGCGTGGCCGTGCATTCGGGGATGGATGTCACGATAGTCGAACCGGATGTCTCGCCCCTGCAACTGCAGGGTCCGAAATCCGGTGACGTGATGCGGGTGCTGTTCGGCGACAGCATCATGGACCTGCGCTACTACTGGCTGCGCGAGGTTGAGCTCAATGGCATCCCTCTGGTCGTGTCACGCACAGGATGGTCCAGCGAACTCGGCTATGAACTCTATCTTCGGGATGGTTCTCGTGGCGACGAATTGTGGGAACTGGTGATGGCAGCGGGAGCGCCGCTCGGCCTCAAGCCCGGTCACACCTCTTCCATTCGCCGCATTGAGGGCGGGATGCTGTCCTATCACGCGGATGCGGATATCAACACCAACCCCTACGAATTGGGCCTCGACCGGCTGGTCAATCTCGACATGGACGCCGACTTCATCGGCAAGGCCGCCTTGCGACGGATTCGAGACGGTGGCGTGACGCGCAAACAGGTCGGCCTGCGCATCGAAGGCTCGCCACTAAAGGGACCGAACACCAGATTTTGGCCGATTAGCCAAGACGGAACGACCATTGGCAAAGTCACCTCCGCCATCTATTCGCCCCGGCTGGAACAGAACATCGCCCTGGCGATGATCGCGGTCGAGTGCGCCGCAATCGGAACGGAGGTCGAAATTGCGATGCCGTCTGGTCTGGCTCGAGCCATCGTCGTGGAACGGCCATTCTACGACCCTGGCAAGAAGCTCGCCTCAGGCTAACCCATGTGAATCGGCAAGGGTCATGCACGGTGGCGGCACAAGTCGCGGTGCCCTCCAATCAATAGCTCAATTTCGATCTTCCCGGTCCATCGAAATTTAGACATTGACCGGCAACCTGTAGGGCATGGCCCGGAACGTCTTTCAATTCCTCCGTGTCAAATGGGCTGACCCGGTGCGCAAGCTCAAGGTCCTCTCGGAAGCCTTGCGCCCGCGCTCCTCGTGGTTCCGGCCGTCCGTACCAGCAATCCTTACCGCCGTGTTTCTCGTTGGCGCATTCGGCGTCGGCTTCACCGCCAACACTGACCTCTCCAGCCGCATGTTGCCCATGGTGCCGGGCTCGGGTTGCAACATCAAAGGTAATGTCAGCCAGAACACTGGCGAGCGCATCTATCACGTCCCTGGCCAGCGCTACTACGATGCAGCGCGGATTTCACTCAGGCATGGCGAACGCTGGTTTTGCAGTGAGGAGGAAGCCCGTCAGGCTGGGTGGCGGAGGTCCCGGATTTAGCTCATCGGCGTCGAGCGACTAGGCCCGCTACTTCCCCCAAAGGAGCACCACCAGCACCCCTGATTCAGGGGAAGGTAACCCAGGAAACAGGCAGGGCCAGTGCATAAACCTTCCGCTGAAGGCTCGTGCTTGACCAGAAGGCGTTTTGCCGCGGACTTGATTGCTGTCAACGTGCCCTTGACCAATCGCCTCGTGTCCTGTCTGCCAGGGGTATCGTTGCAGGGAGTTTGGGCATGGAACTCGGGTTGAAGGACAAGGTCGTTCTGGTCACGGGCGGCACCAGGGGCATTGGCCTGGCCTGCGCGAAGGCGTTTCTGGCCGAGGGTGCAAAGGTCGCCGTCATCTCGCGCTCGCCCGACAATGTGGACAGTGCACGGGCAGAACTCGACGGCGCCGTCGGCATCGCGGCCGATTTGTCGGACGCCGACGCCGCGCTGGCGGCAATCGGCAAGGTCGAGGCCGCGCTCGGTCCTGTCGATATCCTCGTCAACAGCGCCGGCGCGGCCCGCCGGACGCCACCAGGCGAATTGAGCCCGGCGCATTACCGTGCGGCGATGGACGCCAAGTTCTTCAGCTACGTCAACGTCATCGATCCGCTGATAAAGCGCATGGCGGCGCGCGGCAGTGGCGTCGTCGTCAGCGTGATCGGCAATGGCGGCAAGATGGCTTCACCCGTTCACGTGCCGGGCGGCGCGGCAAACGCCGCCCTCATGCTGGTAACCGCCGGCCTGGCCACCGCCTATGCCGACAAGGGCGTGCGCGTGCTGGCCGTCAATCCGGGGCTCACAGAGACCTCGCGCGTTGTGGAAGGTTTCCGCGCGGATGCCCGGCTTGCCGCGATCTCGGAGGAGGAGGCAAGAGGTCGCGCTTTGTCGAAACTGCCGATGGGTCGCTTTGCCGAGCCGGAGGAAATCGCCAATGCCGTCCTCTTCCTGGCTTCCGGCAAGGCCAGCTATGTGACCGGCGTGTCGATCAGCATGGATGGGGCTTCCGCTCCCTTCGTGGTCTGAACGGCCGCGTGCTGGCAAAAACATTCCCGGCGGTTCGCTGCGCCTTCGAAGGCTCCGGCAAACCGTTTCGATCCGACCGCGTCTGGCGCTACGATCGGGATAACGCATTGGGAGGTACTTCATGAATCTCGACAGCCGCTTTTTCGATGTCCAACGCCACGGCGCGGTGGCTCATCTGCGCATGGCAAGGCCCGACAAGGCCAACAGCATGAACGCCGATTTCTGGCATGATCTGCCGTGTCTCCTTTTGGAACTCGAAGCCGACAACTCGGTTCGCGCGGCCATCGTTTCGGGCGAGGGCAAGCATTTCTCCAGCGGCATGGATCTCGCCGTCTTCTCCGGGATCGTCAGCCTGTTCGAGGAAGAAGACGGGCGCGCGGCGCTGGCCATGCGCGATCTTATTCTGGAGCTGCAGGCCAGCCTGTCTTCCATCGAGCGGGTTCGGTTTCCGGTCATCGCCGCCATCCATGGCGCCTGCCTCGGCGGCGCGATCGATCTCATCACCGCCTGCGACATCAGACTGGCCTCGGCAGACGCGCGTTTCGCCGTCGAGGAGATCAGCGTCGGCATGGCGGCGGATGTGGGCACGCTCCAGCGCCTGCCGCGGCTCATCTCCCCGTCCGTTGCAGCCGAACTCGCCTATACGGGGCGGTCCTTTTCGGCCGAGGAGGCGCGCCAGTACGGCCTTCTGTCCCAGGTCCTCGACAGCCGCGAAGACATGATGCGGGAAGCCTTTGCCGTCGCCGAGGCGATTGCCGCGCGCTCCCCGCTGGCGGTGACGGGCATCAAGCGCAACCTGCTGTTCTCGCGCGACCACACCGTGGCGGCCGGCCTGGATTACGTGGCCACCTGGAACGGCGGCATGCTGCGCACCAGCGATGTCATGGCCGCCATACAGGGCAAGCTTGCCAGGAGCCCGGGTCAATTCCAGGACGTGCTGCCCCGCAAGGATCTGCGCGGCTGAGGGGTCCCATCGGTCCCAGCCACAGTCTGGTCGGGCCCCCGTACAGAGGGTTTGCGCGCGGCAATGCGCTACAGTCGAGGCATGCCCTTGGGCGGCAATTCGCGCTTCTGGGCCGCGATGCGGAACGGGGCGTTCGGCGCGCCGTAGCCCGGATAGCCGCCGCGCCGTTCGACGATCTCGAAGAAGAAGCCATCCCCATGGATATGGCTGTAGAGCTGGAAATACTCGCCCGCCTCGTCACGATCATAGAGAATGCCGAAGCTGCGCAGCCGCTCGACCAGTTCCGGGTCCAGCCCGAGCCTTGCTTCCAGATCGTCGTAATAGTTGCCGGAGATGCTCAGCGGCTTGAAACCCAGATCGCGCATGGCGGCCGAACTCGCGAAGATGTCATCGGTGGCGAGCGCCAGATGCTGGACGGACGAACCGAAGCTTTCGGCCACGAAATGGCCGGCCAGCGTCTTGCGGTTCTCGGCGCCGTTGAGGGTGAGCCTCAACGTGCCGGTCTCGTTCTCGATGACCTGGCTGCGCACCAGACCGCCGGGATCGACGACATCGACCATCGGTAGTTTGCGTGCCCGGAAGATGGATGTGTAGAACAGCACCCACGACAGCATCTCTTCGTAATTCATGGTCTGGGCGACGTGATCGATGCGTGTCAGCCCGGCATCCGGGCCAGAACCGGCACCGACGGTCTCGAACTCGATGTCCCACACGCGGGACAAGTCGCTCTTGCCGTCGATGAAATAGATGATGCCGCCGCCAATGCCCCGGATCGCCGGTATCTGCAGTTCGCCGGGACCGCGCCGCTCTGCAAAGGGCTCTGCGCCGAGCGCGCGCGCGCGTTCGACCGTGGCCGCCGCGTCTTCCACCCGGAGCCCGATCGCATAGGCCGAGGTGCCGTGCACCAGCCAGGACGAATGGGCAAAACCTTCCTTTTCCATGTTCAAGACGATGTTGATGCTGCCCTGCCGAAACAGGGTAACGTCACGGTTCTTGTGGCGGCCGTGCTCGGCAAAACCCATGCGTTGCAGGAGGGCAGAAAGCCTTGCTGCTTCGGTTTCGTCCGCCGTGAACTCGACGAACTCGACCCCCTCCACACCGATACGATCCGGCAGGGCGGGAAGCCCGCCCGCCTCAACTGCCGTTGCGGGTTCCTGGCGCCGCACATCGTCCATCAGCGCCACCAGCGACCGCTTGCCATCGACTGCGATGGATTTCGGCGACCCGCCGCGAAACTGATCGTTGAAGACTTCCAGCGAGATCGGCCCGCCATAGCCTGTCGCCATCACCGCGCGCATGAAATCGACAACGGCAAGATCGCCCTGGCCGGGCATGTTGCGGAAATGGCGGCTCCAGTAGAGGAGGTCCATGTCGATCATGGGGGCATCGGCGAGCTGCACGATGAAGATGCGGTCGCCCGGGATGGACCTGATCGATGCGACATCGGTGCGGCGTGCCAGCGTGTGGAAGGAATCGAGGATCAGCCCGACCGCCGCATGGTCGGCGCGGCGTACGATTTCCCACGCATCGCGATGGTCGTTGACATGCCGGCCCCACGCCAGGGCCTCGAAGCCGACCCTCACTCCCCGTGACGCGGCCCTGTCGCCCAGTTCGCGCAGATCGGCGGCCGCGCGGTCGATGCCGCCGAGCGCCAATGGCGAGACATTGGAGCAGATCAGCATCAGGTCCGTGCCGAGCTCGCCCATGAGGTCGAACTTGCGTTCCGCACGTTCGAAGGCCCGCGCACGCTGGGGCTCGGGCAGTCCTTCGAAATCGCGGAACGGCTGGAACAGGGTGATTTCCAGCCCGTGGTCGCGGATCATCCGCCCGACATCGCGCGGGCTGCCGTCGAAGGTGAGGAAATCCTGTTCGAAGATTTCGACGCCGTCGAAACCCGCGGCCGAGATCGCCGCCAGCTTTTCGGCGAGATCGCCGCTGATCGAGACGGTGGCAATGGAGGTCTTCATGGAGGAACCTTCCTGGTGGGAACTGTGCCGATGCCGGTCGGGTATCGCGGCTAGGGCGCGCCGGCCCGCCTGCGTCCGACGATCCTGGACCATAACGGTGTCTGGCCCAGCACGAGCAAGATGAAACCTACCGTCAGGATGAGGGAGATCGGCGCGGTGACGAATTCCAACAGGAAGCGTCCGATGTCTTCACGCGCCGATATCATCGCGCGTCGATAGGACGCGTCCATCAGTGGGCCAAGAATGATACCAAGGATAACCGGGGCGACGGGGAAGCCGTAGACCTTCAGGAAATAGCCGACGATGCCGAACGCGAGCATCCAGTAGACGTCGGTGATGCTGTTCTGGACCGCGAAGGTGCCGACGACGGCCAGCACCACGATCAGGGGGAGGATGATCCCCTTCGGCAGTTCCACCAGCTTGGAGAACAGGCGCACCCCGCCAAGGCCGAAGATCAGCAGGAAGATGTTGGCGAGCGTCAGGCTGCCGACCGTGAACCAGAAGATGTGCGGGGTGTCGACCATCAGTAGCGGGCCGGGCCTCAACCCGTGGATATAGAGTGCCCCGATGATGATGGCGGTCACCGCATCGCCGGGAATGCCGAGCGTGAGCATGGGCACGTAGGCGCCGCCGACGGCCGCGTTGTTGGCGGCTTCCGGCGCGACCACGCCCTCATAGGCGCCCTTGCCGAAGGGACGGCTGGGATTCTTGACGCTACGCTTGGCCTGGTCGTAGGCGAGCAGCGAGGCGATGTCGCCGCCGGTACCGGGCAGGGCGCCGATCGTTACGCCGATCGAAGAGGAGCGGAAGGTCAGGGGCAGCATCCGCCGGATCAGCGACCATTCGGGGATGATGCGGCCGACCTTCTGCTTGACCGCCGGCAGGTCGAAGCTGCGCATCTGGTACAGCACCTCGGCAATGCCGAAGAAGCCGATCATCGCAGCCACATAGGAAATGCCGCTGAGCAGCTCGAACTGGCCGAATGTGAAGCGCGGCTGCGCGGTCATCGGATCCATGCCGACCAGGCCGATGACGACGCCGAGCGCTGCCGCGAAGATGCCCTTGGCAAGCGACGCAGAGGCCAGGCTTCCCACGAGCAGGATGCCGATGATGGCGATGAGGAGATAATCGCGCGGCGCGACCAGGAGCGCGAACTGGGAGATCACCGGGGCTGCAACGGCAAGCGCGATGATGCCGACAAAGCCGCCGATGACCGACATGACCGTGCCGATGCCGATGGCGGTGCCGGCTTCGCCCCGCTGGGCCAGCGGATAGCCGTCCAGCGCCGTGGCCACCGCGCTCGGCGCGCCGGGTATGTTGAGCAGGATCGCCGTCCTGGCACCACCATAGACGCCGCCCAGAAAGACCCCCGCGATGAGCGCCAGCGCCTCGTTCACGTGCCAGGTGAAGGTGAAGGAGATCAGGATCGAGGCCGCCATGGTGACGGACAGGCCCGGGATGGCACCGATATAGATGCCCGCGAACGTGCCCGCCGCCACGATGAAAAGCAGCTGCGGATCGGTCCATGCCATGAAGAAATAGCCGATGCTGTCCATCAGAAGAACACCCCCCGTGGCAACACGACAACGAACACGTAGCGGAACAGGAAATAGATGACCGCCACGGCAACGGCACTGAGCAACAGCAGGAACAGATAGTTGCGCCGGTGCAGGAACATCATGGCCGCGGCCAGGAACAGATAGGAGGCAAGGACGAAGCCGAGCGGTCGCAACGCCATCATGTAGCCGACGATCATGGCCGCGAACACGACCGTCCGCAGCGAGATGATCTCGATCGACAAAGCCTGGAGGAGACCGCGCTTCTCGGGCGGCGTCTTGCGGGCGGAATCGGCAATGATGAAGATGGCCGAGACGACCATCGTGCCGGCCGCGAGCATCGGGAACACGCCCGCCGAGGTCAGCGACCTGAAACCGGCGATCGACCACGCCTGATGAGCCAGCACGAGACTGGCGACCAGAAGGGCGAGGTTGAAGATGATTTCGCCTGAGAGCCGCCGGTTGGTCGGGGGCACCGGGTCGGGCGTTTCGTCGTTCATCGCTTTGCCGGAAGAGAGGGGTCCGCCCGTGGGTCGGGCCACGGACGGACCTGCTTCAGTTCAGGGATCAGGGACGCGGGATGCCCAGCTCCTCGGGCGACCTTTCGACAGCGCCCGCATCGGCCAGCGTCCAGGTGGTCGCGGACTGCCACTGGCTGAGGAAGGCGGCTGCCTCGTCACCCGAGATGTTCATCAGGATATTGGTGCGATCGGCCATCAGGGTCTGGAAAGCCTCGGTCGAAGCCGCCGCGTGGAAGGCTTCGGTGAGTTTTGCCTTGGCGGCATCGTCCGTGTCGGCGCGTACGAAGACACCGTAGAACGGGCCCCAGGGGAGCAGGCTGTTCAGTTCGGGGTATTCGTCGGTGATCGGCGGTACGCCCGGAAGGGCATCGATCTCTTCATCGTTGAAGACCGCGAGCGGCTTGACGCTCCCGGCGCGGATCAGTTCAGCCGCTGCCGAGGCGCCAACCGGCATGAACTCCACATGGCCGCCCTGCAGTGCCGTCAGACCGGGACCTTCGCCGTCGAAGGGCACCGCCGTGACTTCATAGTCGGCCACGGTCGAAAGCATGGCGCCAATCACATAGGGAATGCCACCGGGACCGGTCGAGCCCATGCGGATCTCGCCCGGACGGCTCTGGGCGTCCGCAACGAGCTCGGAAAAACTGTTCCAGGGCGCGTCGGCTCCAGTGACGATCACACCCACGCCACGGCCGAGAATATTGACCGGATAGAAGTCGCTATAGTCTATCTCGGAAAGGTTCATGACGCCGTGAAGCTGGGGGTTCTCGGCTCCGAAGAGGATCGTGTAGCCATCCGCAGGTGCCGAATGGACATAGGTGGTCGACAGGGCGCCGGCTGCGCCGGGGCGGTTGTGCATGACGATCGACTGGCCAAGCTCGGCTTCGGCGGCCGGGCCGATGGCGCGCGCGACGACATCTGTCGCTCCACCCGCACCCCACATGATGACGCCCAGAAGTTCACGGTTGGGGAAGTCGTCCGCGAAGGCGAGCGTCGTGCTGGCCAGGAACGCTGTGGCAATTACGGTTTTGCGAAGCATGTTGAAGTCCTCCCTTGCATGCTAGGAAAAGGCGAGAAAGGCCGCGAGCACGAACAGATGGCTGCCGCGCAAGCTGCGCTCCTCCCCTGAAAACGCGCTCCCATATAGCGGCAGCGCAAATGTTAACACAAATACAAACTTGTGAGCCTTCGATAACATCGTGTTAGGTTCAAGGATGCCTACCTGGTGTTGCCTGTTCCATCTCGATCCGCAAAAGCCGTATGAATTCCTCCGCATAGGCTGACAGCGAAACGTCCGATCGATAAGCCGCATAGGTGCGGAAGCTGCTGTCTCCCTCGATCTCGATGGCCTTGATGCCGCGCGCATTGCCATGGGCGATGGTGAACTCATCAATGATCGCAATGCCCAGACCTTCGGCAACCAGACTGCAGACCGTAGACCCGAACCGGGCCTTGATGTTCATCCGATATTCCACGCCCGAACTTGCGAACATGCCCGCCATGATCGCACCATACGGATCCTTGGGATCGATGCCGATCAAGGGGTGAGCCGCCATTTCCTGAGGCGTGATGCGTTTCTTTTCCGCCAGCGGATTGCTGTCATCGACGATGCAGACAAGGCGGCCGACGGCGAGTGTTTCGAACGCGATGAGGGGGTGATCGAAACTGGATGACATCGCCACCATCTCGCCGCGGCCAAGCAGCAGATAGTCGATTGCTTCCTCGATCTTCAGGATCGAAATGTTGAGAGCAAGGTCGGGGAAACGCCGGTTGAGCTGGCCCACCGCCCTTGGAAACACGACATTGGCGATGCTGGGTACCGAGGCAATGCACAGTTCCTGATCGCGGCCGGTGCCGAGATCGGCGACCGCCGACTCGAGATCGGCGATCTTGCGGTGGACGCTGTCGAGCAAATCGAAAATGTTGCGTGCCTGAGGCGTAGGTACGTAACGCCCGCCGCGGCGGTCGAACAGGCGGATGCCAAGCGAGTCCTCCGAGTATTTCATCAGACGACTGAGACCCGGCGCCGACACGTTGAGAAGCTTGGCCGCGCCGGCAATGGTGCCGGTCACCATGATCGCGCGAATGACTTCGATCTGCCGCAGAGTGAGCACGTGTTTGAATCTCCCCCTGCCAGCCTAGCGCCAAAGCCAGGCCGGTTCGAGATCGAAGTTCCACATCAACCTTATTCTGGGGGCAACTCCAGAACGCGCCGCAGCCTGACGGTGTCGACATCAAGGCCCGTGAAGAGGCGAAATGCATCGACGCCCTGGTGGAAGAACAGTTCGTAGCCGCTCATCACCTCGAGTCCCGCGCGCTGGGCGTCACACAGGAAATTCGTGTCCACCGGTGTATAGACGGCGTCAAATGCCCAGCAGGCGCCGGTCATCAAGTTCGCAGGGATTGGGCTGCCGGCGTAGCCTGTCATGCCCAAAGGGGTGCAGTTGATCAGCCCGTCCGCCTCCGCTACCGCCTCGTCGACCGTCATTGCAACCACAAGCTTGATGTCGGACGAGGAGGCTGTAACTGCGGCAGCGAGCCCATCTGCCTTCTCGCTGTCCCGGTCGAAGATACGCAACTCTTGTACACCCAGACCGGTCAATCCGAAAGCAATTGCCTTGCCCACCCCACCAGCACCAATCATCGCCACACGGCCTGGCGATGCAGCCCCGAACCGAGCGCGGAACGCGGCAATAAAGCCCGAATGATCGGTGTTGTAACCCACCGGTCGACCGGTCCCGAATAACACCGTGTTGCA
>Ga0213835_101138_pt1 | contig 18055 bp, 15 predicted proteins | sample SWPATP01_FD_160576 | JGI IMG/M metagenome (GOLD analysis project Ga0213835, IMG submission 160576) | Coastal seawater microbial communities from Marineland, Florida, United States - SWPA TP0 #1 | ecosystem: Environmental > Aquatic > Marine > Coastal | place: USA: Florida | collected 2016-08-05 | reverse complement strand
TGTCGGCCTCGCGGAGAATCTTGACCATCTGGTCTTCGGTGAATCGGGACTTGCGCATGGGGCTCCTCGCTGTGTCGGGAGCCATCCTCTCAACTTTCAGCTGGTCCGAAAATCACCCGGCAGGTCAAGATCAATGCCTATCTGGCCGAGAAGAAGCTGATGCTGAAGCAGGGTACGATCGTGGACGCCACGATCATCCACGCGCCGAGCTCCACGAAGAACGCCGAAGGCAAGCGTGATCCGGAGATGCATCAGACGAAGAAGGGAAACCAGTGGTACCACGGCATGAAGGCACACGCCGGCGTGGATGCCAGCTCGGGGCTGGTGCACTCGGTGACCACGACACCGGCCAACATCGCCGACGTGACCCAGCTGGGTGCGCTGCTGCATGGCGAGGAACAGGTGGTCTACGGCGATGGCGGCTATACCGGGGCAGACAAGCGCGAAGAGCTCAAGGGCGTGGATGTCGGGTTCCGGATTGCGCGGCGACGCCATGACATGGCGAAGCTGGCACCTGGCGAGCACCGCGACATCGTCGAACACATCGAGCAGCTCAAGGCCAAGGTTCGAGCTCGCGTTGAGCACCCGTTCCGGGTGATCAAGCTGCAGTTCGGCTTCACGAAGGTGCGCTTCAGGGGCTTGGCGAAGAACACCGCACAGCTGGTGACGCTGTTCGGGCTGTCGAATCTGTGGATGGCTCGAAAGCGGTTGCTGGCGATGGCAGGGTAATTGCGTCTGCTGGCCGGGCGACGGCCCGGCTGGGGCGAAAAACAGGCCGATTCAAGCGGCCTCCCAGCCATTTCGACACGATTCTTGGGGTCGATTCGATCAGGAGAAAGCCGATGCCGCATCAGAGCACTCATCCGATGACTTCTTCAGACCTTCCATAGGACCATGATAAACTTACGAAACGCAACACTGGAAAGACTAGAGAGAAAAACTCTTCGATTTCTCAATTCCTCGCTGCAAGAGACGCAAGAGTACCTTGGAATCCCCGACTTCGAGATACGGAGGAATCCCTACGTTGAAAATATTTCACAGCTAACCGCTGCAGATAACATTGAGGTTAGCGGGATCGGAATTTTTCGACTGTCCATTGAGTACTCCAGCGAAAAACCTGTGCGGGCTTTCCTGACCTGGACCGACTCCCCTTTGTCAAGGAAAGACTGGGACACAGTCAAGCCACATGACCTGCATGAAACGATTTCGGGAATTTGCGAGGCTGTTTCGGCACTTACCGGAATTAAGCCAGATAAACAACGTAAGCTAAAGGCGCGCTTCAAGACGAAATGGGGGATTATCCTCGTGGAGGGAGAAGAGCGCTCATATAGCGCAGCAGCTTACCTGAAGAAGCCAATCGGCACAGAGAACTAGAAAGCGGATTCAACCGGCGTTGCGATCTGGAATTCAATCCGCCACGTCCACGCCGATCCCATCGGCACCCCGCGCGAGATCACCGACAGCGACGGCCACCTGGTGTGGACGGCGACCTACAAGGCCTGGGGCGAGGCGGTGGTGCACAACCCGCCGCGGCGTATGCTCAGGCAGGTCGGGAACGCGATCACGGAGGTGCTGGAGGAGCAGGACAGGCCGCTGACGTGCAACCTGAGGTTCCAGGGGCAGTACGCGGATGCGGAGTCGGGGCTGCATTACAACCGGTTTCGGTACTACGACCCAGAGTTGGGGAGGTTCGCCAGCCAGGATCCGGTTGGACTGAGCGGTGGGCTGAACGTCTTTGCCTTCGCTGCAAATCCGACTTGCTACATAGATGAGCTTGGTCTAAAGCCTTGCCGACTACCGCTGGTTCGATACCGTCTGGACAAGGTGGCGCCTTTGCCCGGCAGCTACACATCTGGAATCAATAGAGCATGGGCACTCGAACGGCGGCTCGCTCAAATCACCGGATTTGGAACCGTAGACTGGACAGATGCTCAGCTCGCAGAGCTCAAGTCGACCGGAAGGGTTCGAGGCTTTACAGGGCACCACATCAACAACGCAGCCACAGCTCCCGCTTGGCAAGGAGACCCCAGAAATATCGCCTTTCTTTCAAACTCGCCTAATGGCGGGGACCACCTCAGGAGCGTGCAGGGCCACAGAGGAAGCTGGGGTAACGCAACCAGCGGGAGGTTAATCGACAGAGAAGAGATGATTCGACAGTACGAAAAACTGGGGGATTGTCCATAATGCTAGAAACTTTCAAACGCTTCGCGCTACAGCAACAAATGTTTTCTGAAGGGGATGTTCCAACCAAGGCGCGCGGCAACCTGCAACTTTGCCAGTGGCTGGCGTCAGTGGGACCTACTTCACTCGAAACATCGTGGACAGCGGATAGCTTGGTAGTCTTTGGAAGTCGGGAGCTTGCAAAGGCACAAGAGGGACTTGCGTTAGGCCCGGCCGACCTGTCATGGCAGAACCGAATTGCGGTTGGTTCCATATGCAACAACCCAATCAGCTTCTCCTTGGATCCTGGAGGCGGAATTCATTATTCTATTCATGGTCAGGGCGATTGGGAATTCGAGGAGCTGGCACCAGACCTCCATACTTTGGCAAACTGCCTTGGGGAATGGTGCAAGCTGTACAGATCGAACAGCGGAAATATTTTCGACGCACAGTGGAATATTCGCCCAGAGTTCTACGAGAATTTCGACCAGGTCTTCTCACGAATAGTGAACAGGAGCCAGCTCGCCATCTGGAGAAAGGCGATGGGCTAACCTGCTGAGAAGGTGTTGGGCCCCGGGTCATTGCGCGGCGGATTCAATGTCAAATCGCAACATCCGCCTCACCCCATCCCGCCATTGACCCCGATCACCTGGCCGTTGATGTAGCCGGCGGCGTCGGAGGCCAGGAAGGCGACCAGGGCGGCGACCTCCTCGGGGCGGCCGGCGCGCTGGGCCGGGACGGTGGCCTTGATCAGCTCCTTCGGGAAGGCGTCGCCGGCCATGCGGCCCTCGATGACGCCCGGGGCGACGACGTTGGCGGTGATGCCGCGCGAGGCCATCTCCCGTGCCAGCGACCGGGTCGCGCCGTGCAGGCCGGCCTTGGCGGCGGCGTAGTTGGTCTGGCCGCGGTTGCCCAGCACGCCGGCCACCGAGGACACGCTGATGACCCGGCCCCAGCGCGTGCGCGCCATCGGCAGCAGCAGCGGCTGGGTGACGTTGAAGAAGCCGTTGAGGCTGACGTCGATCACCCGCCGCCACTGCTCGGCGCTCATGCCCGCCATCGGCGCGTCGTCGTGGATGCCGGCGTTGTTGACCACCACCTGCACCGGCCCGTCGGCCAGCACCGCCTCCAGCGCCTGCCGGCTGGCCTCGGCGTCGGCGACGTCGAAGGCCACCGCCACCGCCCGTCCGCCGTCGTCGACCAGCCGCTGCGCCAGCGCCTGCGCCCTCTCCAGCCCGGTGTTGGCGTGCACGATGACCTCGAAACCGTCGCGTGCCAGCGCCTCGCAGATCGCCCCGCCCAGGTCGCCGCTGCCGCCGGTGACCAGTGCCCGACGCATGCCCTTCTCACCCATGTCCGTGCTCCGTGTGTGTGTCCGGCGGGGTCATCACCGCCACCCGCCCCTCGGCCAGCAGCCGCGTTCCGTGCAGGATGCGGAAGGCGTACTGCCAGCTGCCCGGCGCCATCATCAACTGCTCGGCGTGCACGTCCAGCGGACCGTCGAAGCCGTCGACCCGGTCCACGTGCAGCACCACCCCGCGCAGCGACACCAGCAGTCCCGGCGCCGCCCGCCCGCCGGCCTCGCGCGCCAGCAGGCCGCCGTGCGCGGCGGTGGCCTGCGCCCCGACCTCGCACAGGTGCACCGCGCGCAGGCCCTGCGCGTCGCGCAGCGGGTTGTCGGGGCGTGCATGCGCCCGGGTGCGCGCGTGCAGGGTGGTGGCGTCGAAGCCGACCACCTCGTCGAGCAGCGCCATCGTGCCCTGGTGGGGCATCAGGTCCAGCAGGGTGTCACGGCCGATCATCGGCGGGTCTCCGTCCGGCCAGCATGGCCGCCAGCAGCAGGTTGAGGACGACGCCCAGCGCGACGGTCAGGCCGATCGCCTGCAGCACCGGGATCGAGGAGGTCGCCAGCAGGCCGAACACCAGCGTGGTCGAAGCCGCGCACAGCAGCACCGCGTGCAGGGTCCGCCGCGCATCGCCGGCATCGGCCCGGCTGCGCTCGAAGAACAGCGCGTAGTCCAGGCCCAGGCCGGCGGCGAGGATGGCGGCGACGATGTGGAACAGGCTCAGCGACACCCCGCCGAAGTGCAGGGCCGCCACCAGCAGCAGCCCGGCCAGCAGCACCGGCGCCAGCACCCGCGCCGCCCGCACCGGCCCGCGCAGGGCCAGCGACAGCACCACCGCCAGCACCACCAGCGCACCGGCCAGCGCCCACAGCACCCGCGTGCGCCAGCCCGCCGCCATCGTCTCGGCCGTGGCCTGCAGGTCCAGCAGCCAGGCCGGCTCGCCGGCGTCGAGCAGGCGCTGCCGCAGACCAAGCGCGTCGCGCACGCCGATCAGGGTCACCAGCCCGCGCACCGCGCCGTTGGCGTCGGCCCGCATCGCCTGCAGCCGCGGCGCCAGCGGCGTGCCGTCGAGGTCCTCGAAACCCAGCGGCGCCATCCGCCGTGCCGCGGCGACGTCGGCCTGGAAGGGCGCGAACACCCCGGGCCGGAACGGCAGGCCCTCGGCGGCGGTGGCCAGCATCGCTTCAAGCGCCGCCGGGTCGGGCAGGCCGTCCTGGCGCGCACGCTGCCGCGCCCGGCTGGGCAGCAGGTCGGAGGGCCGCTCGGCACCCTGGATCTCCCCGGCCGCCTTGGACTCGGCCAGCAGGCCCTCCAGCGCCTCGCTGGCCTGCAGCATGGCCTCGGCGTCGGCGCCCTCCACCACCAGCCGGTAGCGCACGTCGGCGGCCCCCAGCTGGCGCCGCAGCTGCGCGTCGCGGGCGACCAGCTCGGCCGGGACCGGCGTCAGCCCGCCCAGCCGGTCGTCGAACAGCTGCCCCGGCGAACCCCACAGCCAGGCCGCCGAGGCCAGACCCAGCAGCGCCGCCAGGAACCAGGCGCCCGGCACGGTGGCCAGCGCCACCTGCAGCCGGCCCAGCGCGCGCGAGCCGCCGGGCGTGCGCCTCGCCGGACCCAGCAGACCCGGCAGCGCCCAGCGGGTGCAGGCCGCCGCGGTCAGCAGGCCCGCGATCGAGAACACCGCCAGCTGGCGCAGCCCCTCGACCCCGGAGACCAGGAAGCTGCCGAAGGCCAGGCAGGTCGACAGCACGCCGGTCAGCAGCGTCGGCCAGATCGCCCGCACGGTGGCCGTCGCCGGCTGCCCGGCGCTGCGGTGGGAGAACAGGTGGATCGGGTAGTCCTGGGCGATGCCGATGAGGGTGATGCCGAAGGCCAGGGTGATGCCGTGCACCTGCCCGAAGCCCAGCGCGACGGCCGCCAGCCCGGCCAGCACGCCGCTGGCCAGCGGCAGCGCCGCCAGCAGCGGCAGCCGCCAGCGCCGGTAGGCCAGGCCCACCAGCAGCACCATGCCCAGGCTGGCCAGCAGCCCCAGCCGGGTGGCCTCGCCCTGGGTGCGCTCGCGCATCAGCACCGCGAACGCGCCGGGGCCGCTGAGCTCCAGCGTGGCCGCGTCCAGCGCCCCCCCGGCGTCCGCGCGCACGCCCTCGAAGGCCGCGCGCAGCCCCGCCACCACCGCCGCCTGCGCCTGCGGATCGAAGGCCGCCGCGCCGGACTCCACCACCAGCAGCGCATGCGACAGCTCCGGCGACATCCACGCCTCGTCGAAGCTCTCCGGCGCCTGCGCCGGCGCCCAGCGCTCGGCCAGCCCCAGCAGCTCCAGCGTCGGGTCGCGCGCGACCCAGGGCTCGACCAGGCGCGCGGCCGGCGAGCCCAGGTCCTGCAGCCGCTCGCGCAGCGCGGCACCCAGCCGCCCGGCGTCCAGCGGCTGCGCGTCGAAGGCCGGCGAGAGCAGGTAGCGCGCCGGCAGCAGCGCCTCGGGCAGCGTCGGCGGCGGCGCCGCCCCGTGTGCCACCGCGGCCACCCCGGGCAGCCCGGTCGCGGCCTCGGCCAGGTCCTGCGCGGCCAGCGCCAGCGCGGCCGGTTCGGCCCCGCCGATGGCCACCAGCAGCATCCGCGAACCCGGCCCCTCGCGCAGGCTGTCGACCAGCAGCGAGCCTGCCGCATCCTCGGGTTCGGGCAGGAACAGGGCCAGGTCGCCACTGGGCTGCAGCCGCGTCACCGCCACCGTCGCCAGCGCCGCCAGCACCAGCAGCCAGGCCAGCAGGCCGACGCGCGCGCCCGGACTCACGGCGCCGCGCGCTCCGCCAGCGGCAGCCGGCACTCGGCCTCGAAGTCCGGCGCATCCACCGCCGCCTCACCGACCAGCAGCCAGGCCAGCCCGCCGTCGGCCTCGCGGGTCAGCACGCAGCGCAGCGCACCGTCGGCCCCGAAGGCGTCCAGGCGCTGGATGTCCTCGCGCACCCGCGCATCGCGCGGGCTCAGCTGCAGCCGCCAGCGCCCGTCCACCGTGTCCATGCGCACCTCGAAGGCCGCCTCCAGCGCCGCCGCGTCGCCGTCGAGCAGGGCCAGCAGCCCGTCGCGCAGCGCCTGCAGCGCCGGCGCCCGCCGGATCGAGAAGCGCCGCTCGCCGCCGTCGGCGTGGGTCACCACCACCCGCTCGCCGTCGATCAGGCTGGACTCCGCATAGGGGTCGCGGACCTCGCGCAGCAGCTGCCCGGCGTCGGGGCGCGACAGCTCCCCGCGCAGCAGCAGCGGCTCCGACAGCAGGCCCGAGCCGCGCCGCTCGACGAAGGCCGTGCGCGCCTCGCCCTGCGCACCCATCGCCGCCAGCAGCGCCGGCAGGCCGTCGGGCTCAGCGCTGGCCGTCGCCCACGGCAGCGCCAGGACCAGCGCCACCGTGGCTGCGCGCATCCGCCGCATCGCCGCCGCCCTGCCAGAAGTCGTAGAAGTTGAACCAGTTGTACGGCGCCAGGCGCACGTAGTGCTCGAGCCGGTCGGCATAGGCTTGCTGGATCTCCTCGAGGGCCTGGGCCCGATTCTTGCGCGGAATGCTCACGCGCTCGCTGAACAGTTCGAAGTGCAGGCTGTAACGGTTGCCGCCACGGTACAGGCCGAAGCACAGGATCGCCGGCACATCCAGCACCGAGGCGATCAGCCACGGCGCGGTCGGGAACGGCGCCGGGGCACCGAGGAAGCGGCACGGCCGCGCCGGCTCGCCGGGCCGGGCACGGTCGGCCAGCATGCCCACCAGCGCCCCCTGCTCGGTGGCCTCGCGGATGGCCAGCACGATGGCGGTGCCGTCCTGCCCGGCGTCGATCACGGTGCGCGCGACCTCCGGGTTGAGCGCCTCCAGCAGCTGGGTGATGGCCGGGTTCTGGCCCTTGTCCAGCACCACCCGAACCACCGCGTCGGGCCGCTCCAGCGACAGCACCCGCAGCGACTCGAAGCTGCCGTGGTGGGAGCCCACCAGCAGCACGCCGCGGCCCTGGGCCATGTGCTCGTGCAGCATGTCCAGGCCCTCGACCTGCAGGTCGAAACCCTTGAAGCGGCCGGAGAGCAGGAACACGCGGTCGAGGATGGTCGAGGCGAAGGCGTGCATGTGCCGCGCCACTTCCATGAGCGTCGCCGGGCGCCCCAGCACCCGCGCCAGATAGGCCCGCGAGGCGCGCCGCTCCGGCCCGCGCACCAGCAGGAAGTACAGCGTGATCGGGTACAGCAGCACGCGCCCGACCGGCCGCCCGCAGCTCAGGGCGATGCTGCGGATCAGCCACAGCGCGAAGCGGCTGCCGCCCTCGGGGCGTTGCGTCCAGCTCATGGCAGCGGCCCGAACTCGCCGCGGGCGATCGGGACCCCGTCGCGGTCGACCTCGAACTTCAGCTTGCCGCCCGCGCGCCGCAGCCGCACCGTCGCCGCCTGCCCCGGCAGCAGCGGCTGCACGAACTTCACCTGCGGCAGCGACAGCGCGCCGAAGGCCTGTCCGGTCCAGGCCTCGGCGGCGGCCAGCACGCGGTCGAGCACCAGCACCCCGGGCACCACCGGGTTGCCGGGGAAGTGCCCCGGCAGGCTGGGGTGGTCGGCGCCGACGACGAAGCCGGTGCTGTGGGTGTCGTGTTCGTCGTTCATCGCGTGGTCCCCCCGACTGCGCATGGTAGCCATCAGCCGCCGCCGCGTCGCCAGAACGCCGGCCCCAGCGCGGCCATGCGCCGCAGGAAGCCGGCCAGGCCGCCGTGGTCGGTGTCGGGAAAGCGGTGCCGGCGCCAGAGGAACTCGCCGACCAGCAGCGCCCCCACCAGCACGTAGTTGAGGATGTTGGCGAACAGCGACCAGGTGGCCTGGGCCACGGTCACCGGCGGCACCACCCCCGCGGCCAGCAGCAGCCCGTCGGGCGTCGCCAGCAGCGCCAGCACCAGGCTCAGCACCGCCAGCGCCAGGAACAGCAGCGTCCAGGCCAGGGTCAGGCGCCTCGTGTAGCCGGCCACGCCCTCGGGCAGCGGCCCCTCGCCGTGCATCACCCGCGCCACCCGCGTCAGCAGCGCCTCGCCGCCGCCGGTCAGGCTGGCCCCGAACACCCAGGCCATGAACAGGTTCAGCAGCACCGGCGGCAGGTACAGCGGCAGCATCGCACGCCCGGTGGCGTGCAGCCCCCACAGCCCGGCGGCGCCCAGCACCAGCGCGACGATGGCCCAGGGGCGCCCGCGCGACAGCGGCGCGGCCAGCATTGCCAGCACCAGCACGGCGGCGGCAGCCAGCACCAGCCCCGGCCGCTGCGTCCACGCCGCGGCGTGCGCCAGCAGCGGGTAGGCCAGCGCCAGCAGCAGCGTCAGCGCGCGGATCAAGCGGTGCGGTTCTGCTCGACGTGGGCGGCGAGGGCGCGCAGGCTGCCGAAGATGCGGCGGTTGTCCTCGTTGTCCGAGCGCAGCTGGAAGCCGTAGGTCTTGGAGATCGCCAGCGACAGCTCAAGCGCGTCGATGGAATCCAGGCCCAGGCCGTCGCCGAACAGCGGCTCCTCGGGGTCGATGGACTCCGGTGCGGTGTCTTCCAGGTTCAGGCTCTCGACCAGCAGCACGGCCAGTTCGCGTTCGTGGGCGGTTTGCTCGGACATGTTCGCTACCGTGTTCCAAAGGGTGCGTGGACCCTGTTTCGTGGACGTCGGCCGGGTGACGCCGCGGCGGCGGAGTGTATCATGGGCGGTCGTTTCGACCGTGGTCCACGCAGCCACCCGATGTCCGTGTCCGACCCTTCCATCCTGCCCGGCGGGACCACCGCGACCGCCGTCCCGCAGGGCCGGGGGACGGTGCCGCTGCGCGTGGGCTACCAGGGCGGCCCGCTGGCCGCGCTGCTGGCCGACCCGCAGGTGCTGGCGGTGTTCGGCTTCGGGCCCGACGCCCCGGCCGCCGACCCGGACCCGCGCTACCTGCACGTGGGCCTGGCCCCGGTCGGCGGCGACGCGCGCTGGGAGGTGTGGCGGGTCGACGGCGCGGTGGAGGCCGGGCGCGAGTCCGGCGTGGCCTGGTCCCGCGGTGGCGGGCTGGCCTTCGGGGCCATCGAGGTCGACGAGGCCGGGGCCGGCGGGCTCGCCCGGGCCGCGCAGGCCGCCTACGCCACCCTGCTCGACCACGTCGAGGGCCGCCGCCGCGGCCGCCTGGTGCGGCTGTGGAACTACCTCGACGCGATCACCGAGGGCCAGGGCGACGCCGAGCGCTACCGGCAATTCTCCATCGGCCGCGCCCGCGGCATGGACGGGCGCATGCGCGAGTACCCGGCCGCCACCGCCATCGGCCGCCGCGACGGCCGGCGGGTGCTGCAGGTGTACTGGCTGGCCGCCGCCGAGCCCGGCACCGGCATCGAGAACCCGCGCCAGGTCAGCGCCTACCGCTACCCGCGCCAGTACGGCCCGCAGCCGCCCAGCTTCGCCCGCGCCACCCTGCCGGCCGACCCGCGCCTGCCGCTGATGCTCTCGGGCACCGCCAGCGTCGTCGGCCACGCCTCCGCCCACCCCGGCGACATCCGCGCGCAGGTGGCGGAGACCTTCCGCAACCTCGACAGCCTGGTGGAGGCCGCCCGCGCCCGCCGCCCGGCGCTGTCCCCGGCCATCGGCAGCGACAGCCTGCTCAAGGCCTACGTGCGCCACGCCGAGGACGCCGGCCCGGTCGCCAGCGCCCTGGCCGCGCGCCTGCCCGACCCGGCGCAGGCGCTGGTGCTGGTCGCCGACATCTGCCGCGAGGACCTGCTGGTCGAGGTCGACGGCTTCCACGCCTGAGGCCTCAGGCCGGCACCGCCCGTCCCGCGTCCAGCCGCAGCACCGCATCGCCCAGCGCCGCCGCCGCGTCGTGGTCGTGGGTGATGAACACCATCGCCAGGCCGTGTTCGCGCTTGAGCCGGCCCAGCAGGGCCAGCACCGCGTTGCGGTGTTCGGCGTCCAGCGCCGACACCGCCTCGTCGCAGACCAGCAGCTTCGGCCCGCAGGCCATCGCCCGGGCGATGGCGATGCGCTGGCGCTGGCCGCCGGAGAAGGCGTGCGGGTAGCGGTCGGCGCTGGCCGGGTCGACGCCGACCGATGCCAGCAGTTCCAACGCCCGCGCGCGCCGCTCCGCCGGCGTGCCGATGCCGTGGATGCGCAGCGGCTCGGCGACGATGTCGGCCACGCGCATGCGCGGGTCCAGCGAGGCGAAGGGGTCCTGGAACACCGCGCCGATGTCGCGGCCCAGCGCGCGGCGCCGCTTCGGCGGCAGCGCCAGCAGGTCCTGGCCGAGGATGTCGATGCGCCCGCCCACCACGCCCGGCACCAGGCCCAGCACCGCGCGCGCGATCGTGCTCTTGCCGCTGCCCGAGGCGCCCAGCACCGCCAGGCACTGCCCGCGCGGCACCGCGAAGTCGACCCCGTGCACGGCCGGCTGCGCCGCACCCCGGTAGCGCACGCTCAGCCCGTCCACGCGCAGGCCGGCTTCGCCGCCGTCGAGGCCCGGCTGGTGCGCCGGCGGCCGCGCCGCCTCGACCAGGCGCCGGCTGTAGGGGTGTTGCGGCGCCGCCAGCAGCTCACCGGTGGTGCCCGCCTCGACCACGTCGCCCTCGCGCAGCACCATCACCCGGTCGGCGTGGCGGGCGACCTGGCCCAGGTCGTGGCTGACCAGCAGCAGGCCCAGCCCGCGCCCGGCCCGCAGCCGGCCCAGCAGGTCCAGCACCTCCTCGGCCAGCGCCGGGTCCAGCGCCGAGGTCGGCTCGTCGGCCAGCAGCAGCGAGGGCCCCGCCGCCAGCGCCAGCGCCACCAGCACCCGCTGGCGCTGGCCGCCGGAGAGCTCGTGCGGGTGCCGCCGGGCCATCGCCGCCGCGTCCGGCAGGTGCACCTCGTCGAACAGGTCCAGCACCCGCCGCCGCGCCGCGCGGCGGTCCAGCCCGGCGACCACCTGCAGCGTCTCGGCCACCTGCACCCCGACCCGGCGCAGCGGGTGCAGCGCCGCCAGCGGGTCCTGCGGCACCCAGCCGATGCAGCGCCCGCGCAGCGCCGCGTGCGCCGGCCCGCCCAGCGGCAGCGCCCGCCCCTGCACCGACAGCGTCCCGCCCGCCGACAGCCCCGGTGGCAGCAGGTCCAGCAGCGCCAGCGTGCTCAGGCTCTTGCCGCTGCCCGATTCCCCGACCAGCGCCACGCATTCCCCGGCCGCCAGCCGCAGGTCCAGCGGCCCGACCAGGCGCCCGGCCGGGCCGTCGATGCACAGGCCCTCGACCGCCAGCAGCGCGCTCACGGCGCCACCGCCGGGGCCGCCGCGGCCGGCGCGCGGCCGCTGTCGCCGCGCACGTCCAGCCAGTCGCGCAGCCCATCGCCCAGGAACTGGAACGCGCCCAGGGTCAGGCTCAAAAACAGCGCCGGGAACAGCAGCGTCCACGGCGCGTGGTCGAGCTCCTGCGCGCCCTCGGCCAGCAGGGTGCCCCAGCTCGACGCCGGCTCGTCCACGCCCAGGCCGAGGAAGCCCAGGAAGCTCTCGACCAGGATCACCTGCGGCAGGATCAGGCCCAGGTAGACTAGGGCGATCGGCAGCAGGTTGGGCAGCAGGTGCCAGCGCAGCACCTGGGCGGTGGTCGCACCGGCGGCGCGCGCGGCCAGCACGAACGGCGCCTCGCGCAGGCGGGCCGCTTCGGCGCGCACCACCCGGGCCAGGTCGATCCACACATAGCCGCCGATGGCCAGCAGCAACAGCCACAGCGAGCGCTCGAACAGGGTCAGCAGCAGGATGACCAGCAGCAGGAAGGGCAGGGCCGAGAGCACGTCGAGCGCGCGCACCATCGCCCGCTCCCAGCGCCCGCCGAGGTAGCCGGCCAGCGCCCCGTAGCCCAGCCCCAGCACCAGCGCCACCGCACTGGCCAGGATGCCGATGCCCAGCGACAGCCGGCCCCCGGCCAGCACCCGCGCCAGCACGTCGCGGCCGATGGCGTCGGTGCCGAACCAGTGCGCCGCCGAGGGCGCCTGCGACAGCGCCGTCCACTCCGGCCGGTGCGGGTCGGGCAGGCCCAGCAGCCACGGCCCCAGCCAGACCACCGCCAGCATGCCGCCCAGCACCAGCAGGCAGGCGCGCGCGAGCGGCGGCAGGGGGCGGGCGGCGACGGGCACCGCCGCATGATACGCGTCAATCCGCTCACGCCCCCGGGCGCTATCATGGCCGCCAGTGCAACGGAGTCCACGATGAGCTACCCGTACACGCGGCCGCGGCGGATGCGCCGCGACGCCTTCTCCCGGCGGCTGATGCGCGAGACCGTGCTGGGCGCCGACGACCTGATCCTGCCGGTGTTCGTGCACGAACACGCCCAGCCCGCCGCCGTGCCCTCGATGCCCGGCGTGGAGCGCGTCGGCCTCGACGGCCTGCTGCGCGTGGCCGAGACCGCCCAGACCCTGGGCGTGCCGGCGCTGGCCCTGTTCCCCGTGACCGAGCCTGAGGCCAAGTCCGCCGACGCCGCCGCGGCCTGGGACCCCGAGGGCCTGGCCCAGCGCGCGGTGCGGGCGCTCAAGGCGCGCTTCCCGGACCTGGGCGTGATCACCGACGTCGCCCTGGACCCCTACACCTCGCACGGGCAGGACGGGCTGGTCGACGACACCGGCTACGTGATGAACGACGAGACCGTCGCCGCGCTGGTCAAGCAGGCGCTGTCGCACGCGCAGGCCGGCGCCGACGTGGTCGCGCCCTCGGACATGATGGACGGGCGCATCGGCGAGATCCGCTTCGCGCTCGAGGAGGCCGGGCACATCCACACCCGCATCCTCGCCTACTCGGCGAAGTACGCCTCGGCCTTCTACGGCCCGTTCCGCGACGCGGTCGGCTCGGCCGCGGCCCTGGGCAAGGGCGACAAGACCACCTACCAGATGGACCCGGCCAACTCCGACGAGGCGCTGCGCGAAGTCGAAGCCGACCTCGCCGAGGGCGCAGACATGGTCATGGTCAAGCCCGGCCTGCCCTACCTGGACATCGTCCGCCGCGTGAAGGACACCTTCGGCGCGCCGACCTTCGTCTACCAGGTCAGCGGCGAATACGCGATGCTCAAGGCCGCCGCCGCGAACGGCTGGCTGGACGAACGCGCCTGCGCGCTGGAGGCGCTGACCAGCATCAAGCGCGCCGGCGCCGATGGCATCCTCACCTATTTCGCGCTGGATGCAGCGCGCTGGATCAAGGAGTAGACCCAATGCCCCGCAAGTTCGCCGTCATCGGCCACCCCGTGAAGCACTCGCTGTCCCCGCGCATCCACGAGGCCTTCGGGCGCCAGTTCGACATCGGCGTGGACTACACCCGCATCGAGGCCGCGCCGGAGGCGCTGGAGCGGGAGCTGTCCGCCTTCGCCGCCGCCGGTGGCGCGGGCGTGAACATCACCGTCCCGCACAAGCAGGCCGCCTTCGCCCTGTGCGCCGAGCACAGCGGGCGCGCCCGCCGCGCCGGCTCGGCGAACGTGCTGACCCGCGTGGGCGAGGCCTGGCACGGCGACAACACCGACGGCGCCGGCCTGGTGCGTGAACTGACCGGCCGCCGCAAGCTGGACCTGCGCGGGCGCAGCGTGCTGCTGCTGGGCGCCGGCGGCGCCGCCCGCGGCGTGGCCGTGGCCCTGCTGGACGCCGGCGTGCGCCGCATCACCATCGTCAACCGCACCCCGGCCCGCGCCGACGAACTGGTCGACCAGCTCGACGCCCCCGACCACGTCGTCTCCCGCTACTGGGAGCACATGCGCGACCTCGGCGACTTCGAGCTGATCGTCAACACCACCTCCGCCGGCCGCGACGGCAAGGTGCTGGACCTGCCCAGCAGCCTGGTCAACACCCTGACCACGGCCGTGGACATCAGCTATGGCGAAGTGGCCATCGGCTTTTTGTCCTGGGCCCGCGCCGCTGGCTGCCGCCACGCCTTCGACGGCATCGGCATGCTGGTCGAGCAGGCCGCGATGGCGTTCGAGCACTGGCATGGGAAGCGGCCGGACACCGACGAGGTGTACGAGGAGCTGCGCGCGCATTCGGTCGAGTTCGCCAGTGGGGATTGAGCGGGAACGGGTGAAGGGGAGTGGGAAACGGGAGGGCCGCATTGCGGCCCTTCTGCCGTGAAGTGCCGGGACGGCTGCGGGGCGTGCTGCATCGCGCCGTCGATCACCTCGCCGATTCCGGGGATGCCGCATGGCAAGCCGGCCGGGGTGCCGTGCGTGCAGTTGGATGATGCGATGCGGTGCCGGTTGTTCGGGAAGCCGGAGAGGCCGGGGTTTTGCGTGGGGCTGAGGCCGGAAGCGGGGATGTGCGGGGAGTCGCGGGGGGAGGCGATGGCCGTGCTGGCGGCGTTGGAAATCGACACAGCGCCGTAGCCATTCCCGGTAATGCCACCCCCCGCGCGAAATGTGGCAGCGCACCTTGAACACAGACAAGGGCGGGAGTACGGTCGGGTAAACCGCGTCGCCTCCACGCACGCCGCCCCGTCCTTCAGGGGGAAGGCCCATGAAAGCAAAGCGACCACAGCTGTCGCTGGTGGAGATGTGTGCGCTAGACAAGGCTCGTCCTTGGCAGGGCTCCAAGCCACCGACTGCGACCGTCATGCGCCAGCACTCCGCTTCCGTCGCGATTGACGAGTTCATGGCTCCTGGCCGTCAGCGGCCTGCACCGCTGCAAAGCGCAGCAAGATCGTGTGATGGCGCCAAGTCTGCGGGAGACGCCACCTAACCTCGTTTGCACGGGAGTTACACCCCATTTCAACATCCAACTGGTGTTAGCCTTCTATAGAGAGATCGCATGAGTTACGAGAGCGCTAAGAATAGGTACCACTTTGCGAAGCTATGCTTGTTCAACATTCGACTCCTGTGCAGGGTTCAGAATTCCACTAGCAACGAGGTTAAAGCGCTGGTGCGTGTCCAATCTGAGTTTGACGGGTTCAAGGAGGGACCACCCCAGCTTCTGCATCAGGGGGCCTTCTTGCAGTTCGCATATATTTGTATGGTTTGGCTCTGGGAGTCAGCGAAGACGGAGAAGTTGGACCAAAGGCTTCTTGACTGCTTTGTCAGGGAGAAACATCCCAAACTCGAACTACCAAACGAAAGCCGCGTTTCTGGCGAACGGAATCTCCAGGATTGGAAGGCAGTTATTCGGCTGCTTAGAAATGCGATCAGCCATGGCAGGGTTGTGGCCACCGATGACGAATTTGTCTTCCACGATCAGGACAAAAGGAGGGAGAAGGGTCCTACTGAGCTGCGGCTTTCATGGGAAGAGGTGGCCCTAATCTCCGAATCTATGATTCACTCGCTCACACCGGTTCTTTGGCCCCGTGAAGGGGCGAGCGCACACGCGTATGGCGCTGAAGGCTAACAACAGCGTCAACGCGGACCGGCTTTTCCGCTGGCGCTCCAAAGCCGGCCGGTTACGCTGAACGTTAGGCCGCAGGTGCTCTCGCTGCGCCACGAAACTCCGGTCTTTCGCTATGACCTCAATTGGGGAGAAATAGACGATGAATGGCAGGGAAATGAGAATTGTACAAACCTGGAGATTGGCGGAGCAGAGCGGAAGAGTCCCTCCAGACAAGCTGGCCGGCGCAGTTTATTTTGGGCTAAAGGGGCAAACCCCGCCCGCTGAAGTCGAGTCGCTCACAAGCGCCATGGATCTACTAGATTATATGAAGATTGAAGACACAGGAACTTCCTATTCCTTTGAAGAAAAGGTGTCTTTGGCGCACGAAATTATTGAGTTAGTTAATTCGACGCAAGCACCAACCACTCGCGCGATACAGTTAATCTCATGGATGCCAAACGCCGCCCTCATACTTGCGATAGCTGTAGTGCTTTTTAGTCAATTTTCATGGGTAGTTCTCGGAGCAGGCTTGGCTGCCAAGTTTCAGAACGGCTTCGCGAATCACCTGGCCGCACAAGGACATCCAGCTAGCGGCATGCACTCCATCATTGGCTTCGCCATCGTGGCAGCGTCAGTACTCGCCTCCCTAACTCACGCCCTATCTGACTATCATTTCTTCTGATTTCAACAACAAAAAAGTATTCCGCACGCTTTTTTTCGGAGTGAGCAATGAATACAGCGAAATGGCAGCTAGTTCACGAATACGGGTCGGGGTCGAAAGTCTATATAGATGAAAACTCGATTAAAATTGATGGGCATCGTGTTTGCGCGCTTGTCAGGCACACGCTAGATCCGCTCGGTTTCGATAAAATTTCGCAACAGCCGGTAAAGGAGATTCTCTTTGAAAAGGAGTTTGATCTGTCCAATCAAACTTCCTACTATCACTCAATTCAGTTTACGCACGAGAACGGGAATGTAACTAACCCAATGCCTATGCAGGGCGAATGGAGTCCTGCGGATCAGGGTACTTCCGTGGAACTTGAATATCTACGAAAGAAGGCAGCTCCTGCAGCACATTTGCAGGAAGCGACTGGATCGACAGAGAAGCGGAAAAGAGGTTTTTGGCTTACGACCATGCTTCTTCTTGCCTTTGTCGCGAATCCACTTGCCGCGTTTATGTACTTTGCAAACCCGGAATTGGCCAGCGAGTATTACCCAAGATTCTCGGGCATTCTGCCCAATATCATGGGAATGCTAGCTGTTGTAAATCTTATATCAGCCATTGCCATCTGGTGCTGGAAACGAGCGGGAGTCTACGTACTCCTCTTGGCGTCCTCGGTAGTATTTGGCATCAACTTATACATCGGTGTTGACCTCGGAACCGCTCTTTTTGGGGTGGCTGGCGCAGCAGTTACCCTTCTCGCGGCGAAGGCGCGATGGAGGCACTTTGACTAGATCTTGTCATAGCACGGAGGCCATCCATGGACCTAACTACGCGTTTCAGCGGAATACACCGGCTGGCGCCGGCGTATCCGCTGAACTTGGGTGTTATGCGTCACGCGTGAGATAAGGAGAGCCGGTGAGCGAGAAGCGTATTGCGACGATCGGCTGTGAACTGGCATCCGACGCCGTCTCACATGTGCCATTTGGATCCAAATCCTCTCTGCTTGATTGGGACATTGCGCTCTTTAAGCCGGAAATTGACGCTTTTGTACGCTCCGCTCGCAGTACTTTTCAGGGAAAGCCGAGTCTTGGGGATACTGAATCGTTTCGACTGCGAGAGTGCTGCGAGCATTGGCGACGAGAGATTAAAGAAGCCGTCGAAGCGGGCAAGACGGCGATCGTATTTCTCCCGGAGCTTACTTCGGTCTACATCGATACCGGAGAGAGAAGCTACTCAGGTACGGGACGTAACCAAAAGACCACTCGGCACGTGACTGAGTACAGCAACTACAGGGCCATCCCCGCTGACCTCGCGCCGGTCGCTGCACACGGGACAGAGATGAAGCTAGTCCCGAACGTCGCCCCACCCATTGCAGCTTTCTGGAACGAGTTCCGAGCGATGTTCGCGTACCAAGTGCTGTTGACATCCGAGAGGGTGCCCTCTGAGATCGTCACAAGAACAGGCGACAAGGTAGTTGTCGGGTCCCGGACGAATATCTGCTGCATAATGGCTCTTCACTGCTGGCTGGACGCGAAGTCCTTCTCGGCGTCCTGAACGACCTGCGCGCCGAGGAATCCGCATGAACATCCGCCTGCA
>Ga0213835_101137_pt1 | contig 18089 bp, 12 predicted proteins | sample SWPATP01_FD_160576 | JGI IMG/M metagenome (GOLD analysis project Ga0213835, IMG submission 160576) | Coastal seawater microbial communities from Marineland, Florida, United States - SWPA TP0 #1 | ecosystem: Environmental > Aquatic > Marine > Coastal | place: USA: Florida | collected 2016-08-05 | reverse complement strand
ATCTCGACCCGGGCCGGGCGCCCGGCGTCAAGGTCGGCGGTCAATTCGGCCAGAGCACCCGGCGAGTTCTCGGCCGAGCGCAGCAGAACGCTGGGCCTGGTCCCGCGAGCCTCGTCCAGGGTGAAGCCGGTGCGCGCGACAAAGGCGGGGTTCACCCATGAGATGCCGTAACCGCGATCGACCAGCACCGAGATGTTGGTCATCTTCTCGATGACCAGTCCGAACCGGCGCAACTGATCGTCGCGCTCGGTCGCGTCGGTGATGTCGCGCACGACAAAGACATAGCCCGGCCTGTCGTCGTCGGTGTCCGCCGCCCGCCGCGCGGCGGTCGCCTCGAACCAGCGTTCGGCGCCTTCCACCTGCAGCGAAAAGCGTTCCGCCCCTGCGACGCCGCCCACCTCGGCGTCCACGGCGGCCATCAGCTTCCGGCCGACCTCGGACAGTGCGGCGGGCAGCACATCCTCGATCCGACGGTTCAGGAAGTCGTCGGGCGGCGGCAGGCTGCCGGCGGTGCGGCCGGAATGAAAGCCGGTGAAGCGCCCGTCGGCGTCCAGTTCGAACACCATGTCGGGCAGGGCCGCGAGCGTCGCCTGCAGGCGGTTGCGGGCAGCCACGACCGCCTGCTCCTGCCGCTTGCGCTCGGTGATGTCGGTCTGCACCGCGACAAAGCCGGTCAGGATGCCGGCGTCGTCATGGGTGGGCTGCATGTCGATGTCCACCCAGAACCGGGTGCCATCGCGCGCGACGTTGACCAGCTCGACCCGCGCCGAGGTGCCGGTGCGCACCGCCTCGGCCAGCGTGGCGCGGGCATCGACGGATTCCTCGGGCGCGCCCAGCAACTCGTCGGGGCCCCGCGCAAAGCTTTCCTCGAAGCTGAAGCCGGTGCGCGAGATGAACGCGGCATTCACCCAGCGGATGCGCCCGTTGCGGTCCATCACCACCACCAGGTTGTCGGTGCGCCGCGCGACATCGCCCAGTTGCTGCAGTTGCAGGCGCAGCTCGCGATCCTCGGTCACGTCGGCGACGGTGCCGTAGACGACATGCGAGCGCCGCCGGCAGGTATCCGCGGCGGCGGTGATCCGGACCCAGCGGTTGCGGCCCCGGGCGGTGACGAAGGGCACCTCGGTGGTAAAGGGGGTCCCCTCGGTGATCAGCAGGTCGACCGCCCCGGCAATATGCGGGCGCACCTCCTCGGGGTAGAACAGCAGCGCGTCGGGCAGGCTGGGCGTGCCGAGGGCGGGGTCGGTCTCGTGCAGGCGGTGGGTGGCCTCGGACCAATAGACGGACCGGGTGCGCAGGTCGATTTCCCAGGTTCCGACGCCCGATATCTCCTGCGTGCGCTGAAGGTGGCGGGCGGCGCGGCGATCGTCGGAGGCATCGCGCAACTCGGCCCGCACAAGGCCGCCGTCGCTGCGCTGGAACCCGTCCCAGACGCGCCAGACCCAAACCGCGTCCCGCGCCCGCATACGCAGCGGCAGCGACCCGAGCGTGACGGGATCGTCGGGGGTGGCGCCGGGTTCGGCCAGCGCGGCCAGCAGCGCGGCCAGCGCAGGGCGGTCGTCGGGATGGACGAATTCGGCCACCGAGCGTCCGGCCAGCTGCGCCGGGGCGACCCCGAGGTCGGCCGCCATTGCCGCACTTGCCACCTGCACGACGCCGTCGCGGTCCAAAACCCACTGGCGGACCGGCGCTGTCTCGAAGAACTGCCTGAAAAGGCTGTTGCTCAGCATCCCATCCGAATCCCAGACCGCAGCCGGAGCGAAAATGTCGCTTTCGGCGGCGATGCACGAACAGCCCCCTCGCGCCGACCCTATACCCGATATCCGAATACGAAGCTAACGCGAGCTGCAACCTTGACGCGAATTTGGTCGTCAGTGTGGCAATCTTCAGGTGGAACAGGCCCAAAATGCCGCGGCAAGGGGCCCGTTCCGCATCAGTCGCGCCGGTCGGGCTGCAGCCCGGCCAGCATCTTCGACAGTTCCATCGGGAAGGGGAACACGATGGTCGAGTTCTTCTCGGACCCGATCGTCGTCAGCGTGGACAGGTACCGCAGCTGCATCGCCTCGGGCGCCTGGCCGAGGATCTGGGCGGCCTCGAACAGCTTCTGCGCCGCCTGTTGCTCGCCCTCGGCGTTGATCACCTTGGCGCGCCGCTCGCGTTCGGCCTCGGCCTGGCGGGCGATGGCGCGGATCATCGATTCGTTGATGTCGACGTGCTTGATCTCGACATTGGCGACCTTGATGCCCCAGGCGTCGGTCTGGTTGTCGAGGATCTCCTGGATGTCGCTGTTGAGCTGGTCGCGCTCGGCCAGCATCTCGTCCAGTTCATGCTTGCCCAGAACCGAGCGAAGCGTGGTCTGGCTCAACTCGCTCGTCGCCTGCATGAAGTTCTCGACCTGGATCGTCGCCTTTTCCGGATCGACCACACGGAAATAGATCACCGCGTTGACCCGGACCGAGACGTTGTCGCGGCTGATGACGTCCTGGCTGGGCACGTCGAGCACGCGCACCCGCAGATCGACCCGCACCACCTGCTGGATGTAGGGAACGATGATGATCAGCCCCGGCCCCTTGACCGAGGTGAATCGACCCAGCGTGAACACCACCCCGCGCTCGTATTCGCGCAGCACCTTGATCGCCGAGGCGAGGAAACTCAGTACCAGGACGATCAGCACGACGTAGAAGATCATGCCGCCGAGGGCTTCGAACAGATCCATGGGTTCACTCCTTGTCGTTGCCGGCCGGCTCCACCATCAGGGTCAGCCCGTCGATTGCCGTCACCAGCACGCCCTGCCCCGGCACCAGCGTCGCGCCGGCGCGCGCCTGCCAGCGTTCGCCGTGGACGAACACATGCCCCCGCCGGCCGTCCCAGTCGGTCACGCGGCCGGTCAGGCCCACCATCGCCGCAGACCCCGTGCCGACACGCCGGCGGTGCGAGACGACCGCCATGCGCGCCACCATCAGCGAAAAGCCCGCCGTGGCGACGGCCAGCGCGGCCAGTGCGGGCCATGACATCTCGAGCCCCGGAATGTCGCTGTCGAACAGCAGCACCGCGCCGAACACCACCGCAGCCGTGCCGCCGATGCCGAGGATGCCGAAGGACGGCGAGAAGGCTTCGGCGATGATCAGCACCAGTCCCAGCCCGATCAGCGCCAGCCCCGCAAAGTTGAACGGCAGGATCGACAGCGCGAACATCCCCGTCAGCAGGCTGATCGCGCCGATGGTGCCGGGCACCAGCGTGCCGGGGTTATAGAGTTCGAACAGAATCCCGTAGAACCCCAGCGCCATCAGCAGCACGGCGATGTTGGGGTTGGTGATCACCGCCAGAAGCTGGGTGCGCCAGTCGGGCGCGCGCTCGACCACCGATAGCCCCTCGGTATCGAGCACCACCGTCACGCCGTCCAGCGTGACCTCGCGGCCATGCGCCTGCGCCAGCAACTCGGCCCGGTCCCGGGCGACAAAGTCTATGACGTTGTCGGCCAGCGCGGCCGAGGCGCTCAGGCTGACGGCCTCGCGCACCATCGCCTCGGCCAGGTCGGGGTTGCGGCCGCGCTCTTCCGCCAGTCCGCGGATCAGGGCGACGGCGTCGTTGATCGCCTTGGCCTCGCTCGCGCTGCCGGGGCTGCGGGGCGCGGTGCGGGCGGGCTGTGCGCCGGCGTCGCCCTCGGGTTCCGTCGTCTCGTCGGTCTCGTCCTGGGCGGGGGCCAGCGGATTGGCGCCGCCGCCGATCGCCACGGGCGTCGCCGCCCCGACCGCGGTGCCCGGCGCCATCGCGGCGATGTGGCTGGCGTAAAGGATGAAGGCCCCGGCGCTGGCCGCCCGCGCGCCGCCGGGCGCGACATGGGTGGCCACCGGCACCGACGAGGCCATGATCGCCTTGATGATGTCGCGCATCGAGGTCTCGAGGCCGCCCGGCGTGTCCATGCGGATGATGATCAGCTCGGCCCCGTCCTGCCCCGCATCACGGATGCCGCGGATCAGGTAGTCCGCGGTCGCAGGGCTAACCGCCCCGTCAAGGGTCAGTTCCACCGCATGCCGCTCGCCGGGCGTCTGCGCAAGGGTCAGCCCCAGCACGCCCGCCAGCGCCATCAGCCCGGCCAGAGCCGGACGCAGCACCCGCAACAGACGGTTGGCGATCTGCACGCTCATGCCCTTCCATATAGGCAGGCCGGGGCCCGCGTCCAACGGCCCGCGGTCAGGCGGGCGGCTGCCATGCTCAGTCCACGGTGAACGAGAACACCCCGGCGCCCGTGCGGTTGGCGCTGTCGGTGATCTCGACGCGCAGGGTGTGGCGCCCTTCGGGCAGTTGCGCCCCGCGCGCCGTCAGCACGTTGCCGCTGACGGTCGCGTGCGGCACGATCCGGCCGGTGACGTCGGTCCAGATCGGGCCGATCCGGTAACGAACGCGCAGCGTCTCGAACCGCACGCGGGCGCCGCTCGCGGGGATGAACTCCACCCGGATGTCCACCGGCGAAGGGATCCTCGCGTTCAGCACCGGCGCCCGGACGACGATGCGCGGCGCATTCGTGCGCAGCGTCGGGATCGCGTCGTCGGGCAGCGCCTCGTCCTCGGCCAGGCGGGCGGCGGCGGCCTCTTCGGGCGTGACAAGCTCGAAAACCGGTGCCTCGGCAAGGGCGGCCGACAGGTTCAGGCCCAGTGCGAGCGCGAAGGCGATCGCGCCGCGTCCCGCACCCCGCAGCACGGAATGAAGTTTCTCGTCCATGAAGCCCCCCCTCGCCAGCCCGAGGGGGATTTGATCAATCAAGGCGGCAGCCTGTCAATCCCGTAATCGGCCGCAGCCGGGCAACTCGCCCGTTTCCGTGCCGCACCCCGTCATCGGCCCTGCCGGCGGCGGCGGGCGGCGCGGGTCATCTGCCAGCCGGCGATCGCGACGGCGACGGCCACCACCGCGATGATGATCGTGGCCAGCGCGTTGATGTCGGGGCTGACCCCCAGCCGCACCTTGGAGAACACCACGATCGGCAGTGTCGAGGCGCCGGGGCCCGAGACGAAGGACGCGATCACCAGATCATCCAGCGACAGCGTGAAGGCCAGCAGCCACCCCGCCACCAGCGCCGGCGCGATCACCGGCAACGTCACGTCGAAGAACACCCGTACCGGCCCCGCGCCAAGATCGCGCGCCGCTTCCTCGAGGCTTTCGTCCATGTCGCGCAGGCGCGAGGCCACGATGACCGTGACGAAGGCCATGCAGAAGGTCGTGTGCGCGATGATCACCGTGGTCATCCCCCGCCCGGCGGGCCAGCCCAGCGTCAGTTCCATCGACACGAACAGCAGCAGCAGCGACAACCCGGTGATCACCTCGGGCATCACCAGCGGCGCGGTGGCCATCCCGGTCAGCAGCAGCCGCCCGGTGAACCGCCCGAACCGGGTCAGCACCAATGCAGCCAGCGTGCCCAGCGCGGTGGCCAGCGTGGCCGAGACGACGCCGATCTGCAGCGACACCCAGGCCGCGTTCAGGATCGCCCGGTCGGTGAACAGCGCCGCATACCAGCGCGTCGAGAACCCGGCCCAGACCGTCACCAGCCGGCTGTCGTTGAAGGAATAGACCACCAGCGACAGGATCGGCGCGTAGAGGAACACGAAGCCGAAGCCGGCCAGGATCGTCAGCGTCCAGCCGCGCCTCATGTCCCGCCCCCCTGCCGGTCGATGCGGGCCTGAAGCCACATGATCGGCGCCACCACGACGAACAGCATCACCACCGCCACAGCCGCCGCCATCGTCCAGTCATTGGCCGAGAAGAACTCGTTCCACAGCACCCGCCCGATCATCAGCGTGCCTGAGGCGCCCAGCAGTTCCGGGATCACGTATTCGCCGATGGCGGGGATGAAGACCAGCATGCAGCCCGCGACGATGCCGGGCAGCGACAGGGGCAGCGTGACGGTGAAGAAGGTCGTCACCGGCCCCGCGCCAAGATCGGCCGCCGCTTCCAGGAACGCCTCGTCCAGCTTCACGAGATTGGCGTAGAGCGGCAGGATCATGAACGGCAGGTAGGTATAGACGATGCCGATGTAGACGGCGAAATCGGTGTTCAGCATCCGCAGCGGCGCGTCGATGATCCCCAGCCCCAGCAGCGCCTGGTTGATCAGCCCCTCGCGCTGCAGGAAGCCGATCCAGGCGTAGACGCGCAGCAGGAACGAGGTCCAGAACGGCAGGATGATGAGCAGCAGCAGGATCGTGCGCCGCGGCTCGGGCGCGCGGGCGATGTAATAGGCCATCGGATAGCCGATCAGCAGCGCCGCCACGGTCGAGACCGCGGCGATGCGGATCGACGAGAAATAGGCGTTGCGATACAGCGTGTCCTCGACCAGCAGCCGGTAGTTTTCCAGGTTGCCCAGCCAGACCCGCGTGCCGTCGGCCAGCACCTCCCAAAGCGGGGAATAGGGCGGGCGCGCGATCATCGGCTCGGACAGCGAGATGCGGCCGAGAACGAAGAACGGCACGAGGAAGAACAGCAAGAGCCACGCCATCGGCACGGCGATCACCAGCCAGCGCGGCCCCGGCAGCCAGCGACGCGGGCGGGGTGCGGGCGGCTCGGGCGCCGCGCTCATTCGGTCAGCACCCGGACGGCGGCGGGGGCGAAGCTGGCGTGCACCCGCTCGTCCCAGGTGATCGGGTCCTCGTCGTGCAGCCGGTTGGGGCTGGACGCGACCAGCAGCCGCCCCGACGCCGCCCGCAGCCGGTAGGTGGAGGCATGGCCGACATAGCCGACCTCCTCGACCACCGCCTGCAGGTGGTTGCGGCCGGGTTCGGGCGCGGGGCCCCGCCCGAGGCGGATGCTTTCGGGCCGCAGCGCCAGCCACACCTGCTGTCCGGCCCGGAGCCCCGCCATGGGCGGCACGATCACCGGGCCGAGGTCGTCGGTGATCACCCGCATCGCATCCGGCGCGGCGGCGTCCACGCGCGCCTCGATCAGGTTCACGCTGCCGATGAAGTCGGCGACGAAGCGGTTGACGGGGGTTTCGTAGATCTCGCGCGGCTCGCCGATCTGGACGATGTGGCCCTCGTGCATGACGCCGATGCGGGTGGCGATGGTCATCGCCTCGTCCTGGTCGTGGGTGACGACGATGAAGGTGATGCCCAGCGTCTCCTGGATGCGGATCAGCTCGAACTGGGTTTCCTCGCGCAGTTTCTTGTCCAGCGCGCCCAGCGGCTCGTCCAGCAGCAGCAGCTTCGGCCGCTTGACCAGCGCGCGGGCCAGCGCGACCCGCTGGCGCTGCCCGCCCGAAAGCTGGTGCGGCTTGCGCGTGGCGAAACGCTCGAGCTTGACCAGCCGCAGCATCTCGGCCACGCGCGCGGCCTGCTCGGCCCGGCCCACCCCCTCACGCGCGAGGCCGTAGGCGATGTTGCGCTCCACCTTCATGTGCGGGAACAGCGCGTAGGACTGGAACATCATGTTGGTGGGCCGGCGGTGCGGTGGCACCCCCTGCATCGGCCGGCCGTCCAGCACGATGCTGCCCGCAGTCGGTTCCTCGAACCCCGCGAGCATCCGCAGCAGCGTGGACTTGCCGCAGCCCGACCCGCCCAGCAGGCAGAACAGTTCGCCCCGGAAGATGTCGAGGCTGACGGCGTCGACGGCGGTAAAGTCGTCGAACCGCTTGGTCAGCGCCGAAATGCGCAGGAAAGGCTCGGCCGAAGGGTCGCGCCAGGGGCGCGTGTCGGCAGCCAGATCGCGGCCCTTGCCCGCCAGGTTCATCGCGCCCCCGCCCCTGCCGACTGCTTGGTGCGGACGGCGGGACCGTCCCGCCGCCCGATATGGTGGTGCCGTCCGCTACTGGCCGGTGCGCACGCGCGTCCACAGCCGCGTCAGGGTGCGGTTGGTGCGCGCGTCATAGGGCTGAAGCTGCCACATCCGCGCGATCTTTTCCGCCGGCGGGAACACGGCGGGGTCGTCGCGGATTTCCTCGTCCACGTACTCCATCGCGGCGGCGTTGGCGTTGGCGTACCAGACGTAGTTGGTGATCGCCGCGGTGATCTGCGGCTCCATGATGAAGTTGATGAAGGCGTGCGCCCCCTCGGGGTTGGGCGCATCGACCGGGATCGCCAGCATGTCGAACCACTGGTGCGCCCCCTCGACGGGGATCACATAGTCGATCTCGACGCCGCGCCCCGCCTCGTCCGCCCGGTCGCGCGCCTGGAAGATGTCGCCCGACCAGCCGACCGCCACGCAGATCTCGCCGTTGGCGAGGTCCGAGATGTACTGCGAGGAATGGAAGTACCGCACATGCGGGGCGACGCGCAGCAGCAGTTCCTGCGCCGCGTTGAAATCCGCCTCGCTGGTCGAGGTCGGCGACAGGCCGAGATAGTTCATCGCCGCCGGCACCATCTCGATCGGCGTGTCGAGGAAGGTGACGCCGCAATCGGCCAGCGCCGCGATGTTCTCTTCCTCGAAGATCAGCGCCCAGCTGTCGACCTCGAAATCCTCGCCCAGCCGCTCGGCCACGGCGTTGACGTTGAACCCGATGCCCGTCGTGCCCCACATGTAGATCACGCCATGCGTGTTGCCGGGGTCATAGGCCGCCGCCGCCGCCATCAGCGCGGGGTCCATGTTGACGAGGTTCGGCAGCAGATCCTTGTTCAGCGGCTGGTAGGCGCCCGCCGCGATCTGGCGCTGCATGTAGTCCGAGGTCGGCACCACCACGTCGAACCCGGACGAGCCCGCCAGCAGCCGCACTTCCAGCGTCTCGTTGCTGTCGTAGACGTCGTAGTTGACGGTGATTCCGGTGGCGGCGGTGAACAGCTCCAGCGTGTCGGAAGCGATGTAGTCCGACCAGTTGAAAACGTTGATGCTGTCGGACTGCGCGGTGGCCGGCAGCAGCGCAAGCGCCGCGGCGGTGCCGGTCAGCAGGGTGCGAAGGGCCGCGGGTCTGGTCATTGGGTTGCCTCCCGGTATTGGCCGCGCGGGCGCGGCGGTCATTCTGGTTTGGGGCCGGACCGAAGCGGCCGGCGTGTCATCGGCACAAATTCTAGAACCCTGATGCAGTCGGAAACAAGGGGCTTTGCCCGCCCCCGGCCGCGGCGGGCCACCGGCCGGCGGGAAATCGGGCGCCCGCCCCGACTCAGTACAGGCCGCCGGAGGAAACGGTTCCGAACCCGGCGCGCTGGCCGGTGCTGGCGCCGCCCTCGCCCTGGGCCGGAACGCCGCCCATGCCCTCGCCGGTGCCCGGCGTGGTGAACAACGGCAGGGCGCTGCCCATCCCGAAACCGCCGTCGATCAGCGCGGCCATGCCGAACAGCGGCTCCTCGCCGCGGCGGAAGTATTCGGCCACCACGTTCGGCCCGCTGGCGCTGTCGGCGAGGCGGCTGCCCGAATGGCGGTCGATCTTGATGAAATACCCGCCCGGCGGCACGGCAAAGCGGGTGCCGCCGTATTTCTCGACCGCGACGCGCATGAACTCCTCGAAGATCGGCGCGCAGACGGTGCCGCCCGCCGCCCCGCGACCCAACGGGCGCGGCCGGTCGTAGCCCACGTAGCACCCCGCCGCGATATTCGACGAAAAGCCCACGAACCAGACGTCGCGCGCCTCGTTGGTGGTGCCGGTCTTGCCTGCGATCGGCACGCCCTGGATGCGCGCGCGGGTGCCCGTGCCGCGCTGCACCGCCCCTTCCAGCATCGAGGTCAGCTGGAACGCGGTGATCGGGTCCATCACGCGCTGGCGCTCGGCCCGGATGCGCGGGCCCGAGCCCGCCGGCAGCGCGACGGCGTCGCAATCCAGGCATTCGCGCGCGTCATGGCGATAGACCGTGCGGCCCCAGCGGTCCTGCACCCGGTCGACCAGCGTCGGCTCCACCCGCTCGCCGCCGTTGGCGAACATCGCGTAGGCGGCGACCATCCGGAACAGCGTGGTTTCCTGGCTGCCCAGCGCATTGGCCAGGAACGGCTGCATCCGGTCATAGACGCCGAACCGCTCGGCATAGCCGGCGATCACTTCCATGCCGACTTCCTGCGCCAGCCGCACGGTCATCAGGTTGCGCGACAGCTCGACCCCGGTGCGCACCGGCGTCGGGCCGTAGAACTGGTTGGAGGCGTTGGTCGGTCGCCAGACGCTGCCGTCGCCAGCCTCGATCTCGAGCGGCGCGTCGATGACGATCGTCGCCGGCGTGAAGCCCGAATCGAGGCCCGCGGCATAGACGAAGGGCTTGAAGGCCGAACCCGGCTGCCGCTGCGCCTGGGTCGCGCGGTTGAACACCGAATCCTGATAGGAAAACCCGCCCTGCATCGCCAGCACCCGGCCGGTGTTGACGTCCATCGCCATCAGCGCGCCCTGGATTTCGGGCACCTGCCGCAGCGACCAGCCGGTCGGGTTGCCGGCATTGTCGACGGTGCGGCGCACCAGCACCACGTCCCCGACCGACAGGTTGTCCGACAGCGACCCGCGCGCCCAGCGGATGTCGTCGCGCAGCACGCGGTGGGGCGCGCCGGGATCGGTGGCCACCCGCTCGATACCCAGGTCGGCGCGGTCGGGCGTCACCGCCAGCACCACCGCCGGCAGCCACTGCCCGTCAAGATAGATGTCGCGCGGCACTTCGGCGCCGGCCAGCGCCGCGCGCCAGGCGGCCTCGTCGCCCAGGGTCTCGGCGGGCAGCGTGACGCCGGTGCCGCGCCAGGCGCCGCGCTCGCGGTCCATCCGCTCCAGACCCCGGCGCAGGGCCAGCGCCGCGGCCTCCTGCAGGTCGGGGTCCACGGTGGCGCGGATGGTCAACCCGCCGCCGAAGAACTCGGCCTCGCCGAAGGTGCCCGAAAGCTGGCGGCGGATCTCGTCGGTGAAATAGTCGCGCGGCGGCAGGCTGTCGCGGAAGGCGGGGAAATCGCCGTTCTGCACGGTGCGCAGCGGCTGCGCGCGCTCGTGATCGCGGGTGGCGGCGTCGATGTAGCCGTTCTCGTGCATCTGCCCCAGCACCCAGTTGCGCCGCGCCAGCACCCGGTCGTGGTTGCGCACCGGGTGATAGTTCGACGGCGCCTGCGGCAGCGCGGCCAGAAAGGCGGCCTCGTGGATTTCCAGCTCGTCCAGCGTCTTGTTGAAATAGGTCTGCGCCGCCGCGGCCACCCCGTAGGAGTTCTGCCCGAGGAAGATCTCGTTCATGTACAGTTCGAGGATCTGGTCCTTGTTCAGGGTTTCCTCGATGCGGGTGGCAAGGATGATCTCCTTGATCTTGCGCTCGCCCGTGCGGTCACCGGACAGAAGGAAGTTCTTCATCACCTGCTGGGTGATGGTCGAGGCCCCGCGCAGCGTCTCGCCGCGGGTCATGACCGCCTCGAGCGCCGCGACCGCGATGCCGCGCGCGTCGAACCCGGAATGCAGGTAGAAGTTCTTGTCCTCGGCCGAGATGAACGCCGCCTTGACGATGTCGGGCACCTCGTCGATCGGCGCGAACAGGCGGCGTTCCTGCGCGAACTCGTCGATCAGGCGCCCCTCGCCGGAATAGATGCGGCTGATGGTCGGCGGGGTATACTGCGCAAGCTGCTCGTGGTTGGGCAGGTCGCGGGAATACATCCAGAAGACGCCCCCGATCGCGGCCGCGGCAAAGATCGCGCCCAGCGTCAGCCAGGAAAAGATCGCGCCGAAAAAGGATAGGATGGCCCGCAGCACCGCCGGTCCCCGCTGGTTTCCGTTGCCGCCCTTCTACACCGCCCGGCCCCTGCGGTCAAAAGCGCAGGTCGCCGGGCTGCGCGCCAATCCGCCGGAACGGGATCACAACCGCGCCACCGCCGCCACCGCCCCGGCGGGCGGCACGGCCGCCGGGGCCGGGCCCAAGGCGCGGGGACGGGCGCCGCAGGCGACCGCGCCCCGCGGTGCGGGAGGGCCGGTTGCCGGGCGCGCGGCGGGTGAGTTGCGGTCAGTTCAGGTCCTTCAGCAGCCGGCCGTGGCGGCGCACCTCGCCCAGCACCTGCCCGAAGGTCTCCAGCCCCCGCGCGCGCAGCATCGGCGGCTGCGATGCGGCAGCGCCGGATCGACAATCCCTCCAGCCCCCGCGCGCGCAGCATCGGCACCAGCCGCAGGAACACCTCCGCGGTGGCGACCGTGTCGCCCAGGGCCGTATGCCGCGCCGCCTCGGGGATCACCACGCCGAGCCGCGCGGCCAGCGCATCCAGCGTATGGCTGTCCTGCTGGCCGAAGATCACCGCCGACAGCAGCACCGTGTCCAGCACCGGATGGTCGAAGCGCGCGCCGATCGCGGTCTCGTGGCGGCGCAGGAACTCCATGTCGAAGGGCGCGTTGTGGGCGATCAGCACCGCGCCCTCGGCAAAGCGGTGGAACCGCCGCCCGGCGTCGGCGATCCCCGGGGCGCCGATCACCATCGCGTCGGTGATCCCGTGCACCTCGGTCGAGCCCGGCGGGATCGGGCGGCCGGGATCGACCAGCAGGTCGAGCACCTCGCCCTCCACCCGCCGGCCGTTGACCAGGCGCACCGCGGCGATCTGCACGATCTCGTCCACCGAGGGGGTCAGGCCGGTCGTCTCGGTGTCGAACACCACATAGGTCAGGTCCGCCAGCCGGCTGTCGGCCACCCGGTCGTTGCGCGCCTTGGACAGCAGCTCGAAATCATAGACCACCGCGCGGGCAATGGGGGCGACGCGGCGCACCGCGCGGCGGGCCTCGCGCACCGGCATCGACAGCCGCGCAGGCTCGGTGCCCAGGTCGGGCCAGACCTCGGTGCCATGGTCCGACAGCACCTGCCGGCCGGTCAGCTCGCCCGCCTCCGGGTCCAGCGGCTCGGCCAGCCAGCCCTCCAGCACGCCGATCCCCAGGGCCGGGCCGTGCCATTCGATGTCGATGCGCGCGCCGGGGCCGTCCTCTTCCTCCAGCACGACGCGAAAGGCGCGTGCATGCCCGGCGGCGGCCAGCCGCTCGATCAGCCCGGCCAGCAGCGCCACCAGTTCGAAGCCGTCGCAGCGCAGCAGCAGCTCGGGCGCGTCGATCGTCACGTCCGCGCCGGTCGCCTCGAGCCGCGCGCGCAGGCTGTCCATCAGGTCGGCCGAGCGGGTCTGCGCCAGCGGTCGCCAGTCGGTGCGCCCGGCGTCATAGCGCGCGCCCAGCTCGGTGATCGCGGCGGTCAGGGTGCGCGCATCCTCCAGCAGCATCAGCGCAAGCTTCGGCGGCAGCGCGGCGCCGGCCTCCTCCTCGGCCAGCAGGCCGAGCATCGCCTGCAGGCTGGCGGCCGGCCTGCGCACCCGCTCGAACACCTCGCCCAGCAGCGCCTCGCGGCTGGCATGCGCGGCGATGTCGCCCGAGATGTCGCGCAGCGTCAGCACATAGCCCGGCGCGATGCCTGGATCGCGGCGGGCGAGCACCCGCATCCGCCCGGCGAGCAGCCGCGCGCCGGCCCGCGTCGCGCACATCAGGTCCGCCACCGCGTCCGAGTCATTCGCGCCGGCAAGGCGGGCATAGGCCTGCCGCACCGGCCCCTCGCGCAGGTAGTCGAAGACGTTGCGCGCCAGCCCCGGCGCCGCCCCGGCGCCCAGCAGGTCGACCGCCTGCCCGTTGTAGAAGACGATCTGGTGATCGCCCGTGCACAAGAGCACCCCGACCGGAACGTCGGCCAGCAGCGTCTCGAGCCGCGACTTTTCCGCCGACAGCCGGGTCGTCTCGCGCTGGACCGCCTCGGCGAGGGCGGTGCGGGTCTCGGCCAGGTGCGCGGTGACGGCGGCGGCGGCCGGCGCCAGATCGCCCAGGTAGCGGCCGGGGGCCTGGTCGAGCTTGGCGTCGATCTCGGCGTGGGTCCGGGCGCGCATGCCGGCGGCGATGGCGTCGATGGCGCGGGCGATGTTCTGGTCGAACAGCACCCACACCCATGCGACCAGTCCGAGGATGACGAAGCCCGCCACAAGCCCCGCCTGCATCAGCGCGGCCCCCGCCGCGGGATCGGCCGCCGGACCAAGCCGGCGCAGCGCCAGCGCCGTCCCGCCCGCCACCGCCGCCACGCTGCCGCACGCCAGGAAGGCGAAGAACAGCGCGACCCGGATGCGCAGGCTCAGGCGTTCAAGCATGTCCGCCCGCACCGCCCCCGCGGCCATCGTCGGCAACCGCCGGCCCCGATTTCAGCAATCTGTGAACTTCGGCCCGCAACTCGTTCAGATCGAAGGGTTTCGAGATGAAGCCATCCGCCCCCATGGCCAGCCCCTTGCGCCGCTCCATCGCCGAGCCGCGCGCGGTCATCATCAGGATGCGCACGCCCGCGAGGTCGGGCTGCATGCGCACAGACTGGCAGATCTCGTATCCCGAGCGCTCGGGCAGCATCACGTCCAGCAGCACGAGGTCGGGGCGGGTGTCGCGGATGCGCTCCACCGCGCCGGCGCCGGTGGACATCCGCTCCTGCTGGAAGCCCTCGCGCGAGATCAGGTAGTCGAGCGCCACGGCGATGTTGTCCTCGTCCTCGATCACGAGGATGCGCTTGGCGGCGGTGGCGGTCTTGGCAGAGGTCGGATCGCGGTCGGACATCAGGCGGTCTCCCTCGGGCAGGCGGCGCGCAGCATCGGATCGTCGGGGGACATCCGCAGCCAGTCGGCGCCCTGGATGCTGCCGTCCTCGGCGATGACGACATCGGCGCGCATGTCGGCGCGGGCCCCGGCACGGCAGTCGAAGGCGACGGGGACGGGGCGGCTGACCTCCCATCGGCCGAGCAGCACGATCCGGGTGATCAGCAGATGCGGATGGTCGGGGTTGCGGATGTCGAAGCGGTGGTCGATCACCGTCATGCGGTTCGACAGCGGCCAGACATAGGTCCAGGGGCGATACCAGAAGGTCGCCGCGTTCTGCGAGACGAAGCTTGCCTCGGGCGGCAGCGCGGCGCGGGTGCGACCGGCCCAGGTGTATTCGAGATAGACCACGAAGCCGATCATCCCGAGCCCCGCGGCGGCCGGCACCGACCAGCCCGGCAGGTTGCCGCCCATGGCGCGGTTGCTCATGTGCACCGCGCCACCGACGCCGATCGCCACGATCACTGCGGCGATGAACTCCAGCAGCATGGGCCTCTCTCCCCTCTCCCCGTCCGCGACCGCCGGACACGCGCACCCCCGGCGGGGGCGGCACCGGTCAGCCGAGCGTTCCCTTTCCGTGGCCGATGGCCGACTGCATCGTCCGCACCACCACGAAGGCGTCGCGCAGGTGGCTGCGCTCGAAATCCGACAGTTCGCCCGGCGCCATGAAGTTGTTCGGCTCCTGCCCCGCGCGCACCAGCGCCGCCTGCGACTGAAGCCGCATGCCCGCGATCAGGTCATAGGCCTCGATCAGGTCGCGCGCGCCCGAGGCGCTGATGATCCCCGCCGCACCGGCCGCCTGCAGCCGCGCACGGGTATTGACCTCGGTCAGGCGGCCTTGCAGGGCATAGACGCGGCCAAGGTCGACCACCGGGATCACGCCGCCCAGCTTCATGTCGACGTGGTTCTTGTGCGCACCCGACCGGATCGTCGAAATCCCGCGCAAAAGCCCCAGCGGTGGCTGATGCTTGAGCGAGTTCGAGATCATGTGCGCCACGAAGATCGAGTTGCGCGACGCCGCCTCGAGCGTCTCGGCCTGCAGGTCGCGGAACAACCGCGCCTCGCCGCCGATCGGGCGCAGGTCGAACATCACGCTGGCCAGCATCTGCGCCTCGGGCACCGGCGTGTCGATCCAGCCGCGGAAATAGCGCCGCCACACGCGCACCGGCTGGCACCAGCGCGGGTTGGTGGCCATCATGTCGCCCGGACAGTGGAAATACCCGACCGCATCAAGGCCGTCGGACACGAACTTGGCCAGTTGCGCGAAATACGCCATGTCGTCGGAGGTCGCGGCATCGTCGAGGATCAGGCAGTTGTCCTGGTCCGAGATGCCGGTCTGCTCCTGCCGGCCCTGGCTGCCGCAGGCCAGCCACAGCCACGGCACCGGCGCCGGGCCGAACTCCACCTCGGCCAGCTTCAGCAGCCGGCGGGTGACGGCGTCGGCGATGTCGGTGATCAGCCGCGTGACCACCTCGTGCGCGTTGTGCGCCCCCACGAGGTGCACCAGCAGTTGCGGGATGCGCGCGGTGATCCGGCCCAGGGCCGTCACGTCGCCCGCCTGTGCCACGTCGCGGATCAGCCGCGCGGCCGACACCGCCTGGAAACGGGTCAGGTCGGTCTGGGTGATCATGCCGACGATCCGCCCCCCCTCGACCACCGGCAGGTGGCCGAAGCGGTGTTCGAGCATCATGTGCAGCACGTCCGACCCCAGCGAGGACGGCGCCAGCGCCAGCGGATCGGCGGTCATCACCTCGGAGACCGGCCGCGACGGGTCGCGCCCCTCGGCCAGCACGCGGTTCGACAGGTCGCGGGTGGTGACGATGCCGACCAGCCGGCCGTCCTGCACGATCCCCAGGCTAGAGATGCGGCGCGCCTTCATCAGCCGCGCGGCCTCGATGACGGGCGTGTCGGGCGTGCAGGTCACCGGCTCGTGCGCCATCAGGTCGGCGACCTTCAGCGTCGCAAGGTCGCTCGGGCGCTCCTCGGCGCCCTTGCCGCGGTGAAAGTGGCGGTCGAAGACCGGGTATTCCGAGATCAGGCGGCGGAACTCGGCCACCGGCAGCTTGAGCAACTGCGCATCCGAGGTCGCCCGCGCCGAGGTCATCGCCAGTCCGTCGCGCAGCAGCCCGCGCTCGCCAAAGCTGTGGCGGGGGCCGAGGCTGGCAACCAGCGCGCCGTTGCGGTCGATGACCTCCACGGTGCCGGCGCGGATCAGGAACAGCCCGTCGATCGGCTCGCCCGCGCCGTAGATCTCGGTGCCGGCGGGATAGTCGCGCCGACGAAAGGCGGCGGCAAGGCGCGCGCGCTCGTCCTCGGGCAGGCTGTCATAGGGAAAGACGGTGGTCAGGAACGCCGCGACGTCGCCCTGCTCCGCCGCCGGCCCGCCGGCGCGCGGCGTCGCGGCATCGCGGGGGATGGGGGCGTCGGTGGGGGTCATGATCGGCGGTCCGTCCGGGGGGGAAGCGGGGCGGCGCGCGAAGCGGGCGCGCCGCGCCCCTGTCTTCGGGGGGTGGACCGGCCCCGCGGGGGGCCGGTCCTGATCGGCGTCAGTGCGAGGTGGCGGCCCCGGCGCCACGCGGCACCCGGATCGATTCCACCAGTTCCTGGATTTCCTTCGGCGCCGGCTTGGTGAACGACAGCACCAGGTAGGCGGCGGCAAAGTTCAGGATCGCGCCCACGGTGCCGAAGCTGAGCGGCGAGATCGGCAAGCCGATGGCCGCACCCAGCCAGTTGTCCGGCGTGTTGGGCAGCATGTTGGTGCCGGGGACGAAGAACCAGCCGAGGTAGGTGAAGATGTAGAGCACCGTCGACAGAAGCCCCACCAGCATCCCCACGATGGCGCCGGCGGCGTTCATCTTCTTGGAGAAGATGCCCATCATGATCGCCGGGAACAGCGAGGCCGCGGCAAGCCCGAAGGCCAGCGCCACCACCTGTGCGGCAAATCCCGGCGGATTGAGCCCGAGCCACGTCGCCAGCGCGATGGCGAAGGCCATCGAGATGCGCGCCGCCATCAGCTCGCCCTTTTCCGAGATCGACGGCATCACCATCGACTTGAGCAGGTCGTGGCTGATCGCCGACGAGATCGCCAGCAGCAGACCCGCCGCGGTGGACAGCGCCGCCGCGAGACCGCCGGCGGCGATCAGCGCGATGACCCAACCGGGCAGGTTGGCGATCTCGGGGTTGGCCAGCACCAGGATGTCCTGGTTGAAGGTCACCAGCTCGTTGCCCTGCCAGCCCCGCTCGGCCGCGATCGCCTGGAACGCCGGCGAACGGTCGTTGTAGTACTGGATCAGGCCGTCGCCGTTGCGGTCGAGGAACCGCGGGATCGCGCCGGTGCCGCGGGCGGCCAGGATCGCGGCCTCGACGGCGGCGGCATCCTGCCCTTCCTCGGCCTGCACGATGATCGCGGTGCCGTCGGGCCGCTCCAGTCGCAGCGTCGCGTCGGGGTTGGCCAGCAGCGCATTGACCACACCGGCGCGGGCGCGCTGGTCGGCCTCGGAGGTGCCGGTCGGCACGGCGGGCGCGAAGGCCAGCAGGCCGGTCCGCTCCCAGTTCTTGATCCAGTCGGCGCGGTCGTCATAGGCGACCGGGTC
>Ga0213835_101134_pt1 | contig 18144 bp, 19 predicted proteins | sample SWPATP01_FD_160576 | JGI IMG/M metagenome (GOLD analysis project Ga0213835, IMG submission 160576) | Coastal seawater microbial communities from Marineland, Florida, United States - SWPA TP0 #1 | ecosystem: Environmental > Aquatic > Marine > Coastal | place: USA: Florida | collected 2016-08-05 | reverse complement strand
GTTATTGACGCGAACCATAGCTTTGGCTTAAAGAGGATTCAAGACGCAGCATCTGTCCTGGGGAGGGACACCCGTGAGGCCGAGGAAGGAAAAACCCGAGGACGACGAACAGGACCGCGATTTCGTGGTGGCCCTGGCGCGTGGCCTTGAACTTCTGCGCGCCTTCCGCCGTGAGGGCGAGGCGCTGGGCAACCGCGATCTCGCCGAACGCACGGCCCTGAGCAAATCCACCGTGTCGCGGCTGACCTACACGCTGCACAAATTGGGCTACCTCAGCTACAACCCCGACACCGCCCGCTACCAGCTGGCCCCGCCGGTGCTGTCGCTGGGCTTTTCCTGCCTTGCCGGAATGCCCCTGCGGCAACTCGCCAAACCCTACATGCAGGATCTGGCCGACTACACCGGGATGCCGGTGGCTATGGCCAGCCGCGACCGGCTGTCGATGGTCTATCTGGAACGCTGCAAGGGCACCAATGCGGTGACGCTTGCGATCGAGGTCGGTGCACATATCAAGCTGGGTACCACCGCAGTCGGCCGCGCCTGCATCGCCGCCCACCCCGAAGACGAGCGCGCCCGGATCATCGACGCCGTGCGCGAGCATGAGGGCGAGAACTGGCCGAACGTCCAGCCCGGTATCGAACAGGCGATCGAGGATTACCAGACCCGCGGCTACTGCACCTCCTTCACCGAATGGAAGCGCGACGTGAACGCGGTGGCAGTGCCGTTCATCCCGCGCGACGGCTCGCCAATCGTGGCCTTCAACTGTGGCGGCCCCTCGCAGACCCTGACGCGCGACTGGATCGAAAGCGATGTCGCGCCGCGCCTGATAGACCTTGTCCGCCGCGTGGCGGCCGTAGCCCCCTGACCCCAGAGAACACCATGGCCCTAGATTCCGACACCCTCGCCCAGTTCCTCGACGCGCTCGACCGCTTCGTCAAGGAACGCCTGATCCCGAACGAGGCGCTGGTCGCCGACGAAGACGCGATCCCACCTGCGCTGGTGCAGGAGATCCGGGAAATGGGCCTGTTCGGCATGTCGATCCCGGAAGAATACGGCGGCCTTGGCCTTTCCATGTCCGAAGAGGTGCAGGCCGCCTTCGTGCTGGGCCAGACTTCGCCGGTGTTCCGGTCCCTTGTCGGCACCAACAACGGCATCGGGTCGCAGGGCATCATCATCGACGGCACGCCGGAGCAGAAGGCCAAATACCTGCCCGCGCTGGCCTCGGGCGAGATGATCGCCTCCTTCGCGCTAACCGAACCCGATGCGGGATCGGACGCTGGCAGCTTGCGCACCACCGCCCGCCGCGACGGCGACCATTTCGTTCTGAACGGCACCAAGCGCTACATCACCAACGCGCCGCGCGCCGATGTGTTTACGGTTTTCGCCCGCACCAATTCCGAAACGACGGGCTCGTCCGGCGTCAGCGCCTTCATCGTCGAGGCCGGAACGCCGGGCCTGTCGCTGGGCCAGCCCGACAAAAAGATGGGCCAGAAAGGCTCGCACACGTGCGACGTGGTCCTGGAAGATGTCCGCGTTGCCGCCGCCAACATCATCGGCGGACCGGCGCGGGAAAACCAGGGCTTCAAGACCGCGATGAAAGTGCTGGACCGGGGTCGGCTGCACATCTCGGCGGTCTGCGTCGGCGCCGCCGAACGGCTTATCCGCGATGCGCTGGCCTATGCGATGGAACGCAAGCAGTTTGGTGAACCGATTGCTGAAAAGCAGCTGATCCAGGCCATGCTGGCCGACAGCCGCACCGAAGCCTTCGCGGCCCGCTGCATGATCGAGGAAACCGCCCGCCGCAAGGATGTGGGCGCGAACGTGTCCACCGATGCCGCTTGCTGCAAGATGTATGCCTCGGAAATGGTAGGCCGGGTGGCCGACCGGGCGGTGCAGATCCACGGCGGTGCGGGCTACATGGCCGAATACGCGGTCGAACGGTTCTACCGCGATGTGCGCCTGTTCCGCATCTACGAAGGCACCACCCAGATCCAGCAAGTCCTGATCGCGCGGAACATGATCCGCGACGCCGCTGCCGCCTGACCGAACCGGAGCGCATGATGAATTTCAACTTCCTCGCCCCCCCCCGGATCGTCTGCCAGAGCGGCGGCCTCGCCCAGCTTGGCACCCTGACGAAGGGTCTGTCGGTTGCCCGTGCCTTCGTGATCACCGACCCGGGGATCGTCGCTTGCGGCTTTGCCGCCGAAGCGGTCGCGGCCCTCAACGCCGCAGGCATCGCCGCCGAGATCTTTGATAAAGTTCAGGCCGACCCACCCATCGCGGTTGTCGAGGCCGCAGTTGAGGCCGCGACCAGCTTCGGCGCCGACGGCGTCATCGGTCTGGGCGGCGGCAGTTCGCTCGATACCGCAAAGGTCGTGGCGGTCGCCGTGGCCAGCGGCCAGCCGATTGCCGACATGATTGGCGTGGACCGCGTGAGGGGCCAGCGCCTGCCACTGATCCAGGTGCCGACCACCGCCGGAACCGGGTCCGAAGTGACCTGGGTTTCGGTGCTTACATCGGAGAGCCACGAGAAGAAGGCGGTCTATGCGCCGCAGCTTCTGCCCGACATCGCCCTTCTGGATGCCAAGCTAACGCACGGGATGCCGCGTTCAATCACTGCGGCCACAGCACTCGATGCGATGGTTCATGCGATCGAAGCCGCAACCAGCCGCACTCGCAAGAACCCGATTTCCGACGGTCTAGCCGACAAAGCGCTGGTCCTTCTGGGCCAGAACCTGCCCCGCGTGCTCGATACCCCGACGGACCTTGAGGCGCGCGAAGCGATGTTGCTGGGCGCCACTCTGGCCGGGATGGCCTTCATCAACGCCAGCGTCGGCGCGATCCACGCGCTTTCCTATCCCCTTGGCACCGGCTTCCACGTTCCGCACGGCCATGCCAACGCGCTGGTGGCAGGCCCGGTCCTGCGCTTCAACCTGCCCGTCGCCGAGGCGGAATACGCCCGCCTGTCGCGGCTCCTTTTGCCTGCCCGCCATTTCAACTCCGACGCGGCGGCGGCCCTTGCCCTGATCGAGGAAATGGAGCGGATGCTGAAGGCCAGCGGCCTCAAGGCACGCCTGTCCGAGGTTGGTGTGACCGAGGCCGCCATTCCCGGCATGGCAAACGAGGTCGTGACCGGCATCAGCCGGCTGCTGGCCACCAACCCGCGCGACATGACGGCCGACGACGTGGCCTCCCTTTACCGCGAGGTGTTGTGATGCCCGGCGCGCTTGACGGAATCCGCGTCCTCGACCTCAGCCGCGTGCTGGGCGGCCCCTATTGCACCCAGACGCTGGCCGACCATGGCGCCGAGATCATCAAGGTCGAGCCTCCGCAAGGGGACGAGACGCGCGGCTGGGGCCCGCCCTTCAACGACGGGCTTTCCGCCTATTTTTCCGGCGCCAACCGCAACAAGCGCTCCATCGCCATCGACATCGGCAGGCCCGAGGGGCGCGACGTGATCCTGCGCCTGCTCGAAGGCGCCGACGTTCTGGTCCACAACTTCAAGTCCGGTGCTTTGGAAAAATGGGGTCTCGGCTATGATGCGGTGCTCAAGAACCGTTTTCCCCGCCTGATCCTTTGCCACGTCACCGGCTTTGGTGCCGATGGCCCGTTGGGCGGCTTACCCGGCTATGACGCCGTGGTGCAGGCGATGACCGGCCTGATGAGCATCAACGGAAACCCGGCCAATGGCCCGACGCGGATGGGCACGCCCATCGTCGACATCGGCACCGGACTCATCGCCTGCAATGCGGTGCTGGCGGCTATCATCGAACGGTTCCGCTCTGGGCTGGGCCAAGCCATCGAAGTGCCACTTTACGACTGCGCCATCAGCATGATGCACCCGCAGGCTGCAAACAGCCTCATGTCGGGCAAGGTCCCGGTTGCCACCGGTAACGGGCACCCCAACATCGTGCCCTATGACATGTTCGAAACCCGAACCGGCAAGCTATACCTCGCCGTTGGCAACAACGGCCAGTTCGCCAAGCTCTGCGAGGTGCTAGGCCTGTCCGATGTCCCGCAAGACCCCCGCTTTGCCGACAACGCTGCCCGGCTGGCCCACCGCGCCGAAATCACGGAAATCCTGTCTGCGCGCCTTGCGGAGAGCGACGCCCGGGCGCTTGAACCCGCGCTGCTGCGCGCAGGTGTCCCGGCAGGCGTGGTGCGCAACGTGATCGGCGCGCTCGACCACCCGCATACCCGCCATCGCGGCATGGTGGTGTCGGTCGGCAGCTACAAGGGCACTGGCGTTCCGGCACGTCTGTCGCGGACACCAGGCGAAGTCCGCGCCGCCCCGCCCCGGTTCGCACAGCACAGCCGTGTCCTGCTCAAGGAGGCGGGTTTTTCGGAACAGCAGATCGACGATCTGACGCAGTCGGGCGTTGTTCTTGAAGAACGGACGGACACGGTTCAGAGATGACGCGCAAAGCCGGGCCGCCAACTCGGCCCGACCGCCAATAAAGGGGGAGCCAGATGCAGAAAGCACTCGTGACGCCAGACCGGATCCCGGAGTGGATTCCCGGCACAATCACGATGGACAGTTCCGGCCGGGACTGGAATGGTATCACGATGAAAGGCTACCACTACGATCGCCAGGACGCGGCCATCCCCGCGATGCGCGATTACATGATCGTAGCCTACGACGGAAATCCGACGACCATGCTGCGAACAAGTGGCGGATCAAGGCAAAGCGCGCCCGTTGGCAGGGGCAGGATCTCGCTTTTGACGCGTGCCGAGCAATCCACGTGGTGCTGGGCAGAACCGATCAAGGTTCGGCATATCTACATCGGTCATGACTGCCTTGAGGACACGGCACAGACCGTGTTTGGCCGCAGTCCGCAATCCGTCGAGATACAAGATCAGGTTTCGGCCGAGGATCCGGTTCTTCTCAACTGCTTCCAGATGCTTGAAAACGAACTGCGCAACGGTGGCATGGGGCAGCGCCTGATGATTGACGCGCTGCGCAACCAGATCGCGGTGCATATGCTGCGACGCTATGCCCGGATCCGGCTTGCCGATGAAAGCGGCTCCGCCTTCAGTCCGACTCAACGCAAACGCATCATCGACCTCATCGAAGACCAGCTCAGCGAAAACATCAGCCTTGACGATCTCGCCGCTGCCGTCGGCCTCAGCCCGTTTCACTTTTCCCGCCAGTTCAAGGCCGACTTCGGGATCGCCCCATACGCCTTTGTAATCCAGAAACGTGTCAGCAAGGCACAGGAGATGCTCCGACGCGGGCGCCTTCCACTTAAGTCGGTCGCGCTGGACTGCGGTTTCTCCGACCAAAGCCACCTTTGCCGTACATTTCGCAAGATAGTAGGTGTGACGCCAGCCCAGTACCAGAACAGAGCATGAATTTCGCCGCGAGTATCGTTTGCAGTTCTTGACCTTCTACGAGCACAAACGAAGGCGGACCTCTGTTGGGCTCTGACTTGCCCCCTCCACCAAGTCAGGACCAATTGATCATTCGCTCGCTGCGTCACTCGGATTCCGTGAGGAGACTGACCGATAAGCAACCTTTTCTGGCTGACAGATGCACAGATGGCGCGGTTTCAACCTTTCTTTCCAAAAGGCCATGGCAACCGCCGCGTTTTCATAAATCTCAATGGTGTGCTCTGGTGTGATACGCCTCGGGAGTATGGCCCAGCATTTGGATCGATCTGGAGGCACAGGGGATCACGTTTTCCACGTAGCCGCCGTTGGCTGTGATCCGCACGAAGGGCTGCTAAGGGCCGATCACGTAAACTCCGCGATGATGGCCCGAGTCGTCTGCACAGCCGCCGCAAGTTGGGTCCTGTCTGCCTCCTTGAGCCCCAGTCCAACCAGATCGAACGACAATTGACCGGACCCACCGCCACCCGCCGCAGCGCGTGCTGCTCGGCCGCGCACCCGACCTGATGGCGCTGGCTGCGGATCCTGCGTCTCCGTTGCAGGTAGCTCAACGGTCATCGACGAGGACGCAGTCCCAGACCCCTGCGCCGCTGCAGACGCCCGCACCGCCTGCAATTCCTGCTTCAGCTTCTCCACCGTCTCCCGCGTTTCGCTCATCTGCCGATCCCGCCGCAGACCTTCTTCATCCGGGTAAGGGAAACTCCCCGCCTGACCCGCATGCAGAACCTTCAACGCTGGGTCTTCGAAGTACTTGATCCGCCGCGCCCGGATCGGCATCTGCGCATCGATCACGAGGATCACCTCTTCGAGGTCCATGCGCCGGGCCTGGTCCTCGGTCAGGAGCGGGGTATCCTCCGTTCGCTCAGAGACACTGCGTCCCTCGAACGGGTTGCGCCCGACCGCACGCGACCTAGTCACCACGCGCTTGGTGGTCTTGCCGACAGCCTGGCTGAGCTCCTCGATGGTCTTCTGCTCGGACGGGGTCAGGTAGAGCTTTACGCCCGCGCCGCCTTGCAGAGACCGGCGGGTGTTTTCGCCATAGATCTCGTCCAGCGCCGGTATGGTCTGGGTGACAATGGCCAGGTTTCCGCCGAAGGATCGCAGCGTCTTGATGCTCTCGGCGACGATCGGCATCTTCCCGAGCCGGTCGAATTCGTCGAGCATGATCATCACGGGCCAGGGCTCGTCATCGGCTGGCTCCTGCGCCTGCAAAGAGGCGATCAAGTCAGAGAAGAACAGCCGGATCAGCGGGGCCAGGGGGCGGATCATCTCGGATTCGACCACGAGATAGATCGCGTGCGGCCGCCGCCGGATGTCCCGGAAGGAGAAGTCCGAGGTCGCAGTGGCCGCATCGATCGCGCAGTTGTCCCAGGTGTCGAGACCGGAGGTCATCAGCAGTGAGAGGTAGGAGGTCAGGGTGTCGTTGTTGGTCGAAGCCATGCGCTCGAAGATCAACTTGGCCGAGGTGTTCTTCACCTCATGCGCGCGCTTGAGGTATTCCTTTTGCTTGTCACCGCCTGAGGCGGTGATGCGGTAGATCTCGCCGATGGTCGGCACGCCGCGCTCGAAAGCCAGAAGGCCCGCCGCCACAAAGAGGTCGATGCCGCCAGCCAAGAGCCCGCTCAGTTTTTCGTTGTCGGTCTGCAGGAAGAGCTTGGCGGTGAGCTTCAACTCCATCTGCTGCCGGTCGGGATTGGTCATCGCCGCGATGCGCGCCAGCGGGTTGTAGCGGTGGGTGGGGCGGTCCCAGTCGGTCGGCGCGAACCGGAACACCTTGTCGCCCATGCTGGCGCGGAAGCGCGATGTCTCGCGGAAGTTCTCGCCCTTCACGTCCAGCACCACGGCCGAGCCCTTATAGGTGAGCAGGTTCGGGATCACGAAGCCCACACCCTTGCCCCGGCCCGTGGGCGCCACGATTAGCGCATGCGGGAAGGTTTTTGACACGAGGAAGGGGCGCTTCGATTTCGGGGGACCGAGCTTGCCCAGAAGGAAGCCGCCGCCGGGCATGGCGAAGAAGCCGTTGCGCTTCATCTCGCCCTGGGTTTGCCAATGCGTCGTGCCGAAGCGCGTCAGGGCATCGCCGAGAAGCGTGACACTCAACATGAGCGCGGCGATCCCAAAGCCCGCGAGGATCAGGTTCACCCAGAGGAAGTCCCGCGGGGCGCTGACACCAAGTGCGCGGTACTCGCGCGCAAGAAGGGTGACGTCGAAGGCTTGCGTCGACAGGCCATAACGGATGGTCAAGTAACCGGTGGCCACGACATAGCCGATGGCGAGGCCAACCAGCGTCAGGCTCAAGATCCCGCCCGCGATCTTCCCCTTATCCATGGGTGATCCCCTTTTCGCCGTGGGCTGCGGCGTGACGCGCGCGCTGCGCCTCGATCTGCTCCTCGGCCAGGGCATCAAGCACCCGCTCCATGGCAGGGCCATGGGCCGTCACCTCGCTGCTCTCCAGATAGGCCTTCGCAAGTTCCAGTTGCCGCAACGGGTGCTCGGTGAACTTCTCCAGCACGTCCGCGTGTCCTGCGCGAAGAGCGGTCACCGCATCCGGCGTGAGGTTGCGGTCAATCTGGGCGACGAAACGCTGGCCGTCCGTCTCGGTGAGCGGTTTCGCGTCCTCGGCCTCGGCCCGCTGCAGGAAGGTCAACACATCAGGGGATGTCTCAGCCATGAAACGCCGCTCGGCATAGTCCTGCCGCGCCTGATCCTCGATCTCGAAGCTTCGCTCGCTGATATAGGCGCGGGACGCCCCCATGGCGCGTAGACGGTTGATTTCGTCCTGCACCGACGCCCCGAACTCTTCGTCCGGCATCTCGGCGCGGAAGCGCGCGATGGTGCGGTCGTCTTCGGTGATCGGGCCGAGATGTTGCATGGGATCGCGCAGCGCGAGGTCCATATCGCCGGCATGAAGGGTGCGGTCCTTTTCGTCGACGGCGTACTCCTGCGGCTTGCGACTGTCCGTGATCTTGTCCCAAGCCATCGAGGCCAGTTCAGCATGATCAGACGACCGTTGCGCGAAGGCGTTGAAGGCGGCACGGGCTTCTTCCACCTCGACAGCACCGGCTCGGCGCACGGACGGATCATCCGAGAAGGGATGGTCGAAATCCGTCCGGCGGAACTGAGCGACGAGCTCCTGGAAATCCCGGCGCTCGGATGGGGCGAAGATGTCGGGCTCGTCTGCCGCGCGCGGACGTTCCGGCAGCGTCACGCGTTCCGCCAAGGCAACTGTGTCACCGTCGGTCTCATCCACCTCATCGACGGTCCGAAGGATGCGCGCCTCGGTAAGGGTGTCGCCCAGGCGGACATGTACAGCTTCCAGCCGGTCGAGCGCTTCCTCTCGGTCTGCGCCCTTCTCCAGATCGAGATCGCCCGCCTGGGCGATGGCGCGTAGGTCCTGTGCCAGCCATTGCCGTTCGAGTGCGGCATTGCCAGCACCCTCGCGCATGCGGGCGGCCACGGCCTCGGGATCGATGCCCGTGCCCTGCAGCGCCTCGCTGAGGCGCGCCTTCATCGCATCATCGTCGAGGCGCGCGAGCTGGTCCTCGCGCATGTTGGCCCGCGCATAGACCCCGTCCCGGGATGGTGCATCGAGGAGGGCGGCGGAGCGGTCCCCGAGCGGATTCAGATGCGCAACTGAGGCCAGCACATCGGTGAGCTTGCGCTCGATCTCCGGCCGCTCGGCCGCGGGCGCCCGGTCGATCGCCGCTTCGATCTGACGGATGTTCTGAGAAAACTCGGTGATCAGCGTGTCGAACGCTGTGTCGTCTTGGGACATGTAGATGGCTCCGTCAGATTGAGTCTGACCGCCACTGGCAAGGATGGTGCTGGCCCGCTCGAGTGCCTCGGCCACGTCATCGAAGTTCGACCGGGATGCCTCGACCGCCAGCCCCCGATAGGTCAGCGCATTGCGCGCCACCGTCTGCAGGGCTGCGGCGAGATCAGCGCCTGTGCGCTCGCGCTCAACCGGCGGACGGCCCTCCTCACGAGCCTTGTAGACCTCGTCGATCTCGGCGCGATAGGTCGTGACCCCCCGGTCAAGACGCCGTGTCGCCTCGAGCCGGATCCCGTGGATCTGCGCCGCCTCGACCATCGCCACCCGAAAGGCGTCGTAGTTGAAGTGGTGATCCTTCCCGAGAAAGAACATTTCGCCATCCTTGCTGCGGCGGTTCAGAACGATATGCGCATGTGGATGCGCGCGATCTTGGTGTATTGCAGCAATATAGTCGAATTGCGACCCCTCACCTTGAAAGAACTTCTCACAGACGGATTCCGTGATCGCGCGCACCTCTTCGCCGCTGGTGCCGACGGGAAAGGCCATCAGAAGATGCGAGGTGTGGCCGAGTTTCGGGCTGTGCCGCTCGCCCCATTGGTTCTCGAAGCGCCGCACGACCCGATCAATCTCGGCCTCGGTCAGGGTCTTCTTGCCGTCATGGGTGCCACGACTGTCGAGGATGTGGCTCGACTTGGTGGTGAGGTAAGTGAGCTGGGCCTTGAGCTGGGCGCCCGTGTGGCACCCGCCTTTGGAGATCGGCTTGAAGATGGCAGGCGAATAGCCCCGCGCGGCCCGGACCATCTGCGCCTTCTTCGACAGCCCCTGCCAACTGCCTGAGACGCGGCTCCAGTCGCGGTCGAAGAGGGCGGGCCCGACACCGCGTGCCTCACTCCGTGCCATGCTCCGCTCCCGGTCGAGCCAGGCCAGCGAGGGCTTTGGTGACTTCGAGGTCCAGTTCGCGGCGGCGCGCGCGGAACATCTCCTGGATCTGGTCAGCCATGTCGAAGACGAATACCGCAAGGTCACGGATCTCAGCATGGCTGGCGGGGGTATAGGGCAGCCGCTCGCCCTTCAGCTTCGCCTCGTTCAGGCGGCGCGCGACCTGGTTCACGTTGTTGCCGACCCGGTTCAGCGCCGCGCTCATCCCTTTCAGCTCATCCGTCATGCCCTCATCCGGGCGCAGGAGATCTTCGGCGGCGAGCATCAGGCAGCGCATGGCGTCCGAACGATGCGCGATCCCACGCCGCGCAAGGGCTGCATCGAAGCCGCGAAGGTCGCGATCAGTGATCCGCATGGTCAGCACACGGGTGCGGCTGTCGTTGGCGGAGACGGCGGAACGACCCCGGCTCAGCACGTTGTAGACCGTCTTGGGGGAGACCTTCAGGGCTGCACTGATCACACTGACCGAGACGCCTTTCGCCCGTTCCCGGACGATCTGACGGCGCTCCTGATCGGTCAGTCTGCGACTGTGTCCCATGTGAAGTATACGTTCCTATTTCTTGCCAACTTCGTACAAGCCCGCCTTCTCCCAGCACAAGCGGAGAAGGCAACAAGGGCTTGTACTCAATGTAGAAAATCGGCCTCGCGGGCCGATTTGACGTCCTTTGGCAAATGCAGCGCGCAAGGCGCTCAATGCAACGCGTCCCGCGTTGCCTGCACCGCGCGTGGTGCCCGATGGTCCACGTCCCGTGCGGTATGCGTCACGCTTCCTGCGTCGCGCACTATGGCCGATATCGCATGTCGCGCGTCATCTGGGAACCGCATCGCGCGGACGGGAGAACGTCAGGTGTCGCGAGCGTGGTGCTTTTCGCTCCCTGCGCGATGCACCATGGAACCCGCATTCCGCCTGAGGTAGCCCGCATCCCGTCTTCTGCTTGACGCCGCCGCGCACGGGGGTTAGCGACACAGAAACATCTTTGTTGCGTTTCACCATTCTTGCGAGAGGTCCGCCCCATGCCGAACGACAATCTCGTGGTGATCGCTGCGATGGCCCGGAAAGGGGGGAGTGGCAAAACCACACTCTCGCGCGCCCTAATCAGCGCTGCTGTTGCCGCTGGCCGTCGCGTCCTTCTGATCGATACTGACAGCACAGGCGTGCTCGGCAGCTGGCACAAGCGGGCTGAAGCCGCGGGGCTGGGATCACCGCTCCTGCGATCTGCGACCGTCGAAAGCGTAGGGGCCGTGGATCGTCGGATAGAGCAAGTCTATGCAGCGGACTCGACAGATTTCATCTTCATCGACACCGCGGGCGTCGGGGCCGAGTGGTCGGACGGGATCGCCGTTCTGGCCGATCACATCGTGACGCCGGTGATGCTCTCGACCTCGGATCTCGATGTCGGCGCGCAGACCGCCGACTGGTTCGAAAAGCTCCGCGCTCGCGTCGATGACCCCGAAAGCCTTCCGCGCCACCATGTCGTTCTGAATATGGTTGACCCCAAGACCACGCGCGCGGATGCCGCCCTCATCGAGGCGGCGATCGCACGGTTCCCGGTGGTCGAGACCGTGATGATGCGCCGGAATGTCTACAAAGAGATGGACGAGAAGGGCCTCCTGCACGCTGTAGCGCTGCAAAAGCAGGCCGATCCGAACCCCCTCATGCGCCCCCATGTGCGCTATGTGGTCGAGGCCCTCGAAGAAGCGACTGACATCCTCAACAACATCCTCGCGGCGTGAGGACGGGGCGGTGAGGAAGAAGATCCCAACCATAACGCGGCCCGACCCGGCTTATGCTGCATCCCTGCGGCCAGAGATGGGAGAAGATCCGGGAAGGGAAGAGATTCTGCGAGCTGAGACGATGCCAGAAGCTGCAAACGTCGAGCCTGTAGTCTTGGACAGTCACGCTGTTTCGCCGCCAAATACGCAGCCTGCGCCCTCTCCGCAGCCCAGACAGGAGACAGTCGGGCGTGCAGCATCCGCTGCCATGGTATCTCCCATCCGCCCACGCCGCAGTCCGGCGACGCGCAAGATCGACATCCGGGTGAATGCGCTAGAACGGCAGGAGGAAGCCCTGATCGACTGCGGAGTCGATCCGGCCCATGTCATCCGCGCCGCCCTACGCCGTGCAGTGAAGAACTGGGAGCTCGGGCCCGACTTCATCCCTCCCGCCGAGGAGCAGCGCACGCGGATCACCGAATGGCGTGCACGCACCTCGCTGGCAGTCGATGCGGGCGCTGTGACCACCCTCCTGCGCGCCCACGACCCGCTGGACGTGCTGAGCAAGTGGACCCTGATCCGTGGGCAGTTGGAGCCCAGGGTCTGGGCCGAAATCGACGCCATCCTGGCCGAAATTGCCGTGCATGCTGCAGTGCCGCATGAGGGTGATGTCTCGTAACATACCTGTCTAAAAGGATATCTTGAATTCCACCGATCACATTTTCCCCGAAGGCACGTCTTCACCTTGCAGTTGCAGAAACCAATCTTTAACACCCCATTCAGAACGAGCGGCCTCCTTTTTCCTGGTGCAGAGGTCCGAGTAGAGGAGAGCGTCATGTCCCCTGAAACCCGCCTCACAGGCGAACCGATCATGCGCATCCTCTGCAAGAAAACCGACACGCTGGTGGGCTACCTCTACCAATGGAACAACGGCGACCTGCAGCCCGCCTGGCTGGACACCGCCAAGGCTGAAGTGCGCTACGAACCCATCTCGGCCGCAGCCTGACACGGGCACAAATGCGGTGTTATGTGTGGGTCTGCGCCTGTACGCCCCGGCTCAAGCGCTGGACGTGATGCATAGAGCGCGCTTCCATAAATCATGCTTCTGCAATATTATGAGTTATAGAAAGGGGTTCTATAGCTCATGCGCTGGAACTGGACGCAACCCGACTGGCCTAATTTCTGCTATGACAGCGCCGCTGTCGAGGCTCTTGAACGGCGGTTCCTGCTGTCATCCGGCGAGATCCTTGGCGCCGTCCGCCATGTGACAAGCGACGAACGCGACCGCCTGCGCATCGAACTTCTGAGCGAAGAGGCGATGCGGACAAGCGCCATCGAAGGCGAGGTGCTAGACAGGGGCAGCGTGCAGTCCTCCCTCCGCCGTCAGTTCGGTCTGATCTCTGACGACGTAGCATCAAGACCCAAAGAACAGGGTGTCGCAGAGATGATGGTCGACGTCTACTCGACCTACGCCGAACCTCTGACCCACGACACCCTCAGCCGCTGGCACGGGATGCTCCTGGCACATGACCGCGGGCTCGAAACCATCGGTGCCTACCGGCGGCATATCGACGCGATGCAGATCGTCTCCGGTCGCATCGACCGGCCGACGGTGCATTTCGAAGCGCCGCCCTCCGCGCAGGTCCAAGGCGAGATGGACGTGTTCGTCGACTGGTTCAACCGAACGGCGCCAGACGGTCCAACGCCCCTGCCGGCTCTGACCCGCGCGGCGCTTGGGCACTTCTGGTTCGAAAGCATCCATCCCTTCGGGGACGGCAATGGTCGCCTCGGCCGCGCCGTGGCGGAAAAGTCCCTTGCGCAGAACATCGGCCAGCCGAGCCTGATCGCGCTAGCCTATACGATCGAACGGGACCGGAAAGCCTACTACGACCAGCTCGAAACCCACCAGAAGACACTGGACGTAACCGGCTGGCTGATCTGGTTCGCCGAGATCGTTCTGAAGGCGCAGCAGGTAACGCTGATGCGGGTCGCGTTCTTCATTGCCAAGGCGAAGTTCTACGACCAGTTCCGTGATCGCCTGAACGAACGACAGGCCAAGGTTATCGAGCGCATGTTCCGTGAGGGGCCGGACGGGTTCAAAGGCGGCCTTAGCGCTGAGAACTACATCGCCATAACCGGCACGTCACGCGCCACCACAACCCGAGATCTGCACGATCTGGTGGAGATGGGCGCGCTCAACCGCACCGGCGAGCGTCGGCATACGCGGTATTGGCTGGACCTGCGGTCGTCCAACACAACGGAGCAACGGATGGGGGAGAGGTTCGGCGAATGAACACCCATCGAACTGACCTTTCGATCGACAACCTGCAGAAGGCGTTCAGCACTGCATTCACCTGGGTCGTCGAACGCGACCGCGAGTCGGGGATCGGCGATTTCGCAGGAGCTTGGGTCGACCTGCTGGCATCCGCCCTACAAGACGTTCGCCTGACGGCAACACCTGCCATTGACGCAGACAGTCCTCCGCTGAAGTTCCTGCAGACCCATCGGATCGCGACCGACGTATTCGTTGCCGCCCGGAGCGGCATGCGCGGCGGCCCGACGATCGATGTCCTCCTGCAGGTCTGGTTCGACACTGAAGAGATGTTCTGCGGCTACGGCTTTCCATTGATCTTCCGAACGATCCCACACTCCGGTCGAATACCGGACCTGATGTGGTCAGAGCTGCAGGATGTTTGAGGTGCCCCTAGATTTGTAGACGCTTTGCCCGCTAACTTTGAGGCAAGGAGGCCTAGATGGGGACGAGCAACTACAGCGACGAGTTCAAGCGGGATGCGGTGCAGCAGATCGCGGTTCGGGGATACCCGGTTCGCGAGGTTGCCCGACGTTTGGGTGTCAGTTCGCATTCATTGTACAAGTGGCTGAAGCTTTTCGGAGAGCCGGTGGCCAAGTCTGTTGGCGCAGACCATGAAGCCGAGAACCGACGGCTGAAGCGCGAGCTGGCGCGAGTGACTGAGGAGCGCGATATCCTAAAAAAAGCAACGGCGTACTTCGCGCGCGAGTCCCTGTGAAGTACGTCTTTATCCGGGCGCATCGGGCCGAGTTTGGCGTCCGGGCCATGTGCCGGGTGCTGCGGGTTCACTTCAGCGGCTTCTACGCATGGCTTAAGGAACCGTTAAGCCCGCGTTCGCAGGATGATGCGCGGCAGACGGAACTGATCCGTCAGGCCTGGTCCGACAGTGGCAAGGTCTACGGCTATCGCAAGCTCGCTGACGATCTGCGCGATCAGGGGGAACAGGTTTCCGAGAACCGGGTCGCCCGGCTGGCCAGCCTTGCAGGCATTCTGGCCCAAGTCGGCTACAAGCGCCGTCCGGGACGATATGGCGGCAAGCCTGCCGTGGTCACGTCCAACACCCTGGACCGGCAGTTCGAGGTTGATGCGCCCGACAAGGTCTGGGTGACCGACATCACCTACATCAAGACCCACGAAGGCTGGCTGTATCTGGCGGTCGTGATTGATCTCTTCTCACGCCGCGTGGTCGGCTGGTCGGCCCAGCCCCGCATGACAACTGAACTTGCCCTGCAGGCCCTGCTCGCGGCCGTCTGGAGGCGCAAACCGCGGACCAAGGTGATGATCCATTCAGACCAGGGATCGCAGTTCACCAGCCGCGAGTGGCAATTGTTCCTCAGCCAGCACAATCTGGAGGCCAGCATGAGCCGCCGCGGCAATTGCCACGACAACGCTGTCGCGGAAAGCTTCTTCCAGCTGCTCAAGCGGGAACGCATCCGCCGCCGCACTTACCTGACCCGGGAAGCAGCGAGGCAGGACGTCTGTAAGCGCTGTTCCGATCACACGGTGACGGCGTAGTTCCACGGGAGCAGGTGGTCGATCTGGCTCTGTTTGTGGCCCTGGACGATGGCGGTGAGCGTGGCCGTCATCCAAGCGTGGGGATCGACGCCGTTGAGCTTGCAGGTTTCGATCAGCGAGGCGATGACGGCCCAGTTGTCGGCACCGGCATCGTGACCGGCGAAGAGGGCGTTCTTTCGGTTCAGGGCGATGGGGCGGATGGTGCGTTCGACGGTGTTGTTGTCGATCTCGACGCGCCCATCAGTCAGGAAGCGACCGAGGCCATCGCGGTATTTAGCGATGTAGGCGAGTGCCTCACCCAAGGGCGATTTGGCCGAGGCGCGGGCGCGGTGGTGGGCCAGCCAGTCGTCGATGCGGGCGAGGATCGGGGTGGAGCGATCCTGCCGGACGGCCAGTCGGGTTATGGGGTCTTGGCCGCGGATTCCGGCCTCGATGGCGTAGAGATCGCGGATCAGTGCCACACCTTCCTCAGCAATCGGCGCGGGTCCGGTGCGGGTGATCTCGATCAGCTTGCGGCGCGCATGGGCCCAGCAATAGGCAAGCTGGATACCCGGACCGATCCGGTCCGCTGCGATCAGGCGGTTGTATCCTGCGTAGCCATCGACCTGCAGGATACCGCCAAAGCCCTGCAATATCCGTTCAGCATGGTGCCCGCCCCGACCGGGGGCATAGGTGAAGGCAACGCCCGATGGAGCGGTGCCGCCCCACGGTCGGTCGTCGCGGGCCAGAGCCCAGAAGTATCCGGTCTTGGTTTTTCTCGCCCCCGGGTCGAGGACCGGCGCGCGGGTCTCATCCATGAAGAGCTTGGTAGATCGCTTCAGGTCTGCCATCAGCGCATCATACACGGGGCGGAGTTCGAAGGCGGCGCGACCCACCCAATCGGCAAGGGTGGAGCGGTCGAGATTGACGCCTTGGCGGCTGTAGATCTGGGCCTGCCGGTAAAGCGGCAAGTGATCGGCATACTTGCTGACCAGCACATGGGCGACCGTTGCCTCAGTGGGCATGCCGCCTGGGATCAGCCGCGCCGGTGCGGGGGCTTGCGTGATGCCGTCAGTGCAGGACCGGCAGGCATACTTCGGACGACGGGTGACGATGACGCGGAATTGGGTGGGGATGATGTCGAGCCGCTCCGAGACCTCCTCGCCAATGCAATGAAGGCAGCCACCGCAGGCGCAGATCAGGCTCTCCGGTTCGATGACCTCTTCGATGCGCGGCAGGTGCTTGGGCAGCGATCCACGATTTGCGGCACGCGGTTTGGCAGGGCGCTTGGCCGCGCGATCCTCGGTATCCTCTTCGGCATGGATCACGGCCATCGCCGTTTCGAGGTCTTCCAGCGCCAGTTCAAACTGGTCTGGATCGCTCTTCTCCGATTTCCGACCGAAGACCGCCTGCTTGAAGGCCGCGACCAGCTTTTCCAGCCGCGCAATCCGCTCGTCCTTGCGCTTGCCGCGCGCCTCCTCGGCGATCAGCATCGCCTTCAGCGCAGCAATTTCTTCAAACAGATTAGCGGTCTTCGGCATGGCGCGGGTCTACCATGGCGGCCCTGCCGATGCCCGCGCAAAACACAAACCGAGTCATCCTGCCACAGGGAAGAACCGGTCACTCCACCGCTTCGGGAGCCTTCGCCCCGATGGCCCGAACCCGTCGCCAGTCGAGCCCCGCAAACAGCGCCTCGAATTGCGCGTGGTTCATCAGCATCAGGCGGGCCAGGTGAAGCTGTGCTCCTCCAGCCGCTTGTAGGCCATCACCAGACCGGTGCCGTCCCAGTAAAGCAGTTTCAAACGATCCGCCTTCCTCGCCCGGAACACGAAGACCGTTCCGGTGAACGGATCCTTGCGTAGCTCGTTCTTCACCATCGCCGCCAGACTGTCGTGGCCCTTGCGGAAGTCGATGGGCTTCGTGGCAACCATGATCCGCACCCGGTTCGATGGGAAGATCACGGGCGGGCCTGCAGAGCCATGACCAGTTCCGCTAGCCGTGCCGCAGGTGTGGCAACATCCAGCCGTATCGTCACAGGCCCGAAAATCAGATCAATCGTCGTCGGCGCCGCTTCCGCTGTCACAACCGCCATCGGCGACGCCACCGGTGCTGCAAACTCCGCCCCGGCAATCTCGGGCACAACCAGCTTGCCCTTCCGCGCCAGCGTCCGCCAGGACGACAGGTGGTTCGCCTTTACCCCGTGCCGACGCGCCACCTCATTCACCGTGACGCCCGGCACCAGCGTCTCCGCCACTATTCGACCCTTCGCCTCGTCAGACCATCGCCGCTTGCCCGCCGGAGCCGCCAGAAGCTCCACAAACCCAACGGCCTCCATACTGCGCTCCCGATGGACTCCCACTGAAACCTCCCGTGCAAATCTCCACACAGGGTCGCATCGCAGCTTACGGATTCGGCAGGAAGGTGGGGTCACCCAAGTTCGACAGCTAATCGCGTAAGCAATTGATATTGTTTACACCAGATTGGCGTTTGTGTGACGACATGTGGCGTCAGGCGGGTTTTGGCAGGC
>Ga0213835_101132_pt1 | contig 18182 bp, 17 predicted proteins | sample SWPATP01_FD_160576 | JGI IMG/M metagenome (GOLD analysis project Ga0213835, IMG submission 160576) | Coastal seawater microbial communities from Marineland, Florida, United States - SWPA TP0 #1 | ecosystem: Environmental > Aquatic > Marine > Coastal | place: USA: Florida | collected 2016-08-05 | reverse complement strand
ATATGGCGACGACTGACCGTATCACAACCGCAGGTCAGAGGTCTTGCAGCATACCCGCTGGCTCTTGCTTTGCTTTCAGATCCGGTCAGTTGGTCATTTGCCAACAATATGCTTGAAGGCACCCTCTTCGTCTTCGCTAGCCTTGCAGTTCTGTTGATCTTGGTCGCCTACGACAACGACCAACATAAACTAGCTCGTTATGGATTAATCTGCTGTGCCGGCTTGGCCATCACTGCGGCCGTCTTGACCAAGGGCCCGGTCGGGCTTTTTCCCTTGGCTGCATTCGGGCTTCACTGGCTTGCAATTCGCCGGACGTCCCTCGGAAGGGCCGTTTTCGACAGTTTTTGTTGTGGAATGATTGTCTTGGCCGCATTTGCAATTCTGTGGATCGTGCCCGAAGCGCGCGGTTATTTGATCCGGTACATGGATGCTCAACTGGTTGCCAGCCTGTCCGGCGCGCGGGGCAATCTCGGCGGCGGATTGCAGGGCGTTGTCATCATGATGGCCGCTGTGGCCCTGCCCCTCATTGTAGCCGTCGCGATCTGGGCAACAGTACGCTTTTCGTACGATCAAACGTCACGCGATCATCTATCCAAGAAGCGGCGCGATGTGCTTCCTGCGGCTACGTTTTGTCTTCTGCTGGGTCTCTCCGCATCGCTTCCCATACTGGTCAGTCCACGGGTCTCTTCCTTCTATTTTGCTCCTTCGGTGCCATTCTTCGCTCTGGCGCTGGCATTGTGGTCTTCACCTGCGCTCTTTCACCTGCTCGGGCAAATGCACCGGCGCTGGCCAGCGGCTCAAAGTGCCCTGCTGGGTATTTCGGTTGGGACCTTTGCCATCGTGTTGCTTGCTTCTTGGGGCAGATTGGGAGGCGATCGGGAAATCATTCATGATGTTGATTTGATAGCGCAGCATGTCTGCGAGGATATGTCTCAATGTCGGATGAGCATCGCGATCTGTGATCGATCGTGGCAGGACTGGAAACTGCATTCCTACCTGCAAAGGTGGAATCGGATCAGCCTGCGCCGCCAGAGTTCATCCGCTCAATTCGAATTTCTGATATGGACCGACACATGTTATCCATATGACGGGAGTGAATTCACAGACACTCATTTACAACTTCTGAACTACCGGCTTCTGTCATTTCAATCACCGAACTAGGCGTCATATATATTTAATATATATTTCAAATTATATTATTCTGAGACGTCAAACAGACGAGCACTTACATCGAATACTGCCCTATCCGGCACCCGCCATCAGACTTGATGGTTGCGGATGGTAGCCATGATGCGACCCTTTGCTGTGACCAGAGTGTGACCGGCAGCAGATTTGAGGGTCTTTTCGACGGAAGCCCTGAGGGATTTTTTCGGGAGAATCAGGAATTTAAAGCTGGTCGGAGTGGCAGGATTCGAACCTGCGACCCCATCGTCCCGAACGATGTGCGCTACCAGGCTGCGCTACACTCCGTAACCAGAGGCGGGCTTATAGACTCGCGCTCACAATTCCGCAAGCCGTTGACCTCACCCTGAAGGACCTATTTCGCGAGCTTCCCGCAGGCTGCCAGAGCAGCCTCCAGGCCCTCGCAATCGCCGCCCGTGGCCACGAACCAGGGATTGGCGAAATCGACACCGGAAGGCCCGTTCCTCTTGCCGTAGGTGAGCGGCTTGTCATCCAGCGTCACGGTCCGGCCACCTGCCGCGCGCAGCACCGCGTCGCCCGCCGCCGTGTCCCATTCCATCGTCGGGCCGAAGCGCGGATAGAGATCGGCCTCGCCGCGCGCCAGAAGCCCGAATTTGAGGGAGGAGCCGATCGCGCAGCAGTCGACATTCTTCAGGCTGTCGATGAAGGCATCGGTCTGCGGCGTGCGGTGCGAACGGCTGGCGAGCACCAGCGGGCGCGAAGGCGCCTTGCGCACCGCAACGTTTCTCCTCGTGGTGACCGCATAATCCGCTCCGATCTCGGCGAATTCCGCCCTGCCCGGCCGGCCGGCATAGAGTTCGCCGCGCGCAGGCGCGTAGACGACACCCACCGCCGGCTCGAAATTGCGCACCAGCGCGATGTTGACGGTAAAATCCGGCTTACCGTCGAGGAATTCGCGGGTCCCGTCGAGCGGGTCGACCAGGATGAAGGTCCCCGCACCGGCCTCGCAGCGCGCGCCGGCAGCCACCTCCTCCTCCGCGACGCAGTTCGTTCCCGGCAGCGCAGCGCGCAAACCATCGAGGATGATTCTTTCGGCGGTCCGGTCGGCCTCGGTCACCGGCGTCAGGTCCCGCTTGATCTCGGCCTCGAAACCGCGCGCGCGCACATCCATGATGGCGCGTCCGGCCGCAAGCGACAGCCGCTCGAAGAGTTCGAGCAGGCGCTCGTCATCCAGCATGGCCAATCCCTGCTTCAGCGCTGCCCGGCCAGCCAGGCCTCGACGATCTCGGCCAGTTCCTCGGGCGTCCTGCCGGCGGTCTCAAGGTGGATCTCGGCATTCTCCGGTTCCTCATAGGGCGAGTCCACGCCCGTGAAGTTCCTGATCTCGCCTTTCAGCGCCTTCGCGTAAAGCCCTTTCGGATCGCGCCTTGCGCATTCCTCGAAGGATGTGTCGATAAATACCTCGACGAACTCGCCCTCGCCCATCATCTCGCGCGCCATCTGCCGCTCGGCACGGAAGGGCGAGATGAAGGAAACGAGCACGATCAGTCCGGCATCGGCCATCAGGCGGGCCAGCTCTGCTACCCGACGAATGTTCTCGACCCGGTCAGCTTCCGAAAAACCCAGATCGCGGTTCAACCCGTGGCGGACATTGTCGCCGTCGAGCAGATAGGTGTGGCGGCCCTCCGCGTGCAGCTTCTTTTCGAGCAGGTTGGCGATTGTTGACTTGCCCGACCCCGACAGTCCGGTGAACCAAAGCACCTTGGGCTCCTGGTTCTTCAGCGCGGCGCGCGCGGCGCGGTCGATGTCGAGTTCCTGCCAGTGGATGTTGGAGGCCCGGCGCAGCGGGTGCAGGATCGTGCCGGCACCAACAGTGCGGTTGGTCAACCGGTCGACCAGCACGAAGGCGCCTGTGGCGCGGTTGTCCGCATAGGCGTCGAAGATGATCGGCGCCTGGGTGGAGAGGTGGCAGAGCCCGACCTCGTTGATCTCCAGCGTCCTTGCCGCCGACTGGCCGAAATCGTTGACGTCGACCCGGTGCCTGATGCCGGTGACGGTCGCCGGCACCTGGTCGGTCTCCGTGCGCAGCAGGTAGGAGCGGCCGGGCACGAGTGCGGCCTCGTCGAACCACACCACATTGGCGGCGAACTGGTCGGCCACGTTGGGCCGCTCTGCGGCCGGCACCAGCATGTCGCCGCGCGAAGCGTCGATCTCGTCGGCAAGCAGGATGGTGACCGACTGGCCGGCACGCGCGACCTTCAGATCGGCGCCTGCCGTCACGATGCGGCGCACCCGCGTGCGCCTGCCCGAGCGCGCCACCACGATCTCGTCGCCCTCGGCGATCGAGCCCGAGGCCACCGTGCCGGCAAAGCCCCGGAAATCCGCATTGGGCCTGTTCACATATTGCACGGGAAAGCGGAACGGCTTTTGCGCCAGGTTGTCGTCGACCTCTACCGTCTCCAGATGCCGGAGCAGCGTCGGCCCGTCATACCAGTCGAGATTGGCCGATGGCGTGGTGACGTTGTCGCCGTGCTTGGCCGAGATCGGGATCGGCGTCAGGGTGGAAAACCCCATCTCGCCGGCGAAGGCGCGGTACTCCCCGACGATGCGCTCGAACGTCGCCTGATCGTAGTCTACCAAGTCGATCTTGTTGACCGCCAGCACGACGTGGCGGATGCCCAGCAGCGAGGCGACGAAACTGTGCCTTCGCGTCTGGGTGAGCACGCCCTGGCGCGCATCGACCAGCACGATGGCGAGATCGGCCGTCGAGGCCCCTGTCGCCATGTTACGGGTATATTGTTCGTGGCCGGGCGTATCGGCGACGATGAACTTGCGCGTGTCGGTAGCAAAGAAGCGGTAGGCCACGTCGATGGTGATGCCCTGCTCGCGCTCTGCCTCCAGACCGTCGACCAGAAGCGCAAGGTCAAGCCCGGCACCGTTGGTGCCCCATTTGCGCGAGTCGCTTTCGAGTGCTGCAAGCTGGTCCTCGAAGATCAGCTTGGTGTCGTAGAGAAGCCTGCCGATCAGCGTCGACTTGCCGTCATCGACCGAGCCGCAGGTAAGGAACCTCAGCAGAGACTTGCTTTCCTGCCGGGCCAGGAACGCCTGCAGGTCGGAGACCGCATGCGGTGGTTTCAGGAGCGCCACGTTCATCAGAAATATCCCTCGCGCTTCTTCTTTTCCATCGAGCCGGCCTCGTCTCGGTCGATCGCCCGTCCCTGGCGTTCCGAGGTGCGGGCAATCAGCATTTCCTGCACAATCGCCTCCAGCGTGTCGGCTTGCGAATCGACGGCGCCGGTCAGCGGGTAACAGCCGAGCGTGCGGAAGCGCACCAGCCGGTTCTGCAGCACCTCGCCGGGCTGCAACTGCAGCCGTTCGTCGTCCCGCATGATCAGCATGCCGTCGCGCTCGACCACCGGCCGGCGCTTGGCGAAATAGAGGGGCACGATGTCGATCCCCTCGCGCAATATGTATTGCCAGATGTCGAGTTCGGTCCAATTCGACAGCGGAAAGACGCGGATCGATTCCCCTTGCGTGACACGCGTATTGTAGATCTTCCACATTTCCGGGCGCTGGTTCTTCGGGTCCCAACCGTGGCTTGCATTGCGGAAGGAGAAGATGCGCTCCTTGGCGCGGCTCTTTTCCTCGTCGCGGCGCGCGCCGCCAAAGGCGGCGTCGAAGCCGTGCAGGTCGAGCGCCTGGCGCAGCGCGACCGTCTTCATGACATGGGTATGGGTGTTCGATCCGTGGCTGAAGGGTCCGATGCCTTCGCGCACCCCCTCTTCGTTGATGTGGACGAGTAGTTCGAAGCCCAGCTTCCTGGCCATCTCGTCGCGAAACGCCGTCATCTCTTTGAACTTCCACGTCGTGTCGACATGCAGGAAGGGAAAGGGCGGCGGGGCCGGATAGAAGGCCTTCATCGCCAGATGCAGGAGGACGGAGGAATCCTTGCCGATCGAATAGAGCATGACCGGCTTTTGGAAGGTCGCCGCGACCTCACGGAAGATGTGGATGGCTTCGGCTTCGAGCCGGTCGAGATGGGAAAGCTGCATAGCCGGTTCCGGACACTGGCGAACGGGCAACCACGCGCTGGTCGCCACCTGACCTTAAAATCCTTCGCGCGGCGTCCTTCCTCAAGCGCGCCGCTTGCGCATTTGCCGCTCAATGGAAACGGCGTTTCGACGACCGTCCCGATGCACGCAAACTGGTTCCGCTAGGCACCGAAGGACTCGTCAAACGGGATTTGATCGCCATCAAGGCGCCCCAGCACCAACACATGCCAGATGCTGGCAAGGCAGTTCCTTTGCAAAATCCGAGGCCGCGAATGTGTCGGCACGCAATCTGGTCGCCTTCATGATCTCCGGCCCGCGTGGACTGCCGAGCACGAGGCAAGGAGCATTGAGATGTCTGAACCCGACAACAAAACCGTTCCGGCCACCTCGCGGAAGGCGGAGGTCGTTCCCTTGGGCTGGGCAGCGTTCGAAACGCTTCGCCACGAGATCGATCGACTGTTCGAGGATTTCCGCCCGTTTGGTGGACGCTGGCCGACCGAGCGCCCCCCTTCGGAGGGCACACTTCCCGGAGCCCGGGCGGGCTGGAACCTCGCGCCGGCAATGGACATGGTGGAGAAAGAGAAGGAATACGAGATCACGGCTGAACTGCCGGGGATGGAAGAGGACCAGGTAGACGTGAAAGTGTCCGACCGCATCCTGACCATCAGGGGCGAGAAGACAGAAAAGAAGGAAGAGAAGCAGAAGGACTATTTCCTTTCCGAACGTCGCTTCGGTTCCTTCCAGCGGTCCTTCCGCCTCCCCGATGGCGTCGATACCGACGCTATCGACGCCCATTTCGAAAAAGGCGTTCTGACGGTTCGGCTGCCGAAGAGCGCCGAGGCAAGACAGTCCGAGAAAAAGATTGCCGTGAAGACGAAATAGCGAGCGTCCCGGCCGTCGGTTCCGGTCGGCGGCCATCCCATCCGACTCACCAAGGAGACGATCCGATGACCCGCACGACAATTGCCGGCTTTACCCAGGCCGCCCAGCAGGCCCAGCAATGGGTCAACGAACTGGCCGAGGAACTCGACTGGACCGAGCAACGGGCATATCATCTCATGCGTTCGGTGCTGCATGCTCTGCGCGACTGGCTGACGCTCGACGAGATGACCGACTTGGCCGCCCAGTTGCCGATGCTGGTCCGTGGCTTGTTTTTCGAAGGCTGGAACCCCAACAGGTCGCCAGCCACTGATCGCAGGAAGGAAATGTTCGTGGCCCGTATCCAGGCCGATTTCGACCGAGACCGTTTGAACGACCCCGACGCCGCCATCGCCGCCGTCTTCAAGCTCTTGGACCGTCATGTGTCACAAGGCGAAATTGCCCAGGTCCGTCACTCCATGAAGAAGCACCTGCAGCAATTGTGGCCGGACTCCAAATGATCTTCCACGACCGAGCCGAGGCTGGCCAACTTCTCGCAGCAGAGATTGCAGGGCTCGAGCTGTCGGACCCCGTCGTGCTCGCGCTGCCGCGCGGCGGCGTTCCCGTTGGCGCGGCCGTCGCCGAGGCCCTGTCTGCACCGCTCGACGTGCTGATCGTCAGAAAGGTCGGCGCCCCGGGCAACCCCGAACTGGCGGTCGCAGCCATCGTCGACGGCAACCCGCCCGATGTCGTGCTCAACCGCTCGATCGTGGAAGCATACGGGCTGGACGAGGACGAGGTCGCGCAACTTGTCTCGCGCGAACGCCCCGAACTCGACAGGCGCCGCGAGGCCTATCGCGGCACAAGGCACGCGCTGTCGGTGCGCGGCAAGACCGCCATCGTCGTTGATGACGGCGCTGCCACAGGCACTACCATGAAGGTCGCGCTGCGTGCCGTGCGCCACCGCGGCCCGCGCGAGATCGTCATTGCCCTGCCGGTTGCACCACCCGACACGATAGACGAGTTGCGGCCGGAGGCAGACCGCGTCGTCTGCCTCAGCCGCCCCGCCGGGTTCCGGGCGCTCAGCCTGCATTATCGCCGTTTTCCCCAGCTCGCGGACGAAGAGGTGCAGCGCACGCTGCATGATGTTGCCCGCGAACGCGCGAAGCGGCTTCGAAGAGGAAAGACCTGAAATGCGCCTGCCCATCGTCATTGCCGCTGGCTTCGGGTTGCTGCTTGCCGCCCAGGTAGAAGCCGCCGACCGCGAAAGCGAGTTTCGCGGCCGCAGGCTGGCCGAGGCCAATTGCTATGACTGCCATGCCATCGCGCTGCATGACGAGAGCCTCGACCCGCGCGCGCCGCCCTTCCGCAAACTTGCTACCCGCGACGATGTCGAGACACTGCGGGCCGACATGGCGGGAGACCTGTTCCTGCGGCATCCGGAAATGCCGGATTTCGAGCCGATGCCTGACCAGATCGACGATCTGGTCGACTTCATCGAGAGCCTGTTGCCATGACAGAAAACCGGATGATCGTCTGCCCCGAGTGCGGTGGCGTTAACCGGGTTCCGGCCGCGCGAGACGCGAAGGCAGCCAAATGCGGTTCCTGCTCGAAGCCGCTTTTCGGCGGCCACCCGCGCGACGTGGATGCAAAACTGTTCGACCGCCATGTTTCGCGGGCCTCGATCCCGGTGCTGGTGGATGTCTGGGCGCCGTGGTGCGGGCCTTGCCGCATGATGACGCCTGCGTTCGAGGCGGCCGCCGGGCAATTGGAGCCGAACATTCGCCTGATCAAGCTCAATTCCGATGCAGAGCAGGCGCTCGCCGGCAGGCTAGGCATCAGGGGCATCCCGACGCTTCTGCTTTATGCCGGCGGCCGGGAGATCGCGCGCCAGTCGGGCGCCATGAGCACCGGACAAATCACCGGATGGGTGCAGGACCGGCTTCGCAGCGCCGGTAGCGAGGCTTGATCCTGCTGCGCCTTCACGAGGCGGTCAGGGCCGTCCTTTTGCCGGTGGTCGCCGCGGCTCTGGTCGGCGGCGGCATCGCCTGGCTGCTGGACGCACCCGATGCGGGGGCGTGGTTGTGGATTGCCGGCACGGCGCTGGTGCTTGCCTCGCTCACCGCAGAGATCGTCATCAGCCTTGGCCGGCGCGAATTCGGCCTCGACCTCATCGCCGCGCTTGCCATGGCCGGCGCGCTGGCACTGGGCGAAAACCTCGCCGGCATCATCGTGGCACTGATGTACACGGGCGGCGAGGCGCTGGAACGCTTCGCCCAGCGCCGCGCGCAGCGCGAACTGACATCCCTTCTTGCCCGCATGCCGCGCTCTGCTGCGCGCTACGAGAATGGCGAATTGCACGACGTGGATATCTCGGAAATCGCCGTTGGCGACCGCATCATGGTGCGCCGTGGCGAGGTGGTGCCCGTCGACGGCCTCGTGCGTGCCTCCGTGGCCGTGATCGACCAGTCCGCGCTCACCGGCGAGGCACTGCCCGTGCGCCGCGCAAAAGGCGAAGCGGTGATGAGCGGCACCACGAATGCCGGCGACGCCTTCGATCTGGAAGTCACCGACAGCGCCGAGCAGAGCACCTATGCCGGCATCGTGCGCATGGTGCGCGCCGCGCAGGAGGCCAAGGCGCCTATGTCGCGCCTGGCCGACCGCTACGCGCTTCTCTTCCTCGCCGTCACGCTCGCCATCGCCGGTGCCGCTTGGCTGTTTTCCGGCGATCCGGTGCGCGCGCTCGCCGTGCTCGTTGTCGCCACCCCCTGCCCGCTGATCCTGGCGGTACCCGTGGCGATCGTCTCGGGTGTGTCGCGCTGCGCGCGCAATGGCGTTCTGGTCAAGGGCGGCGGTGCACTGGAGCGGCTGGCCGCCGTCGGCACCGTCGTGCTCGACAAGACCGGTACCGTCACCGACGGGCGCGCTCGCCTGATCGAGACCCGCGCCAGGGAAGGCTACGAGGGGACGGACCTCCTGCGGCTGGCCGCCTCCGCCGATCAGGGCTCGCACCATGTCGTGGCACGCGCACTTGTGACCGCCGCGCGCGAACGCGGGCTGCCCCTGTCGAACCCCACCGATATGCGGGAAACGCCCGGTGCGGGCCTGGTCGGTCGTGTCGAGGGTCACGAGATCGCCGTGGGCGGCTGGGACTTTGTCGCAGGCCGGATCGAGCTGGACGATTTCGCCGCCGACACGCGCCGCTGGCTTTCGCGCGACGGCACGGTGGCGGTTGCCGTCGGGATCGACGGGCGCCTGGCCGGCGCCTTCCTCCTTGCCGACCAGCTTCGCCCGGAAGCGGGATCGTTCCTGCGCGCCTTGCGCGCGGCCGGTGTCGAACGCATCGTGCTCGCCACCGGCGACCGTAGGGACATTGCCGAGGGCATGGCCGCGTTCCTGCCCGTCGACGCGTTCTTCGCCGAGATGAGCCCGCGCGACAAGATCGATGCGGTCGAGGCCGAGCGCGGCAAGCGCCTCGTCATGATGGTCGGCGACGGCGTCAACGACGCGCCGGCGCTGGCGGCTGCCGATATCGGGGTTGCGATGGGCGCGCGCGGGGCCGCCGCCTCCTCGGAAGCCGCCGACGTGGTGATTCTGGTCGACCGGCTGGACCGGCTCGCCAAGGCGATGCGGATTGCTCGCCGCTCGCGCTCCATCGCGCTGCAGAGCGTCTATGCCGGTATCGGCATGTCGCTGGCTGCGATGATCGTTGCGGCCTTCGGCTATCTCACCCCGGTCCAGGGCGCGCTGCTGCAGGAGGTGATCGATGTCATCGTCATCCTCAACGCGTTGCGGGCGCTGCGCGGGCCGCTATGGGGAGAAGGCGCGCAACCGCGCCTGTCGACCGAGGAATTGACCCGGCTCGACGCCGAGCATCTGGAACTGGCCGAAACCATCGACGAGATCGGCGCCACGGCGGCCAGGCTGCCCCATCTGTCGCCGGGCGAGGCACGAGAGCGGCTGCAGCGGCTCGATGCCCTACTCGCCCGCACCCTGAAGCCGCACGAAAAACAGGACGACACCGAGCTGTTCGCCGGGCTTGCCGGCAGGGAGGAGGACAGGGAGCGCTTCATGGGCATGAGCCGCAGCCACGCCGAGATCCAGCGCTATCTCTATTCGCTCACCGCCATGCTGCGCGCGCTCGACGCCGACGGTCCCGATGCCGGTCAGCGCTACGAATTCGTGCGCCTGCTCCATGGGCTGGAAGCGATCACGCGGCTCCACTTCGCCCAGGAAGAGGAAATCTACCGCGCCCTCGAAGGAAGCTGAGCGCTGGGGCCTCAGAACCCGGAGCCAAGCAGGCGGTCCAGAACCGCCTCGCCCAGCCCCTTGCCGGACCAGGTCGCCAGCGGCAGCGCCAGATACAGAATTGCGCGCCAGAAGCCGGAAAAGGTCAGCGGAAAGACCGGAGCCCTCATCAGCCTGTCGCGCAGGGTCAGCAGGGCTTCAAGCCGGTTGCCCGCCGCCGGGTCCCGTTCCAGTTCGGCCCATGCGCGCGACAATTCGCTCTCGACCAGTTCCAGCGCCTGATCACGCGCCAGGCGCATTCGCCGCGCCAGCCCCCGCAAGGGTAGCCAGACAGCGACCAGCGCCAGCGCGAGTGTCGCCAACGGCCCGACCAGCGTGCTGGCACCCCAGCCCGGCGTTCCCAGCAGCATCAGCGGATAGGCCGCCAGCAAGCTCATGATCAGCAGCATCGGACGCAGGGCAGCCTGTACCAGCGGAGAAAGGCGCCGCATCGACAGGGGCTCCAGCCTGACGGCCTGTGAACCCAGCGTCGCAAACAGCTGGGCGTTGGCGACCAGCAACGCGCCGGTCTGGAACATCAATGACCACAGGATAACCGTGGCGACGCCAAATCCGGTAATCGCCCCTGCCTCGAGCCCGAGATCGCCGCTCAGCCATGCGTGCAAGATCCCCAGACCGACGCCGATCCCGCCAAAGATCGAGGTGTCCAGCACGTTGGTCCGTGTCAGCGCGGCCTTGAGCCGTGACCGCTCGGCCTGATCGATCGTCAGTTCGCCGCCAAGCGCCTCGAGGTCCTTCTGTGCGGCGCGCGGGATGTACCCGGCGAATTCCAGCAACAGCGCCAGCGAAACCCCGAAGAACAAGCCTTCCCCGATGACGGTTGGGTCGGGCGCGACCGGCACCGCACCCAGCCCGCCGGGGTGCTCGACCGCCAGAAGAACGGCAACCACGACGACCAGCAGCAGCGCGCCACAACGCCCGACACCGCCCGCCCATATTTGCAGGCGCACCGGCCAGAACAGCCCGGCTTCCGCCCGTGCCGCATGAGATTCGAGATCCGTCATCGGTCCACCCGGCACAGATGCGCTGCGCCCCCTGCTCCAGCCTGCCCCCTCGGCACCGTCATCCCGCTCTGCCCGTGGAAGGCCTTCACATAGAACGGGACGATGCCTTCACGGTCAATGCGATCGCGAAGGCGCGGGCTGTGTCCCGGGCCGGATTGCCCTGGCAGGCTTCCGATTGACCGGGTTACAGCGGGTCAGGTCCCTTGCTCGGACAGCCCAAATCGCGGTCAGTAGGTCCAGTGAACCATGGGCAGGCCGGCAACGGGACTGCGGAAGAACGGAATGCGGGTGCCGCGCAAGGAGCCGATATAGAGCGTCTTCAGATCCGGTCCGCCGAAGGTGACGGAGGCGAACCAGGGCGCTATCTCGCCGCCGCAGGCCAGCATCAGTTCGGGCGTCGCCTCGTCGCGCTCGAAGGCTTCGTAGAGCGCCTTGGAGGGACCCGGATTGTCGTCGTCCAGAATGACGCGGAAATCGCCTTGCGGCGTGATCGCGAAGATGCGGTCCGACATCACATGGGTGCCCCAGAGATTGCCGTATTCATCGAAGGCGATGCCGTCGATGAAGCCGCCCGTATCCGCTGGCCCGAAGATTTCGCGCGCCACCGCCTCGCCCCTGTCGTCGATCCTGAGGCGCGTGATGCAGCGGCCGGTGGTTTCCACCACATAGAGCCATTCCTCATTGGCATCGAAACGGATCTCGTTGGTGAAGCGAAAGCCGTCGGCGACGATGCGCGCGCCCTTGTCATCGAGCACCGCCACATAGCCATCGGCGATCTTCGGGCTGACCGCCGCCATCCAGTTGACGATGCGGGTGGAGATGGTGAGCCAGATGCGGCCCTTGGAATCGCGCAGGACGAAATTGACCTTGCCGATCGGCGAACCGTCGATCGTGTCGAGCATCACCGTCGTCTCGCCGGTGCGGCTCATGCGCTCGAGCCGGTCGGTGCCGAAATTGGAGATCAGGATCGAGCCGTCGGCATCGAAGGCAAGACCGTTGGGCAGCGTGCCCTTGGTGAAACGGTCCGCCTCGTCGGCCGTGGCGCCGAAGGTCGTGTCGAGCGACTGGGCGACCAGCTGCTGGCTGCCGTCGGGGCGGATATGCACCACCCCGCCGCGGGCATCGGCCGACCACAGCGAGCCGTCCTTCTCGGCCAGGATGCATTCGGGGCGCTGCAGGTCCTGGCCGACATAGGAAATGTCGGCCCTGGTGACGGTGAAACCGTCGATGGGATTGGCCATTGTCGCTCTCCTCAGAACGCGACCCTGTCGCCGCCCTTCAACGCCAGCATCTCGCGGGCCTCGGCGGGCGAAGCAACCTCGAGATCGAGCGATTCGATGATGGTGCGGATCTTGGCCACCTGCTCGGCATTGCTGGTCGCCAACTTGCCGGGTCCGATATAGAGGCTGTCCTCCAGACCGACGCGGACATTGCCGCCCAAGACCAGCGCCTGGGTGAGCGTCGGCATCTGGTGACGGCCGGCGGCGAGCACCGACCACTGATAGCTGTCGCGACCAAAAAGCTTGTCGGCGGTGTTGCGCATGAAGGCGACATTGTCGGGGTCGGCGCCGATGCCGCCCAGAATGCCGAAAATGGTCTGGATCAGGAAAGGCGGCTTGACCAGGCCCCGGTCGACGAAATGGGCCAGATTGTAGAGGTGGCCGACGTCGTAGCACTCATATTCGAAGCGCGTGCCGTGGCCCTCGCCGAGTTCCTTGATGACATATTCGATGTCGCGGAACGTGTTGCGGAAGATGAAATCGTCGGAGGCGAGCAGGAAGGGCTTTTCCCATTCGTGCTTCCACTCCTTGTATTTCGCCGCCATCGGGAAGATGCCGAAATTGATCGAGCCCATGTTGAGCGAGCACATTTCGGGCGAGGCGCGGAGCGCGGCGGCCAGGCGCTGCTCGAGCGTCATGCCGAGCCCGCCGCCGGTGGTGATGTTCACCACGGCATCGGTCTGCTGCTTGATGATCGGCAGGAACTGCATGAAGACGTCCGGGTCGGGCGAGGGACGCCCGTCCTTGGGGTCGCGCGCATGCAGATGCAGGATCGAGGCGCCGGCCTTGGCCGCGTCGACGGCCTGTTCGGCGATCTCGGAGGGGGTGATGGGCAGCCCGTCGGACATTGTGGGCGTGTGGATGCCGCCCGTGACGGCGCATGTGATGATGACCTTGCGCGCTTCCTTAGCCATTGCTGGCCTCCTTGTTCTTGTTTGTCAGTCTTCGAAAATGGCGACGGCGCGGATAAAGCCCGCCGAGGCCGCCCGGATCTTGAAGGGGAAGCAGGAGATCCTGAACCCCGTGGGCGGCAATTGATCCAGATTGGTCAGCTTCTCCATGTGGCAGTAGCCGATATCCATGCTGGCGCGGTGGCCCTCCCAGACGATCGAGCCGTCGCCCGTCTCGGCATAGCGCCGGCTGGTGTAGGAAAACGGCGCGTCCCAGCTCCAGCCGTCGGTGCCGGTGATGCGCACGCCGCGCTCCAGAAGCCACAGCGTCGCCTCGCGGCCCATGCCGCAACCCTTGTTGAGATAGTCCGGCTGGCCGTAGGCGGCGCCCGCGGCGGTGTTGACGACGACGATTTCCAGCGGTTGCAGCTCATGGCCGATGCGCGCCAGTTCGTCCTCGACATCCTTCGCCGTGACCAGATAGCCGTCGTCGAAATGGCGGAAGTCGAGCTTCACGCCGGGCTGGAAGCACCATTCCAGCGGCACCTCGTCGATGGTGATCGCCCGCTTGCCGCCATCCATGGTGGAATGGTGGTGATAGGGCGCGTCGAGATGGGTGCCGTTGTGGGTGATCATTTCCAGCTTCTCGATCGCCCAGCCCTCGCGGCCTGGCAATTCGTCGGGCTGCATGCCCGGGAAGAAGCTCAGCACCTGGTGCGCGGTCGACTGGTGGTCGAGATAGGTGATCTTGGGCTCGAAGCCGGGCGGGTCGGATGCGATGCCGGATTCGAGCGGCACGGAAAGATCGACGATGCGCATAGAGTGTATCCTCGTATGGGTCAGAGCAGTCCCGTCGCGATCCAGGGGAAGGCGACGATCAGGATCAGGATCAGGAGCATGATCAGGGCGAAGGGTGCGGCGCCGACAAAGACGTCATTGAGGCTGATCGACCGATCGTCGAGCGCGCCCTTGATGACATAGACGGAGAGGCCGAGCGGCGGGGTGAGCAGGCCGATCTCCACCGCCAGCACGGTGATGATGCCGAACCAGATCAGGTCCATCTGCAGTGCCGCCGCGACCGGCAGCACCAGCGGCAGGGTGATGAGCATGATCGAGGAGGAATCCAGGATCGTGCCGAGCAGGATCAGGACGGCGATGTAGAAGAGCAGGAAGCCGTAGACGCCGACATCCATGCCGATGATCCACTGCGTCATGAAGACGGGCAGGCCCGACAGCGCCAGGAAGCGGCTGTACATGGTAGCGGCGATGATCAGGAAGCAGATGGCGGCGGTGATGTGGCCGGTCTCCAGCGTCACGCCCCAGAGCGCGCGCGGGCCGAAGCGGCGCTTGGCGACCGCGATGATGATGGCGCCGAGCGCGCCGATGGCGCCGGCCTCGGTCGGGGTGAAGACGCCGCCATAGATGCCGCCCAGCACCAGCACGACCAGCGCCACGATGGGCAGGAGCTTGGAGGCGGTGTCGCGGGCGGCCGCGCCGGCGCTCATCTGGCGCTCCTCGACCGGCTGCGGGGTGCCGGTGAAGCCGGCGAAGTAGCGCACCATCACCCAGATGCCGACGCAGAAGGCGACCGAGAGCAGGATGCCCGGCCCGATGCCGGCAATGAAGAGGCGGCCGACCGACTGCTCGGCGATGATGCCGTAGAGGATCAGGAGCAGGCTCGGCGGGATCATCATGCCAAGGATCGAACTGCCCGCGACCACGCCGGCGGCGAAGCGGCGCGAATAGCCGATGCGCACCATTTCCGGCACCGCAACCTTGGAGAAGACAGCCGCCGAGGCGATCGAGATGCCGGTGATGGCGGCGAAGATCGAGTTGGCGCCGACGGTTGCCATGCCAAGCCCGCCGCGGATGCGCCGGAAGGCCCGGTTGGCGACGTCGAACGTGTCGCGGCCGATATCGGCACGGCTGACGACCAAGCCCATCAGGACGAAGAGCGGTACGACGCCGAACAGGTAGCTGGAGATGCTTTCGCGCGCGGCAAGCGACAGGATGCGGGCCGCCTGTTCAGGATTGTCGCGCAGGAGCCAGATGCCGACGAAGCTGACCAGCGCCAGCGCGATCGCCACATGCAGGCCGGTGTAGATGAGGATGAGGATGGCCGCCAGCGAGGCAAGCCCGATCTCGATGCCGCTCATGGCCGGGCCTCCGCATCAGGCCGCGCGGCCAGGACAAGCAGCGAGATGGCGCGCTGCACGAAGACGAGGAAGAGCAGCGTGGAGCCGACCAGCACGATCAGGTGGACCGGCCAGATCGGCGCGATGAACTGGCCGACCGTGCCCACCGTCTCGCCGCGGCCGTAGCTGCGCAGGAACAGGGGATAGAAGGCGGTGATGAGAATGCCGACCAGCACCGCGCCGGCCACATGCATCAGCGCGTCGAGAATATCCGACACGCGCCGGTAGCGGCGGCGCAGGAAGCCGAGCAGCGCGTCGGAACGGGTCAGCTTGCCGCGCGCCAGCGTGTTGGCAATTTGCAGGAAGACGATGGCTAGGATCGACATTGCGACCATCTCGGGCACACCGGCAATCGGACGCCCGAAGACGAAGCGCCCGATCACGTCGGTCGAGATCAGCAGCATGATCGCCAGGATGCCGACCGTACCGATCGTACTGGCGAAGGCGGTCACCCGCTCAAGCAGGCCTGCGGCAAAGTCGAGCGGACGGTATCCCGTCTCGTGTTCGCTGGGCGAAATCATGCTGTATGCAATCCGTTGGGGTTGGCGCCCGCCCCGGCCGATCCGGGGCGGGCGGGAAGTCGGCTGGCGATCAGCGATCCGACCAGTCGCGCGGCAGGTCGACGCCGGCCGCCTTCAGCGCGGCGATATAGGCGTCGAGCACCTCGGAGCCCGGCAGGCCGCGGCCGTCGGCATTCTCCGCCCAGGCGTTGGCGACCTGCGGCAGCGCATTCGCCCAGCGGGCGCGCTCCTCGTCGGAGAGTTCGGTGACCTCGCCGCCACCTTCGGCAAGCGCGTTCATGGACGCCTCGATGCGCTGAGCCTGCTCGGCCAGATAAGCGGCCGAGAAGGCGCGGGCGCCCTCGCGCATCGCTTCCTGGACGGTTTCGGACTGGGCGTCGAACCAGCTCTTGTTGGCGACGATCGAGCCGGCATACTGGGCACCGAAATTGGTGATGGTGATGTTGGGCGCCACTTCCTGCAGGCGGGCGGGCGCGGCTGCCGTCGGGAAGACGATCACGCCATCGAACACGCCGGTCTGCAGATCGTTGTAATAGGTAGTCAGATTGCCGGCGACACCGACCGCGCCGGTGCCTTCCAGCCAGTTGACGGCCGGTCCGGGCGCGGCGATCCGACGGCCTTCGAGATCGTCGATCGAATTCACCGGGAAGTTGGTCATCAGCAGGTAGTTGTCGAGCGCGAAGCCGCCGCCGAGATACTCAACGTCGAAGGCGTGCCAGCTTTCGGCCATGCCGGGGATCTCGGTGTGGAGATTGTCGATGATCTCCAGGATCAGGGCGGCATCGGGCGTGCCGAAGGGGGTGAAATAGGTGACGTTCTGCAAAGGCAGGTTGGTCGGCTCGAAAACGGTCGGCACGCCGCCGATCTCGGCCAGGCCATCCTCGATGGCTTCCAGTTCGCCGCCGACGGCAGCCAGCGTGCCGCCATAGGCCTCGGTCCAGTCGACCGAATAGTCGGTGCCGTCCAGTGCCGCGTTGACGGTGGGAATGAAGGTCTCGCTCAGATGCTTCACCCACAAGAAGATCGGCGGGTGACCGTTCACCACGGTGATGTTGAGCGTCTCGGCCTTGGCCGGGAGTGCGGCGCCGACCAACAGGGTGGAGGCGAGAAGTGTGGATTTCAGAACATGTCTCATGTGGTCGTTTCCTCTTTCTGGTTTGGTTTTTTTGTTGTTGTCTTTTCCGGGTCGGCCAGCGCGCGAATGCCGGCCGCGATGAAGGTGCGCGCCCGGGCGATCACCTCCTCGACATCGTCGTCCCTGCATTCGCCCGCCGACAGGTCGGCGGCACGGCCGGTGCGTGCCATCAGGATGACGCCCACCGAAACTCCCTGCAGGTAGCCCCACACCGCCAGTTCGCGGGTCAGGCCCGGCACGATCTTCAGGATCGCGTCGACGAATTCGATGGCGATGGCGTCATATTGCTGGCCGGTCATGCGCCGCGAGCGCTCGTCGGTACCGGTCGCCACGTGAACCAGAAGCCGCGTGTAGTTGTGGCCGCCATGCTCCTCGTCGCGCCCAAGCTCGATGGTCGGTCGCAGGAAGGCGTCGAGCAGCTCTTCGAGCGCCGGCGTGCCGCCGCTGGCAAAGAGCGCGTCCTTCAAGCGCCGGCGGCGGTCGTTGATCGCGCCCGAGCGGCGCGCGAACACGGCCTCGAACAGGCGCTCCTTGCTGCGGAAATAATAATGGATGAGCGCGGAATTGACGCCGGCCTCATCGGCGATGGCGCGCGTCGTCGCGCCGTCGAAGCCGTTATTGGCGAAGACCGCCTCGGCCGCATCGAGAATGAGTTGCTGGGTGTCCTGCCGTTCGGAGACGGCGGTCTGCGCCTGCGCCACGATCGCCTCCTCCCTGCGCTCGTTGGTCAACTGATTTAATCAGATGATTAAATACGGGATGAAGTCTGTCAAGGCCTCTCCAGCAAGCCCCCCGA
>Ga0213835_101131_pt1 | contig 18192 bp, 21 predicted proteins | sample SWPATP01_FD_160576 | JGI IMG/M metagenome (GOLD analysis project Ga0213835, IMG submission 160576) | Coastal seawater microbial communities from Marineland, Florida, United States - SWPA TP0 #1 | ecosystem: Environmental > Aquatic > Marine > Coastal | place: USA: Florida | collected 2016-08-05 | reverse complement strand
CCTGTTCATGGAAGTGAACTGGCCGGCGCTGGCCGAGGGGGCAGGGGAACCCCTCGACCCCGACGCATGGGCCGCATGGATGGCCGAACGCTTTGCGGCCCCGGGCGAGGATGGCGCGGCGTGACCGAGACCGAGGCGCGCATCATCGTGCGATCTGTGACCCCCGCCGCTGTGGCGCGCTGGCGGGCCGTGGGGCGGGCTGGCGTCGAGATCAAGGGCGAGGTCGGGCGCATCCTTGACGCGCCTCTGGCGGCTGCGCTGGGGCGCGTGGCGGGCCAGTGGAGCGGCACCCTGCCCGCGGTGGTGACGGTGCTGGAGGCGGCTACGGGGCGGCCCCGAGGGCGCGAATCCGGCGCAGGCTGCTACCTATGTGCTACCTAGGCCCCTGCCCTGCCCTCGTGCCTTCCTGCTAAGTCCTTGATTTTGTGGCGCACTCGACAGGATTCGAACCTGTGACCTCTGCCTTCGGAGGGCAGCGCTCTATCCAGCTGAGCTACGAGTGCACGGGAGGGTCTATAGACCGGGGGAAGCGCGGCCGCAACGGGCAATGCGGGGGTGCGACCGGGTCAGCCGAAGAGGTCGTGGCAGAGTTCGAGGCCCTCGACCAGGGCGTCGACCTCCTGAACCGTGTTGTAGAGGCCGAAGGAGGCGCGGCAGGTCGCGCTCACCCCCAGATGCTCCATCAGCGGCATGGCACAGTGCTGGCCGGCGCGCACCGCGATTCCCTTCCTGTCGAGCACGGTGGAGATGTCGTGGGCATGCGCCGGACCGTCGAGGGTGAAGGAAAAGATCGCTCCCTTGCCCGCCGAGCGGCCCTGAAGATGCAGCCAGTTCAGCCCCTCGAGCCGGTCGCGGGCATAGTCGCGCAGGCGCCGCTCATGGGCCGCCACATTCTCCATCCCCAGCGCCATCAGATACTCGAGCGCCACGCCCAGGCCGATCTGCTGGACGATGGCGGGGGTGCCGGCCTCGAACTTCATCGGCGGGTCGGCATAGGTGACGCTGTCGCGGTGAACCTCGCGGATCATGTCGCCGCCGCCGATGAAGGGGCGCATCTCGGCCAGCCGCTCGGCCCGGATGTGGATCGCGCCCGAGCCGGAGGGGCCGTAGAGCTTGTGGCCGGTGACGGCGTAGAAGTCCGAGCCGATCTCGGAGACGTTCACCGGCATGTGCACGGCCGCCTGGCTGCCATCGACCAGCACCGGCACGCCGCGGGCCCGCGCGCCCTCGCAGATGGCGCGGACATCGACCACCGTGCCCAACACGTTCGACATGTGCGTCACCGCCACCAGCCGGGTCCGCGGGCCGATGGCGTCGAGCACCGCCTGGGGGTCGAGGTCGCCGTTCATGTCGGGCTCGACCCAGCGCAGGACCACGCCCTGACGCTCGCGCAGGAAATGCCAGGGCACGATGTTGGCGTGATGCTCCATCACCGAGAGCACGATCTCGTCGCCCGGCTGCATCCGCGGCATGGCCCAGGCATAGGCCACCAGGTTGATGCCGTGGGTGGTGCCGGAGGTGAAGACGATCTCCCCCTCGTCGGGGGCGCCGAGAAAGCGCGCGAGGATGCCGCGCACCGCCTCGTAGCGGTCGGTGGCGAGGTTGGAGAGGTAATGGAGCCCGCGATGGACGTTGGAGTATTCCTCGGCATAGGCGCGGGTGACGGCGTCGATCACCACCCGGGGCTTCTGCGCCGAGGCGCCGTTGTCGAGATAGACCAGCGGCTTGCCGTTGACCTCGCGGGCGAGGATGGGGAAGTCGCGGCGCACCGCGTCGATGTCGTACATGGCTCTCTCTCCGCCCTCACGCCTGGGGCGGCGTGACCCCCAGCATCGCCAGCATCATCGCGATCAGGAAGGCCACCCCGAAGGCCGTGGCAAGGATCATCCCGAACACCGCGAGCAGCGAGCGAAAGCCGTGCAACTCGGCCACGAAGCCGGTGAGCACCCACAGGAACACGCCGAACCCGATCAGGCCAAGTATCCCGGCCAGCGGCGGCAGCAACAGCATCGCGGCAATCTGCAGCACCTGGATCAGCACCATGATCCCCTGCAGCACCACCATGAGCAGCAGCGCATCGGGAAAGCTCCCGCCCCCGCCCATCCAGCGGCCGACCGTGTGCACGGTGAAGACCATGAACATCAGCACGCCGCCCTGCAGCATCAGCGACGCGACCGGGCCGGACAGCACCCCGCCCATCATCCCCGACGGCCCCAGCATGAGCTGCAGCGTCAGCTGCCCCAGCAGCACGCTCAGAACCACCACCAGCGCAAGCGCGAGCCAGCGCACATCCATGCCCAGCCGCGCCCGCAGGATGGTGCGGGCGCCCGCGCGCGGGTCGGTGACGGTGTCGCGGACGAGGCCCATCAGGGCGCCAAACGAGGTATCCATGCGCTGCTTCTAGGCCCTCCGCCCGCGCGCCTCAAGCGCCGCTGCAACCAGCCCGGCACCGAGGATCCAGAAAAATGCGCCCAGCACCACGAGGCCCACCGCCGCCGTCAGCACCCCCGGCCCCGCCAGCCCCGCCACCATGCCATGCAGCAGCCACAGCGGACTGACCGCCAGCAGCGCCCAGAACAGCGCCAGCCGCGCGGCATACCACGACACCGGCAGCCGCACCGCCACCAGCACGAGCCGCAACACCGCCGCCAGCGCGTAGAAGATCAGCGGCGCGAAGAAGAACCAGCCCAGCAGCGCGCCGCCGATCATCGCCTGCAACGGCACCTCGGCATCGAGCTGCGCCTGCCGCGCCAGCCGCGGCCATTGGGCGAGAAAGATCAGCCCGCAGGCCACCATGAGAAAGACCAGCGCGCGGTCCTCGCGCTGGCCCTGGGCGAGCAGATCGCGCATCACCCGCTGCGGGCGGCGCCAGCTTCGCCAGATGTCGGCGCTGACCGACATGGGCTCAGCGGTGCCGCGTCAGCCAGGCCTCGAGCCGGCTGCGGATGTCGTCCGCGAGCCGCGCATCCTCGATCTCGTCCAGCGCCTCGCCGAGAAAGGCGAGGACCAGCAGCGCCTGCGCCTCTTCCCGCCCCACGCCGCGGGCGCGCAGATAGAAGAGCTGCGCCGGATCGATGGCACCCGAGGTCGAGCCGTGCGAGCATTTCACGTCGTCGGCGTAGATCTCGAGCTCGGGCTTCACGAGGAACTGGCTGTCCTCATCCAGCAGGAGCGACTGGCTGATCTGGTAGCCGTCCGTCAGCTGGGCGGGCTGTTTCACCAGGATCTTGCCCTGGAACACGCCCACCGCACCGCTGCGCAGCACCTTCTTGAACACCTGCCGGCTCTCGCATGCGGGCGCGGCATGGGTGACGAAGACCGTATCGTCCTGGTGGAAGTCGCCGTCGCCCACCGCGGCCCCGGCGACATGCGCCACCCCGTCGCGGCCCGCGAGCTCGATCACGCAGTCGTTGCGGGTGAGCCTGCCGTTCAGCGTGGCGGTGAAGGACTTGAACAGCGCGCCCTCGCCCACGCGGGCGAAGATGTGGGTCGCCGCCCGCCGCTCGTGGTCGCGGCCCTGCATCCGGACATGGTGGAACCGCGCGCCGGCGGCCACGTCGACCTCGAGCACGGTGTTCAGCCGGGCCGCCGCCGCTCCGGATTCGAGCAGCGTCAGCTCGGCGCCGGGCTCGATCTTCACGCAGTGGTGGAGCATCGCGTCCGAAGTCTCGGAGCGATGGAGATAAACCAGCGAGACCGGCTTTTCGGCCCGGGCGGTGACGCGGATCAGCACGCCATCCTCGGCCAGCGCGGTGTTCAGCGCCGCCAGCGTCCGCGCCACCGGCTTCTGGCCACGCGCCTCCAGCGTGCCGTAAAGCTCCTTCGCCCAGTGGATGTCGGCGCGGCCGGCCTCGGCCAGACGCTCGATCTCGACGCCGGCGAGCCTGGGGTCGTCCGAGGCCTCGGCATCGAACCGGCCATCGACGAAGACGAGTCTCACCCGGTCGATCTCGTGAAAGAGCGGAGGCTTGCCGCCGGTGTCGAAGATCGCCGCCGGCTGCGGCGCGGGCGCGGTCAGCGTGCTCGGGTCGGTATACTTCCAGTATTCGTCGCGCCGGGTGGGCAGGCCCAGCGCCTGCACCCGCCCCATCGCCTCGCGCCGGGCCGTGGCGAGCCACGCCCCGCCCGCAGGCAGCGCCACGCCGGCCAGCCGCGCCTCGGTCGTCTCGGCCCGGATCCGGGCGATCTGTTCGGCCCGCGACGCCATCACGCCGGCTCCCCGGCGACGATGTCGGCATAGCCCTCGGTCTCGACCTGCAAGGCCAGCTCCGGCCCGCCGGTCTTCACGATGCGCCCGTCGGCCATGATGTGCACGACATCCGGCCTGATGTGGTCCAGAAGCCGCTGGTAATGCGTGATCACCAGAAAGCCCCGCCCCTCGCTCCGCAGCGCGTTCACGCCGTCGGCCACCAGCTTCATGGCGTCCACGTCGAGGCCCGAGTCGGTCTCGTCGAGGATGCACATCTTCGGCTCGAGCATGGCCATCTGCAGGATCTCGTTGCGCTTCTTCTCACCGCCCGAAAAGCCGGTGTTCACGGGCCGCTTCAGCATGTCGGCGTCGATCTGCAGCGCCCTGGCCTTTTCGCGCACGAGCTTCAGGAACGCGCCCGAGCTCATCTCCTCCTCGCCGCGGGCGCGCCGCTGCGCGTTCACCGCCGTGCGCAGGAAGGTCATGTTGCCCACGCCGGGGATCTCCACCGGGTACTGGAACGCCAGGAACAGCCCCAGCGCCGCGCGCTCCTCGGGCTCCATGTCCAGGAGGTCGTGCCCGTCCAGCGTCGCCGTGCCGTCGGTCACCTCATAGCCCTCGCGGCCCGACAGCACATAGGACAGCGTCGACTTGCCCGAGCCGTTCGGGCCCATGATGGCGTGCACCTTGCCGGGCTCCACCGTCAGCGTCACACCCTTGAGGATCGCCTTGTCCTCTTCCTCAAGTTTCACATGCAGGTTCTTGATTTCCAGCATTTTCTTTCCCCTGTTCCCTTCCGCGCGCCGCTCAGGGCCGCATGATCAGCTTGGCCGAGACATGGGCGATCACCACCGCCATCATCGCCGTCACCGCCGCCATGCCCGCACCGCCCGCGCCCCAGACCGGATAGCTGATGGTCATCATCACCATCACCCCCACGGCCACCAGAAGCACATACCGCGGCCGCGGCTCCGCCGCCGTCAGCCACCAGCGCATGTTGTTCATCTCACCCTCCCCGCGCGAGCCGCCGGGCCAGCGCGAGCAGGCCCACCGCCAGCGCGCCAGCCACCGCCCCGAACGCCACACCCGCCAGCAGCGGATCGGCCACCAGCCTGAACACCCCAACCCCCAGCCCGCTCACCGCCAGGACAAAGGCCGCCATGACGGCCCAGCCCTGCCACCCGGCCGGCGCAAACCCCGCACCATGGGCCATGGGCCGGAACCACGGCGCCCGGCTCATCCCACGCTGCCCTCGAGGCTGATCGCCACCAGGCTCTGAGCCTCCATGGCGAACTCCATCGGCAGCGCCTGCAGCACCTCCTTGCAGAAGCCGTTGACGACCAGCGCCACCGCCTCCTCCTCGTCCATGCCCCGCGACCGGCAGTAGAAGAGCTGATCGTCGTCCACCTTGGAGGTGGTCGCCTCATGCTCGGCCCGGCTGGTGGTGTTCCGAACCTCGATGTAGGGCACCGTGTGCGCACCGCACTTGTCGCCGATCAGCAGGCTGTCGCACTGGGTATAGTTGCGACTGTTCGCGGCCTTGGGGTGCATCGACACCAGCCCGCGATAGGTGTTCTGCGCGCGCCCGGCCGAAATCCCTTTGGAAACAATGCGCGAGCGGGTGTTCTTGCCAAGATGGATCATCTTGGTGCCGGTGTCGGCCTGCTGGGCATTGTTGGCGATGGCGATGGAGTAGAACTCGCCCTGGCTGTCGTCGCCCCGCAGGATGCAGGAGGGATACTTCCAGGTGATCGCACTGCCCGTCTCCACCTGCGTCCACATCACCTTGGACCGGTGCCCGCGGCAATCCGCCCGCTTGGTGACGAAGTTGTAGATCCCGCCCTTGCCGGTCTCGTCGCCGGGATACCAGTTCTGGACGGTGGAATACTTCACTTCGGCATCGTCCAGCGCCACGATCTCCACCACCGCAGCGTGCAGCTGGTGGGTGTCGCGCTTGGGCGCGGTGCAACCCTCCAGATAGCTGACATACGCCCCCTTGTCGGCGACGATCAGCGTGCGCTCGAACTGCCCCGTGTTCTCGGCATTGATGCGGAAATAGGTGCTCAGCTCCATCGGACAGCGCACGCCCTCGGGGATGTAGACGAAGGAGCCGTCGGAAAACACGGCCGAATTCAGCGCCGCGAAGAAGTTGTCGTTCTGCGGCACCACGCTGCCGAGGTACTTCCTCACCAGCTCGGGGTGCTCGCGCACCGCCTCGGAGATGGAGCAGAAGATCACCCCGGCCTTCGCCAGTTCCTCCTTGAAGGTGGTCCCGACGCTGACGCTGTCGAACACCGCATCGACCGCGACCTTGCGCGCCGGCGCGTCCTCGGCCCCCTCGACACCCGCGAGGATCATCTGCTCCTTCAGCGGGATGCCGAGTTTCGCATAGGTCTCCAGCAGCTTGGGGTCGACCTCGTCCAGCGACTTCGGCTTTTCCACCATGCTCTTGGGCTTGGCGTAGTAATACTGGTCCTGATAATCGATCTCGGGATAGTCGATCATCGCCCAGTCGGGACGGTCCATCGTCAGCCAGCGCCGATAGGCCGCGAGACGCCACTCGGTCAGCCACTCCGGCTCCTCGTTCTTGGCCGAGATCAGCCGCACGATGTCCTCGTTCAGGCCCTTGGGCGCGAACTCCATCTCGATGTCGGTTTCCCAGCCGTGCTTGTACTTGCCGGCCATCGAGGCGACGGTCTCGACCGTCTCGCGGTCCACGCCGTCCCTCACCTGGGCCTCGCGGATCTGGGTGTTGTCGAGTGCAGCCATGCCGGTCCCGTCTCCCCTGTCGTGTCTCCTGCGGCTCACGCGGCGCGCGCGCGAAACCGGGTCCTTGCCTTCAGCCACGCCTCGGAAAAGCGCAGCACCTCGTCCTTCGTCGTCGCCGGCCCCAGCGAGACCCGGATCGCCGAGCCCGCCGCCTCCGGCCCGAAGCCCATCGCCCGCAGCACGCGGCTCTCCCGCAGCTTGCCCGACGAACAGGCCGACCCCGCCGAGATGGCAAAGCCGGCAAGGTCCATCTGCATCACCTGCGTCTCGCCCTTCCAGCCCGGCGTGACGAGGCAGACCGTGTTCGGCAGCCGCTCCCCCGGAGGTTCCGGGCGATTCCCGACAAAAATAGTCTCCTGCCCGGCGGCTTCCAGACTTGCAACTAGAATATTTCTAAGTTCGGCCACCCGGTCCCAGACACCGTCCGCCAGATCGCGCTGCGCCGCCTCGGCCGCGGCGGCAAAGCCTGCGATCCCGATCAGGTTCTCGGTGCCCGCACGCCGCCCCATCTCCTGCCCGCCGCCGCGCAGCTGCGCCGCCACATCCAGACCGCGGCGCAGCACCAGCGCGCCCACGCCCCGCGGCCCGCCCAGCTTGTGCGCCGAGACGATGCCCATCCCGCACCCGAGCCAGTCGAAGGACAGCGGCACCTTGCCGAAGGCCTGCGTCAGGTCGCTGACCGCAAGCCCCTCGGGCAGGGCCTGCATCACCCCGGTCTCGGAATTGGCCAGCTGCAGCGTGCTCAGCGCCGGTTCGGCCACCGTCACCCGGCCCCCGGCATCGACAGGCAGGCTGTCGTCGACCCAGGCCGCCACCGCGTCATGCTCGATGCCCGCACCCCGCAGCGCCCGCCCCGCCAGCGCCAGCGCCGCCGCCTCCGTCGCGCCCGAGGTGAAGACGACATCCGCCCCCCCGGCCCCCAGGGCCTCGGCCAGCCGCGCGCGCGACCGCTCCATGAGCGCCTTCGCCGCCCGCCCCTCGGCATGCACCGACGAGGGGTTGCCGACGACGTCGCAGGCCGCCGCCATCGCCGCCCGCGCCTCGGGCCTGAGCGGCGCCGTCGCGTTCCAGTCCAGATAGGCCCGCGCGCCCATCACTGCCCCCCGCCTGCCCCGAAGCGTCCCCTGCCGGCGCCGCGGTGCCCCTCGCCGGCCCCGAAGCGTCCCGCATCGACGTCGGAGAGCCCCTTGCGCCGTGGCGGACCGGGGTGGGTGGGCGGGAGGTCCGCCGCGGCGCCGCCGGCGAGGGGGCTCGATGCCCCCGAGCCGGCGACCCCGGGTGCCACGCCGCTCATTCGTCCACCACCTGAAACAGGTTGGGCACCGCCGGACAGGGCGTCAGCGCATTGCCCGCCACATCCGAAAGCCGCGTCTGGTGCAGGAACACATAGACATGCGCGCTCAGCCCCTCCCACAGCCGGTTGGTGAGCGACTGCGCCTTGGACCCCGACACCGCCCCGGTCGCCCCCGCCCCGGCATGCATCGCGCTCACCGTCTCGTCCACCGCCTCCAGAACCTCGGCAATCCGGATCGCATCGGCCGAACGCGCCAGCCTGTAGCCGCCCCCCGGCCCCCGCACCGACTCCACCAGCCCCGCCCGCCGCAGCTTGACGAACAGCTGCTCCAGATACGGCTGCGACACGTTCTGCCGCCGCGCCACCTCGGCCAGCGACACCAGCCCGTCCCCGGGCGCCAGCGCCAGATCCACCAGCGCCACCATCGCATACCGCCCCTTGGTGGAGAGCTTCATCGTCCCGCCCCTCGCATCCCGCACCGCCCGCCGCGATGCCCAGCCGCCCCAAAACCGGTTCCCCGACCCGGACCCCCGCGCCGCCCGTCATAGCGGACCGATGCCCCGGGCGCATGGCCCATCCCCCGCGCCCGGGGCGCATTTTCCGCCGCCGACATTGACGTGCGACGCGATGCCGCTTACGTGAGCGACGGAGCCGGCCATGCGGACGGCCTCACAGATTAGAACCGTTCTAGGGTGGCCGGCGCCACGCGTCAACGCAGCGTCGCGGCCACCGGCGAGGAAAGACAGGCGGCCCGATGCCCGAAGTGATCTTTGCCGGCCCCGAGGGCCGTCTCGAAGGCCGTTACCACCCCCAGCCCGAACGCGACGCGCCCATCGCCCTGATGCTGCACCCGCATCCGCAGTTCGGCGGCACCATGAACAACCGCGTCGTCTACAACCTGCACTACACCTTCCACAAGCTCGGCTTCGCGGTGCTGCGGTTCAACTTTCGCGGCGTCGGCCGCAGCCAGGGCGAATACGACCAGGGCATCGGCGAGTTGTCGGATGCCGCCTCCGCCCTCGACTGGCTGCAGACGCAGAACCAGAATGCGCGGCACTGCTGGGTGGCGGGGTTTTCCTTCGGCGCCTGGATCGGCATGCAGCTGCTGATGCGCCGGCCCGACATCACCGGCTTCATCTCGCTCGCCCCGCCCGCGAACCTCTATGACTTCTCCTTCCTCGCCCCCTGCCCCGCCTCGGGCCTGATCGTGAACGGCACCGCCGACCGCGTCGCCCCCCCGCGCGACACCGAGACGCTGGTGGCCAAGCTGCACGAGCAGAAGGGCATCACCATCACCCATGTGCAGGTCGAGGGCGCGGGCCATTTCTTCGAGGATCCGCACATGGACCCCACGATGAAGCTGGTGGGCGACTACGTGAAGCGGCGGCTCGGCGAAACCACCCGCTGAGCCGGGTCACACCGGCCCGCCCCCCGACACCCCCGGCCCTGCGGTTTCGTCCCTGCGACACCCTCCTGCGACGTCGCCCGCCGCGACAGTCAGGTCGCATGCGAGTATGATGATGTTTTAACCTGCCGTGCGCGCAGGCCTTGGGAGTGCCCGACGCGCCCGGCCTGCGGAGCATTGTCCCATGGCCCTCGTCGTTCCCAACTCCACCACGAGCAACGTCAACGCCCTCACCCTCCCGAGCGGCGAGTCTGCCCTCGTCCGCCCCACGATCAACATCATCTCGCGGGACGGCACCGCGATCCTGGGCGAGGGGAGCAACCATACGGTCACCGTCCTCGGCACCGTGTTCGGCGGCACCTACGGCGTCGCCCTTGGCACCGGGAGCTCGCTGCTGAACAGCGTCGAGGTCGGGGCGAACGGCCATGTCGGCGCGCCGGCCTCGTCGATCGTCTTCAGCGTGGGGGTCGCCGCCATGGGGGCCGGCGGCCGTGTGGTCAACGCCGGGGTGATCTCGGGCACCGTCGGCATCCTGGTCGGCGGCAGCGATCCGACGGTCGCCTTCTTTCCCACCTTCATCAACAACACCGGCGTCATCAACGGCTTGGTCGGTCGCGATGAGGCGAGCATGAACTACGTGATCGTCCAGAATGCCGGCATCATGGCGGGCGCCACCTATTATGGCAGCATCGCCTACGCCAGCGCGGACGCGAGCGCGGGCGTGGACCGATTCTACAACACCGGCACCATCCTCGGCGACGTCCGGCTGGGCGGCGGCGACGACCTCTATGACGGGCGCGGCGGCAAGCTTGCCGGCCTGGTCCATGGCGGTCCGGGCAACGACACGCTGCGCGCCGGCGACGACGGCGCCGAGCTCCTGGGCGAGGCTGGCGACGACCTCCTCGTGGGCGGGGCCGGCGACGATGTGCTGCGCGGCGGCGCGGGCAACGACACGCTGCGCGGCGGGGCCGGCGACGACGAGCTCTACGGGTGGGAGGGCGACGATGTCCTCAACGGCGGCCTCGGCGACGACTCGCTCTGGGGCGGCCCCGGCAACGACACGCTGCGCGGCGGGCGCGGCGACGACGAGCTCACGGGCGGCACGGGCAACGACCTGCTGCTCGGCGGCCCCGGCGACGATCTGCTCAACGGACAGGGCGGCAACGACACCCTCGACGGCGGGGCGGGCAACAACACCCTGACCGGCGGTGCCGGCGCCGATGTCTTCGTCTTTCGCCGCACCGACAGCGCCGACACCATCACCGATTTCGAGAACGGCATCGACCGGCTGGACCTGAGCGCCCTCGGCTTCGCCAGTTTCTCTGCCGTTGCGGCCGTCGCCTCGGCGGCGCAGGGCGGGCGGCTCTTTCTCGACTTCATCGATCAGGGCGGCGGCACGGTGCTGATCACCGGCCTGTCGCTCGCACAGTTCGACGCCTCGGACGTGATCCTCTGAGCGTGCCGCCCCGCACCGGCCCGACGGCGGGCCCGGTGCGGGGCATCCTCCCGCGACAAGTTGGTATACCTCCGCATACGACCTTTTCCCGCCCCGGCTTTGCCGCTATGAGGGCGGCGAACGACTCATTGCCTGCGGAGGACGCCCATGTCGAAGATCAAGGTGGACAACCCCGTCGTCGAGCTCGACGGCGACGAGATGACCCGGATCATCTGGGATTTCATCAAGAAGAAGCTGATCCTGCCCTATCTCGACATCGACCTGAAATACTACGACCTCGGGATCGAGGAGCGTGACCGCACCGACGACCAGATCACCGTCGATGCCGCCCACGCCATCAAGGAGTTCGGCGTCGGCGTGAAATGCGCCACCATCACGCCGGACGAGCAGCGGGTCGAGGAGTTCGGGCTGAAGCAGATGTGGCGCTCCCCGAACGGCACCATCCGCAACATCCTCGGCGGCGTGATCTTCCGCGAGCCGATCATCTGCCGCAACGTCCCCCGCCTCGTGCCCGGCTGGACCCAGCCCATCGTGGTCGGCCGCCACGCCTTCGGCGATCAGTACCGCGCCACCGACTTCCGCTTCCCCGGGCCGGGGAAACTCACCATCAAGTTCGTCGGCGACGACGGCGAGGTGATCGAGCGCGAGGTCTTCCAGGCCCCCGGCGCGGGCGTCACCATGGCGATGTACAACCTCGACCAGTCGATCATCGACTTTGCCCGGGCGTCCATGAACTATGGCCTGGTCAAGGGCTGGCCGGTGTATCTCTCGACCAAGAACACCATCCTCAAGGCCTATGACGGCCGCTTCAAGGACCTGTTCCAGAAGGTCTATGAGGAGGAGTTCGAGGACAGGTTCAAGGCCGCCGGCATCACCTATGAACACCGGCTGATCGACGACATGGTGGCCTGCGCGATGAAATGGTCGGGCGGCTATGTCTGGGCCTGCAAGAACTATGACGGCGACGTGCAGTCCGACACGGTGGCGCAGGGCTTCGGCTCGCTCGGGCTGATGACCTCGGTGCTGATGACCCCGGACGGCCAGACGGTCGAGGCCGAGGCGGCGCACGGCACCGTGACCCGCCACTATCGCCAGCATCAGGCGGGGCGCGAGACCTCCACCAACTCCATCGCATCGATCTATGCCTGGACCGGGGGGCTGAAGCACCGCGCTAAGCTCGACGGCAACGACGCGCTGAGGACCTTTGCCGAGACGCTGGAGCGGGTGACGGTGCAGGCGGTCGAGGACGGGCACATGACCAAGGACCTCGCCCTGCTGGTGGGGCCGGACCAGAAATGGCTCACCACCATGGGCTATCTGGAAAAGGTGGACGAGTACCTCAACCGCGAGCTGTCGCTCTGAGCCTGCATGCGTGACAGGGCGGGCGCGGGGGCGATGGCCCCTCGCGCCCGCCGCCGTTCCGGGCTAGGGCAGGCCGGTTCCCTGTCCGAGCCCGGAGCCCCCCCATGCCCTGGATCTATCTTGCGGTCGCGGTCGTCTTCGAGACCGTCGCCTTCACCGCACTGCAGGCCAGCCAGAAACTCACCCGCCCCGGCCCCACGGCGGTGTTCGTGCTGGGCTACGGCGCGGCCTTCTATCTGCTGGCGCTGACGCTGCAGTACCTGCCGGCGGGGGTGGTCTATGCGATCTGGTCGGGCCTCGGCGTCTGCCTGATCGCGGTGATCGCCTGGCTTCTGTTCGGGCAGACGCTGGACGGCCCGGCGGTGCTGGGTCTGGCCTTGATCGTCGCGGGCATCGTCATCATCCAGGTCTTTTCGGACACCGCGCGGCACTGAGCCATGACCACCCCCCGCCACACCCCGTTCGAGGACGCCCAGGGCCTCGTCTTCGGCACCGTCATGTGCGGCTTCGGGCTGCATCTGCTGACCTCGGCCGGGCTGGTGACGGGCCAGACGGCGGGGCTCGCGGTGCTGATCTCCTATGTCGGCGGCTGGGCCTTCGGGCCGGTGTTCGTGCTGATCAACCTGCCCTTCTATGCGCTGGCCTGGTGGCGCATGGGCTGGGTGTTCACGCTGAAGACCTTCGTGGCGGTGGCGGGGCTCGCGGCGATCACCATGGTGCTGCCGCCGCTGATCCGCTTCGACGCGCTGGACCCGCTGGCGGCGGCGGTGGTGTTCGGGGCGGTCTCGGGGGCGGGCCTGCTGGCGCTGTTTCGCCATGGCGCCAGCCTCGGCGGCGTCGGCATCGTCGCGCTCTGGCTGCAGGAGCGGACGGGCCTGCGCGCGGGCTGGTTGCAACTGGGCTTCGACGCGGTGCTCTTTGCCGCCGCGCTGTGGGTGATGGCGCCGATGCTGGTGCTTTACTCGCTGGTGGGGGCGGCGGTGCTGAACCTCGTGATCGCCGTGAACCACCGCCGCGACCGCTACATCGCGACCTGAGCGCGCCCCTCTCGGGGCGACATGCACCCCGCGCGCCCCTCTCGGGGCGACATGCACGCTGCACCGCAGGAAAGACTGGCGCTGCGGCGCATTTGCGGCTATGGCGGGCGCGCTGCATCTCCCGGGGAAATTCGATGGACCTTCGCAACATCGCGATCATCGCGCATGTCGACCATGGCAAGACCACACTGGTGGACGAACTGCTCAAACAGTCCGGCGCCTTTCGCGAGGGCCAGGCGGTGGCCGAACGCGCGATGGACTCGAACGACATCGAGCGCGAGCGCGGGATCACCATCCTCGCGAAATGCACCAGCGTGGAATGGCGCGGCACGCGCATCAACATCGTCGACACGCCGGGGCATGCCGATTTCGGCGGCGAGGTGGAGCGGATCCTCTCCATGGTCGACGGCGTGGTGCTGCTGGTGGACGCGGCCGAGGGGCCGATGCCGCAGACCAAGTTCGTGACCTCCAAGGCGCTGGCGCTGGGGCTCCGGCCCATCGTGGTGCTGAACAAGGTCGACAAGCCCGACGCCGAGCCCGACCGCGCGCTCGACGAGGTCTTCGACATGTTCGCGGGGCTGGGGGCCAACGACCGGCAGCTCGATTTCCCGCATCTCTATGCCTCGGGGCGTGCCGGCTGGGCCGACGACAGCCTCGACGGTCCGCGCCGCGACCTCTCGGCGCTCTTCGACCGGATCGTCGCCCATGTGCCCGCCCCCGCGCAGATCGCGCATGAGGCCGAGCCGTTCCGGATGCTCGCCACCACCCTCTCGGCCGACCCCTATCTGGGCCGGATCCTGACGGGGCGGGTCGAATCGGGCCGTCTGCGCGCGGGCACCACGCTCAAGGCGCTGTCGCGCGACGGCGCGCAGGTGGAAAGCTTCCGCGTCTCCAAGGTACTCGCCTTCCGCGGCCTCGCGCAGCAACCCATCGACGAGGCGGTCGCGGGCGACATCGTCACGCTTGCCGGCATGGCGAAGGCCACCGTGGCCGACACGCTCTGCGCCCCCGAGGTGGACGCCCCCCTGCCCGCCCAGCCCATCGACCCGCCCACCATCACCGTCACCTTCGGCATCAACGATTCGCCGCTGGCGGGCCGCGAGGGGTCGAAGGTGCAGAGCCGCGTCATCCGCGAGCGGCTGATGAAGGAAGCCGAGATGAACGTGGCGATCAAGGTCGCCGACACGCCGGGCGGCGAGGCCTTCGAGGTCTCGGGCCGGGGCGAATTGCAGATGGGCGTGCTGATCGAGAACATGCGCCGGGAGGGCTTCGAGCTGAGCATCTCGCGCCCGCGGGTGGTGACGCGCGACGAGGGCGGCCAGAAGCTCGAGCCGGTCGAGGAGGTCACCATCGACGTCGACGACGAGTTCACCGGCGCGGTGATCGAAAAGATCACCGGGGCCCGGCGCGGCGAGATGGTCGAGATGAAGCCCGCCGGCAGCGGCAAGACGCGGATCGTCGCGCATGTGCCCTCGCGCGGGCTGATCGGCTACCACGGCGAGTTCCTGACCGACACCCGCGGCACGGGCGTGCTCAACCGCGTCTTCCACGGCTGGGCGCCGTGGAAGGGGCCGATCCCGGGGCGCCGCGCGGGCGTGCTGATCTCGATGGAGGCCGGCAGCTCGGTCGCCTATGCGCTCTGGAACCTCGAGGAGCGCGGCCGCATGTTCATCGGTGCGCAGGAGCCGGTCTATGAGGGCATGATCATCGGCGAGCATTCGCGCGACAACGACCTCGAGGTGAACCCGCTGAAGGGCAAGAAGCTCACCAACATCCGCGCCGCCGGCAAGGATGACGCGGTGGCGCTGACGCCGCCGGTGCGGATGACGCTGGAGCAGGCGATCGCCTATATCGACGACGACGAGCTGGTCGAGGTCACGCCCACCGCGATCCGGCTGCGCAAGCGCTTTCTCGACCCGCACGAGCGCAAGCGCCAGTCCCGCGCGGCGGGCTGACCACAGGCCGCGGCTCCGGCCGCCCGGACACCGCCGGGCCGCGCTCCCACCCACCCACCCCGCGCGCCCCGGCGATGTCCGGGCGGCCGGGCGGAACGCAGGCCGCAGGTCGGCTCCCCGCCCCGTCCCGCGCCGCCCGGGCCGCGCTCCCACCCACCCACCCGCGCGCGCCCCGGGCGGCGCGGGACGGGGCGGGGCTTCCCTCCTGCGGCGGCCGGGTGTAGTCACGCGCTCGTTGCAGATGGAGGCCCCCCATGCGCCGCGCCGAGATCGCCCGCCAGACCGCCGAGACCGACATCGCCGTCGCCGTCGACCTCGACGGCACCGGCGTGGCCGAGATCAGCACCGGCGTCGGCTTCTTCGACCACATGCTCGATCAGCTCGCCCGGCATTCGCTGATCGACCTGACCGTGACCGCCCGGGGCGACCTGCATATCGACGACCACCACACGGTCGAGGATACCGGCATCGCGCTGGGCCAGGCGCTGGCCCGTGCGCTGGGCTCAAAGGCCGGCATCCGCCGCTATGGCTCGTGCCATCTGGCGATGGACGATGCGCTGGTGCGCGCCGCGCTGGACCTGTCGGGCCGGCCGTTCCTGGTCTGGACCCTGCCCTTTCCGACCGCCAAGATCGGCGGCTTCGACACCGAACTCGTGCGCGAGTTCTTCCAGGCGTTCGCCACCCATGGCGGCATCACCCTGCATGTCGACCTGATCCACGGCCTCAACAGCCACCACATCGCCGAGGCCGCCTTCAAGGCCGTGGCCCAGGCCCTGCGGGCGGCGGTGGAGCCCGACCCGCGCCGCGCCGGCGCCATCCCCTCGACCAAGGGGACGCTCTGATGCGCGCGGTCATCGTCGATGTCGGCATCGGCAACCTGCATTCGGCCGAGAAGGCGTTTCAGCGCATGGCGGCCGAGGTCTGGCAGGGCGGCGAGGTGGTCGTCACCTCGCGGGCCGAGGCGCTGGCCGGCGCGAGCCATATCGTGCTGCCGGGCGATGGCGCCTTTCCGGCCTGTCGTCGGGCGCTCGATGCGGTGCCGGGGATGCTCGAGGCGCTGACCGAGCAGGTGGTGGCGCGGGGCCGGCCGTTTCTGGGCATCTGCGTGGGCATGCAGCTTCTGGCCGAGGTCGGGCGCGAGTACGAGGACACGCCCGGGCTGGGCTGGATCGGCGGCGAGGTGGTGCGGATCGTGCCGCGCGCGGCGGGGCTGAAGGTGCCGCACATGGGCTGGAACGATCTGGTGGTGGACCGGGCGCATCCGGTGCTCGACGGGATCGCGACCGGCGATCACGCCTATTTCGTGCACTCCTATCACCTGGCCGTCGCGGATCCCGCGCATCTGCTGGCGCATGCAGACTATGACGGGGCGCGGGCGGCGGTGGTGGGGCGCGACAGCATCGTCGGCACCCAGTTCCACCCGGAAAAGAGCCAGTCCACCGGGCTGCGGCTCATCGGCAACTTCCTGCGCTGGCGGCCCTGAGCGGCCCGCGCCTGCCGCTCCGGGGGCCTCAGCCCGGCAGCCCTGCGGCCGCGAGCGGCGCCACCACCCCGGCGGCGCGCAACCCGTCCAGCACGAACTGCACCGACAGCGCGCCCAGCAGCATGCCGAGAAGGCGCGTGACCACCAGCGTGCCGATGCGCCCGAGCGCCCGCTCGATCAGCCCGGCGGCGAGGAACATCACGAAACAGAGCCCGATCACCGCGACCATGACCAGATGCACCGTCGCGATCCGCCCGAGGTCGCCGGCCGCCTGTCCGGTGAGCAGGATCATCGAGGCCATCGCCCCCGGCCCGGCGATGAGCGGCATCGCCAGCGGGAAGACAGAGGGGTCGGCGGCCGGCGACGCACCGTCCGCCCTGCCCGGCTCGGCCCTGCTGCCCTCTGCCTTGCCCTCGCGCCGCTCGGTCCGCCGCTCGAACAGCATGTCGAGGGCGGTGAGGAAGAGCAGGAGGCCGCCGGCGATCTGGAAGGCGGGCATGGAGATGCCGATGAAGGCGAGGATCTCCTCGCCGACGAAGCCGAAGGTCGCGAGCAGCACCACCGCGACGAGGCAGGCCCGGAGCGCGATGCCGCGTCGCGCCGCCGGCGTCACGCCCTGGGTCAGGGCGACATAGATCGGCGCCAGCCCGATCGGGTCGATCACGACGAAGAGGGTCACGAAGACGGTGACGGTGAAGCCGATGTCCATCGCTGGATCCCCTTGCACTCTGGTATCGCGCAGCCGACGGCATGGTGTCGCAAGCGTGACGGCGCCGGACAGGGCGGCGACGGCTGACCCTGTGGCAGCCGCGAAGGGGGGCTGTCTGCCCCCCGTCGTGCCGCGCACGACTCCCCCCGAGGATATTTGAGGAAATATGAAGGAGGGGGAAGCGGAAACTGGCGCGCGCGTGCAGGGAGTGCGGGGACAGACGACGGGGGGCGGGGGGCGGGGGCGGGAGCGCCGGGTGGAGGCCGCTGCGGCAGGCAGGCCCCTCAAGTTCATCAGCAAAATCGCCAAGCATATGATATCGTTCAGGCCGGGAGGCCGACAATGTGACAACACGGGCGGTGTCAGGCCGGTTTTGGCAGGCTCAGGGCGTCAAGGATGTCGAGTTGCTCCGGGGTGCTTTTGCTCAGGCCCTGGAAGCTGCGCTTCCCGGCGTGGGCGGTGTGTTTCTGGATGCGCGCCAGGAGATCGAGCGCGGTGCGGGGGCTGGCGGCGTGGCCCTTGGCTTTCAGGCG
>Ga0213835_101128_pt1 | contig 18223 bp, 11 predicted proteins | sample SWPATP01_FD_160576 | JGI IMG/M metagenome (GOLD analysis project Ga0213835, IMG submission 160576) | Coastal seawater microbial communities from Marineland, Florida, United States - SWPA TP0 #1 | ecosystem: Environmental > Aquatic > Marine > Coastal | place: USA: Florida | collected 2016-08-05 | reverse complement strand
TTCGATCTCGATCATCAACTCCCGCGTGTTGATCTCCGCGAACGCCAGTGCACCCACGTAATTCTCGATCGCCGTCGGCAGGATCAACGAAGCCGGAGGATTGAACACGTTCGGCGGCAATTCCATACACAGACTGGCGGCACCGCGCTCGCCGTAGAACCAATCCACGACACAGCCCGCGTGCACATACAACTGATACGCCGGGCGAGGGTTATACAGCTCATGGAACATCGCCACGATCGACTGCGCCATCTGCATCGTGAGATGCTGAAAAAACCCGCGATCCGGCTGGGGTGGGAAGACCGCCGCGTACGCGAACGGGTACAGGATCAACCGCCCGTAACTGTGGTAATCGATGTGCGCCACAAGGTTCGGCGTCGCTTCCACCATATCCCGCAATGCGCTCGTCTCCGGCTCACTGAACGGCGCCGTCCCGCGATAAATATCGCTCGAGCCCGAACCGCTTGAGCCACCACCGCCCCACTCGTACGACCAGTTCCGGTTCAGGTCCACGCCCCACGTCCCGTTGCCATTGTCCCGACGGTTCTTCCGCCAGAAGCGGTTCGTCGTCCACGAATATTCATACCCATCCGGGTTCACCATCGGCACGACGTAGAACACCACCTCGTCCAGCAGCGCCGTCACCCGCGGGTCCGACCCGTAGTCACGCCCCAGCCGATCCGCGATGTACGCGACCGTCGTCGGGCTGATCCACTCCCGCGCGTGCTGGCACCCGTTGAACAGGATCACCGGGCGATCCTCCACAGGCGTAGAGCCATTCGGACCCGTGATCGTCAGACGCCGGATCTCGCGCCCTTCGATGCTCTGCCCGATCGTGTCCATCGCCACCACGTTCGGCACATCCGTCGCCAGCTGCGCCCAGAACGCCTCGTGCTCGTCCAGCGGACGCCACACATCGAACCACCCGGCACTCCGAAGCCGGCGCAGCGCCTCGATCTCCGCGCGCTCCGCTTCGACCATCGCCTGCACGTCCGCCACCAGCAGCTCGGTCGGGATCCCGAGCCCTTCAATCGCCGCCCGCTGCGCCGCCGTCACCCGCAGGTCCATCGACCCAAGCCGCGGCGTGCACTCCATAAACCCCTCGGCGATCTCCAGCACGCGCATCAGATCGCGCCCTGTCGCAATCGGCACGCGCACGATCTGCTGCCCGTCAAAGCGAGCCGGCGCCGCGCCCCGCTCGAGCGCCACCACGCCGCCGATCCGCGCCGGCTCCGCACCCTCTCCGCCGAACGCATACGAAGACAACCCCGCCGCTCCAACAAGGAGCGACACGCCAGCGATCCGAAAAAACAAGTGAAAACCCTTCCGCCAGAGCGCAGCGTCCACCACGCCGCCCAGCGTACCGAGCATACAACAAATCACCCGATCGCACAACCCCCGCGTGCCCGGTTTATTGCTCCGCCAGCCACAGCCCGATGTAATAGTTCAGATCGAACGCGTCCACGATCCCGTTCGGCACGCCGTCCAGCGACGGACCCGTAAAGTCCGCCCCGAGATCGCCGTCAAGCCACATCGAGATGAAATACGTCAGATCGAACGCGTTCACCAAACCGTCCGGCACGCCATCCAGCGCCGGGCCCGTCAGGTCCGCCCGAGAGAACGACGACCCGCCCTCGCAACCGCGCCAGATGATCATCACATCATCCACCGCCGCCTCGACGATCGAGCCCGGATCGAAATCCTGCGCGACAAACCGCAGCCGGATCGCGTCCGTCGGCTCCACGAAGTCCGCGATGCGGAACTCCTTCCGAACCCACGCGTTCGCGTTCTCCGTCACAATCTCCAGCGTCGTCCACGTCGCGCCGTCATCATTCGAAATCAGGATCGGCATGTCGTCGGTGTTCGGCGCCGCGCCCTGATCGTTCGAATACCACCGGTGGTACACGATGTACGCCTCGCGCCCATCCGGGCTCGTCCCGTCCAGCCGCGGCCCGGTCAGCGTCGTCGCCCCGTTGTCCACGTCGTAGCTGCCCAGGCTCGTCCCCGCGCGACCATCGGTCACCCAGCACTTCTCCCCATCCGGCGTCACGTCAAACCCCGGCTGCGCCGCCGTCGGCTCCGGAGCCATCAGATTCCAGATCCCCGTCGTTGCCGTATCCGTTGGCACGCCCACCGTCCACCCGCGATCGATCTCGCAATCGTCGTAATACACCACCTCGTCCTGCGACGGGTCATACGTCGAAAGCTCGAACGGCGAGCCCGCCGAACCGCTCGTCGCCACACCCCCGCCCGCCAGCGGCGCCTCGATGAAATACTGCACGCCCGCACCGCACGCGCCCGTCTCCAGCACAACCTCGAACGCCCCGCCCCCGAGCGACGTCAACGCCGCCGACGCGAACGAGCCCGAACCCCCGTACCGGTAGTGCACCACAGCCGTCCCCGAAGGATCGATCTGCTGCGCCGCGTTGGTGATCGAGACCGGGAAGCTGACCACCTCGTCCGCCGGCGCGACCGAAGGCCGCCCTTGCGGGTACGCGAACACCACCGGCATCGATACCCGCTCGGCAAACAACAACGCCGCCTCATAGTTCTCCATCGCCGTCGGCAGAATCTGCGACACCGGCGGGTTGAACCCCGCCAGCCCGCCCCCCGCCGGGCGAAGCTCGACTGTCAGGCTGTACGCCCCGCGCTCCGCGTAGAACCAGTCCGTCGAATCCCCCGCCGCCAGATACAACTGGAAACTCGCGATCGGGTCGTAGTACACCCCGCTGATCGACTGGATCAGCGAACTCATGTCCTGCGTCAGGTTCTGAAAGAACGTCCAGTCCGGCTGCGGCGGGTACTGCGCCGCCCCGCCGAACGGGTACAGGATCAACTGGCTGTAGCTGTGATAATCGATGTGCGCGACCAGGTTGTCCGTCGCGATCGCCAGATCACGCAGCACCTGCGTCTCCGGCTCACTGAACGGCGCCGTCCCGCGGTAAATATCGCTCGACCCCACCCCGCTCGAACCGCTCCCGCCCCACAGGTGACCCCAGTTCCGGTTCAGATCGACGCCGAAACTCCCGTCCCCGTTGTTGCGACGGTTCTTCCGCCAGTACCGGCTCGTCGTCCACGAGAACTCGTACCCGTCCGGGTTCGCCATCGGCACGATCAGGAACACCACCTCATCCAGCAACGCCGTCACCCGCGGATCCGACCCGTAGTTCCGACCGAGCTGGTCGGCGATGTACGTCACCGTCATCGGACTGATCCACTCGCGCGCGTGCAGACACCCGTTGAACAGGATCACCGGGCGATCCTCCACCGCCGTCGAGCCGTTCGGACCCGTGATCGTCAACAGCTCGACCGGGCGGCTCTGCAGACTCTGCCCGATCGTCGACCGCGACACCACGTTCGGCACATCCGCCGCCAGCTGCGCCCAGAACGCGTCGTACTCCGCCAGCGAACGCCAGTTGCCGAACCACGCCGGGTTCCGCTGCAGGTTGCGAAGCTCGATCTCCGCGCGCTCCGCCTCCACCATCCTTTGCAGATCCTCGACCACCAGCTCGGTCTTGAGCCCCAGCCCCTCGATCGCCGCCCGCTGCGCGCGCGTCACACGCACATCCATCGCGCCCAGCCCGACTCGGCAGTTCATGAACGCGTCGCTGATCGCGCTGACGCGCATCAGGTCTTGCCCCGTGCGCACGTGCACACGCACCACCTGCTGCCCGTCGTACCGCTCCGGAGCCGCCGACTGCGCCAGCCCGCCCGACCGCGAGAGCGCCCAAGGCCCATCCCCGATCCCGCCCGCGCCCCACGCGCTGCCACTCGCCCCGCACGCCGCCGCCAGCGCCCAGATCCAGACCCGAACCCCCGAACGCGCCCCACCGCGACGACCCCGATCAGCACCACGCATCCACAACCCTTTCGCGCAGACCCACGAATCCAAGCCGAAAAACCGGACGTCAACCGCCGCAACATACCAGAGCCCGCCCCTCGCGCCGACACCGCACCAAAGAATTCAACACCAAGCTCCCCACCTGTCCTCTCAAATACCAATCAAATTACATTCATTACATCCCACTTTCGCGCCCCCCTCCCGATTCGGACCATCCCTGTTCTTGGTCCCAAAAGAAAAACACCCCGCGCTCGGCAGCGCGGGGTGATCATGGAGTTCGACGCAGCGATCATCTCAGGTGTCCTCGACCACCCGGCTAGCACTCATGCCCGACGACGACGGGCCGCAACCAGCCCACCGAGCGCCAGCAGCGCAACCCCCGCCGGCGTCGGGATGATCGCGATCCCGCGAACCCCGAAGCCAACATAAACTGAATTTAGGCCGGTGCCGTCAAGGTTCAACTCATAGATTGATGCGGTGCCATCCGCGTTCCCGATGCGATCTGCAAAGAAAAGCGTGTTCGTAAACTTATTGTACTCAATTTCCTCAGGGAAAATATTAACACCAGTCGGAAGATTCCCGGTTGTGATATCCGTGACAGACAGGAAATCACCGTTAAGGTCAAGATCGACACGAAAGATGGAACCAATGCCGGTACCAGCGCCACCTGGATAATCCACCGACGAGATAAACATCGTTTGAGCATCGACTGCCGTCACGCCGGTCACGCGGCCAATCGAACGGCTGAAACCGGTGACACTCGTATCGCCGAGATCGACGATGAGCTCTTCCGTTGCAATCATCCCGTTCATCGTAAATCGGTGGAGAGAGCTCGCACGGGTCTGGGGAGGCACGCCGTTATAGTCGAACGCGCTGCCTTGAACCGCGGCACTCACGTACGTGCCACTCTGCCCAGGAACAGCCGAGATGTAGGCACCGCGGTTGTAATACGGAAAAGTAGTACCCGCTGGCTGCTGTTGATACACAACAGCGGTCGCACCCGTGGTTGCGTTCACACCGAGCAGACCAAGAAAGCTAGGATCCGGGCGGGGTTGATTTGTGCCCGGATTCATGACAGCAATCATGTTGTTGGTGGGACGATCGTAAACTAACCCGATTGGGTTCTGAATGTTCCCGCTCGAGGCGAATACGCTTACATTCGCCGCTCCAAAAGGATCCTGAATTCTGTAAATGTTCGAGAGGCTCGGATCCCCAACCGGCTGAGGCCCATTGTTCACAAATAGCGCACCGCTCGGCCCGAACGCCAGATCCGCCAACCGAACGTTCGGCTCGTTGATCTGCGCCAACTGCACAGCAGACCCACCCTGCGGGAGCCAGAAGACACCTCCAGTTTGGGTCGTGAACACAATATCCCCCGCCTGCTGCGCCGCGGCCACGCCGCTGAACGCCACAAGCACCGCCGCCGCTGCCGTCATCGAAATCCGTGTCATGGTTGTCTGCTCCTCTTGCTCTCTCGGATGCATGTCTCGGGCCCCATCCACAGGTCGGCCCGCGTTCTCGATCCGCATGCCACCGCGCCGTCGGGCGATCACCTCGCCCTGCCCCTCGACGCGTGAACCGCAAAACGGACCACGCTACACTGCCCACCACACCGTGCCCGGACGAAAGAGTGGCTCGCCCGGACACACCAACCATCGCAAATCGGCCCCCGAGAGCCGAATGATATCACATAGCCAGATCCCACCCAAGGACCACGCAACCGAAATCCGCTAACTTCACACAAAATCGGGCCCTAGCCCTCGATTCTGAACCATACACAAACACACCTCTCCCCATATTCGGGCAGCCCACGACCCCCCAAAAAACACACCCGCGGGGCTTCAACACCCCGTCCCCGCCAACTTTCGCCCGTCCCGCATCCGGGCGGAAGCCCACACGACATCCATCCATACGCTTCGTGCCGCGCCCTCTCCCGGATGACACCGCCCAACGCCAACCCGACCCAAGCCGCCGAGCCCCACGCCGACCCGCTCGTCACCCGGCGCGGACGCCGCTTCGCCACCACCGTCGGCGTCCACACCGTCGTCGACGCCTTCAGCTTCATCACCGTCAGCCTCATGCCCCTCCTCCAGACCCAGCTGGAGCTCGCCGACCGCCAGGTCGCCCTCCTCCTCGCCGTCGGCTCCATCGCCAGCGGGCTCGTCCAACCCCTTGTCGCCTACGTCTCCGACCGCTGGAACACCCGACTCTTCGGCACGCTCGGACTCGTCGTCGCCTGCCTCGCCATTAGCTGCGTCGGGCTCGTGAACACCTTCGAGCAACTCCTCGTCATCCAGGTCCTCGGCACCATGGGCGTCGGCGCCTTCCACCCCCCCGCCGCCGCGGCCGCCGGGCAACTCGCCGGCGCACGACGAAGCCTCGGCGTCGCCATCTTCTTCATGTCCGGCATGCTCGGCGGCGTCCTCGGCAACGTCCTCAGCCCCGTCTACGTCCGCGAGGTCACCCACGCCGTCGCCGCAGCCTCCATCATCGCAGAAACCGAAGCCGCCAAGCCCGACTACCGCATCGGGCTCAAAGCGTTGGTCCTGTTCATCATCCCCGGGCTCATCGCGGCCTACTGCCTCGCCCGCGCCATCCACCGCGTCCCCCACCGCACCAGCAGCGCCCGCGACACCCACCGCGCCCTACCCCCAAAAGAACGAGCCGTCCGCTGGCGCACCGTCGCGATGCTCTACCTCGGCAACATCATCTGGTTCACCACCAACATGTCCCTCGTCTACCTCGTCTTCCAATGGGTCAAACGCTTCGTCGCCTACGACGACGGCGTGCCCGTCGGCACACCCGAACCCATCGGGCAGCTCACCGAGCAAGCCGCCGCACAAGCCGCGCTCCTCAACGGCCCCATGCAAGCCTCCATGCAGGTCGGCATGGGCGGCGCGGGACTCCTCGCCGGCTGGCTCCTCCGCGCCCACCACGAGAAACCCGCGATCGTCCTCGCACCCCTCCTCGGCGCCGCCGCCATCGCCACCTTCCCACACGCCGACGCCTGGCGAGAAACCATCACCCCAGCCGGCGCCCTCGCGATCGCCTTCACCCTCAGCGTCATCGCCGGCATGGGCTTCGGCGGCATGGTCCCCGTCACCATCAGCCTCGCCCAGCGCCTCATCCCCCACCGAACCAGCATGGCCAGCGGGCTCATGCTCGGCGGCGCCTGGGCCTTCGCCTTCATCGGACCCATCACCACCGAGCACATCCACCGCACCAGCGGGCTCAACCACGCCAGCTACGCCGCAGCCGCACTCCTCGCCGCCAGCGGCATCCTCGCACTCGGCCTCCCCACCAAACTCATCCACCAGGTCAGCGCCCGCTGAAAACACAGAGCTCGGAACTCAAAGCTCAGATCCGAGTGGCGGTTTCGGAGTGTCTGGAGTGGATGGGCGCGGCATCTGATCCGCTGTTCTGAGCTCTGAGCTCCTCGCTCCTTTCCCATAAAAATCGCCCGTCGCCGGGCGGGCGAACGGGCGGGGCAAAGAGTCTCACTCTTTCGTCGTCTTCCGAACCGTCGGGGCATCAATCGCCCCAGCGGCGTTCCTCATCGATCATCTGGTCCAGCGCCGTCTCCAGCTTCTCCGCCGTGTCGTAGGACCCCGCCTCGATCTGCGATCGAACATTCTGCACCAGGTCCGTCCGCACGTCGGGCAACTCCTTTGCTCGCTGGATCCACTGCGCCCGGGCCGACAGCTCCACGCGGTCGCCCTCACGCCCTGCGCCGCGCACCCCGCGCGACAGCTCGTCCGACGCGCCGGGGCGTGAAGCCTCGACGCGGTCCGCACGCACCTCCGCCCGCCCGACCACACGACCGGCCGAACCGCTCTCCGCACGTCCCGTTTCCATCCGCGTCACCTCACTCACGGCTCGCGCCTCCGACCCGCGCCACGACGACCACGCCGTCGAACCGCGCTACCTTCCAACAACGAACAACCCCAACGAGCTGTCCATCTCTCCCCGCACCATGCCTATCGACGACCCGCCGAAACTTCCTCCAATCGACATCAGACACCGACTTGAGCCGGAATCACCCACCACTGCGAGATTTTCCGCAAAAACCCCCGAAACAGGTTGTAAAAAATTTCTTTTTCACCAACCAAATTCCGTGCATAACAAGCCAATCTGCGACGATTACCCCCCTCTTGTGGGAGTTCACATGCCAGCCAACCCACCCAAAGCCGATCCAACAACCGCCCGCAACCGAAGCCAGAGCCCGAACCCGAGGCCCCATCTTCACACGCCCTCCGCCCTGCTGTTGATTGTTCTGGCCCTCGCGCTCGTCGCCTGCTCCAGCGCCTCGCGCCCAGCCGACGAGGACCGCGAGCGCCGCGAGACCGGGCGCGCCCTCTTCGGCGAAACCGAAACCCGCGCCCCCCGGGCCGACGCCTGGTCGATCGTCCTGCTCGCTTTCCGCGGCGAGCGCCACCAGCAAGCCGCCGCCGAGGCCCTCGAACGCGTCCGAACCCAGGGCGGGCTCCCCGACGCCTACATCCAGCAGCGCGCCCCCACCGTCTCGGCGGTCGCCTTCGGGCGCTACCCCGCCCCGGAGGACCCCGCCGCCCAGCGCGACCTCCGACGCCTCCGCGCCATCACCATCGACAACGCCCAGCCCTTCGCCGCCGCCTTCCTCGCCCCGCCCGTCCTCGGCGCCGAGCAAGGCCAGCTCCGCGAGCTCGACCTCCGCAACGCCCGCGCGATCCACGGCTCATCCGTCCTCTACACCCTCCAGATCGGCGCCTACGACCCCGGGCCCAACGCCCCAGCCGCCGACCTCCGCGAAGCACGCCGACTCGCCGAGCAAGCCGCCGCACAGCTCCGGCGCGAGGGCGAGCTCGCCTTCTTCTACCACGGGCCCAACCGCAGCATGGTTACCGTCGGCGTCTACACCACCGACGACCACGGCTCATTCGGCGAAAGCGCCGAACTCCAGCGAGCCCGCACCCAGTTCCCCCACAACCTCGTCAACGGACAAGGCGTCCGCGTCGGCGGCGGGCTCCAACCCAGCTTCCTCGTCGCCATCCCCTGAACCGCACGATCTACTCAAGCGGGCGATCCCCGACCCCCGCCAGGCGCTGGATCCGCACCACCCGCCACCCCTCCCCCGCGTCGCGCCGCCAATCCAGCCCCCACCACGCCAGATCCGCGAAGTGCGCATCCTGCACCCGCACCCGCACCTGCGACCGCGCCACGTTCGGCCCATCCAGCGTCGCACGCCCGTTCAGCACCGCCGTCCGAAGCTCCATCCCCCGCAGCACGCCGTGGATCCGCGCCAAGATCGCGCGCCGATCCATCTCGCTCCACGCCGGCATGTTCGCCACCAGCACCGCGTCCGGGTGCAGCATCCGCTCCACCCCGTCCCGATCCCCCTCGCTCACCAGGCGCACCAGCACCACGCTCTCCCGCACCAGCGCCTCGCGCTCGGTCGTCACCGCGCGCGACAGCCCGTACACCCCCCCCGCCACCAGCACACTCACCACCCCAACCACCGCTGCCGACCGAACCCGACCCTGCTTGTAAAACCCAAACACCAGCGCGAGCCCCACCAGCACCACCAGCCCCATCACCGCCCATGGCTCCTCGAACAGCAGCCGCTCCACCATCGGCCCCCTGGGCAACGGTGTCACCCCGCCCCCGCTCAGCACCGACCCCAGCAGCCACACCATCCACGCCCCCTCTCGCCCCAAGCCAACCCGATCAACCAGCCCTGCATACAAGCCAACGACCGCGCCCCACGATCCCGCCTTGTTCGGATTCGTACAGCCCGGAGTTGCGACCGGCCGATTCTGCCCTCGCCATCATCCTTTTTTCCCGATCAGACCCGCCCGACGAGATGGGACGCCCAAACCCGATGCCCCCGCAAACCTCACCCACGCCCCTCCCGCCTTCAGAAGAACGCTTCCAGCGCAACTGCGCGCTGCTCGAGCGGACCAGCCCCGAGACGGTCCGCCGCCTCCGCGCCGTCGCCGCCCGTCCCGACGCCGAGTTCTTCCAGACCGACGACAACCTCCCCACCTGCTGCCTCCGCACCCCCGCCGGCACGCTCACCCTCGCCAGCCGACGCCGCCCCCTTGCCGAGGCCCAGCGCCTCGCCGAGCAGGTCGATCCCCGCCAGCACGCCGGCGTCGTCCTCCTCGGCTTCGGGCTCGGCTACCACGCCCGCGCCCTCGCCGATCGCCTCCGCAAGACCGGCGTCATGATCGCGATCGAGCCCGACCTCCCCCTCCTCCGAGCCGTCCTCGAGCACATCGACCTCGCCCCATGGTTCGAGCGCACCAACCTCGCGATCCTCACCGACCCCGACGACGCCCCCGCGCTCTCCCGAGTTACCCGCGGCGTCGAGGGCATCCTCGGGCTCGGCGTCAAATTCCTCGAAACCGTCCCCGACCGCCAACGCCTCGGCTCCGCCCTCGACCGATTCGCCGAGCACGTCAACGCCGTCATGCGCTCGGTCCGCAACCAGCTCATGACCACCATGGTCCAGGTCGAGACCACCCTCCGCAACAGCTTCATGAACCTCGACCGCTACGCCGGCAACCCAAGGCTCGCCGACCTCCACAACGCCTGCCAGGGCAAGCCCGCCGTCGTCGTCAGCGCCGGCCCCAGCCTCCAGCGCAACCTCGACCTGCTCGCCAAGCCCGGCGTCCGCGACCGCGTCGTCATCGTCGCCGTCCAGACCGTCCTCAAGCCCATGCTCGCACGAGGCATCCGACCCCACTTCGTCACCGCGCTCGACCACCACGAGATCAGCCGACGCTTCTACGAAGGGCTCAAGCCCGAAGACTGCCTCGGCGTCACACTCGTCGTCGAGCCCAAAGCCAACCCCGCCATCCCCGAAGCCTTCCCCGGCGAGATCCGATTCGCCGCCAGCGACGTCCTCGACCGACTCCTCGGCCCCAACCTCGCCAAAACCCACAACGACCACGACACCGTCGAACCCGGCGCCACTGTCGCCCACCTCGCCTACCACCTCGCAAGACACCTCGGCGCCGACCCGGTCATCCTCATCGGGCAAGACCTCGGCTTCACCGACGGGCAGTACTACGCCGCCGGAGCCGCCATCCACGACACTTGGGGCCCCGAGCTCAACCCCTTCCGAACCCTCGAAATGCTCGAGTGGGAACGCATCGCCCGCATGCGCGCCACCCTCATCCGAACCACCGACACCCTGAACCGACCCGTCTACACCGACGAGCAGATGCACTCCTACCTCGTCCAGTTCGAAGAACGCTTCGCCAAGGATCTCGAACGCGGGCGCACCGTCATCGACGCGACCGAAGGCGGCGTCGCCAAGCGCGGCACCACCGTCATGACCCTCGCCGAAGCCCTCCACACCTACGCGCCCCCATCCACCCCGACCCGCATCCCCGCCGCCCTCGCCGCCACGCGCCGCAAGCCCAAGCCCGCCCCCACGCTGCGCGCGCGCATCGCCGAAGTCCGCGCCGACGTCGGGCGCGTCGAATCCCTCAGCCGAAAAGCCGCCGACATCCTCGACCGCATGCTCGGCGCCGATCAGCCGACCGTGAACAAGCTCATCCACGAGGTCAACCGAGTCCGCGATCAGGTCATCGCGATCACACCCGCTTACGACCTCGTCCACGAGCTCAACCAGACCGGCACCCTCCGCCGCTTCCGCGCCGACCGACTCCTCGCCCTCGAAGAAGACCTCCCGCCCCTCGAACGCCAACGACGACAGATCGAACGCGACCGCGACAACGTCGCCTGGCTCGCCGACGCCGCCGAACAGCTCGGCAGACTCCTCGACGCCACCCTCAAAATGCTCGACGGCGGCCCGCGCCTCACCCGCGACCTGCCCCCCAGCAAAGCCATCAAGAACGAAGTCCGACGCGGCGGCGCGCGCCAGAGCCAGCACGCCGAAGCACCCGATCAGCCCAAGCCGGATCAGCCCGAGCCCGTCAAGGTCACCCGCCCGCGCCGGCGCATCGCCGCCGTCATCCCCGTCGATCCCGACCGCAGCGGGCTGGGCATCCCCCGCAACCTCGCCGAGCCCATCGCCCTCGGCGCCACCGCCCTCCGCCTCACCGTCGAGCGACTCGCGCGCTGCAAGAAGATCGACCAGGTCATCCTCCTCGCCGAGGATCCCGACCGCGTCCGCGCCATCCTCGGCCCCGGTGAGCCCGCCGCACCCCTCCCCCTCACCATCCGGCGCGTCGAACGACTCCGCGCCCCCAACCACCGCGCCATCGCCGCAGCACGCGCCTTCACCCCCCTCTCCTGGCGCGGCTCGCTCGGGGGGCTCACCGTCTGGGACGAGATCTTCGACCCCGCCCTCTTCGCCGGGATCATGCAGGAAGAAGCCCTCGACGCCGCCGTCCCCGTCGGCGACGACTGGGCCCTGGTCAGCCCCGAGCTGATCGACGCCGCCGTCCAGCGCCACCGCGAACACCCCGAAGGGCACCCCTACGCCTTCGCCCCCGCGCCCCCCGGGCTCGCCGCGCTCGTGCTCAGCCGAAACCTCGTCGCCGAGCTCGCCCGACAAGCCGATCAAGCCGGCGTCTTCGCCTCCGTCGCCGGGCTCCTCGGCTACGTCCCCTCGATGCCCCGCCCCGACGCCCTCGGCCGCGGCCCGTGCGTCCAGACCGACGCCGCACTCCGACGCGTCGCCGTCCGACTCACCGCCGACACACCCATCGGGCGAGCCCTCATCAGCGGCGCCATCGACGAGCTCGAAGACCGACACGAAACCGCCAGCCCCGAACGACTCGCCAAGCTCGCCGCACGACGCGAACGCCTCATCGCCGGCGTCGTCCCCCAGCACCTCATCCTCGAACTCAACACCGGACGCCGAACCAGCGGCCGCCGCGCCGCCTGGAACCGCGACGGCGGCGACGTCGCCGAGCGACGCCCCATGGACCCCGCCCTCGCCACGCGCGTCTTCCGAGAGATCGCCGCCGAACGACCCGACGCTGTCCTGAGCCTCGACGGCGCGGGCGACCCCCTCCTCCACCCCGCGTGGCACGAGATCGCGATCGCCGCACGCGAAGCCGGCTTCCGAGCCGTCCATCTGCGAACCGACCTGCTCACCGACCAGCCCACCCTCGACCGTCTCCTCGACGCCTCGGTCGACATCATCAGCATCGACCTGATGGCCGAGCACCCCGAAACCTACCGCCGCCTCATGGGCATCGACACCCTCGAGACCGCACGCCACAACGTGCTCCGCCTGCTCCAGTCCCGCCCGCGCGCGTCTTCCATCCCCCACCCCTGGATCGTCCCGCGCCTCACACGCTGCGACGCCGTCTACGCCGAGATCGAACCCTTCTACGACCGCTGGCTCGCCCTCGCCGGCGCTTGCGTCATCGACGCCCTGCCCGCGCCCATCCCCGCCGAGCGCATCGCGCCCCTCCCCGAGCCCGCCTTCGTCCGCGCCCGCATGGAGCGCCTCCGCTGCCGCGTGCTCAGCGACGGCGACGTCCCCGTCCGCTTCGGCGGGTGGCGCGCCGGGCGCACGCTCGGCTCACTCCGCACCGAAACCATCGAAGCCGTCTGGAAGCGCGTCGTCGCCCGACGACGCGAACGCGCCTTCCGACGCGAGCAAGCCGCCCGAACCTCCCGCTACGCCGAAGCCGCCGCCTGAACCCAACCCGATGCCCAGCTCGATGCCCAACCAACCACCCGCACTCGCGATCATCCTCGCCCGCGCCGGGAGCAAGGGCCTCCCCCGCAAGAACCTCGACCCCGTCGCCGCTAAGCCCTGCGCCCAGTGGACCATCGAGCACGCCCTCGCCTCCCGACGCGTCGGCCCCATCCTCTTCTCCACCGACAGCCCCGAGCTGCGCGCCCTCGCCGAATCCCTGAACACCCACGCCCACGCCCGCCCCCCCGAGCTCGCAACCGACACCGCGCGCATCGACGACGCCGCGCGCGACGCCCTCGCCGCCGCCCTCGCCCGCGGGCTGGTCACCCCCGACGCGCCCGTGGTCATCCTCTACGCCAACGTCCCCGTCCGACCCGCCGCGCTCACCGACGACGCGCTCGAGCTGCTCGAACGCACCGGATGCGACTCGGTCCAGAGCTACGCCCCCGTCGGCAAGCACCACCCCTGGTGGACCGCCCGCCTCGACGACCACGCCCGCGTCCGCCCGTGGGAGGGCGACGTGCTCAACCACAACGTCTTCCGCCGCCAGGACCTGCCCCCCGCCCTCATCCCCGACGCCGGCGTCATCGCCTGCACGCAGCGCGCCCTCACCCTCTCAATCCCCGACGTCCCCCCCGGCCCGCACGCCTTCTTCGGGCTCGACCGGCGGGCCATCCAAACCCGCGAGGGCGAGGTCATCGACATCGACTCGCGCACGGATCAGCTCGTCGCCGACGCCATCCTCCGCGAACGCCCGGAGCACACCCGTGCGCATCGCTGACCGCACAATCACGCCGGGCCGCCCCCCCTACATCATCGCCGAGATCGGCGTCAACCACGACGGCGACCCCGCCCGCGCCCTCGCCCTCACCGAAGCCGCCGCCGAAGCCCGCGCCGACGCGATCAAGCTCCAGCTCTTCAAGACCGACCGCCTGATGGGCCGAGCCGCACGCCTCGCCGCCTACCAGCGCGACGCCGGCGAGACCGACCCCTTCGCCATGCTCCGCCGACTCGAGCTCCCGATCGACGCGATGGCACCCGTCGTCGCCCGCGCCCACGCCCTCGGCTTGCACGCGATCGTCACCGTCTTCAGCCTCGAGCTCGTCCCGCTCGCCGAGCGCCTCCCCTGGGACGCGTACAAAACCGCCTCACCCGACATCGTCCACCGCCCGCTGCTGGAAGCCCTCGCCGCGACCGACAAGCCCCTGATCGTCAGCACCGGCGCCGCCGACCCCGCCGAGATCGCCCGCGCCCGCGCCTGGCTCGACAGCGCCCGCGACCGACTCGCCTTCCTCCACTGTGTCAGCAGCTACCCCACACCCCCCGAGGGCGCCCACCTCGCCGCCTGCCGCGCCGTCGCCGCGCTCGTCCCCCCCTGCCCCGTCGGCTACAGCGACCACACCACCCTCGCCGAGACCGGCGCCGTCGCCGCCGCCCACGCGGGCGCCCTCATCCTCGAAAAACACCTCACCGACGACCGCACCCGCCCCGGCCCGGACCACGCCGCCTCCCTCGAACCCCACACCTTCGCCGAGTACGTCCGCCTCGCGCACCACGCGCACGCCAGCACACGCACCATGACCCCCGACCTCGTGCGCACGCTCCTGGGCGAGCCCGAAAAACGCATCACCGACCGCGAGCGCGACGTCCGAGCCGCAAGCCGCCAGTCCATCACCGCCGCCCGCAACCTCCCCGCCGGGCACACCCTCACCGCCGAAGACCTCCGCTTCCAACGCCCCGGTCTCGGGCTCGAACCATGGCGCATCCACGAAACACTCGGGCGCACGATCACTCGCCCACTCCAACCCGGCGACCCGATCACGCCGGACGTGTTGGAAAGCGCGGGGTAAGGCAATAGGCATTGGGCACTAGGCATGAGGCCTGTGTGCGTCGCTGTTTGTCCGGACGATGTTGAACCATCGATCATCACAAGCCGAGAGCCCAAACGCCACAACCACACCACGCGCCACGCACGCCCTCCCCCTCCTCCGCTCCCCCTCTCCACCTGGTGCCTGGCCCCCGGTCCCTGGTGCCTTCCGCTACCATCCCCCATGATCAGCCAGGGATGGTCCGGCGAAGAGCCCCCGCTCCGACCTCAACCCGAAGCCCACGATGCCGCCCCGCGCCGCGTCGCCATCATCACCGGCACCCGCGCCGAGTTCGGGCTCCTCGCCCCCGTCATGCGAGCCGTCGACGCCCACCCTGAGCTCGAACTCGCCATCATCGCCGCCGGCGTTCACCTCCTCCCACCCGCCCTCACCTTCCGCGAAGTCAAAGAAGCCTTCCCCGAACGCATCGCCGACGCGATCCCCATGCAGACCCCCGGCAAGCGCTCCCGCACCGACGACGCGATCGCCCTCGGCACCGGCATCACCCGCTTCGCACGAAGCTTCGAACGACTCCGCCCACACTGGGTCGTCGTCCTCGGCGACCGCATCGAAGCCTTCGCCGCCGCAGCCGCAGCCGCCGTCGCGGGTTACGCCGTCGCGCACATCCACGGCGGCGACCGCGCCGAGGGCATCGCCGACGAATCCATGCGCCACGCGATCTCCAAGCTCGCCCACCTCCACCTCGCCGCCACCGAAACCAGCGCCGAACGACTCCGACGCATGGGCGAGCGGACCGACGACGTCCACACCGTCGGCAGCCCCGCCGTCGACGGGCTCGACCGCGTCGAACCCGCCCCCGACGAAGCCTTCCAAGCCCTCGGCTCGCCCGAGATCGTCCTCCTCTTCCACCCCGTCGGGCGTCACGACGAAGAAGAAGAACTCAGCGCCGCCCACGTCATCCAAGCCGCCCGGGCCGCGTCCCCGCGCGTCCTCGCGCTCATGCCCAACCACGACCCCGGGCGCACCGGCGTCGCGCGCGCGCTCGAAGCCGCCGCCGCCGAGGACCAGCACCTCCGCGTGCTCGAACACCTCCCCCGCCCGCAGTTTGTCGCGCTGCTCAAACGCCTCGCCGCCGACCCGCGCGGGCTCATCCTCGGCAACAGCTCCGCCGGGCTCATCGAAGCCGCCGTGCTCGGGCTCCCCGCCGTCAACGTCGGCCCGCGCCAGAACGGGCGCGAACGCCCCCCCTCGGTCATCCACGCCGACCGAGACCACCCCGACGAACTCGCCCGAGCGATCCAGCACGCCCGCACCCTGGACCGGTGCACTCTCCACCACCCCTACGGCGACGGGCGCACCGCCGAACGCATCGCCGCCCTTCTCGCCCGAACCGACCCGCAAGACCCCGCCCGCCTCCGCAAGCGCTGCACCTATTAACCGCTCCACGCGCCCGCGCCCAAGCAGAACCCCTGCGCGCTCCCGATCACGCACCAATACCCCGCGGTTCTCGGACCCAAACCCGATCGTTCGCACCCACGGGAATCATGCGCTCGGAACAAAGTGCCCGCCTTCACCGACCGATGCTGTGGTCTGCAAAGCAAACCCCCGAGCAGGAGCCGGCGAATGAGCGTCACCGCAGAACAGCGCGAACAGATCGTGACCGGGGCGATCCGTGAGATCAGCCACATCGCCACGCTCCCCGAGATCACGCTCAAAATCATCGAGCTGGTCGAGGATCCCAAGAGCACCGCTCAGGATCTGCACAACATCATCAGCAACGACCCCGCGCTCTGCACGCGCATCCTCAAGGTCGTCAACAGCTCCTTCTACGGGCTACCCGGACAGATCGGCTCCATCAACCGAGCGATCGTCCTCCTCGGGCTCAACGCCGTCAAGAACATCGCGATCGCCGCAAGCCTCGCCAAGCTCTTCCGCGGCGGCGACCTCGCCGGCGGGTTCGGCGCCAAAGACCTCTGGCGTCACTCCAACGCCGTCGCCGCCTGCAGCAAGCTCATCGCCGACGCCATGAAGTGCGGACTGGGCGACGAGGCCTTCCTCGCCGGGCTCATGCATGACATCGGCATCATGGTCGAGATGCAGTTCGACCGCAACAAGCTCATCGAAGTCATCGAGCAACTCGGCATCGACGCCAACGGCGTCCCCGCCGGCTGCATGCTCGCGATCGAAGAACAAGTCTTCGGCGCCAACCACCAGGACTTCGGCGCCGCCCTCTGCGAAAAGTGGAAGTTCCCCAAGAGCTTCCACACCGTCACCGGCTTCCACCATCGCCCCCTCGAGCTCGCGCTCGAAAACCGAACCCTCCCCGCCATCGTCTACCTCGCCGACCGACTCGTCGCCGAACTCCCCGACATCGACGGCTTCCGCATCGATCTCAAGAACCTCGACATCGACCCCGAAGTCCTCGAAAACCTCGGCATCGGGCAGGACAAGCTCCAAGCCATCCGAGCCGCACTCCCGAGCGCCCTCCAGAACATCGAACAACTCGTCAACTAAGCTTCCGACACTTCAAATACAATCAGATTCCAAACAACGACACCCCGAGGCGTTTCGCTCAACGCCAGAAACCCGCTCGGGTCGCGTCAGGCAAGGGCAAGGCCCTAGAATCTTTTCTATTCTTTCCAGAAATCCTTTCTTGCCACCCGACGAATAGGTCACCCGGGCGAATCGTGGCTTCCGCCCCGAACGCCCGGCACCCAAGCTCTCTCTTTCTCCCTCCGGGCGGCTGCGTGCGAACGCGGCCGCCTTTTTTTCGCGCCCACCCTCAACGCACCATCGCCCCCACCCCACCCCCGCCACGCACCGCGCGCACGATCATCACCACCGCGTCCGCCGAACGCACCCGACGCGCCGAAACCACCACCGCCTCCGCCGACGCCACGCTCGGCTGCAGCCGCACCCCCCCCCCCCCCCCCCCCCACCCCCCCGCCA
>Ga0213835_101127_pt1 | contig 18267 bp, 16 predicted proteins | sample SWPATP01_FD_160576 | JGI IMG/M metagenome (GOLD analysis project Ga0213835, IMG submission 160576) | Coastal seawater microbial communities from Marineland, Florida, United States - SWPA TP0 #1 | ecosystem: Environmental > Aquatic > Marine > Coastal | place: USA: Florida | collected 2016-08-05 | reverse complement strand
CTGTCAATTCTCCATTCCCACGACGATATTAATAAACCCGCCCCACCGTTTCGACTGAGAAACCGGGTTTCTTGACCACCATATGGGTGGTGCGTCAGATGAACAAAATTTGCCGTTGACCCGATAGGTTATCCCTCTGACGCACCCTACGATATGTGTAATAATTAATCATTGTAGGGGCGCGCCTCCCCTGTCAATTCTCCATTCCCACGACGATATTAATAAACCCGCCCCACCGTTTCGACTGAGAAACCGGGTTTCTTGACCACCATATGGGTGGTGCGTCAGATGAACAAAATTTGCCGTTGACCCGATAGGTTATCCCTCTGACGCACCCTACGATATGTGTAATAATTAGTAATTGATAATTACTTACTATTTGAATTGGCTGTAGCGCACTAGACAAAAACTAAAGGTTTATCCTTTAAGGGGCTAAAGGCTTCAGCGTCGAAGCGGTAGAGGGTGGCGGGTCGTCCTGCGCCGCGAGAGGTTTTGATACCTGTGTCAGACAGAAAGCCTAGCTTGAGTAAACGGGCGCGAAAATTGGAATAGTCCGAGAAACCCTCACCTAAAACTGTTAGATAAAATTGGTATAATTCCCCTAGGGTAAAGAGTTCTGGCAGTACATCAAAAGCTACTGGACTGTATTCTAACTTATTACGCAGGCGACGATATCCATATTCTAAAATCTGATTATGGTCAAATGCTAGAGATGGTACTTCTTCTATGGGATACCAAGCTACCCCGGTTGATTGATTAGGAATTAGTTGGGCTTCCTCAAATCTAACTAGGGCAAAATAACTCACAGATAGGTAACGAACATTATAACTCCCTGCACTTTCTCGCGGATCGCGATGGGGTCCGCCAAAACTATAAAGCTGTTCTAAATAAAGGTTTTCTACCTTGATTTTTTCATCTAAAATCCGATAAGCTGCATCTTCTAAAGATTCCCCTTGACGCACTAAGGTCCCCGGAAGACTCCAACGATCGCAAAAAGGTTGCTGTTGTCGCATTACCAATAATACCAACAGGCGATGAGCAGCGGTATCAATGGAAAAAATAATATTATCCACTCCTACCTTAAAGTCAGCGAGGGGGTGGCTAGTCGATGGTTGTGGGGGATTTCCTGCCATATTCAGGACTGCTGGCCAGAACTAGATTGATATAAATTTTGGCGGGCGATATAATCAGCCACCGCCGCCGGAATGGGATGGGGATCACCTGCTTGGCGAAAATCAGTGGAGGAAACAGGTAAACCCTGCCAATTGGCGATCGCCACTTTTCCCCCTAACTCCCGCAGTTTTGCCAAATCGGAGTCTTCAATGTCGTAGCCTGGTCGGGGAACCACTAATAAGTTAACCTCACCCAACAGATCATTAATTTTATACCAACGGGGTATCTGTGATACCAAATCTGAGCCGATAACTAGGGTAAAGTGATCATTAAGCCAAGATTTCCGAGCCTGGTGGACGGTTTCAATGGTGCGGCGACTGCTAAGTTCTGGTTTGAGCAAAATATTATTTCGGGGTGGATAAATTGAGTTAATCAACACAAATAGCATGGCTTGTCGATGGTCCAGGGAAGCCCCATGAGACTTAAAAGGGTTATCAGCAGCCCAGACTAAAACGCGATCGAATTTCTGAGCTAGTTGAGTTAGAATAGACTGGTGGCCTTCTGTGGGAGGATCGGCGCTGGTTCCAAACAAGGCAATTCTGCTCATCGATTAATGCTCATCACTGGGTTTATTATCCCTATATACGGGGAAACTCGCAACAATAATCATCATCCTTCCGTAACCAGAACAGTCAGCATTGTAGTCCAAAATAACAATTCACAAAATACCCCTTATGGCTAAAGAATTGGCGATTGAAACCCGGGGACTAACCAAACAATTTGACCGCCATATAGCAGTTCATGACCTTGACCTACAGGTGGCGGCGGGGGAAGTTTACGGATTGATTGGCCCTAATGGGGCGGGAAAAACTACCCTACTGCAGATGCTGGCGACTGCAGAAGAACCCTCAACCGGAGAGATTTATATTCACGGAGAAAGGCTATTACGCGATCGCACTAATCCCACTTTAAAGCAGTATATTGGCTATCTCCCTGATGATTTTCCCCTCTATGATGATCTGACAGTTGAGGATTATCTCGACTATTTCGCTGGATTATATTATCTCCGAGAACCTAAGCGATCGCAACGGATTTATGAAGTTTTAGAATTAGTGGATCTTACCCATAAACGCCATAGCCTAATTGCTACCCTGTCTCGGGGGATGAAACAAAGGTTAAGTTTAGGGCGGACAGTAATTCATCAACCCCTCTTGCTGTTGCTTGATGAACCCGTTTCCGGGTTAGACCCCATCGCCCGCCAACAGTTTCGCGACATCATTAAAACCCTCCGAGAAGCCGGAATGACAATTCTCATTTCTTCCCATGTTCTCAGCGATTTAGAGGATTTTTGTACATCTATCGGTATTATGGAACTTGGCTATTTAGTCGAGAGTACATCTTTAGCCGAACTCTATCAGCGCCTGAGTAATCAACAAATTTTCATTTCCACTCTCGGACCTGTTAATCCCTTAGTTACACATTTAAAAAATTGTGCCAATATAGAAGAGTGGGAAGTAATTCCCGAAACTCAACAGATACGGGTGCAGTTTACCGGTGATTTAGAAACACAAGCCCTTTTATTGCGATCGCTCATAGATGCAGGTTTACCTATTACCCAATTTTATCCCACCCAGGAGAATTTAGAATCAATTTTCTTGAAATTGGGACATAAACAGGCATCTTAAAACCGCTCACAATTAACCAACTATTCTTGACTTCAGGTAATGATTATGATACCTAATTTGATGGCATCTGTAGCTAACTGGAATCCCCAGTTAATTCGAGAATTAAAAGGCAGACTCAAACCTCGCAACATTACCTTAGTTAGTAGTGTTTCTCTCCTCAGCCAAGCACTGCTGATCTTCTTCTTTTATGCTCAATTACCCACCGAAAAAAGTCCCTATGGTCGATATGTCCTAGACTCTAAACAGTTACCCATAGTCATTGAATGGCAAACCTGGTGGAATGATATATTTATGACCCTGAATTGGATTTTACCCATGGCTTTAATGTTGGGTGGCGTGTATATGCTCATTCAAGATTTGGCCCTAGAGGAAAAGCGCGGCACCCTCAATTTTATCCGCCTCAGTCCTCAACCAGGTCGGGATATTTTAGCCGGAAAGCTAATGGGTGTTCCCATTTTACTATACCTAGGATTATCTTTAGCTTTACCATTGCAGATTGTCGTGGCTATTAACGCACAAATACCCATGGGATTACTGTTATTACAATACGGGGTATTTGCTATTGTCGCCATGAGTTTATTTAGCCTATCTCTGCTATTACCTTTAGTAGGATTTGCCGCCGGGTGGCTAGGAGCATTAATCGCTGTATTTATAGTCTTTCCCAGCTTACAATTTTTTCAATTAATCTTTGGTGTAGCCCGATTAGCAAACGATAACCCAAATGCTTGGCAAGATTTTAATAATCGCTGGGATTTATGGATTAAATGGTTTAATATTCCGGTTAGCTATAATATAGCTGCCTGGTATGGATTTATGAGCCTAAGTTTAGTGATTTTAATGGTGGGGACTTGGCAAGTTTTAAACCGCCGATTCAGTGACCCCGCTACCACATTACTCAGCAAAAAACAGAGTTATTTAGCAGTATTTAGCCTCAACATATTTTTACTGGGTTTTGTCACTCCTATCCGGTCTACATCATGGCAGGACTTAGGAACATTTTTCCTATATGGGCTAATTCCCTGGTGCTTATTGTTGGCGATCGCCGCCTTATCTCCTCAGCGTCAACCCTTGCAAGATTGGGCGCGTTATCGTCGAGAGTCTACCCGTAATCACCTCAAAAATCGCCAACTATTCCAGGATTTACTCTGGGCAGAAAAAAGCCCCAATATGTTAGCAATATTCGCTAATATCATGATCACAATTGTCCTGTGGACTCCCTGGATTTTGACCGCGAAATTTAAATTTAATTCTTACCAATCTCATCAAAATTGGCAGGTTATTTTTAGCTTGGTTCTCCTGGGTGGTTTAATTCTAATTTGTGCAACTGTAGCGCAGTTAATTCTACTCAATAAAATCATCAAACCGCAACTTTGGGCGGGAGGAATTATTCTCGCTATCCTGGTATTTCCTTTCATTTCCATAGTGCTTATGGCAATAGAACCCCACCAATATCCCCTGCCATTTTTGCTGTCTTTTATGCCTTGGGCTACTTTAGAATCAGCACAATTTATCGACTTTTTCCTGGCTATAGCTATCCAATGGACTGGCTTATTCTTACTGAATGTGAAGCTACATAAAAACTTGCTCAAAGCCGGAGAATCTCAATCTAAAGCCTTGCTAACTAACAGGTAGATTGACCTAGAGTTTTTCTAACTCAGATTTTCTAACTCAGGGTGATTGATAGCGATCGCCCTGTATTTATCTAATCGCCAAACGGTGTTATGGGATACAATTGTCATAATTTGTGGCTGTCATAATGGTGGATTACACACCCGACAGTAGACCTAGACCCTCCCCTGGGAGTCCACAATTCCTGAAATATGAAACCTAGAATTATCGTTTGCAATTTAGGACGCACTGGCTACAAAATTTTTTGTCTGTTGAGACAACAAGGAGCTATTGTTGTAGGGGTGAATGAGCAACCCGTCAAAGGTGAAGGATCAGATGTAGTTGTCGGTAGTTTTCGCGCCGCCTCTACCCTGTTAGCCGCTGGTATTCAAAGCGCCCATGCCCTCGTACTGGCTGGTAATGATGATGCTACCAATCTAGCAATTTTAATGCAAGCGAGGATTCTCAATCCCCAAATCCGAATTATTAGCCGTCTGTTTAATACTAATTTAGGACAAAGCCTCGATCGCATTTTACCAGATCATACTACCATGAGCGTCTCCGCCCTAGCCGCTCCCGTGTTTACCTTTGCCGCTTTGGGAAGTCGTGCTATTGGTCAACTGCGACTATTTAACCAAACCTGGCCAATTCATGAAGAATTTATCGATCCTGAACATCCTTGGGTCGGTAAAAGCCTCCATGACCTATGGTGCGATCGCGATCGAATGCTGATCTATTACATTCCTAATAATAGCCACTTAGATCTAGTTTCAGCAGTTATTGAGGGACAAAAACTTGATGTAGGCGATCGCCTAATTATTGCCACTAAACCCAGTATCCGCACCCAGCGTTTCAGCCTCTATCAAAGGGGGATGAAATTCATCAACAGCCTAAAAAAGTTTCAACAGCATGGCAAAAAAGCCCTTTTAATAACCCTGGTGTTAATGCTGACAATTTTCTTGGCTACCCTAACTTATGTAAGCATTAACTTAGATAATTCCCTAGTTGACTCCCTATATTTTTCAGTAGGAATGATTACCGGGGCTGGTGGTAATGAAAAAGTCGCAGAAAATGCCCCTGATAGCATTAAAATCTTCACCGCCATAATGATGCTAGTAGGTGCCGGGGTAATTGGTGTCTGTTACGCCTTACTTAATGACTTTGTACTAGGAACCAGGTTAACTGAATATCTCAACGCTACACGGGTTCCACAACGCAACCATTATATAATCTGTGGTTTGGGTGGCATTGGTGTTCTAATTGCTGAACAACTACACCGCAGCGGCTATGAGGTAGTGGTCATTGATCGCGATCCTAACTGTCGCTTTATCAGTACAGTGCGATCGCTTAGAATACCCTTTGTCGAAGGTGATGCTTCCCTGTCGTCTGTCTTAGACAGCGTCAATGTTCGACAAGCAGAAGCCCTCCTCGCCGTCACCAGTGACGACACCGCCAACCTAGAAATAGCCCTCAGCGCCAGGGCTATAGCACCCCACCTGCGGATGATAGTTCGTAACCAAGACCCTCAATTTGGGTTAATGGTTCAGCAGGTATTTGATTTTGAGACCGTTTTGAGTCCCACAGAAATTGCTACGCCCGCCTTTGCGGCAGCGGCGATCGGCGGTAGAATTTTAGGCAATGGCATCACCGCTGATAGTCTTTGGGTCGCCCTAGCTACCCTCATCACCGCTAACCATCCCTTTTGCGGACAAAGGGTGAGAGATGTCGCCACCAGAGTTGATTTTGTCCCCCTGTACATCGAAACCAACAGCCAAACTATACATAGTTGGAAGTTATTAGACTCCCTGCTAAATCCTGGAGATGTTCTTTATTTGACCCTTCCCGCGCACCGTCTCCAACAACTTTGGCATCCTCTATCTATTAACCGTCTCCCCGGGAATTTGAGCCCAACCGAAAAAGCCACCAGCGACAGATAACTTATCCCTGATGTCTGCAATGTTTTCCTGCTAACCGTTTCAGGTTTTCAACTCTACTATAGAATTTGTGACAAAAATCTCTTAGTCCGTTCTTCTTGAGGATTGTTGAAAAACTCCTCTGGAGTCCCTTCTTCCACCAACAGACCATCTGACATCAAAACAACGCGATCGGCTACTTCTCGCGCAAATCCTACCTCATGGGTGACACAAACCATCGTCATCCCCTCACTAGCCAAAGTCCGCATCGCATCCAATACTTCCCGCACCATTTCCGGGTCGAGGGCGGACGTAGGTTCATCAAATAACATAATTTTCGGTTGCATAGCTAGGGCGCGGGCGATCGCCACCCGTTGCTGCTGACCCCCAGAAAGCTGACCCGGATACTTTTTCGCCTGTTCCAGAATACCAACCCTTTCCAAAAGTTGCATAGCCACCTCCTCAGCCTTAGCTTTCGGCCATCGCCTCACCCAGATCGGTGCTAGGGTGACATTTTGCAGGATGGTTAAATGGGGGAATAGGTTAAACTGCTGGAACACCATTCCCACTTCCCGACGAATTTCCTCAATATTTTTCAAATCATGGGAAAGCGTGATCCCGTCAATAACAATACTCCCTTCCTGAAATTCCTCCAAAGCGTTAAATGTCCGAATAAACGTAGATTTTCCCGAACCACTCGGACCCATGATCACCACCACCTCACCCCGTCTCACCGTTAGGCTGACACCTCGGAGAACATGGAAGTTATTACCATACCACTTATGGACATCCTGAGCGATAATGACAGCATCAGAAACGGGTGTTTGCGAGTCTTGGGGCGGACCGGCTTGTGTCTGTGTCATTTTAGGTACAATTCAAGTCATATTAAATTTTACCGTCGATTATACCTGAAATCTGCCCGGACTGCCCGACACAGATTTTTTCGTTTTTACTTGCGATCGCCCCCTTTATATCGCTAAGATAGAGTGTTTGGGTTAAAAAAGTTATGAGGAACCATTATGTCAAAGCGAACTCAAGTCGTTCTCACTAAGGATGTTAGCAAATTAGGACGGGAAGGCGATTTAGTAGAAGTAGCCCCCGGTTATGCGCGCAACTATTTGCTACCCTATAGTTTCGCAGTCCGCGCCACTCCCGGTATTCTCAGACAGGTCGAACGCCGCCGGGAAGAAGAACGTCAACGGTTGATTGAACTTAAACAACAAGCCCAATCCCGCAAAACCGCCCTGGAAACCATCGGTCGGTTTACCATTGCTAAACAAGTCGGCGAAAATGAGGCTATCTTTGGAACCGTCACCACCAGCGAACTAGCCGAAGCCATTCAGAAGGCTACAGGTCAAGAAGTAGATCGCCGTGGTATCACCTTACCTGATATTAACAAAATTGGTTTCTATAAGGCTGAGATCAAACTCCATCCTGAAGTTACCGCCACCGTGGAAATCCATGTAGTTGCTGAGTAGCTATCTGCTACCATAGAACTATCCTGGGGCGCAAGCCAGACGCGCCCCCGCTTCCGCTAATTAATAACTGTTAAACAGCCACTATCTACTATCTACCGTCTACAATATCCTAATTATGGCTGAGAGTCTGCCGATATCGCCGTTAAGCAACGATCGCAACCCTCCCCAAAATATTGAGGCGGAGGAAGCCATTTTAGGTGGCATACTTCTTGACCCGGAAGCTATTAGTCGCGTCGCCGACATCCTCAAACCAGAACATTTTGCCATTAGCGCCCATCAAAGTATTTATCGGGCTACCCTAACCCTTCATTTACAGGGAAAACCCACAGATTTAATGACCGTTACTACCTGGTTAGCAGATCATAATCAATTAGATGCTGCTGGCGGTCAGATGAAGTTAGCCGAATTAGTCGATCGCACTATTTCCGCTGTTAATATTGACCAGTATTCTTTATTGGTCATAGATAAGTTTTTGCGCCGTCAGTTAATCCAAGCTGGTCAGGAAGTCGCCCAGTTAGGCTATCAGACTAACATGGAATTAGAAAAGGTTTTAGACCAAGCCGAACAGCGGATTTTTGGGGTAACACAAATTAAACCAAAACCCGATTTATTGTCAATTTCAGAAACCTTAATTGAGACATTTCAGGGCATTGAAGAACGCTCCGAAGGATTAGCATTACCAGGTATTGAATGCGGTTTTTATGACTTAGATGCCATGACCGGAGGCTTTCAACGGTCGGATTTAATTATTGTAGCTGGTCGTCCCTCTATGGGAAAAACCAGTTTTGCTATTTCGATCGCCCATAGTATTGCTAAAAAACACAATTTACCAATTGCCGTTTTTAGCCTAGAAATGTCTAAGGAACAGTTAGTTCAACGACTGTTATCTAGTGAAGCCAGAATTGAAAGTAATCGACTGCGATCGGGACGCATTAGCCAAGCTGAATGGGAACCCCTCACTCAGGCGATCGGAACCCTATCAGAATTGCCAATTTTTATTGATGATACTCCCAACCTTACAGTTACCGAAATGCGCTCAAAAACCCGCCAGCTACAGTCTAAACAAGGTGGTAACTTAGGGTTGGTTTTAATTGATTATTTGCAGTTAATGGAAGGTGCTAACCCTGATAACCGAGTCCAGGAATTATCTCGCATTACGCGATCGCTTAAAGGTTTAGCTAGGGAACTAAATCTGCCAGTAATCACCCTCTCCCAATTAAGTCGAGGCGTTGAATCACGCACCAATAAACGTCCCATGATGTCCGATTTAAGAGAGTCTGGTTGTTTATCAGGGGATAGTTTAGTCACCCTAGTAGATAGTCGTTTACCAGTTCCCATTCGAGAATTAGTTGGCAAATCTGACTTTTCAGTTTTAGCTGTAAATCCAGACACTCAAAAGTTAGAAAAAGCCACAGTTCAGCGAGTTTTTGCCACCGGAGTTAAGCCAACTTTTCATTTAAAAACTCGTTTAGGAGGTACTATACAAGCCACCGCTAATCATCAATTTTTTACCCTCAAAGGTTGGGAACGTTTAGATAAATTGACTACGGGTTGTCAAATCGCTTGTACCGCCGAAACTAATATTTATTGGGATGAAATTTCTGCCATTGAACCCGCTACAGAAACCGATGTATATGATTTAACAGTTCCCGGTTTACATAATTTTGTAGCTAATAATATCATCGTCCACAACTCCATTGAGCAGGATGCCGATATAGTAATTATGCTATATCGAGATGATTACTACAACCCAGATTCACCAGATCGCGGTCTAACCGAAATTATTATCACCAAACACCGCAACGGACCCACAGGAACTATCAAGCTACTTTTTGACCCTCAATATACAACCTTCCGTAATCTCGCCAGAGGCAGATAATTCTTACTTTTAATTATTCCCTGTTATCCATTATCCATTATCCATTATCCTGTAGGGGCGGGTTCCACTGTCAATGAAATATCCCACCAGTAAGATTACTAAACCCGCCCCACCCCACCTGGTTAATAATTAATAATTAATAATTAATTATTAATTCGCGGGTGATTGAGGGCGGGTTGATTAATATGGTCGGTGGGTAATCTAATTAACTGTTGAACCCGCCCCTACAACGTGATCAATTATCAATTATCAATTAATTCGCGGGTGATTGAGGGCGGGTTGATTAATATGGTCGGTGGGTAATCTAATTAACTGTTGAACCCGCCCCTACAACGTGATCAATTATCAATTATCAATTAATTCGCGGGTGATTGAGGGCGGGTTGATTAATATGGTCGGTGGGTAATCTAATTAACTGTTAAACCCGCCCCTACAACGTGATCAATCAATAATGAACAATTGTTAATTATTCATTATTCATTATTCATTATCCTATGGTGTGGATTTTGATAAAATTGGTTCCCTTAGCCTTCCCAGAAGGGATACCACCAATAATCAAAATTTTGTCTCCGGGGGAAGCCATTTGGCGCACTAATAGATAAGTTTGGGCTTGATTTATCAGTTCCTCAAAGGATTCTACCTCCTGTTCCAGCAGCAGAGGTTTCACACCCCAAACCAGGTTTAAACGATGGTAAACCTTGGGATTAGGAGTTAAGGCAACCACAGGCGCTTTCGGGCGTTCAGCCGCCGCTAATTGCCCAGTATAACCACTACAGGTGTAGGCAATAATACAATGTAGATCGATAATTTTATCAATGGTATTTATCGCTTCACTGATAGCATGGGTCTCATCATTGAACGCGGGTGGGTAGTTGATGAAATTGATTTCCGGTTCCACGTCCTCTGCAATTTTCGCTAACATTTCCACAGCCCGAATCGGATATTTACCAACTGCTGATTCCCCTGATAACATCACCGCATCAGTTCCATCAATAATTGCATTAGCTACATCGGAGGCTTCAGCCCTTGTCGGACGGGGATTATTGATCATACTGTCCAGCATTTGAGTAGCTGTAATTACTGGAATCCCTTTTTGATTGCAAAGGCGAATAATTTGTTTTTGCAGTAGTGGGACTCTTTCGGGACTCATTTCGACCCCCAGATCACCCCGGGCTACCATTAAACCATTACACTCGGAAATAATCTCCTCTAAATTAGCGATCGCTTGAGGTTTTTCGATTTTGGCCATCACCGATATTTGTGACGCATTTTTGGACGCTAAAAAGTCTTTAAGAACTCGCACATCTTCTGCGTTCCGCACAAAGCTAAGAGACACCCAATCAACACCTAGAGAAATCCCAAATTCTAAATCTTGCTGATCTTTTTCAGTTAAAGACGGTAAACGTAGAGTTAAACTGGGAAGATTAACCCCTTTACGGCTTTTCAGAGTCCCTCCTTCAATGATTTTACATTTAACTTGATTCCCGGAAATTTCCTCAACCTTCAATTCCAATAATCCATCATCTAGCAGAACCTGGGCACCGATTTCCGCTTCTTCTCCCAGGTGCAGATAGTCGATCGCAATCGTATTAGGTTTACTCTCGTATTGGTCAATAGGAACTAGGGTAATATATTCTCCCGCCATCAATTGTATACCACCATCAGGAAGCTGTCCTACCCTAATTTTAGGACCCTGTAGATCTTGTAATAGGGTGATAGATGTTTTTAACTCCTGTGAAATTTCTTTCAGTAAGGCGACTGTTTTAGTGTGTTGTTCATGGCTACCATGGGAGAAGTTGAGGCGTACTACATTCATCCCCGCTTGGATCATTTGATAAAGCACTTCACGGGAATTACTAGCTGGACCAATGGTAGCTACAATTTTAGTTCGACGGTTTAAAGGTTTCATAATCCCTTGAGTAAATAATTAGGTCAGTGTATGAATTGAGTTATCTGCGAGAGTCATAATCATAGGCGATCGCCTATTCATAGATCCGATAATCTCATGGATTTACATCAGCTCGCCACCTATATTATAAAAGTATATTGGCAATTTGATAACTCTCCCATACCCTCTATAATCTCTTCTTAACCCAATGTTAAATCACCGGACATTTTCAGGATTTTGTCAACCCAACCACTTAGCCACCCAGCAAGGCGACTTTCCGAGTATCAAATAATTTGACAATTCCCTCAGTCACGGTTTTTTTAATGTGTGGATCACATCCAGCTAAAAATTCCTCTGACGAGATTTCCTGTTGAAAAAACTTTTGGGCGCGGTTCCGTTGATTTTGCATTTCTGCAAATCCCATTTGCTTCACCATATATGTTGTCAAAGGTGAATTTTTGATATCATAGTAAGAATGCTGAGTTCTCCCTTTTTCCAGAAGAATAAGCACCGTAGATTCTAATTCATCTTCAGGGTGATAATCATTTTCTATTTCCGGCAGAAAATCTATCAAAGAAACCGTCACAAAATTTTCCGATGGCATTTCTCCCATTAAAGTAGAAACCGGAATTACGCGACCAAATCGCAGAGATAAGGCTTCTAAAAAGGCAATAGTAAATAATTTACTACCTAGATATAATCGACCCACGGCAATATTTCTTTTTGCCCTGGATACCAATTGTTCATAAATGCTATCTTCGGGATAGCCTCGGAATTGATGAAAAACCACTTCCGGCTTCAGAAAATTCATAAACCCTTCCATTTTTTGGAGGGCTGTTCTATATTGACCAATGGTGTAAGCACTAGGATTATTCAGATGATGATTAGTTTCAGGAATTAGGTTCCAGGTATTATCTAAAAATCTGGCTGCACTAGGATCGGCGAAACTCCGCACGTCACGATTAGCCATACGAATCGATCGCTTGACAGTTTCGATTAGCTCCCCATCGGTTAATTTAAGGTTGAATTTGTCAACGATCGCCTGTAATCTTTGATATAAAATATCGCTATTATTTAATCCGGTTTGGGTAGGAGTTCGGAAGGGAATTGTAGCTTCTATACAGGCGACTATTTGCGCTAACAACTCTTGACTAAGAAAAGGTTGTAATACTTTCGCCGCCACTAAAGCACTTAAAAACTCATTTTGCCCTTCTAAAGGTAAGAGCATTTTCCCCGGAGACATATCAAAAATTATCCGCACCATTTCAAAGGTGGGATCTTCAGGAATATCTACGGCTTCACGAATCCAAAGATGTTCTCCTACTTGGCGAATGAAGGGAACTAAGTAATAGGTAAGATTAAAGTTAACGCTTTGGTCAACCTGCACATAAACCACATCATGGAATAAGGCGGCTAATACCTCAATAGCATCTTCGGAACCTCCCACCTCAAAAATATGATCTGGGGTATGAAAATACCGCCACGGTCCGGTCATGGTTTGGACAATTAATTCCGAAATGCTGACCAGTTTTTTCGCGTCTACATCAATCCCAAGTTGATTCATTGCCCAAATTAACCTTTGAAGGCACTGCTGATTATAATCCTGTTGTATATCCATCCGACCCACTAAAATTAGACCAACCTCTATTATAAATATATTTATCCTCAGAGTTGGGGTGATTATCTATAATCTTCTTCAGTTAGATCATCAGCCCACATTCTCTATTGTGCTATGCTATCGTCGGAAATCAGGATATCTATTTCCGTAGCGATCGCTACCTTGGGTTCTAGGGGCAAGACAAACTGAGGGTTTCTCCCTACAGATGGCTATACTCCCCAGCTACCACTACCTCACCTGCTAACAGGAGTTATGTAATTTTACTCCAACCCGGCAGTACCTCCCAATTTTAAAGAAGATAATAGCAGAATCAAGGATATTAATAACATCAAAGTTGAGATGGCATTAATGGCAGGTGTAACCGATAGTTTAATCATACCATAAACAAATAATGGCAAAGTAGTAGCACCTACCCCGCTGGTAAAAAATGATACCACAAAATCATCTAATGATAAGGTAAATGCTAATAAACTGGCGCTGAAAATACCCGGCCAAATTAAGGGAAAAGTCACCCGCTGAAACACTCGCCATTCATTGGCTCCTAAATCTAATGCGGCTTCTTCTAGTCTAGGGTCAAGGTCTGCTACTCTCGCCCTGACTACAATGGTGACAAAGGAAATGCTAAAGGTGATATGACCAATAATTACAGTTGGTAAACCGAGACTTAATCGCATCCCGGTGAGGTTTTCTACTAGCCGAAAAATTAGGGTCATAAATACCAACAAGGAAATTCCCAAGGTGATTTCGGGGATAACCATTGGTAAAAATAGCAAACTTTCTAAAAGTTGATAACCAGGAAATTTATAGCGTTCTAATGCTAAAGCGATCGCCGTTCCTAAAATGGTGGCGATCGCACTGGAAATAGTAGCCACTATCAGACTATTATATAAGGCTGACCAAACTCCCGTCGTCGATAGATCCGCCGTCTGTGCTGGAATGCTTCCCAATAAACTCCTATACCAGTCTAGGGTAAATCCACTCCACACCGCGTTAAAACGGGAAGCATTGAACGAATAAACCACTAAAATGGCGATCGGTAGGTATAGAAACGCAAACCCTAGGGCGACATTTACCCACAGTCCAGTTTTACCCAGGGAACGGATTAGCAAATCAAGTCTGGTCACAGTTGATCGGTTCATATTGTACTCATTATCCTATCCTACTCCTATTGGCAGATATTCTCATCTTCAAATCTCCCTTATCATCCTGATAGCTAACTAATACAACCGCAAATCTACTGAGAGTGATACCACTCGCAAAATTAAGTGTTTGAAGTCACACACATCTGTGGAATATTTTTTATAATAGGGAGAAGTCAAGCCGAACTATAAGCAATATTAAACATTCAGTTCACCAAAACTAATGACTAGATATTTGCCTAGTCGAGCTGGGACTTGATCCGCTTTTGTCGGTTGTGGGGGGACTACTCTCCCCACCCACCTGTTGTCAGAAAAGTTGAATTGGGAGAAGGATTTTGATTGTTACCCTTATTGTGCGCCTGTATTTGGCGATCGCTATTCTAACATTTGCCTATTTGTTGCAAAAATTTTTACGCGATCGCACCACCCCGAAAACACAACTATCTTCATGGCAGATCTTAATCTTAGCAGCAGCATTATGGCCGATTGTTTTACCGATATCTTACTTAGAGCGAAAGGTCAACAAACCTAAAATCGTCATGAGTGAATTCCCATCTTATCGATACTTAGGGAATCGCTCCTACAATCAATATCTGGGATACAGCGATCGTCGCGCTTCCTAAATATTCACCAAAACCGCTATCTTCGTGGGTGCATTACTTACCGTTTTCAGCCATTTGGAAATAAACCCAAACTGGAACTATGACTAACATCATTAACAGTATAGACAGAGCTGAACCCAAAGGCCAATGACGAGCTTGCAAAAATTGATTCTGGATTAAATTACCAATCATCACGGTTTTCGATCCTCCCAAAATGTCTGGGGTGATAAATGCTCCCAAAGCGGGAATAAATACTAAAATAGAACCCGCAATAATTCCCCGTCTGGTTAAGGGTAATAAAATCCTCCAGACTGTGCGGATATCGTTGGCTCCTAAATCTTGGGCGGCTTCAATCAAGGAAAAGTCGAATCTCTCCCAGGTTACATATAACGGTAAAATCATGAAGGGTAGATAGCCGTAGATTAAACCAACTAGGACAGCAAAGGGGGTAAATAAGAGGTTGAGGGGTTCGTCAATTAAATGCAGGTTTTGTAGTAGGGTATTCACCACTCCCTGGTCTCGTAAAATAATCATCCAAGCATAAGTTCTCACTAAGAAATTAGTCCAAAATGGAATAATTACCAGCATTAACAATAAATTACGCCAACCACGAGGACGGGTAGCTATGAAAAACGCAAACGGATAAGCGATCGCTAAACAAATGATCGTCGTAAATGCCGCTAGTTCCAGCGATCGCACAAAAACTCTCAAATATAGGGGATTCAACAGCCTTTGATATTGCCCTACCGTAAAAGACCACACCACCCCCCCATAGGTTCCCCGTTCCAGAAAACTGTAAATCAGCACAATCACCAGCGGCACTACAAAAAATATCACTAACCACACCGTCGCGGGTAAGATTAACCATATTCTCTTGTTCACACCGACAGTTTCCCCCAACGGACTTGAAGCCTTCTGTTTACCAAAAATCATATCACTAGGGTGATTGTGTTAAGTTTTGTTACAAAAATTAAGAAATGTTAAAAAAAATCGACTTTTTGGGGATACCCTTGACTTTATCGTTGACTTGCGGTACTATTTTTATATAATCGGAATATTCAAAACTTTTTTAATTTTGCAAATACCAAATTATATAAACTACACCTAGGATAGCGCCCTTCCCTCTCCCTGTCAACCCCTACTTTACTAACGGCGGCGAAATGTTTGGAAAATTGCCACCCATTCCCCCACCTCGGAACAGGTGTCCGTATTGCAGCCTGATCATTTTCTGGTATAATCATCGCCAATTGGACAAATGGAGGCAGGTAAAATACCCTGTCAATTCTCCACTTAGCGCCAGCAAGTGGTGCTGATCATTATAAAACCGACCAAGTAGCATACTTCAGATAGACCTTGCAAACCCTTAACTTCCCGGAAGCAACTCATACCCTGGTCAAATCCTTGACCCATCATAGCGACCAGGAACTCCTGACCCTGTTTCAAAATCATCCAGATCGGGGTCGATACTTTGTAGTAATTTTCTGTCGCTATGCCCTCATTGTCTATACTCTGATTGGTCACTCTGTCAAATCACCAGTTCAGGCTGAGTATTTATTTGCGTTGACCTGGCGACATATTTTCTATGAAATGCGGGGTCTGAACCTGCGTAATGAAAAAACTCCCGACTCCGAAACAACTCTACAAAACTGGATTATTAACGTTAGTGCTATCTGTATTAACCGCGCTGAACTTCCCCCAGTTGAGTCTATTCATTACTCACTCAAAGATCAGCCACCCCCCCTGTGGTGTTATGTCGGTCAGGCTTTAGATCAAATTGAGCCTTTGTTGCGGCTAATCATTCTGATGGCTCAGACATTTCACTGGAGTGAAACTCGCATCGCCGCCTACTTACAAGCTGAAGGAGAATCTATTTCCCCCAGTGAGGTGCGAACGTTGTTAGAACGAGGGTATAAAATTTTAGAAACCACCATTCCTGAAGATATTCGCGCTATTTATCTCGGTCAAGCTATCACACAATCAACCGATTAAACTGTTTACATTATGGCGATCGCCCAAGCGGTAGATGGCAAACCCTAGAGGGAATTTGAGAACCATTTTCACAGTTCAACAGACACTTGGCGGCAGTGTGTCTCCTTTAGTTTAGAAACACTGTCCCCTGTTCATTGATACTCAGAGACCGAGTATCCAGGTTGATATTACCAGTTGCTTCAAACCGGATTTCTAAAACACCTGGGCTAGTTACTACCGGACGCACAAACAGCAAACCGCCATCTTCCCTTTGATAGGTCAAGTTTATAGGAATTGTCAATTGCTCTAAGGTGCTTTCTGATTGCTGACCAACTAGCCTGGGTCTGGTTCCCCCTGATATCTGATATTCAATCACCACATTACTAGAATTGATCAGCTTCAGGGTAACTCTGCCATTAACAGGACTAATCCTAGCACTAGGAAGGGGAAATCTGGGAATGGTATCCTCTGTGCGCTGTGTTGGTTGTAATGTACCAGCAGGGGCTGTCGGCGTGGGACCAGTGCGATCGCCTTCTGTCGGCCTTCCAGCCGGTTCCTCAATAATTACTGGTTTACCTTGGCGATTAGGTGGCCCTCCCGCCCAGGCGATCGCGCTTGAGGTCAGCAGCACAGAACCAAAAACAAAGCCCAGCCATTTGATCCCAGTTTTGGGTGTGTCGTTATAGTCCACCATAGTATCATTTACCTGAGTTGAACAGATTACACCAGTTTACGCTAGATTTATCATAAATGCCGGAGTGCTAGCTTGGGTCGATCGCTCAGGAGATAAGACTTACCAGGATGCACCAAGAACTTTTCCCGCACAGCCGCGCGCCCTAACAGCATCCTAAACCCCATAACATCCCGGTTAGTTAGGGTAAGTTCGATCTCCCATTCATGTCCCCGTAGTTTAGCAGTAGTGACAATCACGATCCTTTCTTCGGAATGTCCCCCGGAATTTCGCACCTCTCGTTGATCTAAAACCTTCGCTGTCGCTGTCACCGTTTCCGTGCTATTCCGCTGCCAGGGGTGCATTTTGAACTCAACCATCCTTTCGTCTTCATCGCCGAAATGGTGAACATCAAAGGCGTGTATGGCAGAGGAACGCGCTCCTGTGTCAATTTTAGCCTTAATTGCACTTACTCCTAAATCAGGAAGAGCCAGCCACTCCCGCCAGCCAATTACATCTCGCTGTTGCTTGTTAAACAATCCTTTCCAGCCTTTTGATATCTCTGTTTTAGCTTTCTCGCAGCGATCGCTTTACTTCTATATCTCCTCAAGCCCGATTTGGCACAAGCTGCCCCTACCCTCCTGACCCGGAAGGCCAAGGGCAAGCTCCGTTTTTCTGTTACTGACAGCCTAATCTACAACCGTCT
>Ga0213835_101125_pt1 | contig 18284 bp, 14 predicted proteins | sample SWPATP01_FD_160576 | JGI IMG/M metagenome (GOLD analysis project Ga0213835, IMG submission 160576) | Coastal seawater microbial communities from Marineland, Florida, United States - SWPA TP0 #1 | ecosystem: Environmental > Aquatic > Marine > Coastal | place: USA: Florida | collected 2016-08-05 | reverse complement strand
ATGGCCGGGATGACGCTCAACTACCTGGGTCCCGGCCGCCTGTCGCCGAGCAATTGGACGAACCTGCGCGAGGTCTGGGACGTCCTCGCGCACTGGGCCGGGGCGCTGATCTTCCTGCTGGCCGCCTTCCTCGTGCCGCGGCTGCTGGGGGACGTCCAGTTGCGCGACATCGCGCTGATCGGCGTGGTGATCGTGGCGGCGACGGTTGCCCGGCTGTTCATGCTGTATATCGTCCTGCCGCTCCTTACGGCTGCGCGGCTGTCGCCGCGGGTCGACCGGCCCTATCGCGTCGCCATCCTCTGGGGTGGCCTGCGCGGGGCCGTCACGCTGGCCCTGGCGCTGGCCGTGACCGAGAACCTTCGCGTGCCGATGGACATCAAGCGCGAGGTCGGCATCCTCGCCACCGGCTTCACCCTGTTCACCCTGCTGGTTCAGGGAACCACGCTGCGCTGGATCATCTCGGTCCTTGGCCTCGACAAGCTGTCGCGACTGGACCGGGCGATCTCGAACCAGGTCATCGCCGTCGCGCTGGAGAATGTGCGCGAGGAGGTCGCGAACACCGCGCAGCGCCATGAACTGACGCGCGAGATCGTCCGCTCCGAGGCCAAGCGTTTTGCCGAGCGCCTCGACAGCGCAATGGAAAAGGCGGAGGGCGTCGACGAGGTAGCCGACCGTGACCGGATCACGCTGGGCCTTGTCGCGCTGGCCGGCCGCGAGCGGGACATGATCCTTGAGGCATTCCGCGAACAGCAGATATCGGCGCGCCTTGCCGAGCAGATGCTTTCGGACGCCGACCGCCTGATCGAACGCACGCGGGCCGGGGGGCGTGACGAATACCGGGCCGCGGGGCGCCTCAGTCTGGGGCGCGGGCGCTGGTATCGCTTCGCGATCGTCCTTCATAACCGGCTGGGACTGTCGGGCCTGCTGAGCCGGATGACGGCGGACAGGTTCGAGATCCTGTTGAACCAGAGGCTGATCCTGCGCGACCTGCACGGCTACATCGACGGCAAGATCCGCCGGATCCATGGCCGCCGGGTGGCCGACCTGCTGCATGAATTGCTCAAGCGACGCGAGGACGAGACGCAATCGGCGCTCGATGGCCTGCGTCTGCAGTATCCGGGCTATGCGGAAGAGATCGAACGCCGCTTCATTCGCCGCACGTCACTCCGGCTGGAGGAACGGGAATACGACATCCTCTATCAGGACGGGCTGATCGGCCGCGAGCTTCTGACCACGCTCAAGCAGGAGCTGGGCGAAAAGCGCAAGCGCGCGGAACACCGTCCGCCCCTCGACCTTGCCGTGCAGAAATCCGAGCTTGTCCGACAGTTCCCGCTGTTTGCCGACATCGACGAGGATAGCCGCGTGCGGCTCGCCCGTGGTCTGCGCGCACGTTACGTCCAGCCCGGCGAGGTGCTGATGCGCAAGGGCGACGTGCCCCGCGAGGTCTGCTTCATCGCGTCCGGCGCCGTCGAGGTCGAGACTGCGGGCCACAAGACCAAGCTTGGCCGCGGCGAGATGTTCGGGCAGTTGTCGCTGCTCAGCCGCCAGACGCGTCGCACCCAGATCACGGCGATCACCCATTCGACCTTGCTCGTGCTTGACGAAACCCGCTTCCGGCGCCTGCTGGAAAGAAGCGAGACGCTTCGCGCGGCAGTGCGGGAGAGCGCGGAAAAGCGCGGGCTTCCGGTCGACCTGCTCGGGCTGTGAAAGCCTTGTTCCTCCGGCGCCGTGCCCGCTAGCCGCGGGGCGCGCGCCGTCCCCCGCGACCGTCGGTATTGCCTTCTTGCGCGGCCGGCAGGTGCCGGCTCATCCGTTCCAGAGCACCTTGCCGAGGTCGCTCAGGTCGTAGCCGCCCAGATGCGCAGCGCGCCGGGCGAAGGTGTCCGAGCGGGCAAAGGCGAGAAGGGTCTGGATGGGCGGGTCGAAAAAGGCGCGGCGGGTCATGGCGAGGTCGAAGCTTTCGTCCGTGACAAGCAGGATGAAGCCAAGTTGCCCCGCCGCGGCCTGCAGGCCAAGGCCCAGATCGGCCTCGCCGGTCTCGATCAGCGTGGCGAGGTCGGCATGCGTCTCGGCCGGGCGATCGACCGTGGCGAGGGTCGCCATGGTCAGGCCCTCGCGCGCCAGAAGCACCTCGAGCAGCCGGGTCGAGCCTGCACCTGTGGCCCGCGTGGCAAATCGCAGGCCGCGCTCGGCCGCGTCCTTCAGTCCCGTGATCCCGTGCGGATTGCCGGCGGCGGTGATCAACCCCTGCGTCCGGCGCGCCCAGTGGATCATGACATGGCCCGACCCCGGCAGGTGCGACCTTGCCGCGGCAAGGTTCCATATTCTGGTTTCAGGGTCGAGCAGATGGAAGCCCGCCAGCGCCGCCCGCCCCGCCGCCAGATCCTCGAGCCCCCGGACCGAGCCGCGCGCCAGCACCGCAAGCCCGCTGCCCGATTGCCGCAGCGCCCACTCCAGAAGCGGATCGTTCGACCCGGCATAGATGGGCGGGGCCGGCGCGATGCCGGGGCCGGGAAGTTCGGTCTGCGATTCCAGCCAGGCATCGATCAAGCGGCGCGGGAACAGAAGCTTTCCCGTCGCGCGACTGAACGGAATCGTCTGGCGCGCCACCATCTCGTAGATCGTGCGCTCCTTCACGCGCAGGTATTCCGCAACCTCTGCCGTGGTCATCAGGGGCGACGTCGCCGCAGTCTCGGTGGCGAACCCTGCGTTTTCGGTCCGTATGTCCTGCATATCAGTGCATTCTCCTGCAAAACTTACGTATTTGAATCCTAGTTCGTATTCTGCTCTTGTTCCAGCAGATTATGTAGGGAATTCCGGTGGACGGCCCCTTTGCAACCGCCCTCAGCCTGATCGCCAGCGGCGATCCCGGCCTCATGCAGATCATCGGGCTTTCGTTGCGCGTGACGCTGACGGCCGTGCTGATCGCCTGCGCTGTCGGCCTGCCGTTGGGCGCGGCGCTGGCACTGGCGCGGTTTCCGGGCCGGGGTGCGGTTATCGTGCTCTTCAACGCGCTGATGGGCCTGCCGCCGGTGGTGGCGGGGCTGGTGGTCTACCTGCTGCTGTCGCGCTCGGGGCCGCTGGGGTCGCTGGCGCTGCTGTTCACGCCCACAGCGATGATCATCGCCCAGACGCTGCTCATCCTCCCGATCGTGGTCTCGCTCACCCGTTCGGTGGTGGAAGATCTGTGGGCCGAGTATCGCGAGCAACTGCGGTCACTGGGGGCGGGGCGCCTGCGGGCGGTGCCGACGCTGCTGTGGGACGGGCGGGTCAGCCTGCTGACGGGCGTGCTCGCGGGCTTCGGACGCGCCTCGGCCGAGGTGGGGGCGGTACTGATCGTGGGAGGCAACATCGCCGGCCACACCCGGACGATGACCACGGCGATCACGCTCGAGACCAGTCGCGGCAACCTGGGGCTTGCGGTGGCGCTGGGGATTATCCTGATGATGCTGACCCTGACGCTGAACGCTGCCGCCTGGGGTGCCGGGCAATGGGCCCGGGGGCGGTTGGGATGAGGGCCGCGCGCGACGTTTCCCGGTCCGTCCTTCCGCTGTCGCTGGAGGGTGTCGGCTATGCTGTGGGTGGAAAGCCGCTGCTGTCCGACATCACGCTGCGCATCGAGGCCGGGCGACGGCTGATCGTGATGGGGGCGAACGGGGCCGGCAAGAGCCTGTTCCTGAGGTTGTGCCACGGCTTGATCGACCCGACCACCGGCCGCCGCTTCTGGGCCGGCGGCGAGGATCGCGCGGAAGCGCAGGCGATGGTGTTCCAGCGCCCCGTCCTGTTGCGTCGGTCGGTCGCGGCGAACCTCAACTATCCGTTGGTCCTCAAGGCGCTCCCGCGTGCGCAACGCCGCGAGACTGTGGCCCGCACGCTGGAGCGTTTCGGGCTGACGCCCCTCGCCGATCGCCCCGCGCGGCTGCTGTCGGGCGGAGAGCAGCAGCGCCTCGCGCTGGCACGGGCCTGGGCGATGCGCCCCGAAGTGCTGTTCCTCGACGAACCGTCCTCGGCGCTCGACCCGTCGGCCACGCGGATCATCGAGGAGATGGTCGAGCAGTTCTCGGCCGAAGGCATCACCATCGTCATGACCACGCACAACCTCGGACAGGCCCGCCGCCTCGCCGAGGAGGTCGCCGTTCTCCATCGTGGACGGCTGATCGAGCACCGGTCGGCCGCCGAGTTCTTCGCGGGGCCGTGCGCCCCCGAGGCCCGCGCCTTTCTTGCGGGCGACCTTGTCTGGTAACCAACGGGAGCACCCCATGACCCATGCCCGCCGCTTGCTGATGTCCGCCACCACGGGGGTGGCCCTTCTGGCCGCGCTGCCCGCTAGCGCACAGGACTTCATTACCGTCGCCTCGACCACCTCGACCGAGAATTCGGGGCTGTTCGGTCACATCCTGCCGATCTTCCTCGCCGAAACCGGGATCGAGGTGCGCGTTGTCTCGCAGGGCACCGGCCAGGCGCTGGAAACCGGGCGCCGCGGCGATGCCGATGTCGTCTTCGTCCATGCCCGAGCGCAGGAAGAGCAGTTCGTTGCCGACGGCTACGGCGTGCAGCGCTTCGACGTGATGTACAACGACTTCGTCATCGTCGGCCCCGGCAACGACCCGGCCGACCTGCGCGCAGCCGGAAGCGCGGCCGAAGCGATGGCCGCCATCGCGGGGGCAGGGGCCTCGTTCGCCTCGCGCGGGGACGACAGCGGCACCCATGTCGCCGAGAAGGCGCTGTGGGCCGCAGCCGGGATCGAGCCTGCGGGCGGCTGGTATCTGTCGACCGGCTCGGGCATGGGCGCGACGCTGAACACCGCCGCCCAGGTTCCGGCCTATGCGCTGACCGATCGCGGCACCTGGCTGTCCTTTGCCAATCGCGGCCCGCTGGAGATCGTGTTCGAAGGCGACCCGGTGCTGTTCAACCCCTACGGCATCATCCTCGTCAACCCCGAGCGGCACCCCCATGTGAAGGCCGAGCAGGGCCGGACCTTCATCGACTGGATCATTTCGGACGAAGGTCAGGCGGCGATCGCCAGCTTTGCGGTGGGCGGCGAACAGCTGTTCTTCCCAAGCGCCGAGTGAAACGCGCGCCGGGCGCCACATGTCATGGTTCAAACAGGGTCAAGCGGCCAGATCGGCCGCGGGGCGTTCTTCCAGTCGAAGCGAAACGGGTCCGGGCTGGTGATGCCACCGCTGTCCACATCGAGGCAGACGCCGGCCATGCCCTGGAAATCGCCGCGGTAGCCCTGCATGGATTTCAGGACGAGGATGTCCTTCGCCTCCGGGGTGATGCCGAAGATCCGCAGTTGCTCGCGGTCGTAGATGCCCTTGCGGTTGCCGATCACCACGACGTCGATGCCCGCCAGGCTTAGGACGGCACTGGGGCCGAAGGTGCCGATGGTCCCGGTGCCGTAGGGGCCCTTGTGCACGAAGCGGCCATCCGAAACACAGTTCACCGTCCATTCGGCCGTGATCGGACCGCCGCCATGCTCCGGATCGCACCGGCCGCCCAGCGAAATCCGGAGTGTGGCTCCGGCGCCGGCCCCTACCGCCGCCCGGGCTGCCAGGGGATCGCACAGCGGTGCGACGACGGCATTCGTCACGCCGTGGTCCAGCAACAGCTGCAACAGCGCGGTGCCGTCACCGTATCCGCCGCCGGCCGGGCTGTCGCCATAGTCCCCGAGGATCAGGGGGCGGTCGCCGCGCCGGTGCGCGCGGATCGCGGCGGCGGCTTCAGCCAGCGAGACGATGCGCTCGGCGGTCTCGTTCCGCCGGTTCCAGCACTCGTCCATCATCGCCTCGGCAATCTCGCGCAGGCGGGGTTCGGGAACGAAACCGCACGCGGCGGCGGACGGCCCGATGACCGCACTGTCGGTCTTGGAATAGCCGGCATTGATCGAGACGCCGAGGATGTCCGGATCGGCCTCGAAGCGCTCGGCCCGGCGCACCGCATCGGGAAAGGGACCGTGAGCATGATAGGTCCGCGCCCCGTCGAAACCGACCAGCATCCGCCTCCTGGCCAGCACGCAGGCCGGCAGGACGCCCCGGCGGAACGTCTCGGCCAGCATCCGCGCGGCGCGCACGCCGGTCGCGCGTTGGTCGACATGGGGGCTCGTCCTGAAGGCGATCATTCCCTGCACCAGCGCTGTCATCTCCTGGCTGATGTTGCAGTGCGGATCGAGCGAGACGAAGATCGGTACGCAGTCGCCGACTTCCGCACGCACCCGGCGAACGATCTCGTATTCCGAGTCCGGGTGGCTTTCGACGATCATCGCACCGTGCAGGGACAGCAGGATTCCGTCCAGCGGAAGGGCCGAGCGGCAGGCCTTGACCAGCTTGTCGCAGATAGTCTCGAAGGCGTGGTCGGTTACCGGCCCGCCGGGCGGCGCGGCGGCGGCCACGGCCGGCACGACCTCCCATCCCTCGGCCCGCGCGACGTCGAGAAAGCCCGCCGGCTCCAGATTGATGTCATCGAAATAGTCGAGCATCGACCGGCCCTCGCGCACCCCCTGCGCGGCAAAGTCGTCAAGCGTCGTGGGAAAGCGGTTGAAGCCGTTGCCCTCGTGCTTGAACTGGGCGATCAGAACCCTTCGCATGCCATGCCTCCGGTCGGGTCGGTGCCGTGTCGCGCAGCCCTGCATCGCGGGATCCGCGACCTGTCCGGCAGGCAACGTCATCCCTGCCGGCGGTCCCGCCCGACCCGTCCGCGCGGAACGGGTCGGGCGTCGCGGCGTAACGGCTAGCGCAGGTTGCGGGCGATCGCGGCCTCGATCACCGCCGTGACTTCCGGGTCGGCGAATATGGGCCGGACCGTCTCGAGGCGCTGCCGCATTTCCGCGCTGCGCACCGGGTTGGGAAGCGGCATGCCGAGGCTGCGCATCTGCTCGATGTAGCGCGGGTCTTCGTGCGCCGCGAGGATCGCTGCCTCCCATGCATCGATGATCGGCTGGGGCGTGTTCATCGGCAGCACGAAATAATGGTGCACCGAATGGGCGGCGGTGTAGGCCTCCCAGGCCCGGTGGGCCGGCGAGCCGAGCGTATCCGGGGCGACCCGCCGCCAGACCTCGTCCAGCACCGGAATGTCGTCAAGCCCGGCCTGCGCCACGATGCCGTTCTCGGTGAACTCGCCCAGCTGTCCGAAGGCCATCAGCACCCCGTCGCCCAGCAGCGACTCGCGGGCGATGCCGAAGGCGCTTTCGTTGGCCGGCGCCATGTCAGCCTCGCCGGCGCGGACGGCCGCGTGCATCCGCGGCTGGGTGTCGTATCCCGAGATCACCTCCAGCCCCGGCACGCCGACGGCATCGGCGAACAGTCGCATGCGGATCGACATGGCATTGTCCGGCGCGTTCACGGCCAGAAAGACCCGGCCGGTGTGGCCGGGAAACGTGTCGACGTTCAGGCCGCTCGAGGTACTGGCCAGCACGACATGGTTGACGCTGCGGCCGACAACGACAGGCAGGTCTTCCATCCCCGGGGGAACGGGGTTCACGCCGATGGCCCAGGTCAGCAGCGGACCCGCGAAATAGCCGATGGTCAGGCCGTCCGGTGCGACCGAACTCATCAGGTGCTCGACCGCCGCCATGCCGCTGGCGCCGGCCCGGTTGGTGACGATCAGGCTCGGGTTTCCGGGAAGGTGATCGGCGATGTATCCGGCGATCAGGCGGGCCGTCTGGTCCACGCCGCCCCCAGCCGCAAAGTTCACCATCACCTCGACCGTGCGGCCCGAGAAATCCGCGCCCTGGGCGCTGGCGGCGTGCGGCTGGGCGAATGTGATCGCGGCCACGGCTGCCGTGATCGCTGCGCCGCCGGTCATTGCACGTCTGGTAATCATCATTGCTCCTCCCGATGTTGTGGTCGGTCCGGCAACCCGCCGATGACGGCAGGGCCGGCCGGGGCCCGGACTGTTCCGGCGTTCCCTGCCGCATGCTAGTCCGGGCCGAAGCCGGCAGTCTGTCGCTGCCAAGACAATTCGCCCGACCGCCATTCCCCCGGGGGATACGTTGGTTCCCGGGGCGAAGTGTCTGGCTACATCACGAGAAAGACTTCATTCTCGAAGCCGTGGCGCAGGGCGGGCGCGTCCAGGACGCGGATCAGCCCATAGCGGATCTCGATGATCCCGGCGCGTTCCAGCGACCGGAGGGCCTTGTTGACCGAGGGCCGCGATCCCTTCACGAACTGTCCCAGCACTTCCTGGGTGATCGCGATTTCCGGCACCGCCCCGGCGTTGCCGTCACCGGGCGCCTCGATCAGCATCAGGAGCATTCGCCGCAACCGGCGGTCGAGCGAGTCCAGCACGACGTTCGCCATCATCGCATAGGCCTTGCGAAGCCGGTAGTTGTTGGCCTTGGCCAACAGCATGACCAGGTCCGGGTGGCGCGGCATCAGCGCCTGGAAGTCGCGGTTCCTGACCGTGACCATCTGGGTCTCGCCAAAGGCCCGGCAGTCCCAGACCGACGGCGTCGACTCCAGCAGGCCGAGCGAGCCGAAGAACGCGCCGCGCCGCATGATCGAGACCGAAAACACGTAGCCGTCGGGACTGGTGATCGAACTCTGGATGCCGCCCGAGACGATGACGCCGGAAAAGGTCATGACCTCGTCGCGCCGCTGGACCGGCGCGCCGTCCGCATGCACCTCGATGCGGGCCAGCCGCGCAAGAGCATCCGTCGTCGCCGGCTCGAGGTCGCGCACGAGCTGGCTGGTCAGGAGGCAATTGCGAAGGAAATCGACCTGCTCGGCGGCGCGCACCATTGCAACTCCCCGTCCACCATCACCCAAGCGCATCGAGCCTCGGCGAGATGCCGCGACCTGTCAACCCGAGCCATCCGTCGGCGTCCTGATCCCGGTCGGCCCGATCTAACGGTCGGCTTTCCGGGCGCGCATTCGTCGCCCGGCTGACAGTCTCGGACGATGGCCCCGCCTATAGTCGGGCAGAAATGGGCAAGTCACGGTGGCCGCACCGCGGGCATGCCCGACGCCGCCGCCCCGGCGGACGTCGGCGCACCACGCGGAAACGGTGGCCCGCAACGGGAGGGACAGGGCGCGATGGATGTGTTGGCCGCCAGCGCCGAGGGCTTTCTGGCGCTCTTCTACTGGAAGACGTTCCTGTGGATGATGTTCGGCATCGTGCTGGGGATGATCTTCGGGATCATTCCGGGGCTGAGCGGCCTCGTCGGAATGAGCCTTCTCTTGCCCATCGCGATCACCCAGCCGCCGGAGATCGCCATCGCCTTCCTGCTCGGGATGTATGCGGTCACCACCCAGACCGACGCCATTCCCGCCGTGCTGATAGGGGTGCCGGGAACCTCGGCCGCACAGGCGACCTATCTCGAAGGCTATCCGATGGCCAAGCGCGGCGAGGCCGGTCGGGCGCTGAGCGCGTCGTACTTCGCCAGCGTCTGGGGCACGTTGGTGGTGGCCGTCGGCGTCATGCTGTTCCTGCCGCTGTTGCGACGCGTCATTGACGGCTTCGCGTCGCCCGAATTCTTCATGACCGCGCTGTTCGGACTGATGCTGGCCGCGTCGCTGGTGGGGACTTCGGTGACGCGGGGGTTGATCGTCGGGTTTCTCGGTCTGCTGATCTCAACCGTCGGTTTTGCCGAGTTCGCCCGGCAGGAACGCTTCACGATGGATATCTCCTACCTGCGCTCGGGCATTCCCATCGTGCCGATCGCGCTGGGCATCTTCGCGCTGCCCGAGGTGCTCGACATGCTGCTCAAGCGGCGGAGTATCGCCGGCGACAACCGGGTCGCCGCCACGAGCGGCGCCATGGAAGGGTTCAAGGATACCATCCGGCATCGCTGGCTGGTGTTCCGCTCCAGCATCATCGGTTGCGTTGCGGGGATGATCCCCGGCCTTGGCGGAACCACGGCGGAATGGCTCAGCTATGGCCACGCCGTGCAGTCGGCCAAGGACAAGTCGATGTTCGGGCGCGGCGACGTGCGCGGCGTGATCGCGCCCGAGGCGGGAACCGCGGCGCAGAAGCCCGGCGCGCTGATCCCGACGGTGGCGCTTGGCATCCCCGGCAATGCGATCATGGCGATCATGCTGGGCGCGCTTGCGATCGTCGGCCTGCCGCCCGGCCCGTCGATGCTGAACGAGAACCTGCACGTCACCTTCCAGATGACCTGGACGGTGGTGGTCGCCAACCTGATCGTCGCCTTCCTGTGCCTGTGGCTGCAGCGCTACCTCGTGCTGATCTGCTATATCCGGGCCGATATCGTGGCGCCGATGATCCTGTGCTTCATGCTGGTCGGCGCGATGCTGGCGACCAACAGCATGGCCGATGTGGTGTTGTTCGTGGTCTGCGGCATCGTCGGCTATGTGTTCAAGCACACGGACTGGCCGCGGGTACCGCTGGTGATCGGCTTCGTGCTGGGTCCGCTGCTCGAGAACAATCTCTGGATCACCTACCGTCGCTACGAACTGGCGTTCATGTGGGAGCGCCCGATCGTGGTCATTCTCGAAATCCTGATCCTTCTCGTCATCGCCGGCCTCGTGCTGTCCCGGTTCCGGGCGCGGTACCGGCTCAAGCTCAAGAACGACAGCTAGGGGGGCGTGCAATGGCACTGGTTCGCACCAAGGCGACGAAATCCGTGACCTGGTGGGTCGGCGTCGCGATCGGGGGGATCGCGGCGGCGGCGCTGGTCGAATCCCGCCGCTACGGCATTGCCGGAATGATGCCGGGGGTCGCCAGTGCGGCGGTCCTCGGGCTCGCGGTCCTGCACACCGTCGGGGGACTGCTGTTCGGCGTCGTCGCCAACGACGAGGAATGGCACTCGGCCGAGGAGCGTGTCGCCTACGCCCGGCGCCGCTGGGGGTATCTGGCCATCGTCCTGGCCCTGTGCGCGGGCATATGGGCGGTGGGCTTTCATGTCGCCCTGCCGGTGTTCCTGCTGCTGTTCATCGGCCTTTCAACCGGGCGCTGGGTGCTTGCCGGGCTCCTGGCCGGCAGCATGGTCGCGTTCACCTGGATCATCCTGCGCGGGACCCTGCACGTCTCGTTCCCGTCATCCTTCGTGCAGCGCTGGCTGATCTCCAGCGGCTTTTACTGAGCCACGGAAAATTCGAGCAAGGGACCAAGCCCCATGACAGGCAAACCGAACATCGTCTTCATCCTCGTCGACCAGCAGCGGGCCGACATGCTGGGCTCCTACGGCGACCCGGTCGCGCGAACCCCGAACACCGACCGGCTCGCCCGTGAAGGTGTCCAGTTCGACCACTGCATCGCCCAGGCGCCGCTCTGCATGCCCTCGCGCTCGTCCATGCTGTGCGAGCGCTACGTGCGCGACCACGGGGTGTTCCAGAACTATGCCACGGTTCATCCGACCGTGCCGACCTTCCTGAATTCCCTGTGCGAGGCGGGCTATCACACGGCGCTGAACGGCAAGTGCCACTTCTACCCGTATTCGAACTGGGACGGGCGGCACATGAACACCCATCGCGGGACGCTCAGGGCCTACGGCTTTGCCGAGACCGACGAGATCGCGGGCAAGGAAGGTTCATTCCATATCGACTCGGCCTATACCGACTACCTGGCCCGGCACGGTCTGCTCCAGGAATTCCGTGACTACGTGAAGTCGCGCAGCAAGTCGCTGGGCTACAGCCTGCCGGGCGTGCGCATGCTCGAGGCCTGGCGGGCCGACCCGCTGCCGCTGCCGGTGCACGGGCATATCGACGCCTGGCTCGGCGGCCATGCCGCCGACTGGATTCGCAACCATGACGGCGATGCGCCGTTCTTCCTGCAGGTCGGTTTCGGCGGCCCGCACGACCCCTGGGATGCCCCGACCGAGGCGCTGGAGGCCTTCGGGCACCCCGAAATCCCGATGCCTGGCTCGATCAAGCCGCCGGAGATCCCGCGCTCGGGTCCGCTCGAGGTGTTCCTGCGGCTGATGACCGAATACAGCGACACCGCCACGATGACCCCCGATGCGATCGCGGCAATGCGCCGGGCCTATTACGCCAACATGATGATCATCGACGACAGCATCGGCAGGATCATCGCGGCGCTGGAGGAACGCGGCCAGCTGGACAACACCTGGATCGTCTATGCCTCGGATCATGGCGAGATGATGGGCGAACACCGGCTGGTCAAGAAGATGGTGTTCTACGAACCCTCGGTGCAGGTGCCGCTGATCATCCGGCCGCCGGGCGGGTTGGCGGGCGGCATGGCGGGACGGCGGGTGGACGACCTGGTCGAGCTGAACGACATCTCGGCCACCTTCCGCGACATCGCCGGGGCGCCGATGCCGACGTCGCAGGCGCGCTCGCTGTTGCCGGCCCTGTCGGGGCAGTCCGTCGCCCGCGAGGTCGCGATCAGCGAGGCCTACGGCGTGGCGATGTTCCGCACCGCAACGCACAAGCTGGTGGTCTACGAGGACACGGTCGAGCCGATGCAGTTCTTCGATCTGGAGGCCGATCCGCACGAGGACCGCAACCTTGTCGGCACCGGTGCGGACGGCGGCATGATCGAGCGGATGATGGACGCCTACGCCCGCCCGTTCCTGAGCGTTCGGCCGGTTCGCCCCACCCGCGGCACGATCGAGCGGGGGCGCATCAGCGTCAACGACTTCTATCTGCCCGGCACCGTGTTCCCGCACTGACGGCGACCCTGACACGCATACCCGGCCGGACCCGCAACCGACCGGGCCCGGCAGATTGCCGAGCATCGGTCCGCAGCCTGCGCGACCGGCACTCAACCTGAAAGGAGTTGTGAATGCGCCTCAGCCTGCCCGACAAGGGCCGTTCCCGGGACCAGTTGCTGGCCGAGCTTCGTGCGATGAAGTCCGGCGACGTGGACTGGAAGGGCGGACGCGCGCCGCTTTATGTCTTCGAGGCGAGCGACGACATAGCCCGTCTCGGGCGCGATGCCTTTTTCACCTATTTCACCGAGAACGCGCTGGGCGCGCGGCGCGCCTTTCCGTCCGTGAAGCGGATGGAGGACGAGGTCGTGCAGATGGCCCTGTCACTGTTCCGGGCGCCCGAGGCCGCAGCGGGCTTCATGACCAGCGGCGGCACCGAGAGCATCGTTCTTGCGGTCCAGGCCTGTCGCGACTGGCACCGCCGCCGGCACCGGCCGACCGGCGGCGAAAACATCGTGCTGCCTTATTCGGCCCACCCCGCCTTTGACAAGGCTGCGCGGCTGATGGACCTCGAGGTGCGCCGCGTTCCCGTCGGTCCCGACTTTCGTGCCGATCCGGTGGCGATGGCGGAAAGGATCGACGAACGGACGCTGATGATCGTCGGCTCGGCGCCGTGTTTCCCCTTCGGCGTGGTGGACCCGATCCGCGAACTGGGCATCCTGGCCGAGCGGCAGGGCGTCTGGCTGCACGTCGATGCCTGCGTCGGCGGGTATCTCGGTCCCTTCGTTCGGCGGGCGGGATGGCCGGTGACCGATTTCGAGTTCTGCGTGCCGCAGGTGGCGTCGATGTCGGCAGACCTGCACAAGTTCGGCTTTTGCCCGAAGCCCGCCTCGACGCTGCTGTTCCGGGATCCCGATCGCGCCGCCTGCGCGGCGTTCGAATTCGACGACTGGCCCAATGGGCGGTTTGCGACGAACACCTTGGTCGGAACCCGTCCGGCCGGCGGCGTGGCGGCTGCCTGGACGGTCTTCAACCACCTGGGGCTTGACGGCTATACCGAGGTCGCGCGCCGGCTGATGACCTTTGTGGACGGCTACATCGCGATGATCGCCTCGATCGAGGGGCTGTACGTGCATGGCCGGCCCGAGATGTCGATCGTCAACGTCGGTTCCGACAGCATCGACGTGTTCGCCGTCGCCGAGCACATGCAGGGCGCCGGCTGGCTGCCGGGCCTGACCCGGACGCCGCGCGGCCTGCATCGCATGATGTCGTTTCTGCACGCCGACAGCGCCGACGCCTTCGAGGCCGACCTTCGGGCGGCCGTGAAGGCCGTGCGGGGCACGGCCCGCGGACCGGTTGCCGTGCAGGCGCAGTACTGATGGCCGGCGCCGATCCGATCCGCCGTCCGAAGTGGTCCGTCCATGCGGACCGGCGACCGGCGAGGGCCACACGGCCCGGTGGCACACCGGTGGCGCGGGATGCCGCACCGAGGCCGCACAACAGGAAACCCGCCGCATTTCGGGAGCGCGCATGACCGGAAATTCCCTTCCCCTGGCCGGTATCAAGGTTCTCGACCTCAGCCGGGTGCTTGCCGGCCCCTGGTGCACGATGTCGCTGGCCGACATGGGCGCCGAGGTCTGGAAGATCGAGAACCCGACCGGCGGCGACGACACGCGGGCCTGGTCGGTGCCCAGCTACAAGGGCGTCAGCACCTATTTCCTGTGCGCCAATCGCGGCAAGCAGGGGCTTGCGGTCGATCTCAAGGCGCCTGAGGGCCGCCGTATCGTCCTCGGGCTTGCCGCGCGGGCGGATGTCGTGGTCGAGAACTTCCGCCCCGGCACGGTGGACCGTCTCGGGATCGGCTACGAGGCGTTGCGGGCGATCAATCCCGGCCTCGTCTATTGCTCCATCTCGGGATACGGGCAGTCGGGGCCGGAAAGCGGCCGGCCCGGCTATGACTTCATCATGCAGGCCGAAAGCGGGCTGATGTCGATCACCGGCGCCGTGGACGGCCCGCCGACACGGCTGGGCGTCGCCTTTGCCGATGTCGTCGCGGGCATGGTGGCGACGCAGTCTGTCCTTGCCGCGCTGCATCAGCGACGCGATACCGGCGTCGGGCAGCACATCGACCTTGCGATGCTCGATACCACCCTAAACATGCTGATCAACGTCGGCACCGGCTGGCTGAACGGCCGGGCCGAGTTGCGCCGCTATGGCAATGCCCATCCCACCGTCGTGCCGTATCAGGTGTTCGATGCCGAAGACGGCGTCTTCGCCCTTGCGGTCGGGACCGACCGGATGTTCCGGGATTTTTGCACGTCGGTCATCGAGCGGCCCGATCTGGCGGATGACCCCCGCTTTGCCACCTCGCACGCCCGGGCGCTGCACCGCGATGCGCTGCTTCCGCTGCTGGCCGAAGTGCTGCGTACGCGTCCGGTGCAGTATTGGCTGGACGGCTGCACGCGCATGTCGGTGCCGGCCGGCCGGGTCAAGTCGGTGGCCGAGGCGCTCGACAGCCCCACCGTTCAGGCGAGGAACCTGTTGCAGGAACTGGATCACCCCGAACTGGGAACCGTGACGCTCATCGGTCCGGCGCAGGGGCTGGCGGCACAGGCCGAGGCCCGCCCGAAACCGCCGCCGATGCTGGGCGAGGACACCCGCAGCGTCCTGCAGGATGTGCTGGGCTATGATGCCGAACGGATCGACCGGCTTTGCGCCGATGGCGTCATCCTGTGCCGTGGCCCTGCAGGCTAGGTGCCGGGGTCGACCTCCCCGCTTTCCGGCGCCGGTCGGGGCCTACCCGCCACAGCCCCGTCCGGGCCCTTTCAGGCCGGCAGCAGGTCGCGCAGGATCGTGCGGAACGTCTTCACGATCGGGCTGTGCGATTGTTCGACCCGCAGCGTGATGAACAGGACCGGAGGCAACGGCGCCTGAGGCTGAACGTCGATGATGGCGATGCGTCCCGCTCGCTGGTCCTCGCGTGCCTTGGCGCTTCGCATCACGCCGAGCAGCGTGTGATCGTGCACCAGAAGATCGGGCAGCGACGACGGCGACGACAGTTCGACGGCGGCGGTCGGGGGGCGCAATCCCGCACCGAAATGCGCGCGCTCGAGCGCACGCGTCAGCCAAGTCCCGTGTCTGGGTAGCGCCCATTCGAACGGGCCAAGGTCGTCCCAGCCGAGCTGCCGGCGGCCGACCAGAACATGGCTGCACGAGGCCACGACGCAGGCGTGGTCCGAGGTGATGGCCTCGACCACGAACTTGTCGCGATCCACCGCGTCAAGCAGTTCTACCGGCAGCGCACCCACGAGGCAGTCGATCTCCCCGTCCTCCAGGGCCCTGATCAGGCTGTCGCTGCGCTCTTCGCGCAGCTTGATTCGCAGGCCGGCTTCCTGCTGGCGCAACCGGGCGATCGCGGCCGGGATCAGCAGCAGCCCCGCGAACGTACCGATCCGCAGGGTCCCGGTGATGCCCTGCTCGAGCGCGTCGATGTCCTGCCCCACGGACAGCAGTTCGTTCATCACCCGCCGGGAATAGGCCATCAGCACGTTGCCCGTGGGCGTCGGATGCACGCCGCTGCGCGTGCGTTCGAAAAGCGGCGAGGCAAAGGTTTCCTCGACCTCTCGCAGCATCTTGCTGACGGCGGGCTGGCTCAGGTTCATCCGGCCGGCGACGGCCCTGAGCGAGGGCTCGGTCGCCAGGATGGCGAGGAACTCGAAATGCCGGATTCGAAGTCGGCGGACGGCGCGGTTGAAGTTGAACTGCGTGGTCATGCGGCAGGTCACTCCCGGGGCAATGCACGCAGTGTGGACCCGATCGCGACGCCACTCCATCGATTCGGCAGGTTTTCAAGCCTTTCCCGGGTGGAGGCAGGCTGCCGGGTCGCGGAATTTCCGGCGCGCGCGACAGACGGGGGCATCATTGCGGCCCGGCACCGGGCGGCGGCGACCCTCGGGCGCCGACGGCTCAGCCTGCCGATTTCTTGCCGCCTGCCGGCATGCGACGCAGCCCCACCCGAAGCAACGCCCACAGCAGCAGCAGGCCGCAGATTGCCAGCAGCGTGCCGCTGATCGGGCGGCTCAGGAACACCGTGATGTCCCCGCGCGCGAGTTGCAGGCCACGCCGCAGGTTCTCTTCCATCAGCGGCCCCAGCACGAAGCCGAGCAGGAACGGTGCGGGCTCGAACCGAAGCACCACGAGCAGGTAGCCGAAGATGCCGACGGCGGCGACGACGAGAACATCGAAGGTGTTGTTCCCGACGCTGTAGACCCCAACGGCGATGAACACGAGGATCGCGGGATACAGCACGCGGTAGGGAATGCTGAGGATCCACACCCAGACACCGATCATCGGGATGTTCAGCACCAGCAGCATCAGGTTGCCGATCAGAAAGCTCACGACCAGCCCCCAGAACATCTCGGGTTGCTGCGTGATCAGCGAGGGCCCCGGCTGGATGCCGTGGATCATCAGCGCGCCCAGCATCAGGGCCATGACCGCATCGCCCGGAATGCCCAGCGACAGGGTCGGCACGAAGGCTGTCTGGACGGCGGCGTTGTTCGCGGATTCGGGTGCGGTGATTCCCTCGATCGCGCCATTGCCGAACCGCTCGGGCGTGCGCGAGACCCGCTTCTCCACCGCATAGGCCATGAACGAGGCGATGCCGGCACCGGTTCCCGGCAGCGCGCCGAAGAAACCGCCGACGGCCGAGCCGCGCAGCATGGCCCCCCGCGACTGTTTCAGATCGGTCCGCGTCGGCAGCATCGATCGAAGCCTGACGCGCTGCCCCTCATGTGCCTGCCGACCGCGGTTGATGCTGCGGATCACCTCGGCGACGCCGAAGACGCCCATGGCCAGCGCCGGCAGGCTGATCCCGTCCATCAGCTCGGGATAGCCGAAATGGAAGCGCAGCACGCCGGTCTGCACATCCGTCCCCACCAGGCCGAAGATCAGGCCGAGGGTGACCATGGCCAGACCCTTGGCGGCCGAGGCGGAGGCAAGGGTGGATGCCGCGACCAGACCGAGCAGCATCATGGCGAAATACTCGTAGGGTCCGAACCGGAAGCCCAACTCGGCGATCGAGGGGGCGAACAGGGTCAGGGCCACGAGCCCCAGCATCGCCCCGACGAACGAGGCGATGGTGGTCATGAACAACGCCACCCCCGCACGGCCCTGTCGGGCCATCGGGTAGCCGTCGAGGCAGGTCACCGCCGAAGATGCCGTCCCCGGCAGGTTCAGCAGGATCGAGGCGATGGAGTTGCCGTACTGCGCGCCATAGTAGACACCGGCCAGCATCACTATGGCCGGCGTCGGGTCGAGATAGTAGGTTATCGGCAGCAGCAACGAGATCGCGGCCATCGACCCCACGCCCGGAAGCACGCCGATCAGGGTGCCGAGGGTCACGCCAATGAGGCAATAGAACAGCACGCTCGGGACGAACGCCGCCTCAACCCCGATCCGCAGGCCGTCGAGCAACTCCATCATCGCCTCACAAGGTTCAGTAGCTGAGCGGCCAGAGCGGCAGCACCATCCGCAGGCCGCCGGAAAAGATCAGCACGGCCAGCGCCGTCACGCCGGCCGAGATCAGCAGTCGACCCGGCCATGTCGTGCTGTTGTCGGCGGCCGATGCCACCAGTGCGGCGGAAAACACAGCCAGCACCAGGCCGCCCGGTCGCAGCAGGAACGCGAAGACGAGCAACGCCGACACCGCGAACAAGGC
>Ga0213835_101123_pt1 | contig 18341 bp, 13 predicted proteins | sample SWPATP01_FD_160576 | JGI IMG/M metagenome (GOLD analysis project Ga0213835, IMG submission 160576) | Coastal seawater microbial communities from Marineland, Florida, United States - SWPA TP0 #1 | ecosystem: Environmental > Aquatic > Marine > Coastal | place: USA: Florida | collected 2016-08-05 | reverse complement strand
ACTAGTGATATTAAAATTAAAAAATATAAATAATATTTAAAAAAGTACTAATCATAACTAATAGATTAAAGATGTGATTTTTACGAGTATTTTAAAAAAATGTTAAGGAAAGTTAAAAAAAAATTTTATTCGGATATTTGATTTGTGAATAGGTAAAAAAATATTTTTGATGGTATAAATTTTTTTTATGAGAAATTATATTCCTTAAAAATTGGAAAATTGGAATTTTATCGAATCAAATACACCAACATCAAACTGTAAATTTTTTGTGAGGTTTTGCATTATATATGATTAATATATAAAATTGAAAATCATTAAACCAAAAAAAATCAATTATGAGGAAAGTTTTACTTCTAGGACTTGCGCTTCTGTTTGCAACAGCTTCGGCTTTTGCGCAGGGTCGTGTAGTGACTGGAACGGTAACCTCCGGTGAGGATGGCTTACCTATTCCAGGTGCATCAGTCATAGTGAAAGGTACCACAATTGGTACGGCTACCGATTTGGACGGTAGGTTTTCATTGAATGTGCCTCAGGAAAACAACACACTTGTTTTCTCTTTTGTAGGTACAGTTACGCAAGAGGCCAACATTGGTAACAGGTCTCAAATTAATGTGGTATTGCAGCCTGATACCAGAAGCTTGGAAGAAGTAATCGTAACAGGTTACGGAACCCAGCCAAAAAGAGAAGTAACCGGTGCGGTTTCTTCTGTAAAAGGTGAATTGATCGAAAATCTGCCATTGCAGTCTTTCGATAGGGCCCTCCAAGGTAGAGCAGCCGGTGTGCAGGTACGTTCTAACAATGGTCTTCCTGGTGGTGCAGTAAACATCCGTATTAGGGGCGTTGGTTCTGTTACTGCAGGTAACGAGCCTTTGTTTATTGTAGATGGTGTTCAGTTGAATAATGAGGCAAATTCTTCGTTTACACAAAACAACCCATTGGCTTTCCTAAACCCTAATGATATTGAGTCTATGGAAATCCTAAAGGATGCTGCATCTGCGGCGATTTATGGTTCTCAAGCTGCAAACGGTGTGGTTATTATTACTACTAAAAAAGGTAAGCAAGGTAAAGCAAGATTCGAGTTCAATGCTTTCGGTGGTTCCACAGAACCAATGAAATTCTTGGATGTCTTAGGTGGTCCTGATTGGTATACCATGAGAAGAGATGCCTTGACAAGAGGTGGTGATGGCATTGCAAGAGCAAGAGCACTTTCCAATATGGGTAGATTGCCTGGTAACTGGGAATCTCTTTCTGCTGATGAGTTGGATGCTATCGGATTAGCTTTGCCTACTTATGACTGGCAAAGAGAATTGATGGGGACAGGAAGATTGCAAAATTATGAGTTGAATGTTTCCGGTGGTGATGAAAGAACCCAATTCTTTGTATCCGGCTCTTATAACTTTCAGGAATCATCTTTCCGTCCTGTAGACTTTGAGAGAGGAACATTCAGAACTTCCTTGACGCATAAGGCCAATGAAAGATTGACTTTAGAAACCAATATCAATTTGGCTACTGTTGGCCAGAATGTACCGTTTGCTATTGCAGGTGCTTTCCTTGGTAACCCAGCGTTCTCTGCTTCTGCGGTATTGCCACATAACCCAATCAGAAATGAAGATGGTACTTTCAATGAGGCCATCGCTGGTGTATTGGGACAAAATGTGGCTTTGGTAAATGAGTTTAACTCAGGTTTCACCAGAAGAAACACGGTAGTAGGTAATGCCATCGCTACTTACAAAATAGCTGATAACATTACTTTCAGGTCTCTATTCGGTTTGGATTACAGCCTTTTGACTGAAGAAAGATACAGGGATCCAAGAACCCCAGATGGAGCCGGTGTAAGAGGTAGGGCTACTGCTGCCAATGATTGGAGAACCAGATTCATTACTACCCAGACTGTCAATTGGAACAAAACTTTCAATAACGTACACAACGTTTCTGCTTTAGCAGGTTTTGAATACGTGACCGAAACCAGAGAAGGTTTGAGTGGTGAAGCCATTGGTTTCCCAACCTTCCAGTTCAGGTATATTGATTCAGGTGCGGAACCGGTATTTGTGGGTGGTTTCTGGACAGGATATAAAAGGCAAGGTGTTTTTGCCAGTGCTAATTATGATTACAAGCAGAAGTACTTGTTCACTGCTACTGCCCGATATGATGGATCTTCCCGTTTTGGTGCCAATACGCAATATGGTATTTTCCCATCTGTGAGAGCAGGTTGGAATATTGCCATGGAAGATTTCTTGAAAGATTCTGAGGCAATTACTGATTTGAAGTTAAGAGCTTCTTGGGGTAGAACAGGTAATGACCAAATTGGCAACTTTGCTGCAAGAGGTTTGTATGGAGCTCCTACTGGCGCTAACTACGCTGGAAACCCAGGTATCAGACCTACCTCTTTGGCGAACCTAGATTTGGGTTGGGAGACAAACGAAACTTTCAACTTAGGTATTGATTTTGGTTTCCTAGGTAACAGAGTAACTGGTGCTATTGATGTATTTGATAGAAGAACCAGAGACCTACTTCTTGATCAGCCAATTCTTTGGACCAATGGTTTTGGTTCTATCGCCAATAACGTCGGGGAATTGATGAACCGAGGTATTGAATTTGAAGTGAGTACTGTAAATATTGACAGAGGTGGTTTCCAGTGGAGAACCTCCTTCAACTTCACTTATGTGAGAAACGAAATTGTCAGCTTGTATGATGATCTGGATTTCCTTCCTGCTAACCCAGGTATTGCAGTTGGTCAGTCTGTAGGTAACCCTCCATTCCCAGGTGCACAGGCTCCAGGGTCTTGGTTTGCTGCTGAGTATGCGGGTGTTAACCCTGCGACAGGTCGACCAATGTGGTTTGACATCAACAGAAATAGAACCTATTTACCATTGGCTGCTGATAGGGTTTATTTCGGTTCTAACCTAGCGCCTTATTTTGGTGGTTTCAACAATACCTTTACCTACAAAGGCTTTGAATTGACCGCCTTTTTCACTTATGAGTATGGTGCTATTGTATCCGACGGTCAGTATAACTTCTTGAGAGAAAACGGTACCCGATTGACTCTAAATGCATTAAGAGAAGTAAATGATAGGGCTTGGACTCAACCAGGTGATATGACTGACATACCAAGAACTTATGTGACTGCAGCTGGTAACGCCAATGAGGTGAGAAGCCAAGGCAGAAACTTTGGTACTGCGTCACTTCTAAAAGCTGATTTCATTAGGTTGGCTCAGTTGACTGTAGGTTATACTTTCAACCCAACTTTGGTTAGAAATCTTGGATTGACCAGAGCTAGGGTATTTGCTCAAGGTTTGAACTTGTGGACGTATGACATGTATCCAGGTTATGATCCAGAATTTGCTGGAGACAACACAGGACAGCTTCCTTTGACTAGGAACTATACTATTGGTGTTCAGTTAGGATTCTAAAATTGAAAATGATGAGAAAAATGAATTCACTATATAAATATGCGGTTGCCTTTGTATTAGGTCTTTCCGTCTTGGCTACTTCTTGTAACCTTGACGTAGATCCAAGGCAATCCATTGATGCTGATGGAGCATTGAATACTCCAGATGCTTTGGAGGCCTCTATCAATTCTGTATATGGTAGGCTTAGGGCTGAATCAACTTACGGAAGAGATTTGTTCGCCATGGCAGATGCTTTGGCAGATGTGGGACGTACGACCAACAACTCTGGACGTTTGATTGGGGAGAACAACAATAACCCTAACGCTCATTTTACTGCTGCTTTTTGGCAAAACTCTTATTTTGCGATTAATGAAGCTAATTTGATTCTTGATCAGTTGACAAGAGGTGTAGATGGTGCTACTGCTGGCCAATTGGCCAGATGGGAAGGGGAAGTGAAATTCCTTAGAGCTTTGTATTACTTTAACCTTGTTAAAGTATATGCGTATATGCCAACAGCAATATATACCCCTGGTGTAACTGATGAAGGAGGCGTGCCAATGCCTTTGGAAGGTTCCATTACTTCTGACATTGCATTTACAAGAAACTCTCCAAGGGTATCCATTCAGGAGAATTACACTCAAATTTACAGTGATTTGGAAGATGCAATCAGGTTGTTGACCGTTTCTCAAAGAGCCGGTTCTCAGTTTGCTAATGCTGGGGCGGCACAAGGGCTTTTGTCTAGAGTGGCGCTTTACAGAGGTGACTGGGCTACTGCCAGAGATGCTGCTACTGCTGCATTGGCTTCAGGTTCAGGTACTGTACTTGGTGGCATGGATTATGTAGACGGTTGGAGAGCCGCTGTTCATCCAGAGTCCATGTTTGAAGTTAGGGTACAATTGGCTGCGGAAGCATTAGGTGTTAACGTTTCATTACAGTCTTCTTACACTGCACTTTTGAATTTAGATAACAAAAATGCACAAGGTGGATGGGGTGACTTTATTGCCAACTCAACCGTATGAACTTCTTTGGTCTGTCCCAAATCCAAATCGGAGACGATCCTGCAAATAATAACAACTGGGATGTAACTAGGAATGAAGACGTTCGCTCATTCTTGTTTACTACTGGCAATACAGTAAGAAATGCAGGTCGTCAAATCGAAAGTATAAAATTCATTTCCAAAAGTGGCTTTGCATTCGGTGATAATATTCCTGTGATCAGAAAGTCTGAAATGCACCTGAATAGGGCAGAAGCCAACTACCAACTAGGTAATGAAGGCGATGCTTTGGAAGAATTGAATGCGTTTAAAGCTTTGAGAGGTTTGGATCCGGTAACAGTATCAGGAGCTGATCTTTTGGAAGAAATTCTTCTGGAAAGATTCAAAGAGTTTGCTTTTGAAGGTCAAAGATTCTTTGATTTGAAAAGATATGGCAGAGATTTAGATAAAACTTATCTTGGACCTACTAACTTTGTGGCCTTTGATGATTTCAGAATCCTGCCTCCAATTCCTCAAAGAGAAGTGGATGGTAATGTAAACCTTAACCAAAACAGAGGATACTAAAATTGAAAAAAATTATGAAAAAGATCATATCTCTATTTTCTCTCGTGATGGTTTTATTGTTCGGTTCATGTATCGAGCAGAACTATCCAATATGGGAAGGCGCTGAAGTAGAGTTTCAGGATGCGGTGGTAAGGACGCCAGTACCTGGACAGACATTCCCTAGAATTACAGTAGCCAATGATGTGGGTTCAGTTAACCTTCAGGTAAACTTGGTGGCCAGACAAAGGCCAAATGATGAGACGATCACTTACAGAATCGTTCCTGAGAACACAACGGCTGTTCAAGGCACAGACTTTAATGTTTCTGGTTCATTTGTGATTCCTGCCAATGAATCTTTTGGTAGGGTAACCATAGATGTACTGAATACTGGAGCTATTGGAGGTTCTGTTGATTTGATGGTAGAATTAGAAGGAAATGCTGAAATTCTTCCTAGTCAAAATTATAAGCAGGTTCAGGTGAGAATCACCAGACCAAACCCTCCTGCTGAGGATTAATACTTAAAATTTAATTAAAAAAAGGGGCCGGTTTTCCGGCCTTTTTTTAGATTTGTAACATGAAAAAGTTTAGTTTAAGTTTACTGGTTTGTGCTTTTTTGGCTGTTATTACTAATTCAGCTTTCGCACAGTTGCAAATGCTTCGTGATGCAGGTACAGGAAATCCTGTGATGTCAAATCCTTATCCTGACGTCAAGGGTACTCCTTATTGGATGGAATTTGAATCGGGTAGTATCATTTTCTCAGAAAGAGATACTGCAAGTAATCTAGTGATTGCTTTTAATGCTTTTAACCATACATTGGTTTACCAAATGGACAGGGAACTCATGGCTTATGGACCTGGTAAAATCAATGGGTTTATTTTAGGAAGAGATGGAAATAGACAGTTGTATAGATCTGGCTATATGGTTCCTGGTATGGGTACCAACCGTTTTGTAGAAGTATTGGTGGATGGGGAGTATACACTTGTCAGTCATAAGTTCAAAAAAATAGTGGATGATCCTGGTGCAACCTATGGTTCTCAGCGCGCCAAGACTTTTCAAAATGCCGAAGATTTGATTGTTTACAAGGATGGAGAAGCGTTTATTTGGAGGCCTAGAAAAAAGAATTTAACTGGATTCTTTGGAGATGAAGGCTATAAAAAAATCAATGACTTGTCTAATTCTTATGGACTTGATTTGAAGGAGAAAAGTGATGTCCGAAGACTTATCATGCTCCTGAACAACGGGAATTGAATTAAAAAAAAATAAAAAAAGCATCCTGATGAGGGATGCTTTTTTTATGGGTTTAGGCTACCTGCAGTTTTTTGAACTTTGATTTGTCAAATTGTTCACGTGCATATTTGGCATCTATGTTCAATTCTTTGACGGAATCATCTGATGGTAATTCGTACATGGCATCTGTAATGATAGCCTCGCAAATGGACCTTAAGCCCCTTGCCCCCAGATTGTATTCCAAAGCCTTTTCTACAATATAATCTATCGCGCTTTCATCAAATGCCAATTTCACCCCTTCCATTTCCATCAATTTCTCATATTGCTTGGTCAGTGCATTTTTGGGTTCTGTCAGGATGCTTTTCAGTGCGGCCTTATCCAGTGGGTCCAAATGGGTAACCACTGGTAACCTGCCGATCAGTTCTGGGATCAAACCGAATGATTTTAAATCCTGGGCAGTGACATATTGAAGTAGATTGCTCCGGTCGACCTGTTGTCCCTCATATACTTTGTTAAAACCCAAAGGCTGGGTATTTAATCTTCTGGCGATGTGCCTTCCGATACCATCAAATGCACCACCACAAATGAAAAGGATATTTTCAGTATTGACAGCAATCATTTTTTGGTCAGGATGCTTTCTGCCACCTTGAGGGGGAACGTTGACTACGGTTCCTTCCAGCAGCTTTAAAAGCGCCTGTTGTACCCCTTCTCCACTTACATCACGGGTAATGGAAGGGTTATCTGATTTTCTGGCTATCTTATCGATTTCATCGATGTACACAATGCCTCTTTCAGCGGCCTCAAGGTTGTAATCAGCCGCCTGTAATAGCCTGGTGAGTATGCTTTCTACATCTTCCCCTACATAACCTGCCTCAGTTAAAACTGTGGCGTCCGCGATACAGAAAGGTACTTCTAATACCCTTGCAAGCGTCTTGGCCAAATAGGTTTTCCCGGTTCCTGTATCTCCGACCATGATGATATTGGATTTTTCAATCTTGATTTCATCCTCCTCATTGGTCTTTTGGAGTAGGCGCTTGTAATGGTTGTAGACGGCAACTGTGAGTACTTTTTTTGCATCATACTGCCCGATGACATATTGGTTGAGGTATTCGGTCAGTTCCTTCGGCTTTTTCAGTTTGAATTTGGGACTTTTGGTTGTTTTTTTGGTTTTTTCCTCTTCTCCTAAAATCTGATAAGCCTGGTCAATGCAAAAATTGCATATATGGGCAGAAATGCCCGAAACCATAAGGTCTACATCTTTTTTGTTCCTACCGCAAAATGAACAGGTAACTTGTGCCATTATTTATTTTTTCTAATCAATACTTCATCTATCAGACCATATTCCTTGGCCTCTGGAGCTCTCATCCAATAATCTCTATCTGAATCACGCTCGATTTCATCGTAAGTCTTTCCGGAATGGTCTGCCAGAATCTGGTACAATTCTTCTTTCATGGACAAGATCAATTTCAATGAAATCTCCATGTCTTTAGATTGTCCCTGCATTCCACCGGAAGGCTGATGGATCATTACTCTTGAGTGTTGAAGGGCCGATCTTTTGTCTTTTGCCCCTCCAGCTAATAAGACCGCTCCCATAGAAGCTGCGATACCGGTGCAAATGGTTGCCACATCCGGCTGAATGTACTGCATGGTGTCATAAATTCCCAATCCAGCAGTCACAGAACCACCCGGACTGTTGATGTACAATAGGACATCTTTTTTAGGGTCGGTGGATTCAAGGAACAACAACTGTGCCGTGATGATATTTGCTATAAAATCGTCGACCCCGGTGCCTAGGAAAATAATTCTATCCATGATGAGTCTGGAAAATACATCGATTTCCCTGAAGTTGGTAGGTCTTTCCTCGATTACCGAGCGGGTCATATTGTCTATGTATGTGTGGTATTGGTCAAAAGCGTTTCCACTGATGCCTTGGCCGTGAACGGCGAATTTTCTGAATTCGTCTCTGTTGATCATGATTTTCCGTTTAATGTTGTACAAAAATAAAAAAAGCCCTTATTAATAAGGACTTTTTTCATAACGATTTAATCGGATAATTAGTTTGCCAGAAGTTCCTGGAATTTATCCACGCTTATTTTTTCTTCTTTGGCCTGTGCTTTTTCCTTTACAAAAGCCAAAACTTTGTCGTTTTGTACGGAAGTAAGCATCTGCATATAGTTTTGGCCTTCATTGCCTTTCAGGTAATTATCTACAAACATATCCATACTGGCTTCCAATTGTGCTCCAAGGCCTGAAGAAGCAAACTGCTCACGGATCATCTCTTTTGTTTTTTCAATGACATCTTCGTGCTCAGCCTGAATTTCATTAGACTTGGCCAATTCATTGGAAATGATGGTCCAGGCCAATTGCTTGGCATAGATAGGGTATTCTTTTTCCACCTGATCCGCAGTAACTTTTCCATCATTGGCTTTCAATAACCATTCTTTAAGGAAAGTTTCTGGCAAGTCAAGATTGGTTTTAGCAATCAATTGTTCTTTGATTTTTTCGTCACTGTACACTTTCAGTTCCTTGTTATAGTTTTCGGACATGATGTCACGGACTTTGGTTCTGAAAGCCTCTTCTGAATCAACCTGACCTTCACCAAAAAGTTTGTCAAAGAATACCTGGTCCAGGTCAGCTAACTCCGTACGGTTGATATTCTTAACCGTAAATTCAAACTTACCGGTCAATTGTGCCGCTTCCTCTTCCGTTACACCTACTACTCCAGCAAGGTCTTCTTTGATGACCTTGGAAGGGTCTAATTCTACTACATCATCTTTCTTAAGGCCTAGGAATTTTTTCAGTGATCTTCCGTCCACTTTAGACAGAGGAAGAGAGAATGTTTTTTCAAATGAACCATCTATTGCCTTTAAATCCCCATAAAGAAAATCATTCTCTTCACTGACTTCAGGATTGGTCATTTTTCCATACTGACTTCTCAGGTTTTCGATGGTGTTGTCCACTTCCTTTTCATCCATTTCAATGCTGAAAGAAACGGCCTCCAGAGCACCATCCAATGGGATGTCAACATTTTCTACAAATCCGATTTTGTAACTAAATTCAAAATCTTTTTGGGTATTCCAGTCAATTTTATCCGCATCTTCGATCACAGGGAGTGGATCACCCAAAATTCTGAAAGTTTGTGCCTTCAGGTATTCATTGAGCGAAGAAGAAAGGATATTGTTGATTTCATCTACCAAAACAGAAGTACCATACATTCTTTTAACCATTGAAACTGGCGCTTTGCCCGGTCTAAAGCCTTTGATATTGGCTTTTTTAGCATAGTCTTTAAGTTTCGCATCAACCTTAGGTTGATAATCTGCTTCATTTAGTTTAATTTTAACTGAAGCTTGATTTGCTGAATGTTTGTCTAAAATGATTTCCAAGGCAGTAAGATTTTGATTGATTTTAATTAAAAACCCTCAATCTCCTTTCTCAAATCCGGACGCCTGGGCGTCATCGAAATCGGAAACGTGATTGAGGGCTGGAAAGTGTGCGGATGGAGGGACTCGAACCCCCATGCCTCGCGGCGCTAGATCCTAAGTCTAGTGCGTCTACCAATTTCGCCACATCCGCTTAATTGTGGACGCAAAGGTAGTAATCAAATTTAAACTTGCAAAAGGTGCTGAAAAAAAATACTCGCATTTTAGATAAATATTTCTCCCAGAAGCTATTAATTTTGATTTAACATTTGGCAGGCCCAACAAAATATGATTCAAGTAGACCTAGAGCAGGAAAGAAAGGAAATTTTAAAGCGGTATAGAAAGTTGCTCCGTACGGCCAAACCCATGTTAAAACCGGGAGACGCCAAGCTGATCAAAAAGGCATTTAGCATGGCAAGTGATGCCCATAGAGAAATGCGGCGGAAATCGGGAGAGCCATACATTTATCATCCTTTGGAAGTGGCATTGGTCTGTGTCGAAGAAATCGGCTTAGGGACAACAAGTATTGTGTCAGCGCTATTGCATGATGTTGTAGAAGATACAGACCTGGAATTGGAAGATATAGAAAGAGAGTTTGGTCATAAAGTCGCCAAAATCATCGATGGATTGACCAAAATTTCCGGCGTTTTTGAATACGGATCCTCCCAACAAGCGGAAAATTTCCGTAAAATGTTGCTGACACTTTCGGACGATGTGCGGGTCATTTTGATCAAATTGGCAGACAGATTGAACAATATGCGTACCTTGGAAAGCATGCCGAGACACAAGCAGCTGAAGATTGCTTCAGAGACCATGTACCTGTATGCTCCTCTGGCCCATAGATTGGGGTTGTATGCCATTAAATCTGAGTTGGAAGACCTTTACCTGAAGTATACAGATACAGAGACCTACAATTATATCGTTCATAAAATTACTGAATCCAGGATTTCCAGGAATAAATTCATCAAATCCTTTGTCCAGCCCATAGAAGAAGAGTTGACGATCCAGGGATTCGAATTTACCATCAAGGGAAGGCCAAAGTCTGTTTATTCCATCTACAATAAGATGAAAAAGCAGAATATACCCTTTGAGGAGGTATATGACCTTTTTGCCATCAGGATTATCATCAATAGTAAGCTCGAAGAAGAAAAGGCCGATTGTTGGCAGGTTTATTCCATTGTCACTGATTTCTATAGGCCTAATCCTGACAGATTGAGAGATTGGATCAGTACACCTAGGGCCAATGGATATGAGTCCCTGCATACCACAGTAATGAGCAATACCGGGCAATGGGTGGAAGTGCAGATCAGGACCTCACGCATGGATGATATTGCCGAGCGTGGTTATGCCGCCCACTGGAAATACAAAGAAATAGAGGCGGCTCAGAGCCGAAGTACTTCTGGTCTGGATGAGTGGATCACCCAAGTCAGGAGTCTCTTGGAATCTAATGACGGCTCTGCGATCGAATTTATGGATGATTTCAGGGGCAACCTTTTCCATGATGAAGTATTTGTTTTTACACCTAAAGGGGACCTAAAAGTACTTCCTTTTGGCGCTACAGCATTGGATTTTGCCTTTGAAATCCACACAGAGGTTGGGGCTAAATGCATAGGTGCCAAAGTGAATCAGCGTTTGGTTCCGATTAATCATAAGCTCAAGAATGGAGATCAGGTAGAAATTCTGACTTCTAATAAGCAAAAACCCACTGAGGATTGGTTGAATTCGGTGGTGACCTCTAGGGCCAAGGCCAAAATCAAAGATGCTTTAAAGGAGGAGAAGAAATCCACCATGATGGATGGGAAGGAAATCGTACAGCGGAAGCTCCGTCAGATGAAAATGGATTTCAACTCTGAGGTGGTGGAACAGTTAAGGGCCTATTTCGAGACCAAAACGCCCAATGAGTTTTATTACAAGGTGGGCAAGGGCATCATCGAACCTACTTCCATCAAGAGTTTTAAGGATTTCAAGGAGCAGAAAAAGCAAAGGGGGAAAATAACCAATGATAAGGTTAAGGACGAGTCGACTTTTACCAAGGAGATAAAAAGCCTGAAAGGCCCTGAACATGATCAGCTGCTGATCGGAGAGGACATGGATGTGGTGGATTATATATTGGCTAAATGTTGTAACCCCATTCCCGGTGATGATGTTTTTGGTTTTGTAACCATCAATGAAGGGATCAAAATTCACCGAACCTCCTGTCCCAATGCCCTGGAGTTACTATCCAATCATGGCAACAGGGTGATTAAAGCCAGATGGACCAGTCAGCAGGAAATTGCTTTCTTGGCAGGCCTAAGAATTGTAGGGACCGACAGGGTGGGTTTGATCAATGATGTCACCAAAGTAATATCCAATGAACTGAAGGTAAATATGCGTTCCATAACGGTGGATTCAGACAGTGGGATTTTTGAAGGAACCATTAAGCTTTATGTGCACAGCACCCAGCACCTTGAAAAGCTGATGTCGAATTTGGCCAAAGTGGAAGGGATCATCAAGGTTACCCGCTTCGATTGACAGAATATGGAATTTCGATCTGGATTTGAGACAAGGTTAATGTGGTTCTAGAATTTACCATACAAGTATTAAATCCCTTATTTGAATCTTTTCTAAATAAGAACCGTTATATTTGCAAAAAATCAGCGATTCATGGCCTTAAATGAAAGCCTTTTTGAAGAGGTAAAAAAAATATTCACCGCCTATCTTGAAAACAGGAAGCTGCGAAAGACTCCTGAACGATACGCCATTTTGGAAGAAATATATGGAAGGACAGGTCATTTTGATGTGGAGTCGCTCTACATTTCCATGAAAAACAAAAATTACCGGGTCAGCCGGGCTACTGTTTACAATACCTTGGACCTTTTGGTAGAGTGCGATTTGGTTACCAAGCATCAATTTGGACAAAACTTAGCCCAGTTTGAAAAATCATACGGGTACAAGCAACACGACCACTTGATTTGCGTAGACTGCAATCAGGTTTTGGAATTTTGTGACCCAAGAATACAAAACATTCAAAATACAGTAGGGGAAATTTTAAATTTTAAGGTGTTGCACCACTCCTTAATCCTTTACGGAAATTGTCAAAAAGAAAATTGCGAAAATAAATCATTGGTATGAAACTGACTTACACTCTTGAAAAAGAAAAAAAAGCCCATTTTTTGTTTGTAAAAGGAGATTTGATTGGAGATGAAGTTGGACCGAAATTGGTAGAGTTGGTTTCTGATGCGGTAAATGACGGGATTAAATATTTTGTGGTAGACTTGAGTGAAATTCGCTACATCAGTTCCAGCGGAATAGGCCTCTTGATTACCATGCTGACCAAAATGAGGAATGCCGGAGGAGAGGTATTTTTGACTTCACCCTCTGAGCATGTTAAAAAATTGCTGATCATCACCAAGCTCAACAATATCTTTACGGTTTTTGAATCCATAGAAGAGGCCAAAAGTAAAATATAATAAATAAAAGCTTTTCCTTGCAATTATTTAACCTTATTCCAAATTTCACGCTTTAAAATTGCTGAAGCAAAGAAATCAATATAAGAAATGAAGATGGATATACTTTTGGGCCTGCAATGGGGCGATGAAGGAAAAGGTAAGGTGGTGGACGTATTGGCCCCACAATACGATGTAGTTGCCCGCTTTCAAGGAGGGCCCAATGCCGGACATACCCTTGAGTTTGACGGAATTAAACATGTTTTACATCAAATACCTTCCGGGATTTTTAGAGAGAATATACTAAATATCATTGGTAACGGGGTGGTTTTGGATCCTGTGATATTGAAAAAAGAAATTGAAGGTTTAAAGCAGTTCAACATTGCTTTTAAGAAAAACCTTTTTGTTTCCAAAAAGGCAACCATCATCATTCCCACACATAAACTCTTGGATGCGGCTTATGAAAAGTCCAAGGGAGATAAAAAAATCGGGTCCACTTTGAAGGGTATTGGACCAACCTACCAGGATAAAATTGGAAGGGTAGCCTTAAGGGTTGGTGATATTTTGGCAGATGATTTTCAGGACAGGTATACAGCTTTGGTAGAAAAGCATAAAACCATCCTTTCTTTCTATGAATTTGATCTGGTACAACTACCGGAATTAGAGGAAGGATTTTTTGATGCTGTGGAATTTTTTAAAACTTTAAATTTAGTGGATAGTGAGTATGAAGTAAACGAATACTTGTCTTCTGGGAAGAAAGTGTTAGCAGAAGGTGCACAAGGGTCTTTATTGGATATTGACTTTGGAAGTTATCCTTTTGTAACTTCTTCCAATACCATGGCAGCAGGTGCTTGCACAGGTTTAGGTGTTGCCCCCTCTAAGATTGGAGAAGTTTACGGAATCTTTAAAGCCTATTGCACCCGTGTAGGTTCAGGGCCATTCCCGACGGAGTTGTTCGACGGAGATGGAGAAGCAATGAGAAAAGAGGGGAATGAGTTCGGCTCTACGACTGGTAGGCCTAGAAGATGTGGTTGGATTGACCTGCCTGCTTTAAGGTATTCCATTATGATCAATGGGGTGACCCAATTGTTTATGATGAAGGCAGATGTACTCAATATTTTTGAAGAAATAAAGATCTGTACACATTATGAATTGCCAGATGGCAGTAAGGTGGACAGGTTGACTTATGAATTGAATACCCAGGATGCCAAGCCAGTATACAAAACGGTTCCGGGATGGTATACTTCCCTGGCTGAAGTAAATGAATATGATCAGTTTCCTCAACCTTTAAAAGACTATGTCAAATTACTGGAGGATGAACTCGGGGTGCCGATCAAAATGGTTTCGGTAGGTCCGGACAGAAAACAGACCATACTTCGATAAGCTTTAAAAGACTCCTTATTCCAGGGAGTCTTTTTGCTTTTAAGGGAATATGTGTATTTTCAAGGCTAAGGAAATTTTGGTTGAATGGATTATCACCCTGTTGGAATAGTTTTGAAGCGCATTAATTATTGGATTTTTGTTCTCTCATTTTTGATTTGTATTAGTCAGCCCAATCAATTCCTGTTCGCACAAATTGGATTCCCTTACTGTGAGACTTTTGATGGAGGAGGGGTGCAGGAAACAACAGTTTTTGGTGGATCTGCCCGATTGGTGGATGGCGTGCTCAGACTGACAGATGCAGCATTGGAGCAAAATGGTTACGTATATATAGATATCCCTTTTTCATCCGCCTATGGGATCAAAGCCTCTTTTGAATATTTCAGTTACGGCGGTACTGGTGCAGACGGATTGGTGGCTTTCCTTTTTGATGCTGGAATTCCCAATTTCCAGCCCGGAGGATTTGGTGGTTCTTTGGGCTATGCCCAAAGAGGAAACCAAGCAGGTTTGACCGGAGCTTACCTCGGTATTGGTTTTGATGTTTATGGCAACTTTGGGACTACCAATGAAAATAAGCAGGGCAGCTTCCCTGGGGCAGGTGTAAACCTAGTGCCTGATGCGGTAGTGATCAGGGGACCAGGTTCAGGCACCAACGGCTACCCCTTTGTCGCTGGCAGGAAAACGATGCAGGCCGGGACAGATGGCTTAAATCCAGAAGAACAGTTTCCAATTAGTTCTGGAGGAGTCGGAACAGGAAGGATTGCTGATCCCAATTTGGTAGGATATAGAAAAGTATTTTTAGACCTCATCCCAGATCCAGGAGGAGATGGCTATTTAGTAGTAGTGGAAATGCTGGTGACCACCGAACCTAATTCTCCTCGGATGGTTAAAATATTCGAGACGCCTTATAACTTTCCTGCCCCTCAGGATTTAAAAATCGGTTTTTCTGCTTCGACAGGGGGACTTTATAATGTTCATGAAATCAGTAACCTGATTGTGGAAGTCTCCAATGAAGATGGGTTGGAAGACCCAGAGGCTGCGGATATTGATGATGTTGCTTCTTGTGAAGGGCAGGAAAACACCTATGATCTTTTCAATGAAAACATCTTTTTGCCCAATGAAAATTCCAGTTTGCGCTGTATACAGTTTTATGCATCTTTAGAAGACATTCAAGCTGAAGAAGAAGATATCTGCTCCCAGGCCAGATGCAGACCTGAAAACCGGGTTTTGGTCTTGCCTCAAGGGACATTCAGGGCAGATGATCAAGGAGGAGGCTTTACCTTTTTTCCTAATTTGGGTTTCACGGATGAAGAAGTGGTGGTGTATTATACCATTACCGATAATTACGGAAAGACTTCTTCTGGAAACTTCATAAAGTTGCTCATTCAGGAATCCCCCGAACCTGTAACTATTCGGGCTGAGGGATTAGAAGAAGATGCTGGAGTAGTAAGGCTTTGTGAAGGAGAGGGAATCCTATTAAAAGCAGTGGGTGAAGAAGCCTACTTTTCATTTGAATGGTACAAAGACGAGGTGCTGCTCCCAGATTCTGATCGACCTGAATGGTTCGCAGACCAAGCCGGTATATACAAGGTGATTGCTTTCAATGCAAAAAGTTGCCCCACTGTGTCCGATAATTTTGAAATCATCAATCCTGCTTTTCCAATTCTGGAATTAAGTGCCTCTGTGATAGGATGTGAAGTGGGAATGGCATTGGATCTTAGGGAATTTATTTTGGATTATGATGAGGCTTTATTCGATTTCCGGTTAGAAACTCCTCTTGGAGAATTCCTGGTCAATGAGGATTTATCCAACGTGTTTCTTTCCGGAACTTATCAATTACAGGTCAAACATAAGGATTTGGACTGTTGGTCTACCCCTAAAGAAATAGATGTTCAAATCAACAATTTGGAGCTGCTTCCCAATTTTGATTTTGAAGTAGATGGTACTGGTATTAAAACAGAAGAGGAAGGGGGTATTTTTATTGATGACCCGATCCGTTTTACAGATTTATCCCAAGGAGATGCAGTGGCTTGGGAATGGGATTTTGGCGATGGTACTACCAGTACAGAAAGAAACCCTGTTCATGTTTTTGGCAAAAAAGGTATTTTTCCTGTCCAACTTACTGTGATAAATGCATTGGGCTGCCGGGAATCCATGAGTATCGAAGTGCCTTTGACCTTGTCTTATAGGGTCATGTTTCCAACGGGTTTTACCCCTGGATTGGCAGATAACAATCATTTCCGCCCCAAAACAAAAGGCATTGTCAGTATGGAAATCCAAGTGTTTAACCTTTGGGGGAATATGGTTTTCCAATCGACCAACTTGGAAACAGCAGGCTGGGATGGGAAAATCAATGGTGAGTCAGCGCCAACCGGAAATTACGTGTACCGGGTGAAGATGGTATCCATTGATGGAGAAGTTATTGATGAAAGCGGAAGATTTACCTTGATCAGATGAGAGTCATTCTAATAATAAGCCTCCTTATTTTTGTTATACCCAAAACTTCTGGGCAGGATATACAGTTTTCTCAATTTTATGCAGCTCCATTGTATCTCAATCCAGCATTTGCCGGTAGTACGGAAATGACGAGGGTTGGCGTAAATTTTAGAAATCAATGGCCTGGATTAGATCAGACCTTCATTGCCTACTCTGCCTTTGTGGATCATTTTATTGAGGGTAAAAACTCAGGCTTGGGCTTAATAGTCAATGGCAGCTTCGAGACTTTGAGTAATCTGGCCAATAATGAAGTGGGACTAATGTATGCTTACCGTGTCAGGTTAGGAGGGAATTCCTATTTGCGGTTGGGAGCGCAGGGAAGTTTTGCTACCCGTTCTGCCGCATTTGACGATGTCATTTTAAGTGCGCAATTGGATATTGACAGGGGTGTAGTTATGCCTGGCCCTGGTGCACCTGGCTTTGAAGACAGGACGCGATCATTTCTTGATTTGCATTCGGGTATTTTATTTTATAGTGAAAAAATCTGGTTGGGGCTTGCAGGACACCATATCAACAGACCGGAAGTTTCTTATTTGGAAGGAGGAATGGATCCCTTAGCCATACGTTACAGTGCTCACGGGGGGATTAGGTTTGATTTACCTCGGGGTTTTATCAATGATTATGTGAATAATACCCGTCAGGAGCGGTCCATCTCTTTTGCTTTTAATTACCGAAGACAAGGTTTGTTTGATCAGCTTGACCTAGGTACAGAACTTTTCTTTGATCCCATAGTGCTGGGGTTGTGGTACAGGGGGATTCCTACCCGGATAGGCTTGCCCAATAATGAAGCCTTGATTGCTTTGATAGGGTTTTCCTTTGATAATGGAATGGATATAGGCTACAGTTACGATTTTACCTTGTCATCTTTAGGTTGGAGAAATTCTGGAGGTGCCCATGAAATTTCCTTGCGCTATAATTTCATAAATCAGCTTTGGAAACCTGAAAACAGGAACCGGCTTCCAATTTTTCAATATTGAGAAAGTTGGTTTTTTTTTTACTTGATTATCAGACCTGTTACAGGATAGTATAAATTATTTTGGAAAAGGTTTTTGTAAATGCAGAAAAGAGTTGCACCTTTGCATTCCCAAACGACGGGAAGGGAATAGGAATCACCCAGATTTATTTCGCCTCAATTTCAAAATCATCTAAAAATTAGAATAAAAATTTAAATTTTAGATTTTGAAAAAATAAAATTTTGCCTTACCTTTGCAGTCCTGTTCAGTGGAATGGTTAAAAAAACACGGCTTGAAGTAGCTGTCGATCGGATGCCGAATGGGGATCCGGAAAGTTCTTTGAAATACTGATTCAAAACAAAATGACACAAGACAGGTAAAGACGAAATGTTTTTGCCCCCTGAAGTTCAGATAACGAAGCTGTTTTTAGAGTACAGCTTAAAAAAACTTTACAATGGAGAGTTTGATCCTGGCTCAGGATGAACGCTAGCGGCAGGCCTAATACATGCAAGTC